>Ga0164241_10006134_pt1 | contig 11017 bp, 12 predicted proteins | sample OricomyardsoilBY_FD_108780 | JGI IMG/M metagenome (GOLD analysis project Ga0164241, IMG submission 108780) | Backyard soil microbial communities from Emeryville, California, USA - Original compost - Back yard soil (BY) | ecosystem: Environmental > Terrestrial > Soil > Unclassified | place: USA... | reverse complement strand
CGCTGGTCGCGGGTCAGCGGCGCGCGCTTGGGATCGGCTTCGGACATCAAGGCTCCAGACGGGAAATGGTGGAGCGGCCCCCCCGGACCGCGAGAGTGAGGACGGTCACGCAACCACCGTTTCTGGCGCCTTTTCGGCGAGAAGGCCGCGTGCGGCGAGATTGCGCATCAGGTCGCGGATGCCGAATTCCCAGGGGGCGGCGTCCTTCGAGGTGGTGACGCGGTTGACCAGTCTGCCGAGCTTCGGCGTCGAGATCGAGACGGTGTCGCCGATCTTGTGCGTGAAGCCCCGGCCCGGATGGTCGCGATCCTGGATCGGCGCGAACAGCGTGCCGCAGAACAGCACGAAGCCGTCGGGATATTGATGCTCGCTCATCGTCTGGTGGACGAGATCGGTCGGATCGCGGCTGATCTCGCTCATCTTGTTGGTGCCTTCGAGGCGGTAATTGTCCACGCCCTCGATCACCAGGTCGATGGTCGCGGTCCGCACATCGTCGAGCGTGAAATTGTCGTCGAACACGCGGATGAACGGGCCGAGCGCAGTCGAGGCGTTATTGTCCTTGGCCTTGCCGAGCAGCAGCGCGCTGCGTCCTTCGATATCGCGCAGATTGACGTCGTTGCCCAGCGTCGCGCCGACGATGCTGCCGTCGCTGGTCACCACCATCACCACTTCGGGTTCGGGATTGTTCCAGTCGCTGTTCGAACGCACGCCGACATCGGCGCCCCAGCCTACCGCCGAGAGCACCGGGCCCTTGGTGAACACTTCGGCATCGGGGCCGATCGCGACTTCCAGATATTGCGACCACATGCCGGCTTCGATCAGCGCGGCCTTGAGCGTCGCGGCTTCCTCGCTGCCGGGGACGACCGAGCGGATCGAACCGACCTTCGCTTCCAGGTCGCCGCGGATTTCGTTGGCGCGGGCCGAATCGCCGCGTGCGCGTTCCTCGATCACGCGCTCGATCGCCGAGACCGCGAAGGTGACCCCCGCCGCCTTGACGCATTGCAGATCGACCGGCGCGAGCAGACGAGGCTGGCCCGGGGCGCTCAGCGCAGTGACGTCGCACAAAGCTGGGCCGGTGATGGTGGCGAGATCGCTGCGCTCGAGCAGGTCGGCGACCGTGGGCGCCGTAGCGGAAACGTCATGGACGACGCCGTCGCGCACGATGACGGGCGTGGGGCCCGCGTCGAGCAGGACGCGACCGACCAGAATCGCCTGTCCGTGATCGGACGGCAGCATATCCCCTGTAAACGCTTTCAAGACCTCACTCGCCCTAAGTCAGTTTCTGTTTTTGATAGCGCTACCATTTCGACGAGACGCGCCCCGCTGTCAAGGTGCGCAGCCAACGGTGTCATCGTTTCAGAACGGGAGAAGTCCGACTATTTCGGCGGCGATCTCCGACGGCGCGCGCATCACCCCATCGGCGCTCGCGCGCACCACTCGCCAGGGCCCGAGCAGGCCGGCGGCGGCCATCGATTCATAGTTGCTGCGGACGCGCAATTGCAGCGCGGCATCGGCCTCATGCTCGTCGAAGCTGCGGTCGGTGTAACTGCGCTGCGCCTTTTGCAGGATCATCGCACGCGCCATCTCCCACGGCGTGTCGAGGTAGATTGAGAGCGTTGGGGCGGGGAGGGCGAACTGGCCGGTCTCCAGCGCCGCGATCCATTCCATGATCGCCAGCGCGTCGCTTTCAGGCAGCTTGGCGCCCTGATAGGCCATGTTCGACGCGATATAGCGGTCGAAGATCACGACATCGTGGCTCGCGGCGGCTTCGAGGATCGCGTCGCGCCATTCGAACCGGTCGAGCGCGTAGAGCACCGCGGCGGCATGCGGCGTCACCGGCACCGGCAGTTCGCCCGCCAGGAAGCGCCCGATCGTCACCCCGCCCACCGTGTTGCCATATTGAGGGAAGGCGATGACCGTCGCGCTTTGCCCGCGCGCCGTGACGGCCTCGGCCAGCGTCCGCGCGGTGGTGGCCTTGCCGGCGCCGTCCGCGCCTTCGATCGCCACGAGCTGTGCCACTGCATCTTCCTTCCGCCGCGCCGTTTCGAAGCTTCTCCTAGGCACGCCGCCGCGGCTTGTCACGGGGACTGCGCCACTACGTACGGGGGAATTTCCTGAGGTGTCCGGAAAGGGCCGCATAAGCATCATGCCGTAGAGATCGGCACGTGGCGATGGGCATCGCTCGCATATTCCCCCTCAAGGCGGTGCCCCTGTTTCCCACGTGTATCGAGTGGAAAGGTTGTGATGGCCGCGCGGGCGATCCTTGTTGTTGTGGTTGCCGCCGATGCGGGGCTGCGTAGCGCCCTGGCCGCACACCTTTCTCTCGATGGGCTCGACCTGCTGACCGCGAGCAATATCGGTTACGGCCTGCTCGGCAGCAGCATGATCCGCAAGCCGAGCCTCCTCGTGATCGACGAAACGCTGATCCCGTGCGACGCCGATCGCTGGATCGAAAAGCAGCGGGGCTTCGGCACCTGGCGCTATCTGGTCCTGTTGACCGAAGCCGCGCCGGCATCGGGGGAACGGGGCGACTGGCTTGTCCGCGTCGCTCAGGGCACGCCGCGCAAACGCCTCGCCGAACTGATCGCGGGCTTCGCGCGCGATGATGTCCCAAATTAGGTAAAAGCCCTTAGGCGCGAGCGATTGCACCTCTCCTTACCTTCGGATCGACCGCCAATCGGCCGGTTTCAGGGGAAGGCGCGTGGGCACAAGCGAGTTTCTGCTGGTTCTGGCCGCTCGCGAAATGGGCTTTCGCAGTGCGCTCGCCGCGCGGCTGACCATGGCCGGGGCGAACCTGCTCACCACCAACGATGTCGAAGATCCCGGGCTGGCGCGCAGTATCCACGGCCCCGCGGTGCTGATCGTCGAGGAAGCGTTGGTCGCGGATCGCTCCGCCGAATGGCTCCAGGCCTTGCTGGCGGTGCCGCAATGGCTGCGCGTCATCGTTTTGGGAGACGGGCACGACGAATGGGCCGATGGTCGGCTGATCTACATCAAGTCGGACGCGGCGGTCGGGACCATCGCCGCGCTGATTCCCCAATGGCAGGCCGAGGCCGCCGGGATCGCGGGCGCCTAGGCGCTGGTCCTTATCGCTAATCCTTGGGAAACAGCCCCGCGGCGAAGGCGACACGCAGCGCTTCGGACAGGCTCCGCACCTCGAGCTTTTCCATCAGGTTCGCGCGGTAGATCTCCACCGTGCGCGGGCTGATATCGAGCTCATAGGCGATGATCTTGTTCGAACGCCCTTCGATCAGCCCTTTGAGCACGTCGGTTTCGCGGGGGGACAGCTTGGCGATCTTCGCCGAAGCCAGATCCACACGGGCCGCCGCGTCGGTGTCCGCCTCCAGTCGCGAGAACGCGCTGTCGACGATCTGGAGCAGCAGATCGGCCTCATAGGGTTTTTCGACGAAGTCGAGCGCGCCCGCCTTCATCGCCTGTACCGCAAGGGTGACATTGCCCTGTCCGGTCAGGATGATGGGTACGAAGCCGCTGTTGCCGTCCAGTTTGTGGAGGACATCCAGCCCGGAGGCCCCTGGCATGTGGAAATCGAGCAGCAGGACGCCGCTGTCGAGTTCCCCGGCTTCGGCGAGAAACGCATCGCCGGACCGGTAGCTGCGGATAACGAGATCCGACCTGACGGAAAGCAGACTATGTAAAGACGCACGGACGGCATCATCGTCATCGACGATATATATTGTTCTTGTCATTCTACGCCCTCTCCCACGGCAGGCAGAGTGAAGCGAAACGCTGCACCACCCTCGGCCCGATTTTCGGCGCCCATGGTCCCACCATGTGCTTCGATGATACGCTTGCTGATCGAAAGGCCAATACCCATTCCGTCACTATTTTCCTTCGCGCTCGTAAAGCGAGAGAAAAGTTGTTTCAGGATTGTTGCAGATATGCCTGGGCCGGTATCCGCGACCTCAATTGCAATCATGTGATCGTCGGTCTTGTGGGACGAGATGGTGATCTGTCGCTGTTCGCGCGGTAGCGCACGTAATGCGTCGGTGGCATTTCGTAAAAGATTAACCAAGACCTGCTGAACTTGAATCCGGTCAGCGTAAATTTGTTTCGCGGCGGGGTCCAGATCATAGACCACCCGTATCTGAAACTGCCCCGTACCCACCAGGACCAGTTCGACTGCGTCACGAATGGTCTGCTCCACCGATTCGGCCTGCATCTCGACTTCGCCGCGCTCGGTGAATTCGCGCAATCTCCGAATGATCCGGCCCGCCCGCTGGGTCTGTTCGTTGCCCATGCGGATCAGGTCCGCGACGCGCTCGATCTCCTCGTTGCGCTCGATCAGCATCCCGGCCGCGGCGAGGAAATTGGCGGTGGCGCTCAGCGGCTGGTTGAGCTCGTGCGCCAGGTCGGCGGCCAGCTCGCTCATCGCGCTCTGGCGCGAGACATGCGCCAGGTCGCTGCTCAATTCGCTCAGCCGCTCCTCGGTAGCGAGCCGCTCCGAAATGTCGCGGAAGAAGATCGTCAGCAGCTTGCCGCCATCGACATGCGCGACTCCCGAACGGACCTCGAGCGGGAAGCGGCGCCCGTCCGCCGATTCGCCCGCCGCCGGAATGCCGCGCCCATCCTCGCCTTCGTCATTGTGGAGAATCGATTGCAGCGCCGAGGCATAAAGGTCGCGCTCATCGGCGGGGGCGAGCATCGCGAAGTGGCGGCCGATCACCGTCGCGGCGGGATAGCCCCATAGCTCCTCGGCGGCGTTGCTGAACTCGCGGATCGCGCCGCTCTCGTCGATCACCACCATCGCATCGGGCACGGTCTCGATGATCGAGCGGAGTTGCGCCTCGCGCCGGCGAAGCTCGCCCTCGCGCTCGTCGCGCTCGGTGACGTTCAGGATGACCCCGACGGTGCGGACGAGGTTGCCCTCGTCGTCATAGAAAGTGCGCGACGACCCCTCGACCGACCGGACCGACCCATTGGCGGTGCGGAACCGGTAGCGATAGCTGAACCGGTCGGCGCGTTCGGCGACGGCGCGCGCGATGGTATCGAGCATTGGCGGGAGATCGCCCGGCTCGACCAGCGCGGTCCACCGGTCGTAATCGGGCATCGACCCCGGCTCGACGCCCAGCCGCTGTTCGGTGCCTGGCGACCAGTGGAACGCACCGCTCACGACATCCCATTCGAACACCCCCAATTCGTGCGCGGCGGTCGCGGTGGTGAGCCGTTCCTCGCTCTTGCGCAGATCGTCGAGCGTCCTGAGCAGCGCCGATTGCTCGCGCCCCACCCGGGTCACCGCCCAATAGGCGACCAGCGCGACGAGCAGGATATTGAGGAACATCACCAGCACCTTGCTGCCCAGCGGCGACAACAGGTCCCAGCGCTCGAAGATGACGTCGAGCAGCGAGGGGAGTACCGGCAGTAGCAATGCGGCAGGCAGCAGCAACTGGAGCACGCGCGCGCCGGGCCGGTCCTCGGTCAGCAGCCGCACCCAGCCGAAACCGGCGTGCCAGAAGACATAGGCCGCGGCGAGCGACAGCGCGGTGATCGCCGACGGGACCGAGATCGCATAGAGCCTGGTCAGCGGATCGTCGGGCGACGAAAACAGCAGCAGGATCGTCGTGCCGATCGCTAGCCCCAGCGCGAGGCTGGAGACCAGCCCCGCAATCTCGTTGCGCTGCCGCTGGGCGCGAGTCGAGGCATAGCCGGCGAACGCCAGCAGCAGGAAAATCGTGATCGGCGTGGGCCCCGGACGGCCCGGATGCGCGAAGCCGTAATCCGTAATCGCCCGGGGAAAAAGCAGCCGGTCGATTCCAAAATCGAGGTTCCAGAACGTCTGGGCGAACGACGTGACCGCGAGCAGCAGCGGGATCGCCCAGAACAGGCGCGCAATGCGGTATCGCCCGTCGATCGCCGTCAGGAACCCCAGCGACAGCGCGGTATAGCCCAGCGCGGTGAGCGGCCAGACCGGGCGGCTCTCGACTCCGAAGCCGCGCAGCCCGGGGCTGCCCACTACCCACCCCGAAAAGGCGATCAGGCTGCACAGGCCGGCAAGCGCCGCGAACCCGGTCGCGACCTGCCTGGTCGTAGGCGCCTCACTCAAGCCCAGCCTGTCGATGATTCCTCGTTGCAACCCCGAAACCCCGCCTCGCCATTCCAGTGGCTTGATCGATGATAACAGCCGAGTTTCAAATGGAAATCGGCTTTCTCGATTGCTGACCGCCCCGAGCCATCTTGCCAAAGCCCGTGCGTCCCGCGATCACGGGTGTCTGGGGCGCTCCACCGGCGCCCGACGCATCAACGGGAGGGGAAACCCGCGTGATCCGAATACTCCTCATGCTGGGCGCGGCGACTGCGCTCGCCAGTTGCGCGATGGGGGGCTCCACGCCGCCCAAGACCGCCTCGTCCGAACCCGCCGCCGCGAAGGGGCCGGGACACGGCAAGGGCTATAATCACGATCCTTACCCCTCGACCTACAAGGCCTATCCGGGCGTCCCGACGCTGGTGACCAACGTCACGATCTTCGACGGCGAAGGCGGGCGGATCAATGGCGGATCGGTGCTGTTCCGCGACGGCAAGATCGTCGCGGCGGGCACCGGCCTGAAGCCCGAGCCCGGGGTGACCGTGATCGACGGCACGGGCAAATATCTCACCCCCGGCATCATCGATATCCACAGCCATCTTGGCGATTATCCGACTCCCAGCGTCCAGGCGCATTCGGACGGCAACGAAGCGACCAGCCCGGTCACGCCCGAAGTCTGGGCCGAGCATAGCGTGTGGCCGCAGGATCCCGGTTTCGGGCGCGCGCTCGTCAATGGCGGCGTCACCACGCTCCAGATCCTGCCGGGCTCGGCCAATTTGTTCGGCGGCCGTTCGGTCGTGGTGAAGAATGTCTATTCGCGCACGATGCAGGGGATGAAATTCCCCGGCGCGCCCTATGGCCTGAAGATGGCGTGCGGCGAGAACCCAAAGCGCGTCTATGGCGGCCGCCAGCGCATGCCCTCGACCCGGATGGGCAATATCGCGCTCGACCGGATGACCTGGGCCAAGGCGGTCGAGTATGACCGCAAATGGGATAAGTACGAAGAAAAGGGCGGCGAAATCCCCGCCCGCGATCTTCAGATGGATACGCTGCGCGGCGTGCTCGACGGCGAAATCCTCGTCCAGAACCATTGCTACCGCGCCGACGAAATGGCCAACGTCATGGATATGGCCAAGGAGTTTGGCTACCATGTCACTGCGTTCCACCACGCGGTGGAAGCGTACAAGATCGCTGACCTGCTCAAGGCGAACAACACCTGCGCCGCGGTCTGGGCGGATTGGTGGGGCTTCAAGATGGAAGCCTATGACGCGATCGGCGAGAACCTCGCCATCCTCGAAAAGGAGGGCGTCTGCGCGATGATCCATTCGGATGACGAGAACGGTATCCAGCGACTCAATCAGGAAGTCGCCAAGGCCCGGATGGCGGGCATTCGCGCGGGCTATCCGATCAGCGAGGAGACCGCGTGGAAATGGCTGGCGATCAACCCCGCCAAGTCGCTGGGCATCGCCGACCGCACCGGCAGCATCAAAGCGGGCAAGATGGCCGATCTGGTGCTGTGGAACGGCAATCCGTTCAGCGTCTATACGCGGCCCCAGATGGTGTGGATCGACGGGGCGCTGCTCTATGACGCGAACAATCCGAGGCTGAGGCCGGTCTCCGATTTCGAGCTGGGCCAGCCGGGCGAGGGAGACGTGAAATGAAGCGTTTCCTCCTCACCGCCGCCGCGCTCGCGCTCGCCGGCCCCGCCGCCGCGCAGAATGTCGCGATCACCAACGCCAGGCTCGTCATCGGCGACGGCTCCGCGCCGATCGATGGCGGCACGGTAGTCATCCGTGACGGCAAGGTCGTCGCTGCCGGGGCCGGTGTTGCCGTGCCTTCGGGCGTGCCCGTGGTCGATGCCAGGGGCGCCTGGGTCTCGCCGGGGATTTTCGCGGGCTTCTCGCGGCTCGGCATCGTCGAAGTCGACGCGGTCGATGGCACCAACGATGCGTCGGCCAACGGGTCGCCCTTCCACGCCGCGATCGACATCGCGCCGGCGGTGAACTGGCGCACTTCGGCGATCTCGCTCAACCGTGCCGAGGGCGTCACCCGCGCACTGGTGGCACCCGACACCGCAGGGTCGATCTTCGCGGGGCAGGGGGCGATCATCGATCTCGGCGCCGATCCCAACCCGGTCAGCCGCCCGCGCGCTTTCCAGTTCATCGAATATGGCGAAGCGGGCGCGGGCAATGCCGGGGGCAGCCGCCCCGCCGCGCTGGCGATGCTGCGCAACGCGCTGTTCGAGGCGCGCGAATATGCCCGCAATCCGGCGCGCTTCGTCGATCGCGGCAAGGACGCCTTCCTGACACGGCTCGATGCCGAGGCGCTGGTCCCCGTCATCACCGGCAAGGTACCGCTGCTCGTCCATGTCGAAAGCGCGACCGACATCCTCGTCATCCTCGATCTCAAGCGCGAATTCCCGGCGCTCAACATCGTGCTGGTCGGCGCGACCGAGGGCTGGATGGTCGCGAAGGAGATCGCGGCGGCGAAGGTGCCGGTGATCGCCACCGCACTCGCCGATCTGCCCGCGTCGTTCGAGCAGCTCGCCGCCACTCAGTCGAACATCGGCCGGATGCGCGCCGCGGGCGTGGTGGTCGGCATCGGCATGCTCAACGATAACGACGCGCATCAGGCGCGGCTGGTAAAGCAATATGCCGGCAACCTCGTCGCGCTGAACCGCATCCCCGGGGCCGCCGGCCTCGATTGGGGCGCGGCGTTCGCGGCGATCAGCTCGAAGCCCGCCGAGGCGCTGGGGATGGGGAACGAGTTCGGCTCGCTCCGGCCCGGGCGGCGCGGCGATGTGGTGATCTGGGACGGCGATCCGCTCGAACTCGGCACGGCGGCGACATCGGTCTATATCGACGGAGTCGAACAGCCGCTGGAGAATCGCCAGACGCGGTTGCGCCAGCGCTATTGGAAGCCCACCGAAGGCGCGCTTCCCAAGGCCTATGATCGCTGAGGGAACTGCCTGTCGCGGCCCCGCATTGAGGGGCCAAGGAGACCGAGATGAAGAAGACACTGACTCTGCTCGCCACGCTCGCGCTCGCGGGCTGCGGCTCGCCTGAACAGAACAAGGCCGCGAATGTGGCGGTTGAGAATAACGCCGAGGCGATGGCCAATGAAGCCGCCGGCGCCGAAGCAGTGGCGAGCATCGTCGAGATGCAGGACAGCACTCGCAACATCGCCTTTGTCCGCGCGATCCTGGCGGCGGGCACCCGCTGCGACGGCGTGACTCATTCGGAGCGCGTCGCCGACCAGAACGGCAATCCGACCTGGCGCGCGGACTGCAAGGGCGGGACGAGCCACCTGATCACGGTCAGCTCGGACGGGACGCCCCAACCGGTGTTCACGGTCAACAGCCGCAACGATTAAGCGGCGCGGGGGATGGACGACGGGATTCCCCAGGCGCCGGCACCGCCGACGCTGGCCGCGAGCCTGGGCGGCGCGGCGCGTGGCGTGGCGGGGCGCGCGCGCACTTGGTGGGCCGATCGGCCAGCCGTGCCCGCCAACCGGCGCGACTGGATCGTCGCGGGCGGAGTCGCGGGGCTGATCGCGGCGGGTCCGTTGCTCACCATCGCGGGCGCCTTGCTGATCACCGGCAGCTTGCGCGGCGAGGTGAACCGGCTTCAGGAAGCGGCTGCGCCCCGCGCAGCGGCGGCGCGGACGGCGATTGAGGATCGCGCGGCGCTGGTAGCGATGGTGCGGCGGCCGGGGCTCGGGGCAACCGCCGAGGCGTTGGCGCGCGCGCTGCCGGTCGATGCCGCGCTCTTGCGGATGGAGCGCGGGCGCGACGGACTGCTCGAAGTCGAGATCGGCACGCCCGATCCCGACAAGCTCCGCGCGGCACTGCGCGCCGAACCCGCGCTGGCGAGGCTGCGCGACGCCGGGCAACAGCGCGGCGATCTGATGATGACGGTTTCCTTCAAGGAGCGCGCCGAATGAAGTTCCCCCCGCTTGGCGCCGGCGTGGCGGGCGGGCTGCTGCTCGCGGCGGTGCTCGCCCCCGCGACGGGGACCGCGCTGGGCAAGCTCGCGGCGGCGCGCGCCGACCGCGCCCGGCTGACGGCGGAGATTGCCGCGCCCGACAGCAATGCCGCGTTGGTCGCCCCGGGGCTTGCGCTCAGCGGCGGCGAGGATTCGGTCATCGCCCGCATCCGCGAACGCGCGCGCGGCGGGGGCGTGCTCGTCGAGGAAGCGGTGGTGGCGAAGGGCAGCGGATCGCTGCTCGTGATCCGCTTCCGCATCTCGGGCGCCGAAAAGGCAGTGATCGCGCTGGCGGATTCGCTCGAGCGCGAGGCGCCCCTGGTGCGGCTGCGGACCTGGAAGCTCGTCGCGATCCCAGGCGGGGTGCGGCTGACCGCCGATGCCGTGGGAGCGATAAGGTGATCGCGCGCCGCGACTGGATCGCGCTTGGCGTGAGCGGCGCGGTCGCCATCGCCATGCCCGTGCTGCTGCTGATGCCCGGCAGGGCCGCGCCGGCGCCCGCCCGGCCCAGGGCCGCGCCGCCGCTCGCCGCGCCGGACCAGCCTCCGCTCGCCGCCGCCTTCGACCGCACCCTGTTCGGATCGCCTCCCGCAGAGACGAGCGAGGCCCCCGCCGACGCGCCGCAACTCGTCGGCATCGTCGGCCGGCTCGATCGCGACGCCGTCGCCATCGTCCGCACCGCCAACGGTGACAGCCGCACGCTCAAGGTCGGCGACAGCGTCGATGGCTGGAAGCTCGAAAGCCTCGCGATCGACGCCGCCTTCTTCACGCGCGGGACCGAGCGGCAGCGCGTGCCGCTGCCGGCGGGTTAGTAGATCCCCTCGATCTCCACCGTCAGCCGCGGCGCGCGGGGGCGGAGGAGGAGGCTCTGGTTCTTGCCATTGTCCATCTCGTCGGCGCGCAGCCGGGCGTAGCTCTCATTGGTCACGCCCTGCGCATCCTCGCTGTTGCGGATGATGGTGGGGCGCAGGAAGATGAAGAGCGTGCGCTTGGT
>Ga0164241_10006133_pt1 | contig 11018 bp, 10 predicted proteins | sample OricomyardsoilBY_FD_108780 | JGI IMG/M metagenome (GOLD analysis project Ga0164241, IMG submission 108780) | Backyard soil microbial communities from Emeryville, California, USA - Original compost - Back yard soil (BY) | ecosystem: Environmental > Terrestrial > Soil > Unclassified | place: USA... | reverse complement strand
TGGCTCGCCCGAAACCGAGCGTCAGCCCAGCGGCCTGGCCGAAACCGAGGCGGCGCCCGAAACAGGACGCCGGCCCGAAAGCGAGAGCGCCGCCGAAGCCGCGAGCCACACCGAGGCCCCCGCCGAAACCGAGGACCCGGCTGAAGCCGACGGCGCGACCGATGTCGAGGCAGCGGCCGAAGCCGCAAGCCACACCGACGCTCCGGCCGGAACCGAGGGCTCACTCGAGGCCGAAGGCGTCACCGAGTCTCTGAACACACCCGAGACCGAGGCCGTGCCGGCACCGGAAGGCCCGACTGAGGCTGCACCGGCAACGGAGGCCCCGGCTGGGGCCGCACCCGCCACAGCGCCTGAACCCACCACGGCAACCGAAGCCGCGCAGGAACACCACCCCTGGGAGCCCAGTTTTCGGCCCTACTGGATGAGGTCTGCCGACGAGCGGCGGACCGAGGGTGACTGATCCCTTCGGGACAGCGGCTCTTCGCAACGGGGTGCTCGCTGCCTGGCGGGACTCGCCCACTCGGTTTCGGGAGGACGCCAACGCCGAGGAGGACCTCTTCCTCGGCGGCTACCGAGACCGCCTCCTCGTCGAGCTGGCCCAGAATGCCGCGGACGCCGCGAAAGCCGACGGCCACCTCAGTGTGTCCTTTGTCGACGGTGAGCTGCGGGTGGCCAACACCGGGCGACCGTTGGACGCCGAGGGAGTGGCCAGCCTCGCCTCGCTGCGGGCATCCGCCAAGCAGGACGGGGTCGGGCGCTTCGGGGTCGGGTTCGCGGCCGTTCTCTCCGTCACCGACGCGCCTCGGATCGTCTCCCGCACGGGCGGGGTGGCCTTCGACGCTCAGCGGACCCGGGAGGCCACCGGGCGGGACGGGCGGGTGCCGGTCCTTCGCCTGTGCTGGCCCACCGACGAGCAGCCGCCCGACGGGTTCGACACCGAGATCCGGCTGCCGCTCAACGACGGCATCGAAGCGAACGCACTCCAGGAAGAGTTCAGCCGGCAGGTCACCGACCTCCTGCTGGGGCTCGACGGGCTCAGCACGATCGAGATCGCCGGGCAGCGGTGGTGGCGTGACGGCAACGACATCCACGGACCGCACGGCACGACCAGCTGGCTCACCGTCCGCGACCACGGCGAGCTGACCGACCTCACCGGGCTCGGCGCCGAGGCTCGTCCACAGTGGACTGTCTGCTGGGCCGCGCGCACCGACACCACGCAAACAAGCGACGTGCTGCACGCGCCCACCCCCACCGACGAGCGGCTCTCCCTCCCCGCCCGGCTCATCGCCACCCTCCCCCTCGAGGCCGACCGCCGGCACGTCCGAAAAGGGCCCGCCACCGACGCCGTCCTCGGACACGCCACCCGCGCCTACCCGCGGCTGCTCCAGGCCTTTCCACCGGAAAGGCGGGTCGAACTCGTCCCGGAGCCCGGCTTTCCGCTGTCCGAAGTGGACGAAAAGCTCCGCCGCGCGATCACCGGCGAGCTGCGCGCGACCAAGTGGCTGCCCACCAAGGACGGCACGGTCGAGCCGCGGCACGCGAAGACCGTGCCCAACCAACAGTGCGCCGCCGCTCTTGACGACGTCATCGACGGCATCACCACCGTCGAGTACGACCCGCGCCTCCAGACACTCGACGTCAACCGGCTCACCGTCGCCGACATCGTCGCCCAAGTCACCGGGATCGACCGGCCGCCCACCTGGTGGCACCGCCTCTACACGGCACTCGCGCCCGAAGCCGAGGTGGACCGCGACGCCCGGGAGGCGCTCGGCGCGCTGCCCGTGCCGCTCATCGACGGGCGCACCCTGCCCGGCCCCCGCGGGCTGCTCATCGCGGACGGCAGCCCGAAGGCCGTCGCCAACGTCGTCCACCCCGACGCCGTCCACCCGCTCCTCGAACGCCTCGGCGCCCGCCGCGCGGGCCCGGGCGACCTGCTCGACGCCACCCGCGACGCCGTGGAGCGCAGCGTCGACGACGCCGAGTCCGGCCTCGACACGACCGACCTCCGCGACACCGTCCTCGCGCTCGTCAGTGAGGCCGGCGAACGCGAGTGGCTCGGCGCCCTCGCACTGCCCGACGACGCGGGCGACCACCGCCGCGCCGACGAGCTCGTCCTGCCCGGCTCCCCCCTGCTCGACCTCCTCGACGTGGACGCCCCGCTCGGCGTCCTGCACGACGACGTCGCCGGCGCGTGGCCGCGGCACGTGCTCGCCGAGGTCGGCGTCCTCGACACCTTCGCCGTCGTCGTCGACGAGTCGCCCGCCGGGCCCGACCACGACCTCGACGACGAGGCGGACTGGTGGGACGGGCTCGCCGAGCCGCCCGCCCGGATGACGGCCGTCCGCGACCTCGACCTCGTCGCCGACGACGCCTGGCCCGCCGCGCTCCGGCTCCTCGCCGCCGAGCCGGCCACCTGGCAGGCACTGCACGAGCGCCACGGCTACACCGGCTGGTGGATCGCCCGCAACGCGCTGCTCGCCGGCCGGGCCCCGCGCGACTGGCGGCTCGAGACCGCCACCGACCTCGCCGGCCTCTACGACCCCGTCCCCGCGATCGACGTCGCCCCGGACACCCTCACGGCAATCGGCGTGCGCGGCGAGCTCGAGCCGGACGGCGACCTCCTCGATCGCCTCGCCGACCCCGACCGCGAAGTCCCCGCGGGCACCGCGATGCGCGTGCACGCCGCTCTCGCGAAGGCCTTCCGCGACGACGAACTGCCCGACGTCGACCCGCCCGATGCCGTCCGCTCGCTGACCGGCCAGGTGGTGCCCGCCGCCGAGGGGCTCGTGCTCGACGCGCCCTGGGTGCTGCAGTTCGTCGAGCCCGACCGGATCGTCGCCGCCGGGCCCGATCTCTCGCTGGCCGAGCCGCTGGCCGAGCTGCTCGACCTGCCGCTGGCCGACGAGGAGGTCGGCGGCGTCGTCACCGGCGGCGAGCCGGTCGGCTGGGCCGACCTCGGCGCGGTCGTCGAGGCGTGCGACCTCGCGGGGATCCCGGTGCCGCCGGGCGGGCCGCTGCTGCACGACCGGCTGACCGTGCAAACGGAACAGACCGCCCACGAAGCGACCTGGTGGGTCGACGGCGGCGTGGTCCACTGCGTCGACTCGACCGCCGGGCTCGCCAGGGCGCTCGCGTGGGCCGCGGACCGCTGGGCCGACCGGTACCTGCTGGCCGCGCTGCTCGACGACCCGGAAAGCGTGCTGGGCTAAAGGTTGCGCTGCGCCCCGCGCGCACCGCGCCGCGACGCACGCCGCTGCCAGACCATCACGGGAATGCCGATGAGGCCGAGCACGAAGCCGGCCAGCGCCGTCCACAGCCAGATCGGCGGGCCCGCGTCGAACCCGTAGCGCGCGATCAGCAACACCACGAGCGCGACGCCCCACAACGCCGTTCCCCCGTACACCACCGGTGCCAGCGCGAGCAGTCGCGGCGGCAACGGCGGTGGAGATGACCTTTGCGTCTCGATTGGCTTTCCGTCTTCCGCTGGGCCTACCACGTTTGGGAGGCTACCGCCTCATGGCAGATACCGAGACAGCGACGAAGGCGCCGAGCTCGGCGCTTGATCGCTTCTTCAAGATCTCCGAGCGAGGCTCGACGCCGGGCCGCGAGATCCGCGGCGGGCTCGTCACATTCGTGACGATGGCCTACATCGTCGTGCTGAACCCGCTCATCATCGGCAGCTTCCCGGACAGTCCGAACGCACACGTGGACGCGTTCGGCGACATCCTGCCCGCGAACCAGGTCGCCGCGGTGACCGCGCTCGTGGCCGGCGTGATGACGATCCTCTTCGGACTCATCGCGAACTTCCCGTTCGCGCTGGCCACCGGGCTCGGTATCAACGCCTTCGTGGCCTACAGCATCGCGCCGCAGATGAGCTGGGCCGCCGCGATGGGGCTGGTCGTGGTCAACGGTCTCGTGGTGCTCGTGCTGGTGCTGACCGGCGTGCGAACCATGGTGTTCAACGCCGTTCCGCAGTCGCTGAAAGCCTCGATCGCGGTCGGCATCGGCCTGTTCATCACGCTGATCGGCCTGGTGGACGCCGGTTTCGTGCGCAGGCTGCCGGACGCGGCCAACACAACGGTCCCCGTCGGACTCGGCATCAACGGCTCGATCGCGTCGTGGCCGACGTTCGTGTTCGTGGTCGGCCTGATCATCACCGGGATCCTGGTCGCCAAGAAGGTCAAGGGCGCGATCCTCATCGGCGTGCTGGCCAGCACGATCATCGCGATCGTCATCGAAGCCATTGTGGACGCGGGCCCCTCGCTCGGCACGAACCCGAAGGGCTGGAACCTGGGCTATCCGGCGCTGCCGGACCAGGTCGTGGGCACGCCGGACCTGTCGCTCGTCGGCAACTTCAACTTCGACGCGTGGATACAGGTGCCGGTGATCACCGCCGTGCTGCTGGTCTTCACGCTGGTGCTGACCGACTTCTTCGACACGATCGGCACGATGACCGGGCTGGGCAAGGAAGCCGGGCTCGTGGACGCCGACGGCAAGCTGCCGAACACCGGCAAGGCGCTGTTCATGGACGGCGTCGGCGCGGTGGCCGGCGGCGCGGCGTCGTCGAGCTCGAACACCGTCTACATCGAGTCCGCGTCCGGCATCGCCGAGGGCGCGCGCACCGGCCTCGCGAACATCGTCACCGGCCTGCTGTTCATCGCCGCGATGTTCTTCACCCCGCTCTACGAGGCGGTTCCGGTCGAGGCGGCGGCGCCGGCACTGGTCGTCGTCGGCGTGCTGATGATGGCGCAGATCAAGGAGGTCGACTTCACCGACTTCACGATCGCGCTGCCGGCGTTCCTCACGATCGTCGTCATGCCGTTCACCTACTCGATCTCCAACGGCATCGGCGCGGGCTTCATCAGCTACGTGCTGCTGCGAGCGGTGACCGGCAAGGCGCGCGGGATTCATCCGTTGATGTGGATCGTGGCCGCGGTGTTCGTGGTCTACTTCGCGCTCGGCCCGATCCAGGACGCGATCAACTGACAGTCGGCTGACGAAGTGCGTGCGCTGAGCGTGATCATGGTGACTCAGCGCTATTCGTGAGGTATGCTAACGATGTGTTTGGCAAGGAGCAGGACGTAGCAGAGCGCACCCTCGCCAGCCGGCTGCGGCTGGCGACGGTGCGGCTCAACCGCAGACTGCGTGTCCAGCGGACCAGCTCCTCGGTGACGCTCACCCAGCTTTCCGCACTTTTCTGCCTGTACAAATGCGGCCCGCTCACCCCAGGTGAGCTCGCGGCCAAGGAGGTTGTGCAACCCCCGTCCATGACCAGGGTGATCGCCGCGCTCGAGGACAACGGCTACGTCAGCCGACGACCGCATCCGAGTGACGGCCGACAGGCCATCGTGGAGATCACCGAGGAGGGGAGCGCGCTCATCCTGGCCGACATCTCGGCGCGTGAGGCCTGGCTGGACAAACGGCTGGCCGAGCTCACGGAGGAGGAGCGGGACCTGTTGTCCCGCGCGTCGGAGATCCTGGACCGGATGGCGAGCCATCAAGATTAGTGGAAATAGCAACAAGATCTCGCCGCAGCGTGTTCGGTTCGCTGCGCGTTCGTAACTACCGACTGTTCGCGTCCGGCCAGGTGATCTCCAACGTCGGCACCTGGATGCAGCGCATCGCCCAGGACTGGCTGGTGCTGGAGCTGTCCGGCTACGACCCGGTGGCGCTCGGCCTCGCCGCCACCCTGCAGTTCGCGCCGACGCTGCTGCTGACGTTGTGGGCGGGCGTGCTCGCCGACCGGCACGACAAGCGCCGCATGCTCATGCTCATCCAGACCGGCATGGCCACGTCCGCGCTCGTGCTGGGGTTGCTGGACGTGAGCGGGCTGGTCGCGCTGTGGCACGTGTACCTGCTGTGCTTCGTGTTCGGCGTGTTCACCGCGTTCGACCCACCGGTGCGCCAGTCGTTCGTCGGCGAGATGGTCGGCAAGGAGCAGCTGACCAACGCGGTCGCGCTGAACTCGTCGACGTTCAACCTCGCGCGCATCGTGGGCCCGGCCATCGCGGGCGTGATGATCATCTGGACCGGCACCGGCTGGGTGTTCCTGGTCAACGCGGCCACGACGGTCGCCGTGATCGTCAACCTGGGGCGGATGAACCCCGCGGAGCTGCACCGCGACCCGAAGCCGGCCCGCAAGCGCGGCCAGCTGCTGGAAGGCCTGCGGTACGTGCGCGGGCGGCCGGACATCCTGGCCGTGATGGTGCTGATCTTCTGCGTCAGCACGTTCGCGATCACGTTCAACACGACGCTGGCCGTCGTGGCCGCGAACGTCTTCCACCGGCAGGCCGACGGCTACGGCCTGCTCTCGACGCTGCTCGCGGTCGGCACGTTCGCCGGCGCGATCCTGGCGGTCCGCCGCTCGACGCGGCGGCGGCCGGGGCTGCGGCTGCTGATCGGCGCGGCGCTCGCGTTCGGGATCCTGGAGCTGATCGCCGGCCTGATGCCGAGCTACCTGACGTTCGGGCTCGCGCTGATCCCGGTCGGCGTGGCGATGATGACGTTCATGAACACCGCCAACGGAACCGTGCAGCTGGGCACCGCGCCCGAGATGCGCGGGCGCGTCATGGCGCTGTACATGCTGGTGTTCCTCGGCGGGAACCCGATCGGCGGGCCGATGACCGGCTGGATGGCCGCGGAGTTCGGCGGCCGCTCGCCGTTCGTGATCGGCGGCATCATCGCGACCGTGTGCGCGGCGGCGTGCGGGATCATCCTCGCCCGGCGCGGCGGCATCGAGGCCCGCGACCGCATCCGGCCGCGGTGGGGCACCCGGCGCCGCGGGGCCGTGCCGGCGACCGAGCTGGAGCAGGACGCGGCGTGAGTCTTGCGCCAGCCAGTTAAGTTAGGCTAGCCTAATGGTCGTCGCTTCGTGGTGGGAGCGGCAGTCAGTTCGGGAACACGCGAAACCCCGACTCCGGCACAGGCGGCACTGTCCGGAGCCGGGGTTTCGCTTGTACAGAGCCATTTCTACAGCGTCGGGAACGGATCGTCGGCGTGCCCGACGAGGTCGGCCACCGACTCGATCACCCGGGTCGGCCGGTACGGGAAGCGTTCCGCGGTGTCCGGGTCCGAGATGCCGCTCAGCACGAGGATCGTCTGCAGGCCGGCCTCGAGCCCCGACCGGACGTCGGTGTCCATCCGGTCGCCGATCATCAGCGTGGACTCCGAGTGCGCGCCCATCGAACGCAGCGCCGAGCGCATCATCAGCGGGTTCGGCTTGCCCACGTAGTACGGCGAGTGGCCGGTCGCGCGCTCGATCAGCGCGGCCACCGACCCGGTGGCCGGCAGCGAGCCCTCGCGGGACGGGCCGGTCGCGTCCGGGTTGGTCGCGATGAACCGGGCGCCCTGCTCGACCAGCCGGATGGCCGTCGTGATCGCGGTGAAGCTGTAGGTGCGGGTCTCCCCCAGCACGACGTAGTCCGGGTCGCGGTCGGTCAGCACGTAGCCGATCTCGTGCAGGGCCGTGGTCAGCCCCGCCTCCCCGATCACGAAGGCCGAGCCCTCCGGGCGCTGCGAGTCGAGGAACATCGCGGTCGCGAGCGCGGAGGTCCAGATCGACGTCTCCGGCACGTCCAGGCCCGTACGCAGCAGCCGGGCGCGCAGGTCACGCGGGGTGTAGATGGAGTTGTTGGTCAGGACGAGGAACCGGATCTCCCTGGTTCGCAGCTCCTCGACCAGCTTGTCCGCCCCGGGGATCAGGTGCTCCTCGTGCACCAGCACGCCGTCCATGTCCATCAGGTAGGTCCAGGCCATGGCCACATGGTCCCGCACGCGCCCGCCGGGCCGCGTGTCGCCGCGGTTAACCTGTGAAGGTGACCACTGCGGTGCGTGTGCGCTACTTCGCCGGAGCCCGCGCGGCCGCCGGCACCAGCGAGGAGACGGTCCAGCTGCCCGCGGACGCCCGCGTGCGCGACCTCGTCGCCGAGCTCGGCAGCCGCCATGGCAGCGGGCTCACTCGCGTGCTCACTGCCTGTAGTTTTCTGCTCGACGGCGTGGCCGTCCGGGACACCTCGATTCCACTTGCCGACGGGTCCGGAATCGACGTCCTGCCCCCGTTCGCGGGCGGCTGAGCCCGTTACCTGCGACACGCCGATCGGCACGTGGATCGGCGCACGCTTCCGCACGTCTGCCCGCGGGTCGGCAGTCCCCGAATTAGGTACCGCATTGGTACCGCATTGCTGCAGGTAACGAACCGATTTCAGAGGGCTGCCATCCATCTTTCGAGTGTTGTTTTGCATCCGCGTAATCACTGTCCGGTATGCGTGACACAGACCTCAGTTCGAGTGAAAAAAGCAAAGAAAAATACAGTTGAATACCGTGCACCGTATATGGTCTGACCTGCGTAAACAATGGTGATCGAATCGATGTCAATCACCGTTACTGTGACGACGGTCACACCACTTTCATTTTCCAAAACCCGAATTGCTTACGTACCGTCGCCACCGGCTGGTTGCGATCGGCCGTGCAGGACCCGAGTGCCCGAAACGCCAAACCCGGACCGGCGGGCACCGGTTGAATCAGACCCCCGACTGAAAGAGAACCTCCGGACCGGGACGAGGGACCACGACGAGCTTCCCGAGCGAGGCGTGGCGCCGGTGAACCCGGCTCGACCTCCCCGAAAGGTCGGTCCCACAGCGCAGGATGCGTCGGCGTTGAGGGTGAGAGCGAAATGGCGTACGAAGGCAAGCACCGCAAGCCATCCGCCGCTCTGCGTAGCATCGCCCGCGTCGTCGTCGCCGGCGCCGTGATCGGTGTTCCGCTGGTGGTGGCCACCGGCCAGGCCCAGGCCTCCCCGAACTGGGACGCGATCGCGGCGTGCGAGAGCGGCGGTAACTGGGGCACCAACACGGGCAACGGCTACTACGGTGGCCTGCAGTTCTCCCCCGGCACCTGGGCGGCCAACGGTGGTTCCGGCAACCCGGCGAACGCTTCGCGTTCGGAGCAGATCCGGGTCGCGGAGAACGTCCTGCAGAGCCAGGGCATCGGCGCGTGGCCGGTGTGTGGCGCCCGCGGCGGCTCGTCCGGCGGTGGGCACCAGAGCGCCCCGGCCCCGCAGCAGCAGAGCTCGAACTCGAACGAGTCCACCTCGTACGAGGCTCCCCGCCAGGTTCAGTCCGCGCCGGCCCGTCCGGTGCTGGCGAAGTCCAACCCCAAGGGCGACTACGTGGTCAAGGCCGGCGACACGCTGACCAAGATCGCGAAGGAGCACAAGGTGAAGGGCGGCTGGCAGGCGCTGCACGCCAAGAACAAGCAGTTCATCGGTGACCCGAACCTGATCCTGGTGGGTCAGAAGATCGCCACCAAGTGAACCGCTCCGTGACCTGACGGGTCACGAGGCACGAGAGGCTCCACCGCGACACATCCCCCGGCGGTGGAGCCTCTTTCTTCACGGGCAGTTGACCCACTCGTCGGTGCCGTCGGTGAAGTTCTGGTGCTTCCAGATCGGCAGCCGCGCCTTCACGTCGTCCACGAGGTCCGCGCAGGCGGCGAAGGCCTCCTGGCGGTGCTCGGCCGCCACCGCGCACGCCAGCGCCACGTCACCGATGGCCAGCGGGCCGATCCGGTGGCTGACCGCGATCGCGCGGACGCCGGGATGGCGCCCGGCGACCGCGCTCGCGACCTCTTCGATGACCGCCTTCGCGCTCGGGTGGCCCTCGTAGTCCAGGTCGACGACGCCGCGGCCCTTGTCGTGGTCGCGCACCACGCCGGCGAACGTGACCACCGCGCCCGCGGCGGCCTGCCCGACCAGCGACGCGTGCTCGTCGACCGACAGCGGTGTCTCGCTGATCTCGGCGCGCAGCACGTCCGCGGGCTCCGCGACCGTCGTGCCCGGCGCGTCGGCCGCCGGCGCCGCATGCGTGGCCACCGGCTCGGCCGGGCGGGCGTGGTCGCCGCCGTGCACCTGGTCGACCGCGTGCTCGAGCACGCCGTCCAGCACGCCGAGACCGTCCTTCACCCCGCCCGTCGAGCCGGGCAGGTTCACGATCAGCGTGACCCCGGCGACGCCCGCGCGGCCGCGGGAGAGCACGGCGGTCGGCACCTTCGGCAGCCCGGCGGCGCGCACGGCGTCGGCGAGCCCGGGGATCTCGTAGTCCAGGACGTCGCCGGTCATCTCCGGCGTGCGGTCGGTCGGCGAGATGCCGGTGCCGCCGGTGGTGATCACCACGTCGGCCCCGGCCGCGACCGCTTCGCGCAGGGCTTCCCGCACCGGCTCCCCGTCGGGGACGACCTTCGGCGGCTGCACGTCGTAGCCGCGGTCACGCAGCCAGCCCGCGATCAGCGGGCCGGTCTTGTCCGAGTACACCCCGGTGGCCGCGCGGTTGGACGCGGTCACCACCCGTGCGGTGCGCGGCATTTACTCCTCCGGTCGGGTCCAGGTGCCGGTCTTGCCGCCGTCCTTGCGCTCGAGCCGGACGGCGTCCAGCGTCGCGGCGGGGTCGACGGCCTTGATCATGTCGTGCAGGGTGAGCCCGGCGACCGCGACGGCGGTGAGCGCCTCCATCTCGACGCCGGTGACGTCGGTGGTGCGGGCGGTCGCGGTGATGCCGACCTCTTCTTTCCGAAGCTCGAAGTCGACGGTGACGCCGGAGAGCGCGATCGGGTGGCAGAGCGGGATGAGGTCGGGGGTGCGCTTGGCCCCCATGATCCCGGCGATCCGGGCGGTGGCGAGCGCGTCGCCCTTCTTCAGCCCGTTGGTCGCCAGCAGCCCGAGGACCTCGGCCGTGGTCCGCACGGTGCCGGTGGCCGTGGCGACGCGCTTGCCGGCGGCCTTACCGGTCACGTCGACCATGCGGGCCGCCCCCGCGTCGTCCACGTGCGTCAGATCGCTCACGTTTCGATGCTACGGGCGGGTGCGCGCGGACCTGTCCGCGGGCGGCCGAGTTGTCCACAACCGAGGCGGTTGTCCACAGCCGAGCGCGACTTGATCTCCCCGTGCCCTTGCGCCGGTACGCTGGACGTGGGTGGCCCCCCGGAGAGGGTGGGGCCGTGACCTGGGGTCCTCGCCCCCGCGCTTG
>Ga0164241_10006132_pt1 | contig 11019 bp, 12 predicted proteins | sample OricomyardsoilBY_FD_108780 | JGI IMG/M metagenome (GOLD analysis project Ga0164241, IMG submission 108780) | Backyard soil microbial communities from Emeryville, California, USA - Original compost - Back yard soil (BY) | ecosystem: Environmental > Terrestrial > Soil > Unclassified | place: USA... | reverse complement strand
GACTTCGGTGCGCGCTTCCCAGATCGGCTTGCCGGTTTCGCGGGCGAGCAGATCGGTGAAGGCATCCGATTTCTGGCGGACGACATTGGCGAAGCGGCGCATCGCCTCGATCCGGTAGGTCAGCGGGCGCGCGGCCCATTCGGCCCAGCTGGCGCGGGCGAACGCGACTTCGGCATCGGCATCGCCGACGCTCTGGCGCCACAGGACGGCGCCCGTCGCGGGTTCGGTGGAGATAAGTTCTGTGGCGGGCATGGGGTCTTTGTAGGGGCTTTTCGATTGTTGCGCATGCTCTTGCACGAAATCGCCCGGGGACGCCACACCCGGCGCATTCAGCTACGCGAGAGCTTCCCCCATCCGGCGGATTTGCGCCACTTTGGCATGTAGCGCGGTCCAATCGTCGGATGCGGCGATGGGTTCCCAGATCGCCTCGACTTCCTCGATCAGCATCGAACAGGGTTCGGCGTCGGCCCAATAGGGGTGCCCGCGCGGCTTGCGCGGGACATAGGCGGCGAGGCGGTGGCAGACTTCGTCGAACCCGTCGCGGTCGGGCGGGAGCACGCCGGCGAAGAAATCGAAGAAGAAGCGGTCGATCGGAGTGCCGGTGTCGCGGAGCGCGCGTTCGATTGCCTGGACCAGTTCGCGGTCATTCTGGTCGCCGCGCGGGCGGACGCCGAGGCGCCACAGGATCGCTTCGGTGACGGCCAGCTGATAGCGGTCGGCGAAGGTTTCGAGCACGGCGATCAGCGCGTCGGACTCGGCGAGCAGGCGCAGCGACACCGCGAGCTGCATCGCGTCCCAATGGATCGCTTCGGGCTGGCGTCCGAAGGCGTAGAGGCCGCCCTCGTCGAAATAGGCGGCGGTGAAGCCCACGTCCCAGGTCGGGGTGAAGCGCCACGGACCATAGTCGAAGCTCTCGCCCGTCACGTTGATGTTGTCGCTGTTGAGCACGCCGTGGACGAACCCCGCCGCCATATATTGCCCGGCGAGTCTGGCGGTGCGGGCGACGACCTGGTCGAGCAGTTGCACCGCGGGATCGGGACCGGGCTCGACGCCATAAAGGTTGCGCAGGACGTAATCGACCAGCACCCGCATCTCGTCGGCCTGCTGGTGATACGCCAGCCGCTGGAAACTCCCGATGCGGATATGGCCGTGGCTGAGCCGGACCATCACCGCCGAGCGGGTGGGGGAGGGCTCATCGCCGCGATGGAGCGCCTCGCCGGTTTCGATCAGCGAGAAAGTCTTTGAGGTGTTGACGCCCAGCGCCTCTAGCATCTCGGTCGCGAGGATTTCGCGGACGCCGCCCTTGAGCGTGAGGCGACCGTCGCCGAAGCGGCTGTACGGGGTCTGGCCCGATCCCTTGGTGCCGAGATCGAGCAGCCGTCCGTCCGAATCGCGCATCTGGGCGAACAGGAAGCCGCGTCCGTCGCCGATATCCGGGTTGTAGTGGCGGAACTGATGACCGTGATAGCGTAGCGCCAGCGGCTGGGGCAGACTGCCCGGGAGCGGCTGGAAACGGCCGAAATGGGCGATCCATTGGTCGTCGCTCAACCCGTCCAGCCCCACGCTCGCCGCCGCGCGGTCGTTGCGGTAGCGCAGGATCGTCTCGGGGAAATCGGCGGCTTCCACGGGATCGTAGAACATTCGCCCGAGAGTGAGGATCGCCTGTTGCGGAGAGAAGGTCATGCGGCGATATGGGGAGCGATGGGCGAACGGCGCAACCAGAACGAATATATTGACGGCTATTGGTGGTCGAATGACGGGCTGCGGCTGCATTATCGCGATTATCCGGGGCGGGAGGATCGGCCGCCGGTCATCTGCTTCCCGGGCCTGACTCGCAACGCGCGCGATTATGAGGCACTCGCCCAGCGCCTGGCTGGTGAATGGCGGGTGATCCTGGTCGAGTTCCGCGGGCGCGGCGAGAGCGCCTATGCCAAGGATCCGATGACCTATGTCCCGCTGACCTATCTTCAGGACGTCGAAGCGCTGATCGCCGAATTGAAACTGGAGAGTTTCGTCGCGGTCGGCACCTCGCTGGGCGGAATCGTGACGATGCTGCTCGCGGCGACCGGCGCGCAACGGCTGGCAGGCGCGGTGCTCAACGATGTGGGGCCGGAGATCGACACCAGCGGGCTCGCGCGGATCCGCACCTATGTGGGCAAGGCAGTGAACCACCCGACCTGGATGCACGCCGCCCGCGCGCTCGCGGAAAGCAATGCGGACGTCTATCCGGGCTATGACATCGAGGCGTGGCTGGCGATGGCCAAGCGGCTGTTCCGGCTGAATAGCTCGGGGCGGATCGTGCTCGATTACGACATGAAGATCGCCGAGCCCTTCCGCGTGCCCGGCAATGAGGCGGGGCCAGACATGTGGCCGACGATCGATGCGCTGAAGGGCAAGCCGTTGCTGGTGGTGCGCGGCGAACGCTCGGACATCCTGCGCCCCGCCGTCGCCGGACAGATGATCGCGCGCGTGCCGGGCGCGGAGCTGGTGACGGTGCCCGGGACGGGCCACGCCCCGACGCTCGACGAACCCGAGGCGGCGAAGGCGATCGATAAATTGCTGGCGAAGGTGGCGAAGGCGTCCAGGGGCTCGGCCTAAGCCGCTTCAGACGCCCATCAAGGCGTCCCACCACAGGCTGCTGTAGCTGGTGCGCGGTGCGAAACGGAAAACGTGGGTGAAAGAGCGGGATTGGAGCGCGCCATCGCCGGTTACCGTCACCTCCAGTCCACTCGCCAGGTCGCCGGGCTCCAGTTCGATAACGACGATGCATGTCCGATCCGGCGTCGGCTGGTAGCAGTCGAGCCGCTGCACCGCACCGGGCCGCGCCAGCGGACGCGCGCTGATCCGGAAGGCCTTGGGATCGATCTCCGGGGCGCTGGCGTTCAGGCGTCCCCGGACGAGCGTCAGATCGGGATAGACGGTGTCGAAGATCAGGAAATTCTCCTTCGCGTTCGACGGAGGGCTCCAATTGTCGAATGCCAGCGAAAGGCCATTCGCGCGATGCTGAGGCGTGGCGGGTTCGGTGGTCCGGACGATCGGCAGCGCGACCGCCGCGATCGCCGCAGCGGGCAGCAGCAGCGTGGCTGTGACAATGGCGAGGAGGGGCTGTTTCATAGCGCCATGCTAGGCAAGTCCGGCCCGATGACAAGTCCGGCATGACGGATCGGAATTTCCCCGCTAAGCACCCCGCCCATCATGTCGATCCACATCCTTCACCTCCATTCGACCTTCAACCTGGGCGGCAAGGAAGCGCGCGCGGTCCAGTTGATGAATGCGTTCGGGGATCGCGCGCGGCACACGATCGTGTCGGCGATGCCCGACCAGCTCGCGGCGCGGGAATCGATCGCGCGGGGCATCAAATACGAGATCGCGCAGGATCCCCCGCCGCTGAGCGGGCGGCCTTCGATCAGGCGATACGAGGATATCGCGCGCTTCATGCGGCGATTCGACTTGGTGCTGACCTATAATTGGGGCGCGATCGACGGGGTGATGGCGGCGCGGGTGTTCGGCAAGGGGCTGCCGCCGATCGTCCATCACGAGGACGGGTTCAACGCCGACGAGGCGGTGCGGCTCAACGTGATGCGCAACACCTATCGCCGCATCGCTTTGCCCGCCGCCAATGCGCTGGTGGTGCCGTCGGGCAAGCTCGAGGCGATCGCGGTCAAGCATTGGGGCCAGCCGCCCGAGCGGGTGCATCGCATCAACAACGGCATTCGCACGAAACTGTACGCGGGCAAGCCAGTGGCGAACGCCATCCCCGGCTTCACCAAAAAGCCCGGCGAGATCGTGATCGGCGCCATCGCCGGGCTGCGGCCGGTCAAGGACTTGCCGCTGCTGGTGCGATCGGTCGCGGGGATGAGCAGCCGGGTGCGGCTGGTGATCGTCGGCGAAGGACCGGAGCGGGCGAAGATCGAGGAAACGGTCCAGCTGATGGCACTGGAGGGCAAGGTGGTGATGCCCGGATTCCTGCCCGATCCGCACCGTTATATCGGTCTGTTCGACATTTTCGCGCTGAGCTCGAAGAGCGAGCAGGCGCCGGTTTCGGTGATCGAGGCGATGGCGGCGGGGCTGCCGGTAGTCGCGCCCTGGGTCGGGGATATCCCGGCGATGCTCGCGCCCGAGAATGAGATATATCTCTCCCCACACAATGTCGAGCTGCCGATGCGCGACCGGCTGGAAATGCTCGCCAGGGATGCCCAGTCGCGCGCTCATGTCGGCGAAGCGAACCGGAAACGCGCCCGTGCGTTGTTCGAGGAGAAGGACATGATCGCGGCCTATGCGGCGCTCTATTCGGCGGCGATGGGCCGGCCCGGGATATTGGGCTGACACAGGTGTAAATGTTTACTCGCGTCGGGCGGCCAATGCGTCTAGCGTCCGCGCCGATTATTTCGGAGGAAGTTTTGTTCAAGGGTCTTAAGCCCATTATCTATGGCGGCCGTGAAGTTTGGCCGCTTGTCGAAGGCGGAAAAGGGGTCGCCGCGACGAATCATGCGAGCGCTGGCGCCTGGGCCGCGGCGGGAGGAATCGGCACGGTTTCGGCAGTGAATGCTGACAGCTATGACGCCGAGGGCAAGATCATCCCGCAAATCTATCACGCGCTGACGCGGCGCGAGCGGCATGAGGAACTCGTCCAATACGCGATCGAAGGCGCGGTCCAGCAGGTCAGGAAGGCCTATGACATCGCCGGCGGCAAGGGCGCGATCAACATCAATGTTTTGTGGGAAATGGGCGGCGCGCAGCGGGTGCTGCACGGCGTGCTGGAACGCACCAAGGGCATGGTGACCGGAGTCACCTGCGGCGCCGGTATGCCGTACAAGCTCAGCGAGATCGCGGCGTCGTACAACGTCAATTATCTGCCGATCATCAGCTCGGGCCGCGCCTTCCGCGCGCTGTGGAAGCGTGCGTACAGCAAGGCGGCGGAATGGCTGGCGGCGGTGGTCTATGAAGACCCCTGGCTGGCGGGCGGGCATAACGGCCTGTCGAACGCCGAGGACCCGCTCAAGCCGCAGGATCCCTATCCGCGCGTCAAGGAATTGCGCGAAGTGATGCGCGAGGGCGGCATTCCAGACAGCGTGCCGATCGTGATGGCCGGCGGCGTCTGGTATCTTCGCGACTGGAACAACTGGATCGACAATCCCGAGCTGGGCCAGATCGTCTTCCAGTTCGGCACGCGGCCTTTGCTGACGCAGGAAAGCCCGATCCCGGAGACGTGGAAGTCGAAACTGACCGGGATCGAGGAAGGTGAAGTGCTGCTTCACCGCTTTTCGCCCACCGGTTTCTATTCGAGCGCGGTCAAGAACCCGTTCCTCCGCAGCCTGGAGGCCCGTAGCGAACGCCAGATCGCCTATTCGACCGAGCATGCCGGGGATCATGTCTTCCAGCTCGACGTGGGCGTGAAGGGCAAGAATTTCTGGGTGACGCGCAACGACCTGCTGCGCGCGCGCGAATGGTTCGGGCTGGGCTATACCAGCGCGCTCAAGACGCCCGACAACACGCTCGTCTTCGTCGGCGAGGAAGAGAAGGCGATGATCCGCAAGGACCAGGCCGACTGCATGGGCTGCCTCAGCCAGTGCGCCTTCTCCAGCTGGGCGGATACCGAGACCAATTCGACGGGGCGCCTCGCCGATCCGCGCAGCTTCTGCATCCAGAAGACGCTGCAGGACATCGCGCATGGCGGGCCGACCGACGAGAATCTGATGTTCGCGGGGCATGCGGCGTATAACTTCAAGAAGGACCCCTTCTATTCGAACGGCTTCGTGCCGACCGTGAAGCAGCTGGTCGATCGCATCCTGACGGGGGATTGAGGCGGCGGTCCCGTCAGGGGGCCCCCATTTCCTGACGGACCGTGTCGAACGGCGCGGCGAGCGTCATCGCGACCGATTTGGCGAGCGCCATGGCGGCCAGCGCGACGACGAGCAGCAGCGCGAGAGACTGAAGCTTCCGGCCATTGTCGCGGCTGCGCTCTGCGACGTTGGCGAGGAATCGCCCTGGATGCGCGCGGGGATCGAGGCGGAGGTTTCCCGCGCCGCCCTTTGCCGTGCCGAGCAGCGCCTCGAGCTGGAGCCGGTCCTGCAGGCGGATTCCGATCATCTCGTCCTTGGCCCACACCGCGCGGCCGATCGCGGTCGTCCTGGCGCAACGGATTTCGACATAAGCGCCCGTCGGCGGCGGCGAATGCGATCTGATCAGCATGCCGCGCGGCGAGATATTGCGGATGACGATGTCCGACCAGCCGTCATCGACTCGCATGCGAGCCTCGACCGAGACCGGTATCCTGTCTTCCCGTTGCCGCAACGATCTTCCCCGGTCCGACTTCCCCCTCATCCGGACGAGGATCGAGGCGAGCCTGACATCGACTTTCCACCCCGAAATATTGAAATGGCCTTGAGAAACGTGGCCAAGATCGGGCTAAGATGTTTTTAAGCCGAGGGAATTGCATGGGAATTTCTGAGCGGTCGATGCTGGCTTGCCGGCTCCCAAGAAAGCCTTGGCCCACGCCGCGGCGCCGGGCAGTAAGCAGGGCGCATGGTATCCGGATTGATCATTCGCCACGTTCCCTATGAGGGAATCGCCGGCTTTCGCGAGCCGCTCGAGGCGGCAGGCTATGCGCTCGACCGCATCGATGTTGGCGATGAAGCATTCTCGAGCATCGACTTCCTGAGCCCCGATCTGCTCGTACTGATGGGCGGGCCGATGGGCGTTTATGAGCGCGCCGAGCACCCCTGGATCGATTGCGAAATCGTCCGGCTGGCCGAGCGCATCGCGTGCGGGCTCCCAACCTTGGGCGTGTGCCTCGGCGCGCAGATGATCGCGGCGGCGATGGGTGCGGAGGTGCGCAAGGGGCCGGGACCGGAGATCGGTTTCGGGCCCGTCACGCTCAAGCGCGCGGGCGCGGATTCACCGCTGCGCCATGTGGCCGGCGTGCCCGTGCTGCATTGGCACGGCGATACGTTCGATTTGCCCGAAGGCGTCGAGTTGCTCGCTTCGACCGCCGCCTATCCGCATCAGGCGTTCAGGCGCGGGCGCAACCTGCTCGCGCTGCAATTCCACGCCGAAATGGGCGAGGACCCGCGCTTTCAGGCCTGGCTGGATGGGGCCGACGAAGGCGCGCGCGCCGGGCTGCGCGCCGAGCATGACGCGCTGGGGCCGCGGGCGGTGGCGGCCGGGCGGGCGATGATCGCCGAGTGGCTGGCGCAGATCGGCTAGGGGTGCGCGCTTGCCGGGAGGCGGTAGTCGTCTGGAACGGTGTAGCCGAACGACAGCACGATCCTGCGCTTGCGGCCCTCGACCGGCTGCGACCAGTGGAGCAATTCGCTGGGCAGGAAGGCGAGCAGGCTGCCATCCTCCACCTCGAACGGCGATTTCTCGATCACCGGCAGGCCGCCGCGCGACGGCACCTGGAGGAACAGATTGCCGCGCAGGACCTGCGTGCCGGGCGGCGTTGCGTCGCGGTGGGGGATGATGCGGCTTCCCGGATCGCCGATGCCGAGGAACCAGCCGAGCCGCGATTCGGCGTCCTTATCCTCCAGCCCGAGCAGCTGTTGCAGCTTGAGCCGGACCGGCGTGTAGCGCGGCGACAGGCTCGGCAGTTCGGCGACCTTGCGCGAATGGCGCCCCGGTTCGCGCTCGGTCAGATAGGGCCGCATGCCGCGCGCCCAGCTCGCCAGCTCGCGGCATTCGGCGGGGGTGATGAAGCCGGGTTCGAAATAGCATTGCCGGCGGTGCATGATCGCGATGCGGTTCAGCTTTGCCGGGTCCATCGCGTCAGAGCCAGCCGTCGAGAACCTGGTCGGGCGGCCGGTCGCCGCGCGCCCAGACGCCGATATTGAGGATTACCTTCGCGCCCATCGCCTCGCGCCCCTCGAAGGTCGCCGAGCCGAGGTGCGGGAGGAGAACGACATTGTCGAGCGTCATCAGCCGCGGGTCGACCTCTGGCTCGCCGGCATAAACGTCGAGCCCCGCGCCGGCGATACGGCCCTCCCGCAGTGCCGTCACCAGCGCTTCGGGATCGACGATCTCGCCGCGCGCGGTGTTGATCAGCCAGCCCTGCGGCCCCAGCAAGTCGAGCCGCCCGGCATCGATGCAGCCGTCGGTGTCCGGCGTGTGCGGGGTGTGGATCGTCAGGATGTCGACCGCGCTCAGCATCGAATCGAGATCGGCATGGAAGGTCGCGCCGAGCTGGGCCTCGAGCACTTCGGGAACGCGATTGCGGCCATGATAATGGATCTGGAGCCCGAAGGCGCGGGCGCGTAGCGCGACCGCCTGGCCGATCCGGCCCATGCCGAGGATACCGAGCTTCTTGCCCCCGATCCGGTGCCCGCGCATTCCCGTCGGCGACCAACCGGTCCATTTGCCGGCGCGAACGAGCTTGTCGCCCTCGACCAGCCGGCGCGGCGCCGCGAGGATCAGCGCCATCGTCATGTCGGCGGTATCCTCGGTCAGCACGCCGGGCGTGTTGGTGACGACGATGCCGCGCCCCCGGGCGGCCTTCAGGTCGATATGGCCGATGCCCGCGCCGTAATTGGCGATGAGCTTGAGCCGCTCGCCCGCGCCCTCGATCAAGGCGGCGTCGATGCGGTCGGTGACGGTGGGGACGAACACATCGGTGTCGGCCATCGCAACCGCCAGCGCGTCGCGGTTCATCGGCGCGTCAGTGGGATTGGTTATGACGTCGAACAGTTCGGCCAGCCGCGACTCGACCGCATCGGGCAATGCCCGGGTGACGATGACCTTGGGGCGCCCAGAGGGACCGAATGTGCGTTCCGGCTGTGCCATTGCGGGCGGCTTGGCCGTCCGCTGCGCGCCAGTCAACGGGTTGAAGGCGAGTGGCTGCGCGGGTTAGAGTTGGATACGGTGATGAAGGGGGTCGAATGCGGTTGTTGAACTGGCTCGCGCTTTGCCTGAGCGCGCTGGCACTGACGGCGATGGGCGCCGCGGACGCCTATGCCCAGCGCAAGCCGCCCTATTTCGCGTCGATCGCGGCGGGGAAGGCGCGGATGCGCACCGGCCCGGGCCGCAACTATCCCGCGAGCTGGCTCTACCAGCGCGAGGATCTGCCCATTCGCGTGATCGATACCTATGGCGAATGGCGCAAGATCGAGGATCCGGACGGCACCCAGGGCTGGATGCAGGTCAATATGCTGAGCGACGCGCGCACCGCGATGGTGGTGGGCCGCGTCGTCGAGATGCGCGAATCGCCCGATTTCGATGCACGGATCAACTGGCGCGCGGCGCCCGGCGTCGTCGGGCGCGTGAGCCGCTGCGCGCGGGGCTGGTGCTGGCTCGATGTGCGCGGGCGCGGCGGCTATGTCGAACAAAGCCATATCTGGGGCGTCGAGCCCAATGAAGTGATCCCGTGATCCTTGCCGCAAGCGCGTTCTTCGGCAGGGAATGCGACTTCCAGGCGGGCTAGGCCGCTACGCCGCCAGCGCCTATCAAGCCGTAATGACTCTTGTCGATATCCTCAAATGGTCCGCTTCGATCAGCGGCGTGATCGCCGCATTCATGGTGTCGCTCGATCTGGGGCGGCGCATCACCGGATGGGGCTTTGCGCTGTTCGTGTTCTCCAGCATCTGCTGGATCGCGGGCGCAATGATGTCTAGCGACGAGGCGCTCTGGTCGCAGAACCTGTTCCTGTTCGGCATCAACGTCTTCGGCGTCTATCGCTACCTCATTCGAAAGAAGCCCGTTCATGAGTGATATCTGCCATGACTGAGCTCTGGGTTTGGCCCGTGCTGCTTGGCGTGCTGGGGCTGGTGTTCGGCAGCTTCATCGCGACGATCGCGATCCGCTGGCCCGCCGAGCGATCGATCCTGAAGGGGCGGTCGGCGTGCGACAGCTGCGGCCAATCGCTGGCCTGGTATGAGCTGGCGCCGGTGCTGAGCTACGCGATGCAGCGCGGCAAATGCCTCGCCTGCGGGGAGAGGATCAAGCCGAGCCATTTCTATATCGAGCTGTTGGCGATGGCGATCGGCGTCGCGGCGGGCCTGATCGCGCCGGGAGTCGAGGGCGCCGCGGGGGCGGTGTTTGGCTGGCTGCTGCTCGCGCTCGCGGCGTTCGATCTGGCGGCCTATTGGCTGCCCAACGAACTGACCGGGGCCATGGCGGTCACCGGCGTGCTGACCGGCATTGCGAGCCTTCAGCCCGAACTGGTCGAGCGGCTGATCGGTGGCGTGGCGGGTTTCTTCGTGCTGCTGGTCGCGGCATCGGCCTATCGCGTGATCCGTGGACGTGACGGGCTGGGCGGGGGCGACCCCAAGATGCTGGGAGCGATCGGCCTGTGGCTGGGGTGGCGGATGCTGCCCTGGGTGGTGCTGGCGGCCTGCGTCATCGGGCTGACGGCGGTGCTGGTGATGCGGCTGAGCGGGCGCAAGCTGGGGATGGGCGATCGGATGCCGTTCGGCGTGATGCTGGCGGTGGCGGCGTTCGCGATGTGGATCGTGGAGAGGTTCTGGTGATGCGCGATATTCTCGACCGGCAGCGCGCGGCGTTCATGGCGGAGCTTCCGGTGCCGCTGGCGGTGCGCAAGGACCGGCTGAAGCGCGCGGCGGCGATGGTGGCGGACAATGCCGAGCGCTTCTGCGACGCACTGAGCGAGGATTTCGGGCATCGCAGCCGCGAGCAATCGATGATCACCGATATCGCGGCCTCGGTCGCCCCGCTGAAACATGCGCTCAAGCATGTCGACCGCTGGTCGCGCCCCGAGAAGAAGAAACTGACCTTCCCGCTGGGGCTGCTCGGCGCCAAGGGGACGGTGGAATATCAACCCAAGGGCGTGATCGGCGTGATCGCGCCATGGAATTTCCCGGTAAATCTGGTGATGAGCCCGCTTGCGGGGGTGTTCGCCGCGGGCAACCGCGCGATGGTCAAGACCAGCGAATATACGCCGGTGGTGGCGGCCCTGTTCGAGGAACTCGCATCCAAATATTTCGCCGAGGAGGAACTCGCGTTCGTCAGCGGCGGGCCCGAGGCGGGGCACGCATTCGCGTCGCTGCCGTTCGACCACCTGCTGTTCACCGG
>Ga0164241_10006131_pt1 | contig 11019 bp, 9 predicted proteins | sample OricomyardsoilBY_FD_108780 | JGI IMG/M metagenome (GOLD analysis project Ga0164241, IMG submission 108780) | Backyard soil microbial communities from Emeryville, California, USA - Original compost - Back yard soil (BY) | ecosystem: Environmental > Terrestrial > Soil > Unclassified | place: USA... | reverse complement strand
TCCGCCGCGAATCGCGGTCGCGGCGGCCAAACTCCCGCGAAATCGGGGGTCGCCCGCAATCGGGCTACTGGAGGGCGCGCGGCGGGTGCTAATTCAGCGTTGCCTTAGGGTATTTGACGCCCCTGTTGGGGCGTCTGTCGACCGCGTCTAGGGACTTTCACTGGCGGCTAGCTATTCGCCCGAGAAAGGCAGATGAGCGCATGGCGGATGTAGCTGGCACCGTATCGAGCAGAATGTTGCGGTGAACAAGAAGGTAACCACCAAGAAGAAGCGCAAGTCTCGCAAGTGCCGCGCTCCGCACGGTAGTTCACGAGGGCCCTTCTTGGTCCGGCACCCACTGCAAGGCGTCGACTTCGACGTTCGCAAGCGATACGTTGCGGCAGTGGTGGACGCAGCGACGACGAGCTTTCAGGAACACCTGAGTCGCCTGGTCGAGCTCTCAGGTGAGGTCAGTCCCCTACATGTGCTGGCAATCCTCGCGACCTACTCGCTGATGAGTTCGGTCGACGATGCTCAACACACGGGCAAGGGCGCATCTCAATTCGGACGCGTTCATCAAGGGCACGTCGAGTACATGCAGGCGCTGCTCTTGAGGCATGAGTGGGTCCGCCGTGATCCGCCAAGCCCAGACGTGATGCAGGAGGTATTCGACCGACTTCCGGCGCTCTTCGAGGCCTACGGCCGGATGCGCGCGCCGACCGGAGCCGAGGGCTTCGGCGACGAAGCCAGCCGCAAGGAGGAGCTGGCTACCGAGGCGGTCCAGGAATTCTTGCGGAGCCACACCGCGGTGGTCCGGAACTGGGGCTACTTCGCGGCAGTGAAACGGATAGCAGGCGAGGTCCTTGGCAGCGCAGACGCTGAGTTCAAAGCCGCATACGGGCTGACACTGACGCAAGTCGTAGGGCTCTTCGAGCATCTTGTGCGTCGGCTGGAGGACCGTGTCAACGACTTCCGCAAGCGGATGTTCGAAGTCTTCCGAGCGGGAAGCCCGCACGCAATGGGGCGCGAACTGGTCAAGCAGTTTGCCGACGTTCGGGGCGTTACCGAACTTCACGACCACCTATCTACGGCTGGCATGAAGCCGGAGGAAGGCAAGTTCCATGTCCTGATAGCGCTTGAAGGGCTACTCCCGAGCTACCTGCTGTTCGACGCCGAAACCATTGCCCATGAGCTTGGGCTTGACAGTGCGGCGACGGCAAGTCTTCTGAAGCGACTGAGCCTATCGTTTGGAGCACTGCACGAAAGTCCACCTGACTCGCTGCTGCTCAACAACCCCATCTGGCTGCAGCCGCTCATTGAGATGGCGGATGGCGTCTTCTTCAGCGCCCTCCCGCAGACCCTCATGAGCTTTGTCTTCCCTATCGTCGAGCGTCTGGCGCAGCCACTCGTCGCTCTGCGCGAGAGGCTGCAGCACGCACGCGCGCTGTACCTCGAGAGCGCGACCGAAGGGCTGTTGCGCACAGCGTTTCCGGGATGCGAGCTCGTCCGAGGCTACAAGTGGGCCGAAGGCGACCGGCAGTACGAAAGCGACCTGGCGCTCAGATACGACGCGACCATCCTCCTGATTGAGTCAAAGTCTGGCGGCGTCTCTTGGCCTGCCCTTCGTGGTGCGCCACAGCGGATGGTCCGGCACATTCAAGAACTCCTTGTCGCACCTTCTGACCAATCCGCACGCCTGGCGGAGCGCTTGAAGGAGGCCATCGCTGGCACCCCGGGACCTGTCGCCGACTTCCCGCTTCCGCTGGAAGACGTACGTGCGATTTCACGGATATCTGTCACCCTTCACGACTTCGCCACGGTGCAGAGCATTCCATACCTGCTGGTCGAGGCTGGACTCATCAAGAGCGAGCATCGCCTGGCTCCTTGCATGACCCTGGCAGACTTGGAGGTGGTGGTCGACATCCTAGACACACCTTACCTGCGCATGCACTACCTCCGACGCCGTGCCGAGCTGTTGACGACCGCTGTCACGTTCGGCGACGAGTTGGATTCGCTGGGCATGTATCTCGACACTGGCTTCAACATCGGTGGGGCCGAGGTCGGTACCCAGCAGCTCATGATGGTCGGCTACTCCGCGAGACTCGACCGGTACTACACACATGTCGACGAGGGTGTCGCTGCTCGCAAGCCTAGGGTCAACATCACGCCCTGGACACGAGCCCTCTGCAACCAGCTCATGGAGCGTGCGACCGTAGGTTGGTACGAGATGGCTCACGCCCTGCTTAGCCTTGATCTGAAGGACCAGCAGCACATCGAGCGAGAGCTTCGAGCCCGAATGAAGTGGATGCGAACAGGCAAGCCGGCAAAGAATGGCCTCGATTCCGTTGTCTTGGAGCCGCCTGCTCACCGCCGCGTGGCCTTGGTCTTCCAGATGCGCACACCCGACGACAGACGGCCAGCCCGGGACTCTGCGGGCGACTTGGCGAGCCACGCATTTGAGGCTGCGCATGTCGACCTCTGCGTTGTCTTGGCGTTTAGGGCGGACGTAGAGGACCTCTCCTACCGCAGCGCGAGCCTGATGTTCCGTACTGACAGGCCCGTGGAGGTTCGCACGTTCCTGTAGATGCTTGAGCAACGGCGTGAAGGCCTAGACTGATCAGCCACTGGCCGGCCAAAACAGTGCATGGCTACAAGCGCGCTGGCAGGGCGCGCAAGACCACCTCATACAGGTGGGGATCGACGAGGAGACGTCCTAGTGATTCATGTTCATCAGTGTTTCAACGCAGTTGGGCACGGTACGTTCTTCAATGGATTGGCATGTGATGATGGACGCGAAGATTGTTTTAGTTGGATTTACGACTGCGGGTCGAAGCGAACGACTGTGATCGACCAGGAGATCGCACGTCTTGAAGGTTGGGGGCAGTGGCCTGAAAAGGTTGATCTCTTAGTGCTATCTCACTTTGATGATGATCATGTCAATGGCGTTGAGCGACTCTTGAGATCGCGGAGGGTGCGTGTACTTGCGCTGCCCTACATGGACGTTGGACAGAGCTTGGCCTGCTCGGCTTCAGTCGGAGCTGATCCGTGTTCAGTGTCCACTGCTTTTTTTCAAATCGATCCAGTCGGTTGGCTGACCTCGCGTGGTCTAACTGGCCAAGTCGACGCGGTACTTCGGATTGAAGGCGGGCCGCGCGGCGACGGTGATCCGCCAGTTGATGGTGGACCAACACCGTTCCCTGGAGGCCCAGTTGACGACACAAGGCCACGGATTGATCGTGCTGACTACGACGGGAAGAAAAGCCGTGGTTTCTCCAAAACTGTAGGCGTGACCGGCAAGACGTCAGCCCCTCAAATGCTCGTGTGGAAGCATGCTTCGACCATGGCGGCGATGGCCCTTCCCTTGGAGTTGATGTTCTACAACTCAACGCAACACAACTTGTTTCGCCGGGACGGAACCGGAGCGCTCGTTGCGCGGAGGTCAAATCGGCCGATTGCGAGCGTCCAGGCCGACGTCGACAGTGTTCTGCGTCTATATCGGCTACACGATCTGAGCAAACCACCTCGGAGAATGTGGCGAGACGCGCTACGGGCTGTCTACGCGAAACACTTCGGCAATTCGAGCCAGCAAAGGAACAACATATCGCTTTGTCTTCTGGTGCGTCCTCTCGGGTCTAATGTTCGCGACTGCAGAATCTTCGAAGATCGCGGCATTTGTCGTCGTTCACTAAGACGTAGCACGCATGTCCGTGATCGAGCAGGAACCCTGCTGCTAGGAGATCTTCGCGTCGATAGCGCAACTCTTGCCGAGATGCGGGCACACTTTGGGCCTATTCGCTGGGCAGACCTCAGTACTGTCCAGGTACCGCATCATGGCTCTAGGCATTCCTGGGAACCTGGCGCAGCGGCAGCCTTCAAACCAGACCGATTCATACACTGCATTCCTGATGCTTCTGCTCTCCATCCTCACAAGACGGTAGACCATGACTTGCATGGCTTCCGCGTTCGTCGTGCGAACTATAGGGCCGGTGTAGTCCTGGACTACCACTTCGAGGGCTGATGGCGGTGGGGGCGTACTGCGTGCGGACACGCTCGCACCCGGTCGCGTGACGGCTGACCGCTTGTTGGCGGTCAGCGTGAGTTCGCCGACGCCGAACCAATGACTGCAGACGCTACAGAACTGACATTTGGCCATGGCGTCGCAGTCTCGCCCCACCCTTTCAGTGGCGAGCGAGAGTTTTTCACGAGGCGCAATCGTACCGAGCGCTGACGCACGCTCCCTTCGCCCACAGCCAGCGCCGCTGGTCCGGCGCGGCTCTGTGGGTGCGACCTACTCGCCCACGAGATGCAGCGCCACCTCGCGCCGATGCGGCCGCAGGCGATGCTCCCAGACGTAGATGCCCTGCCAAGCGCCGAGTACCATGCGACCCGCGCGCACCGGAATGGAAAGCTGGGTTGCCGTGAGAGCCGAGCGCACGTGCGCCGGCATGTCGTCCAGCCCCTCGTCTCGATGCCGGAACAACGCATCTCCATCCGGCACGAGGCGGGCGAAGAAGCGATCGAGATCGGCCCGCACGTCGGCGTCGGCGTTCTCCTGGATGAGCAGGCTTGCCGACGTGTGGCGCAAGAACAGCGTCAAGAGTCCTTCGTCAATGTGGTTCCGAATCACGAACCCGATAACGTCCGATGTGATCTCCAGGAGCCCGCGTCCTGGCGTGTCGAAGGCGAGCGTCGATGAGGTCTGGCGGAGCATTTACCTAGAATAATCCGCGTGGCCGACCAAACGCGGGACACTTGCGTCTTCGACCTGCGACATCATTGCGGCATCGAAGTGGAGTAACTTTTCGAGCGGCCCATCGCGGCCTCGAAGCCGACGAACGACGACGCCTCTTGCCGTTCTTTATAGGTAACCGACTGTGCAGCCGCTGCCTAATTTTTGAGCAGCGTAGCAATCGAACCATTGCCAAAAACACGGACAGGAGTAAGGATGGCAGTAGAAAAAGTTACTCCATAGACCGAATTTTCAGGATCGATGCGGCCTGCAGCTGATCCTTCGATTCCGCCCCAGGCCACCAAGTAAATCAACGACTTAGCCCATCTATTGCGGATGGGCTTTGTTGTTTTTGGCGTTACGTGGATAGGCAGTACGTAGGCGCTGGCGATGGTTCCTGGCTCCGTCTTCGGCAGCACCGGCGCGTCGACTCGGCAATGGTTCGCTGGCCGACCCGCGGGAAGGCTTCCTGCTCGAAGCGGATGCGCTTGCGCCTGGCGCTCGGTCGAGCCGGTGGCATCAGGGACTGGGCCATGGTTTGCGATCCGTCTGCCCCGGTGTCGCTGATGACAGCCCCACCACTCCTTCCGCCAACGTGACCGCGCACCAGGGCGGCAGCCAGTTGTCAGGCCCGGTGCGCCTGCGCCAGGTCTTGAAACAATGATTCAACAAAGGCCATGCGCCGGCTCGCCGCCGCCGAACTGCACACCTTTGCCGCCCCGATGGAATATTTCGATGCCTTGCGGTGTTCACCGTCAGGCAACCCATCCACTTGGAGGACCGAACATGATTCGCAGGCTTTCACTGTCCACTCTCGTCCTTGCCGGCTTGCTGGCCGTCGGCTGCGCCTCGGCGGGCGACAAGGCCCCGGCCAAGGCCGCCGACGGCGTGCTGGTCGGCCCCAACGGCATGACGCTGTACACCTTCGACCGCGATGCCAGTCCCGGCAAGAGCGCCTGCAACGGCGCCTGCGCCACCAACTGGCCGCCGCTGATGGCCGCAGCCGGCGCCGAGGCCGCCGGCGACTGGACCCTCATCGGCCGCGATGACGGCACCAGGCAATGGGCCTACAAGGGCAAGCCGGTCTACTACTGGGCCAAGGACCACAAGCCGGGCGACCGTACCGGCGACGGGCTCAACAACGTGTGGCACCTGGCCCGTCCCTGAGCGCCGGCGGCTCGACGACCGGCCGATCGCGTGGGCATAGAGCAGACGCTGCAGCACATACCGGCCCTGCGCCGGTACGCGCGAATGCTGACCGGCGATGCCGCGCGGGCCGACGATCTGGTGCAGGACACGCTCGAGCGGGCCTGCGTGAAGTGGTCGTTGTGGCAGCCGGGCTCGGTGTTGCGCAGCTGGCTGCTGTCGCTGATGCACAACCTGTACCTGAACGGCCTGCGCGACTGGCGGCATGACGACGCCCACGCCGCGATGGACGACGTGCCCGAGCCCGCGCACGACCCGACGGCGCAGCTCGGCGTGCGCATGGACCTGCAGCAGGCGCTGGCCGCGTTGCCGGTGCCGATGCGCGAGGTGCTGCTGCTGGTCGCGGTCGAGGAATACAGCTATGCCGAAGCGGCCCATCTGCTGGGCGTTCCGGTGGGCACGGTGATGTCGCGCCTGCATCGCGCGCGCGAGCAGCTGCGCGTGCTGATGACCGGTCCGGCGCCGGAACGCCCGCCGGCGGCCCTGCAACTGGTGAAGCGATGAGCGAGCCGAACCCAACCGTCAGCGACGACGAACTCCACGCCTTCGTCGACATGCAGCTCGATCCGGCGCGCCTGCCCGCCGTGCTGGCCTGGTTGCAGCAGCGGCCCGACGATGCCGCGCGGGTGCTGCAATGGCAGGCGCAACGCCTTCATCTGCGCCAGCTGGCCCGATCGAGCGACCCCGGGCCGACTCCCGCGGCGCTGACGCAGGTGGTGACCCGGGCGGCGCGGCGCGCCCGCGCGCGTACCCCGTGGCTGCAGGCCGCGGCCGTCGTGCTGCTGGTCGCGGCCGGTATCGCCGGCGGCCGCTACTGGGCCCTGGCAGGCGGCGAGGCCGGCTCGGTCGCGGCGGCGGTCTCGCCGCCGTTCGTGCGCGATGCGGCCGTGGCCTATGCCGTCTTCGCCCCGGAGACGCGCCACCCGGTGGAGGTCGCGGCGGCCGACGAAGCGCATCTGGTGCAGTGGCTCAGCCGCCGGCTGGGCACGCCGCTGAAGGTGCCCTCGCTCGCCCGCTTCGGCTACCGCCTGCTGGGCGGCAGGCTGCTGCCCGGCGAAGCCGCCCCGCGCGCGCAGTTCATGTTCGAGAACCCGCAGGGCGGGCGCGTGACCCTCTACATCGCCGTGTTCGACCCCGCGCAGGCGCCCCGCGCCACGTCCTTCAGGTCGGTGCGGATCGGCGACGAGGAATCGTTCTACTGGGTCGAGGACCGGTTCGGCTATGCCCTCAATGCCAAGGTGAGCGGCGTCGACATGCAGGCGCTGGCCCGCGACGTCTACACGCAGCTGCAGCGCTGACGCGGGCGTGCCGTCAGCGGGCTACAGCCTGGCCTTGAAGAAGCTGGCCAGTACCGCCGGTACTGCAGCCGCCTCGTCGTACAGCGATATGTGGTTCGCGCCACCGCCGCCGCACTGAGCTTTCTGAGCTGCCTATGCGGCAGTGCCGCCAGACCGCCGCCGTCGCCACCCCCGTTGCCGATCAGTCCGCCGCGGCCGTCAGCGCGCTCGGCCAGCGCAGCGCGTGCCCGGTGCGCGCGCCGAAGCGCTCGATGTCCTGTGGCGTGTCGATGTCGGTGCGGTAGTGCGCATTGCCGGTGTCGAACCAGGCGATGCGTTCGGGATGGGCGTCGCGCCAGCGGCGACACGCCGCGTTGGCGTCGCCGGCGAGCCATTCGTCGCGCAGCGCCGCGTCGAACATCACCGGGTTGCCCGGCTCGCCGTCGACGCGCGGCACGACCATCGAGGCCGCGCTACGGCGCTTGTAGGCGCCGATCAGCGCGATGACGTCCTGCGCGTTGATCAGCGGCTGGTCGGCGAGCGCGACGATCACCGCATCGAGCTTGCCGGCCAGTGCGGCCAGCCCGGTGCGCACCGACGAGGCCTGGCCGTCGTCGGGCTTCGGGTTGCGCGCCAGCGTGACCGGGAAGCTCTGCACCGACGCTTCGATCGCGTCGGCGTGGTGGCCGAGCACGACGACGACCTCGTCGACACCCGCGCCCGACAGCGCGATCAACTGGCGCCGGATCAGCGGCACGCCGCCGAGTTCGAGCAGCGCCTTGGGCCGATGCCCGAGCCGGCTGCCGGCGCCCGCGGCGAGCAGCACCGCGCCGACAACGACGCGCGAGTACAGGCCGCCGCCGCCCTTGAGCAGGCAGCCCATGTCAATGCGCGGCGCCGCCGCAGCACGACGACACGGCCGGCGCGGGCTCGATCCGCGGTGCGGCAGCGGCCAGCGCCGGGACGACGGCGGCGGGCATCGACGCCGGCACCGCTGCCGCACCGCCGCGCCGGTGCGAGACCACCGCCGCCAGCACCGACAGCGCGATCTCTTCCGGCGTCGTCGCCTGCATCGGGTAGCCGGCGGGCGCGACGATCGCGTCGACCGCCGCGCGATCGGCGCCGGCGGCGACCAGGGAATCCTTCAGCACCTGCGCCTTGCGGCCGCTGGCGACGAACGAAATCTGGCGCGCGTTCAGCGCCAGCGCCAGGCGCAGCGCCTGCACGTCGCGCCGGCCCTGGGTCGCGACGACGGCCCACGCGCCGGGCGCGATCTGCGGCACGACGACATCGGCCGCGTCGCTGGCGATCACGCGCTGCGCATCCTTGTAGTCGGTGGCGCGCGCTTCGTGTGCGACCAGCGTGACCGCGAAGCCGACGTGCGGCCCGAGCTCGACCAGGCTGGCGGCGACCGGCGACGCGCCGATCACGACGAGCTGCGCGCGCGGCAGCACCGGATCGACGAACAGCTCCAGCGTGCCGCCGGAGTGGCAGCTCATGCCGAACTCGAGCACATCGCCGAGATCCTTCTCGTGCGGGTCATCGGTCGGCGCGATGCGGATCAACCGCGCCTGGCCGTCGACCAGTGCGCGGCGCACCGTGCGCACGACCGCGGGCTGTGCACAGCCGCCGCCGACCCAGCCGCGCAGCTCGCCGTCGGCGGTGACGACGGCCTTGTCGCCGGGCCGCGCCGAGGCCGGCGCGAGTGCGCGCACGACGCTGACCAGCGCGTACGGCGTCTGCGCCTCCTGCAGGCGCCGGGCGGTGTCGAAGACGGTATCGATCGGGTTCATCGCGAACTCCTGCTGCCTCAACGGTGTTTCTTCAACGCTTCAATGCAACGCGCCGGCGGCATCGGCCAGGTCGCGCAAGCTGTTCAGCCGCAGCTGGCGCTCGACGAGGCCGCGCCGCGCGGCAACCGCCTGCATCGCCGCCGAGGCCGGGGGCTGCGCCGACGGGTGGAACCAGGTGATGTGCGCGCCGCGGCCGCGCAGGCGGGCGAGCTCGTCGGCGAGGCGATGCGGCGCGTCGGCATCGAAGCCGTCCGACAGCACCCAGACCCGCGCGCGCCGCGTCAGCTGCGCGCGCGCGTGGACCGCATGGAAGTCGGCGATGCTGGTGGCGATGCGCGTGCCGCCGCCGAAGCCGGCCGTCACCGCGTTGACCTTCTCCTGCACCGCGGCGCTGTCGCTCTTCAGCAGCGGCGTGACTTCGGCCAGCCGGGTGTGGAACACGAACACGCGCGCGCGCGCCGCGCCGACGAACGCGCGCGCGATGCGCAGAAAGAGCTGCGCATGCGTCTGCATCGAGCGGCTGACGTCGACGAGGATGAACAGCCGCGGCGCCTCGCGCCGCGGCGTGCGCCAGGCCGGGTCGATCGGCACGCCGCCGGTGCGCAGGCTGGCGCGCAGCGTGCGGCGCAGGTCGAGGCGCCGGCCGTGCGCGTCGTGGCGCCAGCGGCGCGTCAGGCGCCGGCGCAAGCTCTGCGCGATCCGTTCGGCGAGGCGTTCGAGCTCGGCGAGGTCCTGCGGCAGCCATTGCGCGAGCGTGCGGTCGTGCAGCGCCTCGGTGCGGCTCGCGCCGCCTTGCGCGCGCGAAGCCGGCACGGCCTCGCCCTCGGCCGCGGCCGGTAGCTGCAGCGCGGTGTCGGGCGCGGGCTTCGCGCCGCCGTCGAGTTGCTGCTGCAGGCTTTGCACGAGCTGCGGCAGGTTGCGCGGCGCGCGCGTCTGGCCGCTGACGCGCGTCGAGCCCCGCGTGCGTTCGGGGTGCCAGTAGCGTTCGAACAGGTCGGGCCAGCGCCGCCAGTCGCGCGCGTCATGGCACGCGATCGCGCGCCACGCGTCGCCGAGATGCGCCGCGCGCTGCAGCGGTACGCGCAGCGCGGCGGCCACCATCGCGCGCTGCTCGTCGATGCCGACGACGAGGCCGTGCTCGCGCAGCATCGCGGCGAATCCGGCGATGGCCTGCAGCGGCTGGGCGGCGGTCGCGTTCATGGCTGCGGCTGCGGCGCCTTCTCGGCGACGCCGACGCTGCGCCGGCCTTCGATCAGCTGGCGCACGCGCTGCTCGCCGAACTGGAAGCGGTCGTCGCGCGTCTTCAGCAGGCATGCCAGCGTCGCCGTCAGCGCCTGCGCCTCGTCGGGCAGCCGGGTGTGGCCGAGGCGGTGCAGCGCGCGCACCCAGTCGAGCGTCTCGGCGATGCCGGGCGTCTTCGACAGGTCCTCGCGGCGCAGCCGCTGCACGAACGCGACCGCCTGCTCGACCAGCGCGCTCTCGGCCTGCGGCAACGTGGCGCGCACGATCGCGATCTCGCGCGCCAGCGTCGGGTATTCGAGGTAGTGGTACAGGCAGCGGCGGCGCAGCGCGTCGGAAAGCTCGCGGGTGCCGTTGCTGGTCAGCACCACCTGCGGCACGTGGCGCGCGCGCAGCGTGCCGAGCTCGGGCACGGTGATCTGGTAGTCGGCCAGCACTTCGAGCAAGAAGGCCTCGAAGGCTTCGTCGGCGCGGTCGATCTCGTCGATCAGCAGCACGCACGGCTGCTCGCTGGAGATCGCCTGCAGCAGCGGGCGCTCGAGCAGGTACTCGCGCGCGAACAGGTCGGCCTCGCGGACCTTGCCGGGTTGGGTCTCGTGCAGGCGGATCGCGAGTAGCTGGCGGCCGTAGTTCCATTCGTAGGCGGCCTGGGCCAGATCCAGCCCTTCGTGGCACTGCAGGCGCACCAGCGCCTGGCCGCGCGAGCGCGCCAGCGCGAGCGCGAGCGCGGTCTTGCCGACGCCGGCATCGCCTTCGACGAGCAGCGGGCGCTGCAACTCCGCGGCCAGCCACAGCG
>Ga0164241_10006130_pt1 | contig 11020 bp, 11 predicted proteins | sample OricomyardsoilBY_FD_108780 | JGI IMG/M metagenome (GOLD analysis project Ga0164241, IMG submission 108780) | Backyard soil microbial communities from Emeryville, California, USA - Original compost - Back yard soil (BY) | ecosystem: Environmental > Terrestrial > Soil > Unclassified | place: USA... | reverse complement strand
ACCACACCGCCGCGCTTCATCGAACAGGTCTTTGACCTGCATCGTGCCGTATTTGAAACTAAACGCGCTGTGACAGTTCAGGTACATGGTACGAGCATCACTTTCTCCCTTCCCTTCAATACCGGCATGCTCCTCCGAGTGAGCCTTAACGTTGGATACTCACCTGTCGATTGTTCAATATAACCCTGCGCGATCAAGTCGTTGATGATTGCGTGCCAGGTGTTTTTTGGTATACTGGCGCCTATCCCATACGTGGCGAGCTGCCGGTGATGCTCCCTTATTTTTCCAGCCCGCGAGCCGCGCAAAAAGTCAACGACGTATCCCGATCCAAATCGTTGGTCGAGGCGGGCAATGGCAGAGAGCGCTTTTTGTGCCAGGTCAGTGCCCTCCGTTCGTTCGGGCTGGCTCAGGCATACGTCGCAATTTCCGCACGTATCGCTTGCTGCTTCCCCGAAATAATTGAGCATATACTTTCGGCGACACGAGTGCACGCTGCCGTACGCCGCCATCTGTTGAAGCTTATGCACGAACACTTCTGATATCATAGCATTGCCTTCGATCTCAACCAATTTTTTGAGCTTTATCACGTCGGCGAAGCTGAAAAAGAGGAGCGCATCACTCGGGAGGCCATCCCGTCCCGCCCGACCAGTCTCCTGATAGTAGCTTTCTATGTTCTTCGGAAGGTCCATGTGTACGACAAAGCGCACGTTGGGTTTGTCGATTCCCATACCGAATGCCACTGTGGCCACTATGATCCGCACTTCGTCGTTCAGAAATTTCTCCTGGTTACGCGAGCGGATTGCTTTGTCCAGGCCTGCATGATAGGGGAGAGCATGAAAACCTTCGTCTCGTAAGTGTGCGGCCAAAGCCTCCGTCGAGGCGCGCGACATGCAGTAGATGATCCCTGAGCTTTCGCGGTGATGCTGTAAAAATTGAAGCACGCGTTGATAGGCGTTCTTCTTTGGCTCGACCAGGTAGCGAATGTTAGTGCGATTGAAGCTCGAGATGAAAATTTCCGGATCCTGCAGGTCGAGCCTTTCAATAATGTCCTGGCGGGTGATCTCGTCTGCCGTCGCAGTAAGCGCGACCACAGGCACAGAGGGCAATATCTTCTTCAACTCCGACAGCATACGATACTCCGGCCGGAAATCGTGACCCCATTGTGAAATGCAATGCGCTTCATCAATAGCCACCAGACTCACGTGCATGTTTGCCAGACGTTTGATGTATATGCTCTCAGGGGCCAGGTACAATAACTTGAGCATTCTTCGTTCGATGCGTTGCAGGATACTGTCTTGTTCGTGCCTGGGCTGTGATGAATTCAGATAAGCCGAGGGAACTCCATTGGCCGTGAGCGTATCTACCTGATCTTTCATGAGTGCAATGAGTGGTGAGATGACAACAGTCAGACCGTCGAATATGAGGGCCGGCACCTGATAGCATAACGACTTCCCGCCGGCCGTGGGCATGAGCACGAAAGTATCGCGTTTAGAGAGAATGGCATTGATGGCACGTTCCTGTTCAAGGCGAAATGAGGCGTGTCCAAATTTTTGTTGGAGAATTTGTAAGGGTAACATGTGTACAACGGGTTAAATTGTTTGAAATAATACAACGGTGCTGTCCGGATTATTCCGGTGATCCAAAAGGAATTTCCTTATAGAGGGTCCACTGCTTTCCCATGCGGGCGAACACGGAAATCTGATCGCATGTGAAATGCTGACTGTACGTGAAGTCTTTCAGGTATGGCCACGCCTTCAACAAATCCGATGGCGTTAGTTGTGAGGCAATGCTGACGTAAGGAACGTACCGGTCATTCTTTCTGACAAGTTTTTCGAAAATTTCGCGCACGGGGTATTTATTGAGAACGTTCATCACAATGGTGCGGTTTGCACCCGTGTAGAGTACGCTCAAGTCTTTAAGGAAGACATTGAACGGCGCGAATTGCGTTGCCACCGTCGCGACATGATCTGTGATGTCATCGAAATAGGCCTGTTCGTTGAATTTGAAGAGCGCCAGGTGTGCCTTAGAATACATGTCTTCGAACGGTCGCCCGATCAAAAAATGGACATCGTCTTTCAACACCGAAACGTCGCTTTTGATATGTCCTGGGGGAGAGATCACAAACGCGAGCTCTTCTATCGACATTTTAATTTTGAGTGATTCCATGGTTATCGTTGTTATCTTTTTATCGCAGGGTACCTTTAAACATATTCATCTCCATCCGAACGCGCCGGTTCACGTCAAGCGTGGTTGCGCGTACAATTTTTTCAGAGCCATGCCGATGCTTGATGCGGTCGATCGCCTCATATAATTGAATCGATTCAGCCGTGTCGTCGAACAAGCTTACCTGGTGATTGCCGTGCACCAGGCCGCTGAGCCTGACGCCTACGAGTCGTATCAGCATGCGGCGACTGTACAACTTTCTGAAAAGGTCTGACACGGTACGCAGCAGTATGTGGTCCGACGATGTGTAGGGGACTTGCACTTGCCGGGTTTCCGTATCGAAATTGGTATATCGGATCTTCACGGTAACACAAGAAGTGAGCTTGCGCTGGTCGCGTAGCTGAAACGCGATTTTCTCCACCATAGCGACCAGTATGGCATTCAGCTTTTTGACGTCAGTTGTGTCCGCGTCAAAGGTGCATTCCGTTGAAATCGACTTTTGCTCTGAGTGTGCTACCACTTGGGAGTCGTCTTTGCCATGCGCTTTGTTCCAAATGCTGATGCCATTTTTCCCGAATGCGTTTGTGAGAAAATGGAGCGGCATCTCCCGCAAAGTCTCTACGCGGCGCACACCCATATCGAACAGGAATGAGGCCGTTTGCTTTCCAATCATCGGTATTTTATCGACCGACAGTGGACCGAGAAAAGCCTGTTCCGTGCCGACCGGTATTAGCTCCTCAGCATCGGGCTTGAATTCACCCGTCGCCACTTTCGATACCAGTTTATTGACAGACATTCCGAGGGAAATCGGCAGGCCAGACTCCCTTATTATCTTCCTGCGAAGTTCGGCCGCCCATTTAAAGGCTCCGAAGTAGCGATCCATGCCGCTCGCGTCAATGTAGAACTCGTCGATCGAGGCCTTTTCGAAAAGCGGCGCTTCCTCCGCGATCATTTCTGTCACCTCGTGAGAACATTTGCTGTAGGATTCCACATCACCGGAGATAACTTTGGCATCCGGACAGAGCTGCAAGGCAAGGTACATGGGCATCGCGGAATGGACACCGAAATGCCGCGTCTCGTAACTGCAAGCCGCCACCACGCCACGACCGCTGGTACCTCCTATAATAAGGGGTACGCCGATTAGTTTTGGGTTGTTGCGGCGCTCAACTGCGACGAAAAAGGCGTCGAGGTCCATATGTATGATGTTCCGATCCACACCACCAAGTAAACTAAAATAATTAGTATTTCAATTTGCAAACAAAACTATTTTTCTTAGTTTTACATCGTTGTTTTTGCCATAGCAACACTTCTCCACCTTTCCCTCTTTTCTGGGAGAGGTGGGCCCAGGTGTGTATCTAAAGGCTAACAAGTAATTATCTTTACGATATGGCAATGATCAACAAGAATCTAAAGTACTTGCGCGGCCAACAGGGCCTTACCCAAAAACAACTCGCCGAAAAACTCGGGTTGAAGCAGGCAGCCATTGGCGCCTATGAAGAGGAGCGGTCGACGCCACCGTTGGCTTCACTGCTCGACCTGTCGAAAATCTTCAATGTGAACCTCGACGATCTGGTGCGACAGGACCTAAGCAAATCACCGGAAAAGGACAAGAGGAGGACCGGGCTTGCTAGGGGACGTGAAGTATTGGCAATAACGGTCGACAGTCAGAATAGAGAGAACGTCGAACTCGTCACGCAGAAAGCATCCGCAGGATATCTTTCCGGTTTCCAGGACGTGGAGTTTGTGAAGGAACTTCCGAAGATCAGTCTGCCAGTATTGCCGCGAAACAAGACTTATCGGGCTTTTGAGATACAAGGTGACTCCATGCTACCAGTTCAGCCAGGGTCCATCATATTTGGGGAATATCTGGAAGGCATAGAGTCGCTGAAGAATGGAAAACTCTATATTTTAGTTACCCGTCAGGATGGTATTGTTTTTAAAAGGGTATTTAACCTCGCCGAGGACAAAGGCAAGTTGTTACTGGTATCCGACAACAGGCAGTACGCTCCATATACAGTAGACGCGACAGATGTCCTGGAGATTTGGTCGGCCAAGGCATTCTTTTCGAACCAGTTTCCTGACGCGCAAATTGCACCCGCGCCCGTTACCGATAACATGGCCCATACCATCGTCCAGTTGCAGGAGGAACTTGGGCGAATGAGGAAGAAACAGAATTAGTAGAATTCTTTATTAGCAAATGCATTCTGCCGATGGCGACAATCGGCGTGAGACGGATTTGAAAAGGCACTTGTTCGCGCCAAGCAACGGTTTTGCTGCGGGCTCTGCACCCTACGGCCGCCGCGCTGGGCCGCCATGCGCGGGTGCAGATGGATTTAATAACTTTTGGGGTTCGCCACACAGGCATTACTCACAGGCGGCCACATTGGCAGCAGATCATAAACCTTGAGCGGCGCGCGATCAAAAGTCAAACTCAAAGTTCGGATTTTGCCAGCCCATCGGGATATCGGCTTCGTATGTTCGTTCAGGAGTTCGGATACGCATTTCAAGTCTGCCTTCTATGCGGAACCCGAGCGACTGGTAGAGGCGTATGGCCCGATGGTTGCCTTCGCGTGTGATGAGTTCGACTTTGCCAATGTCCGTTCGTTGCGTGCCGATTTCTTCCAGGAATATTGTGAGAATCGTACGACCAATCTTTTTGCCCTGATGGTCAGGATGCACGGCAATCGTCACCTCTGAGAGCACGTGATTGAAGACGAATGGTCCCGATTTGTATCCATGAATTTCGGCAACCAGTTCATCTGGATTATCGGGATGTTCCGCCACGATGATGAGTCCGGACTTGAGGCTTTCAATAAGAAAGTGTTGTACATAGTCCTCTGTGATTTCGTTTTCCCGTCGGGCGATTCCGCCTTCGACTCGGGCTACGGCTTTGTAAAGCTTGATGATCCGATGGAGATCGTTTTCGTCTGCAGTTCTATAACGCATAGGCATGATTTTGCAATATGCGGAAAATTGAGGTGAGGCAAGCGTCAGCCGTGTCGTTGTCATGCGTTACATTTGATAAAACACACTGCCGTGCTGATGAGTCGGCGTGATCTTAATCGAACGCTTCGGAATGGACATCACTAGAATTTTTCTTGTTGGCGTTGGCGGGTTTCTGGGTAGCGTAGTTCGCTATATCGCCGTGAAGGCCGTGGATGTACGTATAAATCAATCATTTCCGTACGGCACGATGGCCGTCAATGTCATCGGGTGCCTGCTCATTGGTGTTGTGGTTGGAATTGTTGGTCGCCACCAGCCGGGAAGCGAGAATCTGCGTGCATTTATGGGAGCAGGATTTTGTGGTGGCTTTACCACTTTTTCGGCGTTTGCACTTGAAAATCAGAACTTGATTGCGGAGCGAATGGCTGCAATGGCGATCGTGTATGTGCTGGGAAGTGTGATGGCTGGAATCGTTGCGGTTTTCATCGGCCTTTGGTTAGCGCGTTTTCTCTAATTCCTTTGTTTAGTATCGAAACGTTGTTACTTTTGTCGCCCCTTGGCCCTGGTGAGGGCCTTTGTTTACTGCCCAGGTGGTGAAATTGGTAGACACGCTACTTTGAGGGGGTAGTGCCTTTACCGGTGTGCTGGTTCGAGTCCAGTCCTGGGCACCACGAGTCGAAATGGTTCGTAGAAAATTTGTGAAGGTCCAGGTACGTCACGTATCCGGACCTTTTGCTTTTGGGAGAGATAGATTGGCATAATCCTCAATCCGGTGCCTTCTATAGGGAAGCGGCCTACGACTCATCCGGGCCTCCCGTTATTCATTGTCAGGAGGTTCATGAACCGAGGCAAGTTTATGCATAAGGCTATGAAATGGCGCTCAAAGATTGAAAGTGATGCCGTTTCATCATGCATTCGAAATTCAAGTGCATTTTGGCTGTTTTCGATCATGATCATTCGCCAAAAGTTTCTAGATTTGCGACCTCCTGACTGACGGTCAGACAAAGAAGCAGGCGTTGTTTGCTCCTTATTCTTTGGTTCGATTGAAGTATTTGTGCTGCCGAAGTGGTGAAATTGGTAGACACGCACGTTTCAGGGGCGTGTGGCGCAAGCTGTGCGGGTTCGAGTCCCGCCTTCGGCACAATAACGTATAGGACGTATGATCTTGCGAAGGGCGCAGCATTATAAGTCCATACGTTATTTTTCCCTGGTATCCTCTCTTTTCAATAACCGTGTGCTCCAGATAATTGGACCCGCATACCCGGTTTGACGGAAGCGCTTCCTCCGACTTTCGGTCTCACGTTATCCTCCAATATTGGTAGACCGTCGTAAAATTGAATGTTGATCACGCTATCAGCTAAGTCACAGTGAACTAACCGAATAACTGAGAAATTATGTACAGCTATTTTGTTATGATGTACTGGCTTAAAAGGTTGCATTACAATACCTAGCTTGGGGTGGCCTATCATCATTCCGTAATCCGCGTTCGCAGGGCTCGCTTCTCCATCGTAATCACGTTGTTGTTCTGAATTACACGGATCGGACAAGCTGACTAAGGTCACCGCCGTGTAGCATAGAGAAAGATCTTTCGCGTCATTATGGCGCAAGGAGCCGAATAGTCCTGTGTTGACTACAGTCCTATTTCCAAAATGTATTTGGCGCAATCAACGGCGTATGGGCGTACCGTTGTACATGCGAGGGTGGGATAATTTCGCCGACCATCTTACCACATAGCTGTAGCTTGCCTTCGAATCCCGAATTGCGTCAGCGGTATTCTTTTTTGACGCATGCAGTTTTGCTATCGGCGTTTCCTGCTGCGACGTAGCCGCTTCAGCATACGCTCTTCCCTGATCAAGCTGTTCAAATTTAGCTGCGCAACGGTAAAGTGCTGTAGGTAGCTGTTGGGCAGTGGAGTAAGGTTAATCCTGTTTTCCATAAGCATCCTTTTAACCAATGAGACATCCTCAGAGACGAAAACCCCTACGTCTTTATTGTAGAAACTTACCCCTTTCAGATACCGAATGGTATTTAAACGCGCATCTACGGCTCCGGGTTCCCCGCATCTTCGTGATCTTGTAGTTGCTCACCGCCTCCACAAACGATTTAGACCGCGATTGGCAAAAAAAATGCCCTCCCGTGGGGGAGGACATTTTTTTACTAAGTCGGATGAATCGTTAGACGTTTGGTTGCGGAGTGGTACGCAGATACGGCTTAATTCGTTTGTGGCCCTTGGGAAATTTGGCAGCTACATCCTCGTCCTTCACGGCTGCAGTGATGATCACGTCTTCACCCTGCTTCCAGTTTGCCGGTGTGGCTACACTGTAGCCCGCCGTCAGTTGAAGGCTATCGATAACCCTGAGAATTTCATCGAAGTTCCGACCTGTTGCAGCGGGATACGTGATCGTGAGTTTTACTTTCTTGTCCGGACCAACCACGAACACCGAGCGTACAGTGAATTTATCTGTCACCGCGGGATGCACCATGTCATAGAGGTTGGCAATCTTAAAGTCAGGGTCTGCGATCAACGGATAGTTGACAACCGTATTTTGTGTTTCGTTAATGTCACCGATCCATTTCTGATGCGATTCGAGCGGGTCTGCGCTGAGTGCCATTACCTTCACGTTACGTTTATCGAATTCGCCTCTCAGTTTGGCAACGGCACCCAGTTCGGTCGTACACACGGGTGTAAAGTCCGCAGGATGAGAAAATAGAACACCCCATGAGTTGCCCAGCCACTCATGAAATTTGATTGTCCCCTCGGTAGTTTCTGCTGTAAAATCCGGGGCTACTTCGCCAAGTCGTATTGCCATAGTGTTTATTTGTTGATTTGTTGATTTGATGATTTTTTGGTGGGCGGTAGATTTCACGACCACTTCATCGTACAACAGTTCGTCTGCCTGTTTAGTGCGATAAAAGTAAGAATTTTCTTCTTTGCCCATAGGTATACTAGTTATTGAATTATTCCGTGGCCAGGGAGGAGGACCCCATCTCAATCCCGTTTACGGGCGGTGGGTTTTTGGCCCTTTGACTTCAGTTTTGCCTCGTTTTTGACCAGTTTTTCCAGGGTGTCGGCTTTTAGCATCTCTACAGTGGCGTTCCGTACTTCCAGGAAGGCGTGTCGAACGGCGCAGGTAACTTCGTCCACGCATTCTTCGCAGCGTTCGTAAAATTTATGGGTCGCGCAGGGAACAGCAGCGATAGCACCGTCGAAGAGACGCACTACTTCCGCGAGGTTCACTTCCGAGGGATGCCGTCGCAGCGTGTAGCCACCACCTTTCCCTGCCTTACTGCCCAGCATGCCGGCGCGCTTAAGGTCTAACAGAATTGTCTCCAGAAACTTCTTGGGAATGCGGCAAGCCTCTGAGATGTCTTTGATAAGGAATTTATCGTCCGGAGACTTCGCCATATGCACCAATGCGTGGATTGCATACTTACACTTTTTAGACAGCATGGGGTCAATTTAGCCCCATTTTGCGATTTTTTGAGATAGCCATTTGTTTAAGATTTCATGGAAATAGTAGCTTGCGGGGGACGTTCCGTTCGATGAGGAGGGGGCACCTGGAAAGCAGCGCATTAAAGCCGACGCTACTTTTCGGGATGCTGAACGTTTGACGTTTGATCGTAGCGTTGCCAGCTCCGATGATGAGCTTGCAGAATTGTCCCATTCGAATCGACATATATTCAGGCCGAGATAGCTCAGGGGTAGAGCAGCTGTTTCGTAAACAGCAGGTCGTGGGTTCAAATCCCATTCTCGGCTCAGATTCATAGTGATATGCCCTGCCGACAGACGTGATTGGCGAAATAAGAGTTTGTAGATTTCGTTGACGTCAGCGCCTCATTTTTTTTCAATAAGTCTCCGCGATTTGGATACTGACCTGACGTGGCCGTTGAGATTTGTCATTATATTAGACATACCTATTTAATGTTGGACAACTCGAAAGGCCGTCTATGCTACTTCGTGAGTTCACCCCGCATCCCGCTCTTCGGGAATTCATTCAATGTTATCGGATATGTCATTTCGATTTCGGCGCCAATAGTCCGGTGCCGATAAAACTGTACGCGCCAAAGCCCGAATCGGTCCTTCATTTTTTTATCCATGACTATTGGGCGATCTTAAAACCTGGGAGTAAAAGACAGACCTATTCGTCAATGGTATTTTTTGGGCAACGCACCACCATTATGCATCAGTTCACGGGCCCTAACTTTCTCAACGCGCATATTGTATTTCAGCCTTCTGCAGTGTTTAGATTGACCGGAATTTCTGCCAGTGAATTCACGAACCAACACCTGGACCCCGAACTCATTTTTGCTTCCGGTGTTAAACAAGTGCTTGCGCGCTTACAGGACGCCAGTGAATATCAAGAGATGGTAACCGTACTGGAGCAATTTTGTTTTAGGCTGGTAAAACGAAGTCGACATGCCCAGATGCCGTTTGATGTTGTAAGTCGTCATATGATTCCGCAGGGTGGACTCCTCTCGTTACAGCAGTTAGCGAACAGTGCTTGTTATTCCACAAAACAATTCACCCGGAAGTTTCTTCAGCGAGTAGGCGTTAACCCTAAGCTATACGCACGAATTATCCGATTCAATCGTGCTTACAATCTTAAAAACGCATTCCCTGATCGCGACTGGTTAAGCATTGTTGTTGAATGTGGCTACCACGACTATCAGCACATGAGCAAGGATTACGTGGAGTTTACTGGATTGTCGCCAGAGGCGTTTGATATTGCTGAGGCACTTTCTCCGGAGCGTAAATTAGGGCTCACCAGCAACCTGTATCAGCAGCGTATAGCTTGCTACGGACCATCTTGAATAATGTCCTTTTTTTACCACACGGAGAAATCCCAGCATTCTATCTTCGAAGCATTCTCGGCTTAACGATGGGTCAGTAAATTTTTCAGCTATGGATTCCTCATTCCCATTACAAAACAAAACTATCATTCTGGTGCACGGCCAATGGCATGGTGCCTGGTGTTGGATAAAAATGTTACCCTTACTGCGCGCGAAGGGATATCGAATCGTTGCGCTGGATCTTCCCGGTTTTGGAGAAGATAAGACTGATGTTCAATCCGTCACGCTGTCCGATTGTGTTAGTAAGGTAATGGCTGAGGCGCACGCGTTAGAAGGTTCTGTGGTTCTGCTTGGCCATTCGAGCGGAGGTGTGGTGATCTCTCAGGCCGCAGAGCTTCTTGGAAGGGAGAAGGTCGGGGCGTTGATTTTCCTCGATGCATTCCTTCCGGAAAACGGTGACTCAGTATTTAGTCTTTCCGCCAGATATGCACCGGAGGGAGCGCCTTTGGGACAATGCCTGGTCGTTTCCACTGACCATACTACAGTGTCACTTCCCCTGGACAAAGCAGCAAATTTGTTATATCACGACTGCTCTGAATACGACGTGAATTATGCCACATCGCGCCTCCGGACTAGCCCTCTCTCGGTGCTTGCTACTCCCGTGGAGTTAACGCGCGAGAACTATGGCGTCTTGCGCAAATACTATATTCATTGCACCGAAGCTAGAGACATGGATAAAGCTGGTATGTCTCGTCATGTGCAGTGCGAAAGAGTAATAACTATACCTAGTAGTCATTCACCGTTTTTCTCCATGCCGGTAACACTGACCGCAACACTTGATAGTATCGTTGCTGCTCCCTAGCTACATCGCCCAGGATATCAAGTATCAATCGTCATTGAGGGTGTCGCTGGAATCTTCTTGATACAACAAGGACGAATAGATTGCTGACTCAGTCTTCTTTGGAGGTATCGGTGCGGGCTATCCCAGTAACGCGAAGTGAGACAACTTATTTGCGATTACACACAATATTTGGCTGCGCACAACGTCTACCCTTAAAGACCGCGAGATGTTTTGGATCTGGATCGCGAAGTTTTGTCTTCGGGCGACCCGCTTGAAACTTTT
>Ga0164241_10006129_pt1 | contig 11021 bp, 11 predicted proteins | sample OricomyardsoilBY_FD_108780 | JGI IMG/M metagenome (GOLD analysis project Ga0164241, IMG submission 108780) | Backyard soil microbial communities from Emeryville, California, USA - Original compost - Back yard soil (BY) | ecosystem: Environmental > Terrestrial > Soil > Unclassified | place: USA... | reverse complement strand
GTCTCGATTTGGCAGTTGCAAATCCGCGCAATTGCCAACGGAGGTTGTGATGGTGGCACCGCTCTATCAGGTGAAAGCGGAGTTCTTCAAGACGTTGAGCCATCCCACGCGGATTCGGGTGCTGGAGTTGCTGGGGCAACGAGAGCATGCGGTGTCCGAGTTGCTGCCGAAGATCGGCGTCGAGGCCGCCAACCTGTCGCAGCAGTTGGCGGTGCTGCGCAAGGCCGGCCTGGTGATGACCCGTAAGGAGGGCAGCTCGGTGTACTACTCGCTGACCAGTCCACGGGTGGCGGAACTGCTGGCGGTGGCGCGGGGCATCCTCACCGAGGTGATCTCGGAGCAGGTGGGCCTGTTGGCCGACCTACGGGAGCAGCCGCCGGCAGCTGGGTCGTCGGATCCGGTCACGCTGGCAGGTGCGGCAGTGGCGGTCTAGGAACCGGGCCTTCTTTGGTGTCTTGGGAGTCCGGTGGGTGTTCCGCTGGACCGCAGTGTGGTGACTGTCCCTTCGGCGTGTGGAGTGTGGTCCTGTGCTGGGTTTGTGGCGCAAGATCCGGGCGACCGGACGGGTGGCCGAGCCGGCTCCGGCCCGCCCGACGGGTGATGCGCCCGTGGCGGCGAAGGAGTTGGGGGGGTCGGTGCAGATCCGGCATGTCGATGCCGGGTCATGTAACGGCTGCGAGGTGGAGATCGGGGCCGCGTTCGGCCCGGTGTGCGACGCGGAGCGGTACGGCGCCCGGCTGGTGGCCTCTCCCCGGCATGCCGACGCCTTACTGGTGACCGGTGTGGTGACGCGCAACATGGCCGAGCCGCTGCGCCGGACGTTCGAGGCGGTGCCGTATCCGAAAGTCGTGGTCGCGGTGGGTGATTGCGCGCGGAACTGCGGTGTCTTCGCTGGCGCCTACGGGGTTGTCGGTGCGGTCGGGGATGTGGTGCCGGTAGATCTGGAGATCCCGGGCTGCCCGCCGCGGCCCGAGGCGATCGTCGATGCGGTCCGGAGATTGACCGGCCGATGAACCTGGTCCTGGCCGCGTTGTGGACGGCGGTGGGGGTGGGGGGGCTCAGCGCCGTCGCCGGTCTGCTTACCCCCGGACGGTTCCGCCCCGCGGCGGTCGGGGTGAGTGTCACGGTCAGCGGTGCCGCCGCTCTGGTGGCCGGGGTCGCGGCGATGACCGGGCAGAGCGCTGCGGTGGTGTTGCCCGACCTGCTGCCGCTGTCCGGGGTGCTGTTCACCGTGGATGCCCTGGGTGGGGTGTTCCTCGCGATCACCGGGGGCGTCGCGGTCGCGGTCGGGATCTACGGCATCGGGTACTGCCGGCAGCACGGCCTGGACGGCCGAGGGGTGCAGGCCGTGCTGCCGCTGTTCGTCACCGCGATGGTGCTGGTGCCGGTCGCCGGCAGCGTGGGCACGCTGCTGCTGTGCTGGGAGCTGATGGCGCTGACCTCGCTGCTGCTGGTCATCGCCGAGCACCAGGGCCGGCCGGCGGTGGCGCAGGCCGGCCGCTGGTACGCGGTGATGACCCACCTGGGCATGGTGGCCATCCTGATCGGCCTGTTGGTTTTCGCGGCGAACGCCGTCGACGGCTCGTTCCCGGCGCTGCGGGAAGCGGCGGGCGGGCTGTCGCCCACGGTCGCCGGCCTGATCTTCGTGGCCACCGGGATCGGGTTCGGGTCCAAGGCCGGGATCGTGCCATTACACGCGTGGCTGCCGCGGGCCCACCCGGAGGCGCCGAGCAACGTGTCGGCGCTGATGTCGGCGGCGATGGTCAACCTCGGCGTGTACGGCATCATCCGGGTCGGCTTCGACCTGCTCGGCGGGGCCGCCGACGGCGCCGCCACCTGGTGGTGGCTGCTCGTGCTGACCCTGGGCGCGGCGTCGGCGATCTACGGGATCCTGCAGGCGGCGATCGGCACGAACCTCAAACGCCTGCTGGGGTACTCGACGACGGAGAACATGGGCCTGGTCCTGGTCGGGGTGGGCGCCGCCGGGATGTTCGCCACCTCCGGGGACCTGCCGCTGGCCGGTCTGGCGATGGCGGCCGCCCTGTTGCACCTGGTCAACCATGCGGCGTTCAAGACGCTGTTGTTCCAGTCGGCCGGGTCGGCGCTGGCGGCGACCGGCCGCCGCGACCTGGACGACCTGGGCGGGTTGCGCGCCGGGATGCCCGGCACCACGGCCGCGTTTGGCCTGGGTGCGCTGGCCGCGTCGGCGCTGCCGCCGGGCGCGGCGTTCGTCAGTGAGTGGCTGCTGCTGCAGGCCCTGATCCACGGTCTGCCCACCGCCGGGACGTCGGCCGCGATCGTGATGCCGCTGGCCGTGGCCGCGGTCGCGTTGACCGCGGGACTGGCCGTGGCCACCTTCGTGAAGGCGTTCGGGATCGGCTTCCTGGCCCGACCCAGGAGCCCGGAAGCGGCCCGCGCGGCCGAGAGCCCGGCCAGCATGCTGACCGGGATGGGCCTCGCGGCCGCGGCCTGTGTGGGGTTGGCGTTGCTGCCCACCCTGGTGCTGCCGACCATCGGTGCGGTGGCCGGCGCGACCGTCGGCGCCACGGACCCGCTGCAGATCGACGGGATGACGATCCGCCTCGTGGGTGTCGCGGGGTCGCTGTCCCCGCTGATGCTGACGATCACCCTGGTGATCGGCCTGGCCGCGACACTGGCCGGGGTGCGGGCGCAGGCGACCCGCCGGGCGGCCAGGGCGGCCCGGCTCTGGGACTGCGGCGCCGGACCGCTGTCGGCGCGGATGGAATACACCGCCACGTCTTTCGCCGAGCCGCTGCAACGGGTGTTCGACGACGTGCTGCGGGCCGAGCAGGACGTCGACGTCACCCACCACGAGGAATCCAGCTACCTGGTGCAGACGATCGAGTATCGGCGCCGGGTACCGGATCGGATCGAACGCCGACTGTACGAACCGGTCTTGACGGCGATGGCGGCGTGGGGCCGGGCCGGTCGCCGGCTCGCCCCGGGCAGCGTGCACCGCTACCTCGGGTACGGCTTCTACGCCCTGTGCGGGCTGCTGATTCTGCTGGTGGTGACAAGGTGACCGGGCTGGGCGTGGCCGGTGTGGTCCTTCAACTGCTGATCGTGGTGGCCCTGTCACCGCTGCTCACCGGCATGATGCGGCAACTGCGCGCCAGGATGGAAGGCCGCGCCGGCGCCGGTGTCGGCCAGCCCTGGCGGGACCTGCGCAAGCTGATGCGCAAACGCCCGATCGCCCCGCACGGCACCACCGAGGTGTTCCGCACCGCCCCCCTGGTGCTGGTGGCCACCTGCCTGGTGGTCGCCGCGGTGGCCCCGTTCGTCACCGCCGCGTCCCCGTTGGACCCGGTGGCCGACCTGTTCGCCGTGGTCGCCCTGCTGACCCTGGGCACGGTGGCGCTGGCCCTGGCCGGGATCGACACCGGCACCGCGTTCGGCGGGATGGGCGCGAGCCGGGAGGCCACCATCATCGCCCTGGTCGAGCCGACCCTGCTGGTGGCGATCTTCGCCCTGTCGGTACCGGTCGGATCCACCAACCTGGGGGCGATCGTCACCTCGACGCTGCACGACCCCGCCCAGGTGTTCTCCCCGGTCAGCCTGCTCGCCGCGGTCGCGCTGATCGTGGTGATCATCGCCGAGACCGGCCGGCTCCCCGTGGACAACCCGTCCACCCATCTGGAACTCACGATGGTGCACGAGGCGATGATCCTGGAGTACTCGGGCCCGGACCTGGCCATGGTGGAACTCGCCTCGTCGATGCGGCTGACGGTGTTCCTGGGCCTGTTGGCCAACCTGTTCGTGCCCTGGGGGATCGCGACCACCGGCCAACCCCTGCTGGTCGCCGCCGCGGTGCTCGCGTTCGTCGCCAAGGTCGCCCTGCTCGGAGCCCTGCTGGCGGTCGGCGAGGTCTTCCTGGCCAAACTGCGGCTGTTCCGGGTCCCCGAACTGCTCGCCGGTTCCTTCGTCCTGGGGTTGCTCGCCGTCGGCGCCTCCTTCTTCCTCGCATGAGCACCGTCGGTGATGGGGGCCGGTCACATGAGTGAGCAGCTGTACGGGCAACTGCTCGACATCGCGGCGGGCGCGTTGCTGCTCACCGCGGTGCTGATCCTGTGGCGGCGGGAACTGGCCGCGATCATCACCGTGTTCGCGCTGCAGGGCATCGCGCTGGCCGTGCTGGTCGGCCTGATCGCCGTGGAAGAGGGCTCCGCCGAACTGGGCCTGGTCGCGGTGGGGGTGCTGGTGCTCCGCGCCGGCGTTCTGCCGGGGCTGCTGCGGCGGGCGCTCGCCGGCGCCGGGGCGACCCGCCGGGAGACCCGGCCGCTGGTGAATGTGGTGTCCTCCTTGCTGGCCGCGGCCGGGTTGACCCTGCTGGCCTACGCGGTGTCCCAGCCGCTGGTGGCACTGGACCCGGCGCCAGCCGCGCATGCCGTCCCGGTGGCCATGGCGGTCGTGCTGATCGGCTTCTTCGTGCTGGTCACCCGCCGGTTGGCGCTGTCCCAGCTGGTCGGGTTCCTGCTGATGGACAACGGCATCACCGCCGTCGGGTTCCTCACCACCGCCGGGATCGGGGTGGTCGTCGAGCTCGGCATCTCCCTGGACGTGCTGCTGGTGGTGCTGGTGCTGCAGATCCTCAAGACCCGCATCCGGGAAGCGTTCGGCGACACCGACATCGACGACCTGCGGGAGCTGCACGACTGATGACCACCCTGCTGATGCTCTGCCCGGTGTTGATCCCGTTGGTCGGGGCGGCCGTCTTCGCCGTCGTGGGCTGGCGGCCGGCCACCGTGTGGGTCGGCGCCGTCAGCGCGGTCGGGGTGCTGGGCACCGCGATCGGCGCCGCGGGCACCGTGACCACCGGCGGGCCCCGGACCGCGGTCGATGGTTTGCTGGCGGTGGACGCACTGAGTGCGTTCATGCTGATCGTGATCGGCGCGGTCGCGACTGTCGCGACCGTCGCGACCCCGGCGCATCTGCGGGCCGAGCTCGATGCCGATCGCACCGACCAGCGGACCTGCACCCAGCACAGCATGCTGGTCCAGCTGTTCCTGGCCGCGATGGCGCTGGCCGTGCTGGCCGGGAGTCTGGGTGTGCTGTGGGTGGCCATCGAGGCCACCACGGTGGTCACCGCGTTTCTGGTCGGGCAGCGCCGCGGCCGCGGCCCGGTGGAGGCCGCCTGGAAGTACGTGATCATCTGCTCCGCCGGGATCGCGCTGGCCCTGCTCGGGACCTTCCTGCTCAACTACGCCGCCCGGCACGCACCCACCCCGGCCGGGCTGGACTGGGCCGGCCTGACCGCGGCCGCCCCCGACCTGGATCCGGGAGTGACCCGCATCGCGGTGCTGCTGCTGTTCCTCGGCTTCGGCGCCAAGGCCGGCCTGGCCCCGTTGCACGCCTGGCTGCCGGACGCGCATTCCCAGGCCCCCGCACCGGTGTCCGCGCTGATGTCCGGGGTGCTGATCTCGGTCGCCTTCTACTCGATCCTGCGAGTGAAGGTCATCGCCGACGCCGCCCTCGGCCCGGACTTCGCCCGCGCCCTGCTGATCGTGCTGTCGCTGGCCTCGATCACCCTGGCCGCGTCATTGTTGTTGGCGCAGAAGGACTACAAGCGGATGCTGGCCTACTCCAGCATCGAGAACATGGGGCTGCTCGCCCTGGGCGCGGCCATCGGCAGCCCGCTCGCGGTCGCCGCGGTGCTGCTGCACATCCTGGGCCACGGCCTGGCCAAGAGTGTGCTGTTCCTGTCCGCCGGGCGGGTCCTGCAGCTCACCGGATCCAGCCGCATCGACCACGTCCGGGGCCTGGCCGCCCGGGACCCGGTCCTGACCGGGTGCCTGGGCTTCGGCGTCCTGGCGATCATCGCTTTCCCGCCGTTCAGCCTGTTCGCCAGCGAACTGGGCATCGCCACCGCGGGGTTCGACGCGGCGGGTTCCCAGACCGCCGGATTCGCCGGGAGCCTGGGCTGGGCCACCGCGGCGGCCCTGATCCTGGTGCTCGTCATCGCGGCGGCCCTGGTCGGCCACACCAGCCGGATGCTGCTCGGCGCCCCCACCCCGGACCCGGCGCCGAGCACCGCGGACCGTCGCGCCGCGGGCGGCGAACCCGGTAGCGCCGGGTCCAGTGTTGCCGTCGTGGTCGCAGCACCGGGGCCGGCGAGCCGTCCCCGCCGCCGACTCGGCGCGGACAGCTACGCGCTGGTCGCGGCGCTGGTCGTCTGCGGCGTGCTGGGTCTCACCCTGGGACCGCTGGCCCCGCTGCTGGCGCAGGCCACCACGATCGTGACCGGAACGGCGCCGTGACCACCGCGATCACCGGTCAACCGGTGGGTGAGCACCGCGTCGCGGTGACCGTCCGTGCGGGTGAGCTCGTGCCGTTCGCCCGGGTCCTGCTGCAACGGGGTTACCGGGTCGCGTTGATCGCCGGGCACGACGACGGCGACGCGCTGCGGGTCGTGTACTTGTTCACCCGGGCCGGCGCCGACCACCGGGTCGAGCTGCACCTGACCTGCGACCCGGCCGACCCGCACGTGCCCAGCCTGGCCGGCCTGTCGTTCCCCGCCGGCCGGTTCGAACGGGAAATCAAGGACCTCTTCGGGATCGTCCCTGACGATCACCCGATGCCCAGCCGGCTGGTCCGGCACTTCCACTGGCCGCGCGGCTGGCATCCGATGCGCCGCGACGCCGGCGACCCGCCGCCGTTCGCCGCCGTCGACGGCCCCTACCGGTTCCGCACCGTCGAGGGGCCGGGGGTGTACGAGATCCCCGTCGGCCCGGTGCATGCCGGGATGATCGAACCCGGTCACTTCCGGTTCTCCGTCGTCGGCGAAACCATTCTGAACCTGAAGGCCCGGTTGTGGTTCGTGCACCGCGGCATCGAGAAACTCTTCGAGGGCCGCACCCCCGCCGACGGCATCGAGCTGGCCGAACGGGTCAGCGGGGACACCTCCGTCGGCCATGCGCTGGCGTTCTGCCGGGCCGTCGAGGACGCCCACGGTGTGCCGATCTACCTGGCCACCCAACAGATCCGGGCGATCCTGCTCGAACTGGAACGGCTGTACAACCACGTCAACGACATCGGCGCGTTGTGCAACGACGTCGGCCACAGCATCCTGAACAACCAGGCGCAGCGGGTCCGCGAGCAACTGCTGCGGATCAACGACCAGGTCACCGGGCACCGGCTGCTCCGCGGCGCGATCCGGATCGGCGGGGCCCAAATCCGGACGCTGCCCGACCCGGATGCGCTGACCGCCATCGCCGCCGACGCCGCCGGGATCGTCACCCTCGCCCTGTCCCACAGCGTCATCCGGGACCGGTTCACCGGCACCGCCGTGCTCACCCACCAACAGGCGCTGGACCTGGGCACCCTCGGATACGTCGCCAGGGCCAGCGGTGTGCTGGTCGACGCCCGCCACGACCACCCCCTTCACGGGGTGAGCTACCCCCACCCCACGCACACCCACACCGACGGGGACGTACTGTCCCGGTTCCTGATCCGCGCCGAGGAGATCACCGCGTCGGTGCAGACGATCCTCGGCCTGATGCGGGACTTCGACCAGGCGTCCCCCGTCGACGCCCCGGTGCCGCGGCCCACCCTGATCCACGCCTCCTCGGGTGTCGGGATCGTCGAGGGCTGGCGCGGCACCATCGTGCACCGGGTCGAACTGGACGTCGCCGGATCACTGACCCGGGTCCGGGTCGTCGACCCGTCCTTCTTCAACTGGCCCGCCCTGCCCGTCGCCCTGGCCGACACCATCGTTCCCGACTTCCCGCTGGCCAACAAGAGTTTCAACCTCACCTACGCCGGCAACGACCTCTGACCCTTGGTCAGGCTGAACGGCGGCCGCTTCGGTCGGCGGCGGGCAATGATCGAGCGCAACCGGGTGGCGTCAGCGCGCGGCTGAGCTGAGCTGGGCACGGTTCAACAACAGCGCGTCGCCGTACCCGGCCGCGGCGGCGCCGGCGGCCGACCTCGGGTGCCACCGCCGCGTCGGCCCCGCAACGGCGAAGCCGGGTTGCCGCAAAGGGTGCCCGACGACCTCCGGCGGCAACCAGACGACCAGACGACCAACTGGGGCCCCCCGGGCAGACGTGACGCAGATCGCCTAATCGGCACTTGCGCAACTTAGCAACTAAGCACACGCTGGGGACAGCTCACCGGTTCGGTGTTCCTGCAACGAAGGAGGAACGTCAGTGACGACGCTCAGCGGGTTCGAGGCGACGCTGCGGGATCAGATCACGGCGACGCAGGCGGCGCTCGTGGCCGCCCAGCAGGGGAACCTGCCTCGGCAGGTCTACCGACACAGCGCGCGGCTGCTCGACCTGCTGGACCGCGCAGCCCGCGGCGGTGTCGACACGACCGGCTGGGTGCGCGAAGACGTCCTGGCCGTCGCGTCGGCGACCTGTCCCGATGCGTGATGGCGCCGGGCAAAAGCAAGTCGCGGAGGATCACCCCCGATCGCCGGGCCCTGCCATCGACATGAGTCCGGCCGTGACCTCCGGAGCCGTTCACCGCACGCGGCGCCGCGGCCCGGTTGCGGTGGTCAGCGACGGCAGCGCTCTGCCCGGGCCGGGGCCGGGGCGCCGGTTGACTCTCGTCGGTCGGTTGGGCGTGGAAGCCGAGATCCTCGGCCGGCTCTCGCGGCTGACGGTGACCACCAGGCCCGTCGGCACGGCCCGAGAATCGGGGACGCTGGTCGCTGCGATACGTCAGGTTGACCCGGTCGGCGCGATCTTCCTGACCGGAGTGGAAGCCGTTCACCACCAGTAGTTCTGCACCCGGCACCGTCGGCAAGGGAGAAGACCAGTGACCATTGCAGGAATCCAGGGCCTGGATCAGCCGCCCACCACCCATCACGGCCTGGTGGGGTGGGTCACCGACGTCGCCGCACTCACCCAACCCGATGCGATCGTCTGGTGCGACGGCTCCGATGCCGAACGAGAACGGCTGACCCACCAGCTCATCCAAGCGCGAACCCTCATCCCGGTGGGCCCCGGCAGCTATCGGTGCGCGATGGACTCGGCGGACGTCGCCGAGGCGGGTCAGCACACCTATGTCTGCGCCCGTGAGGGGTCCACCGTTGATCCGACCGTCCCTTGGATGGAACCGATCGACATGAAGATCATTCTCACCGAGGAATACCGCGATTGCATGGGCGGCCGCAACCTGTATGTGGTCCCGTTCGTGCGTCTCGGCGCCGCCGACGAACACCCGATGCTGGGGGTGCAGATCACCGACTCCGAGTACGTCGTGCTCTCGATGCACCTCATGTCCGGCGCCGGCATCACGACCTTTGCCACCTTCGACGACGACGCCGCATTCCTGCGATGCCTGCATTCAGTCGGCGCACCACGCCGCCCCGGCCAGCCAGACGTCCCGTGGCCCTGCGATCACACCAAATACGTCGCCGAGTTCCCCGAAACACACACCATTTGGAGCTACGGGTCCGGGTTCGTCGGTAACCCCCTGCTCGGGGGGGATTTCGATCTCTCCGGCATACCGCTCTGACCCCGCCGCGCCATGCAAGCGCGCCGGGCCCGGACGGCCACCATGAAGTGGGGCGGCCTCGAAGCCCCCACCCACCCCCGAGAACTCACCACCGACAGTCAGCCACCGGAAACCAGCGCGGCGGTCATAGATTGACTCAGAAAGGTGGAACAGCCGGCCCGGGGGTTGTCCCACCTTTCTGTCAGATCGTCGCCTCGGGTCAGATCGTCCACGGCACAGGCACCCATCCACGGATAGAGTCTCCCCTCAGCATTGACACCAGGCCCTGGGTTGACCCTCGATCACCCAACCAGCTCCGCGGCGGAACCGGAGCGTCGCCCGGTCCTCACGCCCGAGCCACCAGCTCTGGACCTGGTGCGGACACTGCTGCTGACCGGCCGCCCGCATCTACCGGATAACGGGCAATTATCCGGTAGAGTGATCCACAACGGGAGTCGGCGACCAGCACGGACTCGTCCGCGCGGACGACGCGACTCGTGCACGTTATCCGGTAGGTCGATCCAGAGGGGATGGATCATGGTGGCGGCCGCCACGACGCTGGAAGCCCGGCGCCGCGGTTCCGGCACGTCGGCGGGCGGGCCGACCGTCCGCGTGGCGATCGACGCCTTCCTCGACACCCCCAAGATCAAGGGCAATCCGAACACGCTCCGCGCCTACACAGGCGTGCTCGACCGCACCGCCGGGGTCATCGACGCGGACCGGAAGCTGGCCGGAGTCGCCGCCGATGAGATCGGCGACGCCCTCACCGCACTGTGGGGCGAGGCGAAACCGGCCACCTGGAACCGTAACCGCGCCGCGGTCGGCTCCTGGCTGGCCTGGTGCACCGACAAGCAACACTGGACCGCGCCTGCCTTGCCGGGGTCGGTGGAGCGGCAGCGCGAGAACAACGACGACACCAGAGCCGTCCCGCGCTCCCGCATCGACCGGCTCAGCCGACGCCGGGACGTTCCGCTACGTGAGAAAACGTTGTGGCGGATGCTCTACGAGTCCGCCAGCCGCGCCAGCGCGGTGCTCGCGCTGAACATCGAAGACCTCGATCTGCCCAACAAGCAGGCCAAGATCACCGCCAAGGGCGGTGACACCATGTGGATCACCTGGGGCACCGATACCGCCCACCTGCTGCCCCGCCTGATCGCCGGCCGCGAACGCGGGCCGCTGTTCCTGTCCGAACACCGGCCCGGCCCTCACCGGCGGGCCACCACCGACCCCCGGGACATCTGCCCGGAGACCCAGCGCATCCGCCTCGGCTACGACCGCGCCCGCGTCCTGCTCGCACACTACGGCGACGGCCTGCGGCTGCACCAACTGCGCCACTCCTCGGCCACCCACCTTGGCGAGTCCAATGTCTCCGCGAACGTCATCATGGCTAAGACCGGGCACAAGAGCCTGCGCAGCGTCCAGCGCTACGTAAAACCCGGCCTCGCCGCCGTCCACCAGGCCACCGAGACATTGTCCAGCCCCCGACGCCGGGGGTAAGCGGCAGTTCAGCGACTCAACGGCGGCTACCTTGCGGCTCACAGCAGCTTCGGGAGTACAGGGCC
>Ga0164241_10006128_pt1 | contig 11027 bp, 9 predicted proteins | sample OricomyardsoilBY_FD_108780 | JGI IMG/M metagenome (GOLD analysis project Ga0164241, IMG submission 108780) | Backyard soil microbial communities from Emeryville, California, USA - Original compost - Back yard soil (BY) | ecosystem: Environmental > Terrestrial > Soil > Unclassified | place: USA... | reverse complement strand
TCGAGACCACGTTCGACAGCGCCTGGTGCAGCCGTTTCGGGTCCCCTTCGATGGGACCGACCGAGCCATCGATGGTCTTCGTCACCTCGACGCCCTTCGACTCGGCCGCAGGCAGCACGCCGTTGATCACCGTATCCACCAGGTCGCGCATCATCACTGGCAGATGTTCGATATCGAGCTTGCCCGTCACGATGCGCGAGATCTCGAGTACGTCTTCGATCAGCTGGGCCTGCAGCCGCGCGTTGCGGCCGATGATGTCGATCGCGTGCGACAGTCGATCCGGATCCAGCCGCTGCGCGATGATGAGATCCACCCAGCCGAGAATCACGTTCAGCGGACTGCGCAGCTCGTGCGAGAGCGTGGCCAGAAACTCGTCCTTGAGGCGGCTGGCTTCTTCGGCCGCGGCCAGCCGCGCCAGTTCCAGTTCCTTGCGCTCACCCACCATCATGCAGACGCCGGTCATGCGGACGGGCCGGCCCTCGTGATACTCCACGCGGCCCTTCCCTTCCACCCAGCGAACGGTGCCGTCGGGCGAAACAATGCGGTATTCGACGTCGTGCGGCACGCCTTCGGCGATCGCGCGGCGCGCCGAGGCGAGGACCGCGGCCCGATCGTCGGGATGAATTTCCCGCTCGTAGCTCGCGAACGTCCCGTCGAACGCATCGGCCGGCAACCCGTGCAGCCGCGCGAGGTTCGCCGACCAGCGGACCGTGTCCGTCACGAGATCCCAGTCCCAGGTCCCCATCGACGCGGCGTCGAGCGCGAAAAGGAGCCGCTCGTCCGCGCGGCGCAGCTCGGCTTCCGCGCGCGTCCGCTCCACCGCAAACGCCACCTGGGAGGCGACGAGCGAGGCGAAGCGCAGTTCCACGTCAGAGTAGCGGCGCGGCACGTCGCTGTAGAGCATGAACTTGCCGATGACACGGTTCAGGTTGACGAGCGGCACGAACGCCATCGCCGCGATCCGTTCCGCGCGAATCGCCGCCATGTACGGCGCGAGCGACGCATCGGCCGTGACGTCGGGCACGACAATCGCCTGCGGATCCGGAGTGTCCGGCCGCCACGGCGTGTGGCCTTCCACCGTCCGGCGGTAGGCATCCGACACGCCGCGGAATGCCTTGAACCGCATCACGCCGTCCGGATCGAACAGGAGAATCGACGCCCGCGACACACCGAGGCCGTCGCCGAGCGCGTCGAGGGCGACCGTGTAGATGTCCTCGAACGTGCGGCTGCGGCTGATGGCGTCGGTCAGTGAGAGGCAGACGGAAAGCGCGCGGCTACTGAAATCCGAGAGCTGGGGATGGGCTGCTCGCATGGCGGTGGTTCCTGAACACGACGATCCACGGAAACTGCCGGGGCCCTGCCACACTACACCCGCGGCTCACAAAATTGAATGCGGGAATTACCTGAGACCGTCGCGCCCGGGCGCCTGGCGGTTGCCCACCGGTAAATGCCCGGCGGGCCCGCTCGTATACTGATGGCGCCGATGCGAACGAAAGCGCCGCACCATCTGCTCGCCCTGAGCTCCGCCGCCGTGCTGGCGATCTATGGCGCCGGATTCGTGAAGACACGGGCGTCCGCGGCCAAATTCACGGACATGCCGGCCATGCGCCGGCCCGCGCCCGCGCTTCCCTCCCTGCCGGCCAGCGACGATTCCGGCCGCCAAACGACGCCCGTCGCCACCGTCGAGGCGCCCATAACGACTGTCGAACTGGGCCGCGAGACCGCGTCGGCGCCGGCGCCGGAGGCGGCGGCTGTCTCGAAAGCGCCGGCTTCGACGCCGGCAGCCGTCGTGCCGCCAGAGACACCCGTTGCCGGCCCGGCCGCGACATCCGCGTCGACCGGCGTCGCGGACGCGCCCGCGGCGTCCACTCCAGCAGCGCCTTCCGCCTCAGCCGCCGCAACGACGACCGCGGCCGAACAGTCGCTCGCCCCGTCGATGCCGCAGCCCGCTCTTCCCCTCCCTGCGGCACCGGCGGTGACGACCAAATACAAGGACGGGACGTACCTCGGCTACGGCACCTCGCGTCACGGCGACATCCAGGCGCAGGTCATCATCACCAACGACCGGATCACCGCCGTGTCGATCAGCAAGTGCCTCACCCAGTACAGCTGCGACTGGCTGGCGCCGCTGCCCGGGCAGGTCGTCACGCGCCAGAGCGCCGAGACCGACTACGTCTCGGGCGCCACCCAGAGCACCAACGCGTTCTATTACGCCGTGGTCGAAGCGCTTTCGCTCGCGCGGAATCGATGACCTCCGGCCGCGTCACCGACATGGTGATGGGAACCGTCGTGACGATCGAGGTCGTCGCCGGCGGCAACGACGCTGCGCCTCTCGACGCGGCCATCGCCGAGGCATTCTCGTGGTTTCGCGAGGTCGAGTCGGTGTGCACGCGGTTCGACCCGGCGAGCGAGCTGATGCGCCTGTCGTCGACGCAGGGCGTGCCGGTCGGCGTGAGCGACATCCTGTTTCGCGCCGTCGAATTCGCCTGCGCGCTCGCAGCCGACACCGGCGGCGCCTTCGATCCCGCCATCGGCCGCGCCATGCACGCGAGCGGATTCAATCGCGACTACCGCACGGGCGAGGTCGTCGATCTGCCGCCGGCCGATGCGCCCGCCGGCACATTCCGGGACGTCGAGCTCGACACCGGCCGCCGGACGATCACGCTGTGGAAACCCGTCGCGCTGGATCTCGGCGCGGTCGCCAAGGGGCTGGCGATCGATCTCGCCGCCCGCACGCTCGACGCCTTCACGAGCTTCGCGATCGACGCGGGCGGCGATCTCTTTCTCGGTGGCAGCAATGCCAACGGCGAGTGCTGGACCGTGGGCATTCGCGATCCCCACGCGGACGGCCGTCTGCTCGAGTCGATCACCGTGTCCAACACGGCCGTCTGCACGTCGGGCGGGTACGAGCGCCGAAGTCCGCACGACTCTCGCGTACATCACCTCCTCGACCCGCGCACCGGGCTGCCAGCCCACGGCGTCGACAGCGTCACCGTCGTCGCCCCGCGCGCGATGCTCGCGGACGGCGTCAGCACGGCCGCCTTCGTCCTTGGCGCAGATGAGGGACTCGCACTTCTCCAGCACACCGGCGTCGAGGGGCTCATCGTGACGAGCGACCGCCGCCGCGTCGCGACCGCCGGCTTCGGGCATGTCGTTCTTTCGCACGCCTAAGGGACTGCTGCTCGTCGTCCTTGCGATCCTGACGGCCGCCGCGGCGCCGACGGCGGGGATCGGCCGCGTGCTGCCCGGCATCGCCGCGAGCATGGCGTCGGCCGCGGCCCTCGACGCGCTGCTGATTCGCTGGCGCACGACGAAGTGGCAGGTGCCGAGCGGCGCGCTGCTCACCGCGCTCATCGTCGCCATGGTCCTGAGTCCGCACGAACCGTGGCCGGTAGTCCTCGCCACGACGATCATCGGCATCCTGAGCAAGTACGTGTTCCGTGGTCCGCTCGCGAACGTCTTCAATCCCGCGGCGTTCGGCCTCGTGGTGGCGTTCTATGCGTTTCACACGGGCCAGAGCTGGTGGGGTGCGCTGCCGGAACTGCCGTCCGCCGCGATCGCGCTGCTCATCGGGATGGGGGTGTTCATCTCCGACCGCGAGAACAAGCTGCCGCTGGTCATCGCGTTCCTCGGCGTCTACTTCCTGCTCTTCACGGCGGCCGCCTATACGGGACTCGCGGACAAGGTTCAGGCGATCTTCCGCGCGCCGGATCTGCACGCGGCGCTGTACTTCGCGTTCTTCATCCTGACCGACCCGCCGACTTCGCCGACGCGCCATCGCGAGCAGATCATCTGCGGCATCCTCGTCGCCGTCGCGGCCTTTGCCATCTTCGAAAGCGTCGGCTCGGTGCACTACTTGCTATCCGCGGTGCTGGCGGGCAACATGTGGGAAGCGGCACGAAGATCCCGGGTACGACGGGCACGGGGACGACCGGTACGACAGATCCAGGGAACGAACTGACGCGCGTCCACTTCTTCAGCGAGATACTGCGATGACACACACCATGACACGTCGGACCTGGCTGGAACGCCTCGCGCATGTAGTGCCGCTTGCCGCCGCGGCGCCGCTGTTCGCGCAGACCAAAGTGCCTGTCGAGGTCTACAAGGATCCGGGCTGCGGCTGTTGCGAAAAGTGGGTGGCGCACATGAACGCGAACGGGTTCGCGGCCACCGTGCACAACACGTCGAACGTGCAGCCGATCAAGACGCGCTACAAAGTTCCAGCCGCGCTCGGAAGCTGCCACACCGCCGTCGTCGGCGGCTACGTCGTCGAAGGCCACGTGCCCGCGGCGGACGTGAAGGCGCTCCTTGCGAAGAAACCCGCCGGTGTCATCGGCGTCGCGATTCCCGGCATGCCGCAGAGCGCGCCCGGCATGGACCTCACGCCGTTCCAGCCGTACACCGTGCTCTCGTTCGATGCGGCTGGAAAGACGGCGACGTTCGCGCAGCATACGCGCGCGTAACGCGTCCGCCTGCTCCCGCAGCAACAACGCGTCGCCGCATTGGCCCAGGGCCGGGCTTCAGTCCGGCCATCCACTGAAGGGCCGCAATTCAGCAAGCACCGTCAGGGACTCACTCCTCGTCTCCGCATGAGCCGTTGCGCCACCTCGGGGTACTCGACCAGCGGGTGATCGTCGGTGATCACATAGGGCGATCCAGTCCACGCCAGCCGATTGGCATCGTAGAGCCCGGACAGGCTGAAGGGTTCGGCCGCGCCGCGCTGCTGTTCCAGCGTGTCCACCTGCTGTTAATGGCCGGATAAAGCTTCAGTCGCTCCCGAATCTTCTCCGGCGACAGATCGATTGGCGACTCTGAAGCGAGGATGAGATAGCCGTGTTCGAAGCTTTCGCAGTACGGGAACACGGAGTGAACGGTCTGGCGAACGAGGAGGCCTTCCTCTTCGTTGCCGGCGCTGTTGGCGTACACCGCCATGATGCCGCGTGGCTTCAGCCGCGAACGCGCGAGCTGCAGATATTCCCGCGACAGCAGCGTCGAACTGCCAGCCTGCTTGAGATAGAGCGGCTGCTGTGTGATCAGGTCGTACGTCTTCTGGTTGAGCGCAAGACCTGTCCGCCCGTCCCGCCAGAGGATCCGGACTCTGGGATTCGTCCCTACGTGCAGCGTTCCCTCCGGATACGCGTCCAGTACTTGCGTGAGCGTCCGATTGATCTCGTAGACGTCGACCGCCTCAACCTGATCGACTCCAGCCAGCGTCGCGGCGGTAATTCCCGCGCCGAGTCCAATCACCAGCACGTCATGCACACGTCCGTCGTGAGCCACGAGCGGCGCGACCGCGTGCAGCCAGTTGTGGCCGCCGACGTGGTCGGCGCCATCCGACAGCGCTGAATGCCAGAGCCCGTCCCAGATGATGTTGCGCCCCCTGATTTCGATGACGCCGTCGCGGCCGTAAAAGACACGGCCGTCAGGCGTTTCGGATACGGGCATTCGAAGGCCCGCCACAACCGACGCGGCGAGACACAGAGCCACGCCGGCCGAGGAGACACGCCACCGGACACGGTTCCGGGTCTGATGCGCTCCCCACAGCATCGCGGCCAGCATCAGGCCGCACGCGAGCACGAGCCCTCCCGCGAACGGCGACATCTCATAGCCCGCGAGCGTGAAGAGGAGAATCCCCGCGCATGACCCCAGGGTGTTCAGCGCCGTGAAGCGGCCCATGTCGCGGCCCCACTGGCGCGACGCGCGGGCCGCGACCCAGCCATAGATCAGGCCGAACCCGACGCATGGCGCGAGTGCGGCCACGAGCGCGCCGCGCGCGATCCAGATGCCCGGCGTCGCGCCAACAGCCGCCGGTATCGAGGCGACCAGCGCGGCGGTCACCACGAGCACTGTCAGGACGGCATCCCGGAGGTGCGTCGACATCCACACCCCCGCTGACCAGCAGAAGAGGTACGCCGTCATGACCAGACCAAAGGTTTCGGGCAGGGGTCCGTGCGCGAGCGTGGCCTGGCGCAGGAGCGCCATCTCGTAGCCCATGGCCAGCGCGCCGACGATGGCGCCCGTCCATTCGAAGGTCGTCAGCGGCCCCGTCCAATGTTGCGCCGCTGGTCCGTCGTCGTTCCGCCGCGCGCTACTGCCGATCGTCCGCGCGACGACCGCCACACCCAGGCCGGCGGCAAGGTTCGCCAGCGATGCCACGAGCAGCGCGACGCGCTGTCCGTGATACGGCATCAGGTACAGGACGGTCGCTGCCGCGCCGGCGATGGCGCCCGCCGTGTTCGCGGCCACCAGCCGCGCAACATCGCGCGCGTCATCACGCGCCATCTGCCGCTGCAAGCCTTCAGACGCCAGCGCGACCGTCGTGCCCATCAGCAGGCACGGGAGTCCAATCACGACTGCGGCTCCCAGTCCGTAGAGCAAGCGCAGGGGCAGGCCAAAGGCCATCGCCGCGCGCTGGATCGCAAAGATCGACGCGTGCAGATCGAACGCGAGCGCGCTGCCAATGACGAGCGTCGTCACAGCGAGTGCCACTTCGACCCGGGCCAGCGCGCCGAGCGGACTGCGAAGACGCGGCGCGAACGCAGCGGCCAGCAGCGAGCCGCCGCCCAATCCCGCCATGAAGACGACGATGACCAGCAGGGCGCTGAGTGTCTCGCTGCCGCCGAGAAAGACTTTCAAGGCGCGCTGCCACGCGACCTGATTCACCAGCGCCGCAAATCCCGAGAGGGACAGCGCGACCCAGAGCGAACGAACCGCGTGCCGGCGCCGGGGCAAGGCGCCATCGTATCAAGCGTCAATTCGGCGGGCGCGACGATCGTCTATACTCCGCCGTAACTCCCGAGGAGAATCACCCATGAGACGAGTGCTGCTTGCGGTCCCCCTGCTCATGCTGGCGCTCGCGCTGACGGTGCGCGCCCAGACGGGTGCGTCGTGGTTCACGCGAAACCCGCTGGCGGCGCGTATCGCACACACGAATCCCTCGCAGTTCGGCAACAACGCGTCGGTGCACGGCGGCCCCGGACTGCTGCACTACATGGGTCTGTTCGACGCAAGCGCGCTCGACACGAATCTCTACTTCCTGCACCGTGGCTTCATCGAGCCGAAGTCCGGCATCGGCGGGCACTTCCACAACTACTGCGAGGAGATGTTCGTCATCTTCGACGGCGAGGCCCAGTTCACGATCGACGGACGGACGTCGACGCTCAAGGGGCCAGCGGGAGCGCCGACGCGCATGGGTCACTGGCACGCGATCTACAACCACACGGACAAGCCGGTGCAGTGGATGAACATCAACGTGTCGCTCTACAAGAACCAGTACGATGCGTTCGACCTCAGCGACGGCCGCGTGGGCGTGCCGCTCGACACCGTGCCGCCGTTCATGGCGATCAGCCTCGATCCCGCGCGGCTGACGCCGATGGCGCCGATGCCGGGCAGCAGGGGCGAGATCCGGTACCGCCGCGTCATCAACCAGACGGTGTTTCTCGGCCCGTGGGGGTATCTCGATCAGTACCTGCTCCCGCCCGGCGCGGCCACGGCGCCGACGACCGACGCCGCTATTGGCGGGTATTACTACGTGATTTCCGGCACGGGCAAGGTCACGATCGGCAGCGAGACCGCGGACATCAAGGCCGGCGACGCGGTGCCGATCCTGCTCAACGACACGAAGCAGTTCGAGAACACCGGCGCCGAACCCCTCCAGCTGATGAACGTCGGCATCGTCGGCGACATGTCGCGGCGCAACGAGATCCTCAACGCGGCCGGCGGCATGCGCGGTTACGCGGCGGCGCCGACGCGCGCGGGCGGCGCGGGCGGCGCGGGACGCGGACGGTAGCAGTATTTGCAGCATGTTTCAAAACTCACGCTGGCCGAGCTTCAGCCCGGCCAGTCAGCGAAGGTGCCGAGTTTTGAAATGAACTCCTTCGAGTGCATTTCAAAACTCCGGAGGGCGCGGGTCCTGCCGCCGAACAGCCCCAGTTGGTGCTCGCCCCAAACCAAGCGTCACGGGAGTGGGCTCCGCGCCAACCGGGGCGCCCCGTTCGGCGTCACCCACGCCGAAAAGAGTTTTGAAACGCACGCTTAGCGGCCGAGCTTCCTCGCCGGAGCCCTGGCGATCCGCTCGACCGACATGCCAGCTGGCCCTTCGGCGGCTCGCGAAGCCCAAGGCCCAGCGCCGAGGATCTGGAGCCGGGACGGTCATGATCGCCGCGCTGATCCCATCTCTACCGGCCGTAGATATACTCGGTGATATACTCGCAGCTGTATGGGCAAGCCCTTGATGATTCAGGCGGACGACGATCTCCGGATTGAGCGGCTCAAGGAGCGGCTTGGCATCAGCCGGAAGGTTGACGTCGTGCGCGCCGGCATTCGGTTGCTCGAAGCCCAGGCGGAGCGCCAGGAGCGGGCAGCGCGCTGGCGGCGGGCCGCCGGCCTCGCCGCGGCGTCCAGCCGTGAAGTCAACGGAGAGTTCCGAGCCTACTCGAGATTCAAGCGCGGCTGACGTGCTCGCACGCCGCTGGCACGTCTGGATCGTCGACCTGGAGCCGCGGATCGGCACGAAACCAGGGAAGCAACGCCCTTGCCTTGTCGTGCAGCCGGACGAATTCGGTGATGGCGGCCTGGACAGCACCGTCGTCCTTCCCTTGTCGACGCGGCTGGTTGACGGTGACGCCTTTCCGTTGCGCGTGCGCATCCCTCGCGGTACGTGCGGCCTTGAACGCGACTGCGACGTGATGGTCGATCAGATCCTGGCCTGGGACAACTCTCTCTTCCGGCGGGATCTGGGCGAGCTGCCTCATGCGCTGCAGGAGGACGTCCGGTCGGCGCTGAAGGAATTCCTCGACCTCTAGCATCGACGGCGTCCGCTTGGCCGGCCGTTTGCCACGACTCCCCCACCCTGTCACAATCGTCCAAGCTTCGACAGTTCACACCTCTTGTGGGGGCGACAGGCTTCGACGGGGGCAAGGGGCTTCGGAATGCATGCCGAGCTTGCTCATCTCGCTCGTTAAACCGGTGGGCAAAACACGTAACTGCGGATTCGCAGCTTGCGCTCGCGGCCTAACTAGGTTCGCGACGTTCACCCCAGGCAGCCGACGGCCTGGGAGTGAACGCCATTCAGTCGGCTGGTTCTGACACGCGCCCGGCGAGGTCGGAACGAGATCCACTCGGGCTAGCGGCCGGCACATTCGCCGTTCTTTGTTGCCGGTCGCGAAATTTCAAGGACGGCTAAGCATGTAGAGTTCTGTGGCGACAGGCCTTTCGGACGCGGGTTCGACTCCCGCCGCCTCCACCATTCGACTCGGCCGCGAAGCGGCGGAGTCGAATGGTGTCCCGAGCGAGCGCAGCGAGTCGAGGGACCCAACGGCCTCGCTCATGGCAAGGCCTTACTGACTCAAGTACTCTTCGTCCGCGCGAACCGCCTCGCAGCAGGTTCCCTGGCCGGTTCGCTCCCTACGACGTCGTTGCCACAATCAAACGGACGATGCCATCGTCGCTTGCCGCGCCGCCGCGGTCGACGATTTTCCTGTGACTTTCTCTAGACAATCCGCAATCCGTGGTGCCAGCGGGGTGGGCCGAACCCCGAGCGGGGGACCGGGGTATCTGCAGACCATCGGCCCCCCGGGGACGTGATGATGGCCTCGACAAGCGCAGCGGCTGAGTCCAGACCTCGGTCATCGTAACGATCTCCAGACCGTTGGCTGCTTCGCGGTGTCAAACTGTCTGCGTTCTTCCAGACAGCCATGCGCCCCCTACTCGCGTGCTCAGCGGTGGTCGGAATCGTCCTCGCGAATGCCGCTGGCGCACACGCTCAGCGCGGCGTCGAGGACCCCGCGACGGTCATCAAGAATCAGCAGACGGAGTCAGCGCTCCTGGCCGCGCGCTGGCTCGCGAGCGGCGATGCGCGTGTTCGCGCGTGGGGCGCCTTTCTCGTACTACGCGATTCCCAGCGTCAATTGCTGCCGCGCCTTGCCACATTGGTCAGCGAGTATCGTGTCGTGACTGGTCCGATCGTGGGTGAGGCACGCGACAATCACCACGCCATGCTGGCCGTGCTCGACGCGATCATTCAACTGGATGGCAATCGCGCACTCAGCCCGGCAGCGATCGCGCGTCTCTATCCTGAATTCCCCGCGCAGGCGCTCATGCTCTTGTCGCGACCGGGAATGGCACGCCCACGGGAGACCGACGGCCTGCTCATGGACATCTTGCACACCGAGCGAACGGCACCCGGTGCATGGCTGACCGCCGCCAACGTGCTTATCGCCAACGGCGTCGAAGGCGTTGCGGCCGAGATCGTGAACGGTATTTCGATCGACATGCGCGTGGGCGTCGTGGACGAGGGCGCCGCGGCCCCACGAACTGCCGGCCGAGGAGGCTCATGTCCATTTGGCGCGGCAGGACCGAGCATTCCAGGCTGGCCGGATGTCGGCAACTACTACCTCGCCGCTCAAGGCGGCGGGACTGGGCTCACGGGCTCGAGCGGCGGTCCGGTCAGCCGAGGCCCCAATCCGACCTTCTACATGCGGGTCGTCAGCGGCCCCGATCCCGTTGTGCCACATGCGGACTTCGTCTGTGACGACATGATGACGTGGTATCTGCCGGAGGGTCAAGATTGGATGATCGAACGGCTGCTCGCCTCACTCGCGCGCGAGCCTGTCGATGTTCCGAGTCTGAAGCTTCACGTGACCCGCACGATCGTCTGGCGCGGTGATGAGCCGTATCAGCGCGCACTCTGGGACCTCATTGGTGAACAGCGACAATTGCTGAACGCCTTCCTGGACAAGTTGGTTGCGTCCGGCGCGATGACCGCCGATGAGCGTCGAGGAAGATGGCCAGTCATCGCCGTCACGGTGGCCGATGTCCGTGGCACTCGTGCGCCGCTGCCGGGTCTGTTCAATGTGGGACCGGGCGTAACGGTTGCGGTCGCGCCCCAGTGACACTCAGGGCTCTGGCCGTCGTCAACACGGATCTCGGAGGTGCTATGCCGGCAGGAACGAAGATCGCGGCAGCGCTCGGTTTCGCAATCCTCACAACCGGGGCGTTGGTCACGGCGCAAGCCCGGCCAAGTATCG
>Ga0164241_10006127_pt1 | contig 11027 bp, 12 predicted proteins | sample OricomyardsoilBY_FD_108780 | JGI IMG/M metagenome (GOLD analysis project Ga0164241, IMG submission 108780) | Backyard soil microbial communities from Emeryville, California, USA - Original compost - Back yard soil (BY) | ecosystem: Environmental > Terrestrial > Soil > Unclassified | place: USA... | reverse complement strand
CAGTCGGTAGCGCTGCAACGCACTTCGAGCAATCCAACGGGGAACCAGTGCACGGAGATCTTCCATCTTGTTGATGTGGCAGTGCGCGATCCTTATGCCGCTTCCGCAGGGGCACGACCAATGACGCTTCAGTTTTTTGGCGGCACAGTAGTCGAGATAGCGAATTATCGTTCCGGCATCTGTCGCACCAACAATTTCACCGTAGGCCTCAAGTAGACCGGCGCTTCCATGGGACCGTTCGCCCATCGGGCGCGGTTGTCCTGCCTCAGCGAGAGCGTGGCTAATGAAATAGTTACTGAGCGGACCATCGAGATACCCCATTACAGACTTGGCCTGAGATTTTAGGAACCACTCTTCCGGGACTACCGTACAAAGGCCGCCACCGCTGTAGACGTGCCAATCCGGGTCATGCGGAATCCGGTGCGCCGTCTCACGCGCAACCGGGATCGCTCGTGGAAATGCTGGGGGAATCTGAATCTCTACTTGGAAACGGTCTAGCTCTTGACCCTGATGTATCACAGGGAAGCTGCCGCGCAACCAGCCGATCTCTCCTTCGAGTGTAAAGTGCAGGTCGGGGAACTTCATAGCTAACGCCCGTCGCAACTCGTCCGGGCGGTTGGGTGACTCAAGGAACCAACGCATAGGCGATTACCCGGCCCATTGGCCAGTCTTCACGGGTGCAGCCGCAGCCGCACCGATCAATGCCGCAGTGCGAGCGGAAGACTCTGCGCGTTTGACTGGGCCGAACACAGCCTCCCAACCGGAGTATTCGATCGTTTCAAGGGTGGAGCGGGATAGAGAGACGAGCGTCGGCCAGATCTCCTCCACAACGCCGGAGAGGTCATTCCCGCTCGGGTTTGCTGGATCCTCGATGGTGATAGGCTCACTGACGTCCCTGATAGACGTCCAGACGTGCTCCAGCTCCTTTTCAAGTGAGGAAGACCTCTTGGACTTGAGGAGATTGATGACGATCAACTCCCAAACGAACTGCTTCAATCGAATCGCCTTTCGAACCTTCCAAAGTTTGAGGAGGCGAACAGCGTCGATGACACCGCTGTCTTTCACGTGCTTGATGTGAACGTCGAGGTTGGTCTTCAGGCGCGCTTTATCAGCGTTTTCCTGATGAATGTAGCAGTCTGCCTCAGACTCGTCGACATAACGTCCTGGCACAACGTCGACATGGAAGTCGCGATTGGGAGCCTTACGGTCCTTGTTGAGGATACGGATCGAGGAGTTCTTGCGCTCGACCTCGTACTTGTCCCCGAGAGCGTCGGCCACGTTGTTGTAAATGTCGGCGAGCGACTCACCAGCGGCGGTGTCGTCGTGCTTGAAGTAACAAATGAGGTCGAGGTCGTATGATTCGCGTATAAGCGTGCCCTTGGCCTTCGAGCCGCCATAGCGGATAGTAGGATTAGACTCGCTGAACTTATCACGGAGTAATTTTTCCACGTCGTCACGGTGGCGGCGGAGGTCCTTCAGCTCTGAGCTGTCCTCTTTGAGGTTCTGGAGGCTTAGGACCTCATTGAGATATTCGTCGGTGGTCATGTATTTTACGGGTTGATGGTGTGTTCAAATTTATAGCCTCCGCCCTTATCGTGGTCGTAGATCCGCAAGGCCGGATGGACCCGAGGCAAAAGTTCACGGCCGCAGAGCACGGCTACCGGCGCCGGGACCGCCGGCAGCACTGCGATTTCCTTCGTGCCAGGATTATCTCGCATAATCACCGCGAGCACATGCTGGTAATGGAGCCGGAAGTTCTCCAAGTCGGCGCGCGATTTGATCAACGTCGGATCGGCGACGGCATTGGCAGGTGTGACCTCGTAGATATTGTAAGCCGAGTCGATCTCCGCGGGAAGCTGCGGCAGCGTGATAGTTCCGCTCAATGCGAGCATGAGCGCGACTTTCGTGGGCTCGGTACCCACGCGGACGAGTTGGGACGAGAACTGTACAGGTTGCTGACCCTCCTGCCACAGCCAGCGCTCCGAGCCCCGGTGCCTCTGGTAGAGATCGAGGGGGACTTTGTTGCCTAGCTTGTGACCGAGGAACATCAGAACGGGGATAGGTGCTAGGGCAAAAAGGGAGATGTGCTTCGCGCGCGTGACCTCGCCATTGGGCTTAAAATACTCTGTCAAGCGGTGCTCGATCGCCTCGCAGGCAGCGGCCGTAAAGTGCCTGCCGTGAGAGATGGTCGTCAGGTTGATATCCCAGCCTTCCTTGGAAATAGGATGGCGCGGCGCCATAGCCTCCAGAATGTGCTCGAAGGGCACTTCGACTACTTGATCACGAATCCTGCTTCTAACCACTAAGTGGCTGCTCTTCAATTCAGGGCGAAGGCCGGTTAGGTGCTGAATTTGGTCTTCATGATTCTTCTTGTAGGTGCGCAGCGTTTCGAGGGTGTACTGATCGGGGTTGTCATCGATCAGCTTGTGGCAGGTCGGGCAGAGAAGCATCAGATTGCTGATGTCATGGATGTCATTCGGCCGAGGCTCAAAGCCACGGGGCCCTTTAATGCTAAAGGCGACCATGTGAGCAAACTGAGCGAAATTGCCCTCAGCAAAGGTGACATGATGCTCGAACAAATACCGCGAGCATCCGTCGAACTCGCAGCGCCCGCCGGCGCGGGTGCACAATAGAATGCGTGGCCACTCTTCGATCCTGCGCGGTGCATAGACGGGTGATGCGAGGGCGGTATTGGGTTTCTTGGCGTTCTTTGGCATATCGGGAGGAGGCGATATAGCCCCTCGTAAATAGAATGCGGTCTTGAGGATTTTTTTTGGGAATTTTTCCGAAAAAAGTTTCAAGCGCCGCATTCTAAGTTATGATCACCGGTCCAAGATGCCCCCTGGATTGGAAGAAATCGGCCGAGCCGATTGGGAAGACGCCGTGACCCGCGCAACGAAGTTTGCTCAAGGTCTGCGCGTGGCACTGCCCCGCCATCTTAGTGTCGAAGATCTCGTGCACACAGCCGTAGAGCAGGTTCTTGATGGAACGCGTAGTTTTGATCCGACTGTGCACTCCTTGGCTGGCGTCTTGTGCAACACCGTCCGGAGCATCGTCAGCCCCAAAGGCCTGGCTGAATACAGCCGCCGGATGCCGCTAGCCTCAGAGCAGGAGCAGGTTTTCGCGCCTGCGCGTTCCGAAGAAGAAGACTGCCTTTTCTCGCCAACTGACCGAGACGTTATCTTTGGGAGAATGACAGAACTGGCGAAGGGCAACCAACTGCTTGTCGATTACATCGAAGCCTTTCGCGCCAATCTTTCCCGCGAGGAAACTGCGGAGTTTTTAGAAGTCAGCGTCGAAAAAACCTACGAACTGCAGCGCGAGCTCAAAGCGCTGACCGTGCAGGTCGTTGGTAAACTAAAGCCGGTCGACAAGCCCTACTAGCCATGCCTCGGCCCAAACTATCACTCACCGACCTATTGCAGGAACACGCGCTTGATTCGAAACAATCGATCAAACAAATGCAGCAAGAGCTGCGGAACGATGGCGTGGACATTGATCGGATATTGAAGCGAGTTCAGAATGAGGTAGGCGCTAGGATCCGTCAGCATTACGCGACACTCGCACAGAAACAATCTGGCGAAGACCTGCTCGCTGCCGCGATCGCCTTTTTTTCGACACAACCGATCACAGAGGTGCGGCGTTGGTTGTTGGCGGTTGCGAGGGGTGAAGCAGGTCCGGATGCTCAAGTCGTCGCTCAGCCGTGCTTTCGCAACAAGTCCCCAGAGGAAATGACCGAGGCTGAGCTACGAAATCTCGCGGCGGAGATTCGCGCGACCATCGGAGGAAGGGACAGTGGAAAGTCTATCTGAGGCGCGAGCACGCAATGAGGCTCGAGTACTTCTCGGCGAGTTATGGGTCAGCGAGCCATCACATATTGACCTAACTTGTGCGGCGGCCCGCTGCGGATTGACTGTCCAAGAAGGCGGCCTTGATACCGCCGACGGACGGCTCGTGGCCGGTCCTTATGAATCCGGTTTTGTGCGGGTGCGCGCTGGCATTGCGAGCGCAGGACGCCGACGATTTATCGTAGGGCACGAGATCGGCCATAGGCGTCTGCATAAACGACAGTCCTACACCGATACGGTCCGGGAGTTGACGAGTTACCGAGAGAAAGATCCGGAGATGGAAGCGAATATTTTTTCCGCGGAACTTTTGATGCCGGATTTCTTGTTCGTTCCCCAGATCCTGAAGAACGCGCCCAGCCATGCGTTCATGCTGGCGCTGTCTCATGAGTTTTCCACGAGTCATCTAGCTACCATCGTACAGTTCATCACATACACGAAAGAGCCCTGCGCGCTCGTCTATTCACATAGAGGTATCGTTAAGTGGATACGTAAGAGCTCCACATGGGAGTGGTTCATCCGTGACGGCACCGTTCACGTCTATTCCGGAGCTGGAGAATTCTTCAATGGCAAGCCGACCAAGGCCGGAATGATCTCAACGCCCGCAGGCGCTTGGTTGACCCAGTTTTCCATCAACTCAGAAGCGAGCATCAGAGAAGATGTCGCGGCATGGCCGGAGCAGGAAGTCGCACTGAGTCTCTTGTGGGTCGATGACGACCTCTAACAATGCGGTGCGGTCGACCTTGAATTTGGTCTTCAGGTTAACCAATGCGATGTCTCGACGATGACCATTACGAGATAGCAGTGGTGACCATTGATACCGAGTAAGCGTCGCTTCGAGTGCCTTCTTTACGGAATCGTAGAGATGGGAGCTTACTTATCGGCCTGCTGCGGATGATTAACTAGGACGGCCCGCGGACGCTCCTGCCCCGCAATCGGGCGCCGCTCACCGCCCATCTGGGGACTATTGTTTTGGGGGTATGCGACCGATGGACTTGTAATATTTTCGTCGCCACTCATCAGCTTCCTTCGATTGGAGTGTAATTTCAGACATCAGCTCAGCGTTTTCGGAAATCTTTGCCTTTAGAGCTAGGGCCAACTGTTGCCGTTCATTTTCTAGGACGTTCTTTTCCTCAGATAAGGAAGCGATGCGCTGATCGACCGTCCGCTTATTAGAATCTGGTAAATGCTTTTGTCTCAGTATCTCAAGACGACCGAGTAGGTCACCGAATCTTCGAGTACCGTCTTCAGATCGTTTAAAAATGGTGTCTTTGTTCACACCTGCTTCGCGGGTGAGTGCGATAGGAGTCCACGTAAAGGGGACGTTGTTTTTTCCAAGGATGACGGTCGATCTTGACTCCATCCTCGCTAGTGCGGACTCAAGTTTTGATCGTGCACCCCCTTTATGGGGCAACGCTTGTTTGCGATATCGCTTCCAATTTCGCTTTTTTGGCATGTCTTTGTGTGTTTCTGCTAATCTTCTTTAACACGGCATCCGCCACAGCTGCTTGTGCGCGCAAATGCGGACGAAGAACCGTGCTCCGTCTATACTTCTCTGATGCTTTTTTAATCGATTGAGATAGGGCGGCCCAAGCGGGTGCGTGTATCGCCGCAATAGTGGCGTTTTTGCATTTCAATGGATGGCAAAGATGGGCTAGAGGCTCCTTGCCTCCCGGATTACACACCGCGAGTTTTGGGCGAAATCTGCAGAAGTTCGTATCCAAAAAATAGACGCGTTGGCCGCTTCGAATAAAATCTTCGGCGATTTTTAAGCGAATAGTTTCGCCTGCATGGCCTCTGAACTCTTGCGGAAGCGCTCCCCGTTCAATGGCACGATCAATCTCCGCCGCGATTTTTTCGCCTCCAGCTCCGGCCAGAAATGGTTCCGATAGAGCATCTGAAACTCTCAATCGAGTGTACTCGTAAACGGCTTCATAGTATTCCATCCAAAGTCCTGGGTCGGTCCCTAGATAGTAATCTGTCATATACATGTTGAGATGCCCTAGATGGCCCTGAAGAACGTCTAGAGGTGTATTTGCGTGAACGCATACAAGATAAACAAAGGTCACTCGCATCTGATGAGCTGTGAAATGCCAAATCGTTCCGTCATCGTTCATAATCCGATGATAAGAGAAAAATTTTGCCACATCCTCTATGGCTTCCTGGGCGGTCATGCCGCTATCGTCACCAACTGCCACCCCATTCACTACGTGTGGACTGACTGCTGAAATGAGCCGTTTCAATTTGTATCGTCTTCCGGCCCAATCGTGAAGAATTTGAGCTGCAAGTGCTCCATATTCGCCGCACACCCATTCTGCTGGTAGGCCCCGTGGATCATCAGCCATTTTGAAAAGCCGGCCCTTGATCCATAGTATTTTTTGGCCGTTTCGACCAGTGCCTTTCCTGACGCAATTTCTAGTGAAAGTGGACAGCGTGCTTATTCTAACGCCTGTTGAAATTCCTAAAACGAAAATCGCGGCCCTTCGTAGATTAAGCAGGGCTGTCACGTAATGATTCGCATCACGGACTCCGTTCGGAAGAACTTTGGATTTACTCGGAACTTCTAATCGCTCGATTAACTTTGCGAAATAGGACTTGCTATATGACGCCGAGCTCGAATCCCAGCCATTTCCCCAAGCTGATCTTAATTTTCTAAAAGACATCTCTCCGGAGTCGCGCATGCGTCTAAATTCGAGCTCTTTCTTTCGGATCTTGAGAATGTAGGGCGCACACTCTAGTAAATAGTCCAATGCAATTTCCCATGCGCGTCTGAGAACAGCGTCGGGAATCTTTTTTGTCTTTCGTCCGCGATTGGCTTGGCGACTACGATCGTAAAGTTTGCTCATCTCGGGAGGTGGCCTGACCTCAAGACGGATTTCTTCATCTATAAATTTCCGCTCGTTTACTAAATATGATAGTGCCGCCATGGCTCTGGTGATTTGCCGAAGAGAGCGATTCGCACGAATCTCGGCTTCGAAAAACTGGCGGTAGTCAGTCGGACTGACCTCTGCAAATGAGGTTTTATTCTGTACTATAAAGAGAAAGCGAATAAAATGGCGCAAGCTGTCGACAAGACTTTTTGTGCTCTGTGGGTGTATTCGCGGTGCGATGGCCGACCAGCCTTTGATGAGGGCGAATGCAAACTGCTTTAATGCTAGACGAAATGAAGTTAACTCGATTGCACCAAAGGTCGTTTTGCTATTTATAGACCAGTTCCAATGAATTACGCAGCGTGCGCGTCCGGTCTCTTCATTGAAACTCCATTTCGATTCTCCGAACAATGAACGAGTAGAAACTTGCGTTTCATTTGAATATCGGGATTTCATTTGCGGAGGCTTGGCGGATTGTTCAAAAGTTCAGTGATTGATAATGTGTCCCTTTAGTTTTGCTAAAACGAGGGTCTCTGCGGCGTCAGCGTCTTTCTCGGCTTCCTCTATACTGTTCTTCGAAAATTGAGCGATTTTAGAAGTAAGCTTTTCCACAGTTATCTCTGGGCCCGCCGCCCAATCTACCTCAGACATAGATGCGCGCTTTTTGAGAAGAACGCGACGTTCAGCAATTAAGACGGGCAAGTGTTCTTTAACAAAGAATGCGTTTTGGCAGTAGAGGCACGCGGAGTGATAGGTGCACAACTTGCCCTTTTTGTTCATAAAAGGAGAATCCCAGGGATTTTTGCACCCATTGAGGCCGACCTCCTGTTCGCCACTAAGGATGCGCAATTTTGCTTCCTGGCTCGTCTTCAAGCGGCGTGCGGCTTGTTTAATCGGAAGGTCATATACTTCTTGGGGTGGAGTGCTAAGTGCGCGGTAAATTTCTTTCTGCGCCGTACTGACTCGCGTATCTCGCTCAATTTTCGCCGTACGAGTTGTTAAATAAAATTTAGTTGAATCGAGGCTGCCGTGTTGGAGCATATCGCGTACATCCAAAATGCTCTTGCCGGCGGAGTAATGTAATAGGGCTTGAGTCTCACGTAGCTGTCTTACTCGGAATGGCGGGGTTCTGTAGGTAGACGAGAACCATTGATTCGGATGTGAGCTCTTGCCGTTAAGGTGGACCGCCATGTCGAAACGGATTGCACGGACGCCTCCTCTTTTGCTTTCATATAAAAATAGTCGGTCTTGGATAGCTTGGTGAGCTCGTCTGGCGAGTGGTTCGGTCCACCTAATTAGGTAATCTATTGCCGTTGCTAGATTGGGCGATTCTTCCTCTTTGCGGACCATTTGATAATGGACAGATTTACTTCGGCGTTTAGTCCATGTGACGATAAGATAGTCTTGCTCGACCGAATGCTGTTGAATGCATTTTCGCGATATTTCAGCTATGGGTACTGCATTTCCTACGGTCTCTATCAAAATATAGAAATAAAACGCCCAGAGATCATCGCGCTGTGGGTGGGATTTTGGTGTAGTGCTAATTCTTTCTGCTACTAGCTGTCGCGTGCGGCTTTTTATTTCATTGAAATCTGCTTCTGAGAGAGTGCGTTGATTTCTTTTTTGGCCGACCAGTTTTTTATGTGAAAAGGGGTTTGTCGGAATCAGCATTTCCGAAGAAAACATTTGCGGATGAATTTGCGCCGCATTCCGAATGAGGAGCATACCACGAGAATATTCGGAGCGGAGTGAAAGTCCCGCTCGTTGTATTGGGGCTTGTGGACTGCTGAGCCAGGACGCGTACCCGGTTAAAATCGAGGTCGATATTTGTTGTGGTGAATAACTTTTGAGCAGCTTTTGGCTCCGGCAGTGCTTGAGATATTTGACTAATGTTAGTGCGCCGGTTCGAAGGGAGTAAATTGACGCTGTGCTTCCCTGTGACGCTGCATGAGCCAAAAGGATGGCTAGGGTGTTTCGGACGATCTTTCCTGTCTCGCCGATGGTTTTTAGGAATTTTAGAGCGGTTACGAGTTTGCCTCGTCCGGCGACATTGAGTGTGAGTATCCATGATGCATCCGTTGAAACGGATCCGTCAGCAGTGTTTTCGCTTGGCGTGAAATTGAATTCACTCCACGTGTTCTTGGATTTGTTCACATTACCGCCTTATATAGAGGTTTAAATATCTCCAATAAATCTCGGTCGTAGACGCGTAGGTGTGCCCCATCATAAGACTTAACATTTTGAGTGCCTCCAGATCCGCGGCCATTGAGGATTTGTTAGGTTTTGCGCGCTTGAATTCACTCAACCAATCGAGGGCGAATGCGTGGCGTAGCTGGTGCGGCGTAAGCTTAATGTTTGATGTAGAACTGTGCCGTCGGAATATAGCCTGAACGCCTGCCGCGCTTATAGGAATCCCTCTTTCGCCGATGAAAACGCAGTCCTCCTCGGATCGCATTCTCAATTGAAGAATGAGCGACAGCTCTGCCGCGAGATCGGGCCGAATCGGTACTAAGCGCTCTTTCTTTCCTTTCCCGATTATGCGGACCGGAATAATGCTATTGGTGTGTACTGCTTCGTCCAAAATCTCGATAGCTTGTTCGCGCGTCGCGGTTGTCTTTCCACCAGCTAGCGTATGGCGGCAGATTGTCCGTATGGTAATATGTTTAAGTTCAGAAACTCGAAGACCGGCTTTCCACAGTGTCAGCGCAATTGCGCGGTCTCGTTGATTACTGAGTGTCTTTACAAACGTCGAGACGTCGGATTTTGCCGGGAAGCTTGGCGCTGATTCGCTAAAAACCGGTTGGAATGACAAATTCTTTTCCGTGTATCGGGTTTGCTGAGCTCCTTTCAAAATTCCGTGCCTCAACATGCGTCGAGTGCCGTAGATAAACGGCATTGTATGGCGTACCCCATTTTCCACGAGAAATTTGAAGAACCCCTGTAGCGCAGATACTATTTGATTGTGAGTGCTCACCGCTATTTCGCGTCCCAAGTGTATCCGAAAGCGCTGGCCCACATCTTGAAGGTAGCTCGAAATATTGCCGGCGTTGGCCCGCAGGGTAGCTATGTTTCGAGCCTCGGCCCAGCGATAGTAGTCCAATATCACTCCAGCGTAAGCACGCACTGTGTTTTGACTCCTGTGGCGGCTTAAAGTGAAAAACCACCAGTTCACATGTGTTGGAGCGATGCGGGCGGTTATAAGAATTGGAAGCCCTTCTGAAGTGATGACGAAGGGATTGCGGTTTTGCACATTTTTTTGCGTAGAGTGGCCTGCGTTCATCGGCAACTCGTCATGGTGGCCAGTGCGCAGATTGCGCATCGTTTTCAGCCCATTCTCCATGGATCTTAGCTGCTTCCTGTGAATGCGTAAAAGGGGGCGGGGGAGGGGCTTAGCCCCTCCCCCTGCACCCCCTCCCATCTTTTTGATTCGGTTGGACAGGAAGAGGCATATGCGGCAACTGTCATGATAATATTCGCTTGGTGGCGTGCCGACGCGGCGGGTGGCGGAAATTTTTGGCCAGCATTACCAGCTGGCTTCGCTCAACGCGGACGTCGTGGCGCACGGCAAGGAGTTGCTCTATCTGGAACGGATCGCGCAGGTGAAGTTGATCGAGCCGGTGGCGGCGTTTGCGCGGAAGGTCGCGAAGACGCATCCGGTGGCGATCGCGACGGGCGGTCAGCCGGAGATTGCGATCCCGGCGCTGAAGGCGGCGGGGCTCGATGATATTTTCAAGGTGGTGATCACGCCGAACGATGTGCCGCCGGGGCGTGGGAAACCGGAGCCGGATATGTTCGTGCTCGCGGCGGAGCGGATCGGAGTCGATCCGAAGAAGTGCCTGGCGTTTGAGGATGCGGAACCCGGTATCCGCGCGGCCACTGCGGCGGGGATGACGGTCGTGCGCGTGCCGAGCCGGGCTGTGTGAGGTTTTTAATCGTTCTCGTTCTCTTACTCTTACTCGTTCTCGTATTCTGATTCGTTCTCGTATTCTGATTTTCGGATTCTCCATCGGAAACGGAAGAGAACGAGTAGGAGTAAGAGAACGAGAACGATGGATGGCGGACAGAGGCGGAGAACAAGTACGAGGCGGGAGGTGGGAGTCGCGTAGTGGAAGTGAGGGCGGTCCAGACCGAGTCCGGCGGGACGCCGGACTCCACACGCGGGACGCGTGTGCTCCCCCCGGACCATCGAGCCGCAGGATTTAGGCGGAACGGAAAATTCCGCTCTTTCTGTTTCCTCTTTCTCCGAGTCGATCCCGGGACACCGGGGGATGGGGTTGGTGACGTCGAACGGCCTCACGCGAGGTGAGGCCCT
>Ga0164241_10006126_pt1 | contig 11029 bp, 8 predicted proteins | sample OricomyardsoilBY_FD_108780 | JGI IMG/M metagenome (GOLD analysis project Ga0164241, IMG submission 108780) | Backyard soil microbial communities from Emeryville, California, USA - Original compost - Back yard soil (BY) | ecosystem: Environmental > Terrestrial > Soil > Unclassified | place: USA... | reverse complement strand
TGCTCCGATTGCTCGTGCTCCGATTGCTCGTGCTCCGATTGCTCGTGCTCCGATTGCTCGTGCTCCGATTGCTCGTGCTCCGATTGCTCGTGCTCCGATTGCTCGTACTCCGAATTCGTATTAATTTCGAGAGTCGAAAGTTTGCTGCTGACTTTGGAGATATTGCTATCGCTGTTGTTGACATCTTCACGTTCATTTTTTTCATTTTCAGATTTTTCCGGATTATCTCTTTCACTGACTTGGTTGACGAACGCTTTGTCGTCCTCGTCATCGTTGTTTTCATCATCGTTTTCGCTCTTGTCACTGTTGCTACGGTGGGTGCTTTTGCTAGCTTCACTGTTTTCAATCTCTTCAAGCTCATCATTATCATCATCATCATCAGGCTCATCCGGCTCATCCAGATTCGTGTCGGATGGAGAAGATTTTTCATCGCCATGTAAATCCAACTCTTCGTCGAAAGAAGGAGCGGTTCGACTTCTTTGATCGCCGTCCGAATGATGTTCTTTCGAAAGTTCTTTCGAAATTGATTTACCACTCCACGTAGATTGTTGACTCTCGACTTCAAATTTCTCGTCATTTTCATCATCGTCATGATCATCATCTTCACCTTTGTTTTTCGTCGCCAAACGAGCTTCAAAGGCTTTGACCTGAGGAGGAGGAGGAGGAGGAGGAGGAGGAGGAGTCGGCATTCGACTCTTTTGAACTTCTTGATCGGTTCGAAGTGTTCTTGGTGGTAGTGGTGGTAGTGGTAATGATGGTGCAGGTGAAAGTGTTCTTGATGTTCTTGTTGGTGGCGGTGGTGCTGGTGAAATAATAGTTTCTGTTTTTGAAACACCGAGTTGTTGCTGTGGTTGTACAACAACCATTTTTGGTTTTGGAGGAGAAAAAATCAATGAAGAAAATTCGACATCGTTAAACCCGAAAATGACGGTTCTTTTGGGGATTGTCACCGATGTTGTCATTTGAACAATTGGATCATGAAATATCTATAACACACAAAAAACAGCAAAACAAAATAATCATTTTTTAATTGTGGGTGGATTATTATGATTGGTGTTGGGAAAACAAAATGAAAAGTAAGAATGAAGAGGTACAACCAACATGGATTGTGATGATGATGATGATGTTTTTGCTTCTTGATGATGTGCGGAATAGATATAAAATGTTTTTGCGTTCTCGATCTTCTCCTCCTGATTAAAGGACTGCTTTTCTTTTTCTTCTTCCATGACAATTTCAATATTCTGCGTTGATTTGAGGCCCGATAATGTTAATAATTGCAGAATAAAGTTTTGTGGATGCTGTAAATTTTTAAACGTTTGCACAGATACCCAAAGGATGTGTTTGTATGATCCACAAGCTTTGGAATAATTCAGTGAACGAATGAAATCCGGAGAAATGTTGATCGTGTCAATAAATTTTGGAGTTTCATTCATGATGTCAATTTCCGACATGGCCCCACGAAGCGCAACAACCCCATCAAACTCCCAACACAAAGTTTCATATTTCTTTTTGTTTTCCGTTGTCGTCATTGACAATGATGTTTTTGATTCGAGATCATTCCTTTTCGAAACAGACAAGAGATTGTTCCACCACACTTCCATTTTTTTTTTCGTTGTTTTGTTCTTTTATTTTTTTTCCGAGGGAAAAAACCTTAATTCTCCATGCAACAAGCAGACAAAAAAGGGGGTGAGCGCTAGGATCTCCTGCGAGGTGCCGCCCATGCACTGCGAGGGAGGAGGTTGGGCCGTTTTAAAAGATACGCGCAATCATGCCTGTCATTTGAAGGAGTGGGTTACAACCGTCTTGTATGATTCGAGTGTTGCATTCCTCGAGTTGTTGTGAAAGTTTCGTTTTAAGCTCGGGATACCGAAATTTCTTAAAGGTGAGAAAATGCGTGAGTTTGCAATATACCTCGGACCAGCTTTGATGTTTAGCAATATATGTGATAATTTTTATTGCAAATTTAATGTTTTTTGTATCGATTGCGGCACACAACGCCCCACATTGATTATGTGCTTGTTTTAAATGTCGACGGCTCTGCAAGGATCCTTGCTGATGGGCATGTTGATCAAACAATGTTTCATCCATCAAAAATGCTGCTTCTTCCCAATCTTTGTTTTTGGTCGTCGCATTGGTTTCTTTTGAACAAAGATCGGTCAAATAAAGATGAAATAATTGTTTTGCGGTTCGCATGTCACCATTGGATTCATCCACAATGGCACGACATACCGATGAATTTATTACCTCATTCGGTTTTTCGGAAACAAACCTTGCACAAATATAGGTTTCAATAGCATAGTCGGGGATGGGATTGCATTGCAGAAAATACGACGAATTCACAAAATGTTTATAATCATCATCTGAATTGGTTGTGATGATAAATTTGACCGACTCGCGGTTCATTTCCATCAGTGATGCCAAGGTCAACAACAAATCTTCGGATAAACCTTCAAGATCATCCAAAAGTATGATTTTGAGGTTTACGCACGACCCAGCAACATTTTGTTTGATGAACTCTAGAATTATTTTCAAGTGTTCTTTGGAGCGATACAATGGCAACTCGGATTCAAAAATTTGTTTTGGATGAAGGTTGAAACTCGCAATAAACGCTTTAGCCATCATTGTTTTACCAACACCGGGGGGCCCATGAAAGACTAAATTCGGTAATTCTTTACTGACCAAAACAGGCGACAATGTGTAATTGTGTGCAATTTGACTCAAGTGGTCGGTAATGGTTTGCTGGCCATACACTCCCATCCACTCCTTTTTTTTCGTTTGTTGTTTTTCTGCGTGTGTTTCTTTTTCTTTCGGTTGTTGTGCTTTCCCTTCATTCGTTTTTGAGCTATTAATGGTACTGCTACTGCTCAATTTACTGCTACTGCCAATGTTGTTGTTGCTGCGGCTGCTGCTATTGTTGTTGTTGTTGCTTGCCATCTTCTCAGCGAAAATCAAAGAAAAAAATAAGCTTTCAAGTAAGGATTTTTTTTTCGAAAAAAAGAAAAAGGGGAAGAGCAAAAAAAATCACGTTTGACACCTTTCAAAAAGCAGATGCAATTTTCAAATCAAAATCAAAATTACACGGGACAAAATAACAACAACAACAATGGCCAGGCAACAAATATTGCGTTTGCGGCAGTCCAAACGGGTGTGTCGCGATACAAACCAAATGATGATGATTCTTGGTGGCTTTATGTGAAAAGTTTCTTGTTGATTGTTGTAATTCTGGCATTGTCCTGTGTGATTTTGAGTATGTATTGGGCTTATCAGTGGTACCGTAAATTTCCAACGGCAAACGACTGGAACAATGTTTTACTGGATGAACATCAAGAATTACTGAGAATGATGGATTGTATTCATACCACTCTGGACCGACATTCGATCCGATATTGGATCCACGGAGGAACATTGTTGGGAGCCGTTCGCGAAAACAAAATTATTGATTGGGACGACGATATGGATTTGGTCGTGGTCGTGCCGCGGAAAAAAGCAGATTATGAATTGTTCAAAGAACGATGGAAACGAGCTTGTGACGAATTGGAGTCGGATGGGATTGCTGAACTTAGCTATTGTCCAACTTTGGTCTCGGTTCATCAATTAGTGTCGACGACATTTCCCAAAAGACATCCGGTCCATATCGATGTGATGTTTTACGAAACGGCGGTGCAGGAGGACAAGTTGATTTATCATTCACGAAGTTGGGTGTATCGTGCTGTAGCTTCTGAAGAATGGTGGTATGAAGAAGAAGTCACCCCACTCAAAAAATATAACTTGAATGGACATGAATATTGGGGTCCTCGATTTGCTTTGGATTATTTAAGTCGTGCTTATCCCAAGTCACAATTGTTTGCGAAAGTGCAAGTTCCACACATTCATGCCTGGTTTCCATCGCATACACCTTGGTCCATGATTGCATCGTCCTTGGTTGGATCCTATCCTTTATCGAAAGAAGTTTTGGATCATGTGGCGGTAGTTCGCCAACAAGAAAATCAAGATCGCGAAAGATCATTGATTCATATCACCACCACCACCACAAGCACCACCACCACCACCACCCCCACCACCCCTACCAAAAATGATTTGTTTCGTCACCCTCGCGCACCACAACAACCACAACAACAACAACCACCAGAAGAAACAAACAGGCTAGAAACAAAGAAGAATTCCCGCCCTCTCAAACCTTCTTTTTCAAGTTCTCTTTGTCTTCAAGACCCACATTTTTTCAAAAATTTTCAAGATTTTCAGCTCCAAAAAAAATAAAATTGTCTTTGCCACATTGTCCTTCATACCAAATCTCCCCTTGCTGATTTTTCATTGTTTCAAAGGCACTAGTAGATGTCGAGGGATCCGAAAGAAGAAGAAACAGTACCCATATCTTCCCATGGTGTTGACAACGATGAAGAAGAAAATGATTGGCATGTTACTCATTTTGCAAAACCTTATGATCTTGGTGATGGCGATGCGATCGACAACGCGTTTGTATGGGCCGATCATAATAAACAACTATTGGAATCCTTAGGATTTGATTCTATGGATCAATATTTAGTTGTGAATACACAAAGTCGCCAAATTGTGGGTTGGGTGGACAGAAATGGTGGTATGCAAGGACTGGATGAATACGAGGAATTAATTTGGACGGAAATGGTAAAAGTTACTGGTTCATTTGCAGTTGACATTGAGAGTGATCATGAGTTGGATAAAAAATCCACAAAGGAATAATTTATGCATTGTTTCCGTTGCTTGTTTGGCATTGTAAATACAAGATAAATGATCAAGGAAATTGAACGTGTTTTTTTTGTTTGTTTTGGGTGTTGATAGATGGGGACAAAGCAACAAGGTCCAAGCCAAGAGTTCATTTGGCGACAAATGAAAGAATTCCTGGAGGACGATCAAGATTTTAAAGATCTCTTGAAAAAAGTCGTAAACGCGACGACCAAAGCGCAAAGCAACATTACTGCTACCCAATCGAAAGATCAAGTAAGCGCGACAACCAAAGAGCAAAGCAACGTTGCTACTGCTACCCAATCGAAAGATCAAGTAAGCGCGACGACCAAAGAACAAAGTAATGTTGCTACTGCTACTGCTACCCAATCGAAACAAGTAAGCGCAACGACCAAAGAACAAAGTAACGCTGCTACTCAATTGAAAGATCAAGTAAGCGCGACGAGCAAAGAGCAAAGCAACGTTGCTACTGCTACCAAAGAGCAAAGCGATGCCACTACCGTAACAGGTTTTCACTGCTTTCATTCTAGTGTCACCACCCTAAAATGTGATCCAAATGCGTTATTGAGTGTGGCATATACCAATAAACATGCCAAGTCGATTTCAATTCATTCAATTTATGTAAATGTCAATACTATGAAGGCAAGGCAGTCACACTGCATTTGTGACGACGATTCTGATATTGAAGGCAATTCAGATACATGTGGAAAAGAATTTCAGGGTTGCATGCGCGAGCAATATCGCTGCTTTTATTTTGTCAAAAACATTAATTGTGTGGTATGTGGTGTTTTAACCGGATGTCTTTGTTATGACGACGACGGGCTCCATATCATGTTTTTAGAAGAATCCACGGATAAGCGATATCCCGGTCCCTCAAAATGCACACTTCAAACCGTTACATGCAATGGATGTTTTCGTTGTCTTGCTTCGCTCCGAAAAACATCAACCGTTTTTACTTAACGTATTTGATTTACTTTGTTTTACATTGTTATCTTGCTCTTAATTTAACTCTACTCGACATCGCTAGATACAAAAAGGCTATAATAATAATGACGAGAAAAAATTATCGGTACAGACTACCAAAACGATGGTGGATCTACATTCAGTTGATGGGATAGAAGCCGAGATCTCAAGAGATGCCGCCTTTTGTTCTGATATTGGAAAGATTTGCATGCCAACGTCGGAAGACGAATGGTCGTTTTACCTTGCCGTGAGCGAACAGACGAGCAAGCATCTCATTCCTGTCATTGTCTCCATGGTGCTAGAATACGCGCGGATCCGAGTACCCGCTCGGATTACATCCTTTAATAGTTTCTCCTGGGACAGAAACTGTCCCAGAGAACGATTACAGGCAATTGATACAGTGGTTGTGAACGAATCTGGACCGACTGAGCACTCAGTCCCATTCGCGCGCGAACTGAAACCGTTCGGCCGAATAGATGCGTTCACGCTTACCAACGGATTGTATCGTCGTGTTTCCATCTTACACTCGTGGTGGAAAGAGGAACTTGAGATCGGTATCTCCAAGCCATATAAAGAACTGAGTCAGCTACTTGCATCAGATCGGCTTGAATCAGATCGGTTTCGATTTGAACAGGATGCTTCTTTGGATCCACCCTTTTATCTGCTTGCCATCCGGTCGGATTTGTTTGTACTTGTATCTGGAAACGGTTATTTGACTCCGATAGCCGCACATCAAGACGGCAACGGTTACATCTCATTCCAAGTCCACTATCATCTTAGCGTCTACATACCGATGAAACCGTTCAATATCGTCCTTGGAGAAGATGGCCTGGTTTACACACCGGGATATAGGTGTATCCAAGCCTATGATTTTGCCAAGTGTCTCAGCACCGGAATTATAAAACCCACGTCGGTCCATCATATTGATCTTCCCGCTCCGTTATCAGACTGGAATTCTTGGTGGTTCCCTTATGTGCCAGTCGATGACGATAATAATTGTAGAAACCTCGCTCAACGTTTCAACTTATACATCGGGCAGTCTGAATTTTTTATTGTTCCGATCGAACCAAACCCGATGGACATGCCTGCTTCTCTCAAAGCCGCACGCATCCATGCCATCAGAAATTCGTATCGATTGTCAACACCCAAAACATCGCCCGAATCCAAGAAACGCAAATGTCCAACCACAGAAAAAGACACCAACGAGGGAAAAGACGAACAAAAAAAGAAACAAACGCGTGTTCCGGTGGCTGCAACGGACTCAAAAAGGTGCACGCTGGATGCCAACTGGCTCGAAGACACTGCAGCCAAGACGCTGTTTAATCAAGCCAAAACCTATGTGTTGGAGGAATACTACAAAGACAAAAAACAACCAACCACGACGATGTACGGAAAAAAAGAATGGAAAGAACCACGGGTCGTGGCATGGTGTGCCAAAGAACCTAGAGACTCGGTCTTTCAGTACTCAAGGCTCAAATACGAGGCCTTGAAAAATAATCCTTGGCCCGACTTTATTGCTTTATTGGAGAAGCAAATTCATACGAAGACGGGTCAGCACTTTAATGTCTGTCTGATCAATTATTATGAGAAAAGCCAAGATTATGTGTCTCCACACCAGGATCTCGATTCGCTTGACACGTATGTCGCGTCGGTGAGCGTGTATCCGAATTCCAATGGATATCGACGCTTTGAGTGGATGACCGATCGCAATGCCAAAGTGAGCGATCGATCCGCGTGCAATTTGGGTCAAGGGTCTTTGTTTACCATGCTGCCTGGGTTCAATCGCGATTATTTCCATGCATTACCAAAATCCAAACCCAAAGATTATCCCAATATGTCGAAAACACAAATTCAAGCCATGTTAGATCTTCCGCGTATCAATATTACCTTTCGCCAACGTTTACACTAATAACTCGTTTTTTTTTTGCTTATATGTCAGATCGAGTTCATCTCACTGTGGTTTGCTTGGATGTGCACCTGTACAGATGGCAACAAAGGAAAAAAAGAAATCGTGGAGTGGAAAGCGATACATTGGGTTGTACGCGATTCATTACCCTCTCGTATGATCAATCATTACATGTCTCATATCTTTTCGCAACGGTTGGCAAAAGAATTTGATCTTGACCCAACACAAATAAACGTTTTGATGAATACACCTGGGATTTTCATTGGTGGGTCGTTTATGTTACAGTGTATTTTGGGTGAAACTTGGTCGGATTCTGATTTAGACATCTTTACACACAAAGTCCGAGTCCGCATTGAAAGTTACGTCGACACATCAAAAACATTTAATCCAGAAGAAGACACTCACGCCCATACTTCAGCGTATTATCGAGATTATGCATTAAATCATGTTTCGCGAAGCAAGCGAGCTGAAAGAGAAAAAATTATTCGTGAGTTTTTGACAAAAAACAAATTTCCTAACCATGGCCTCATTCGGCAATGGGTTGCTGATGTGTGCGACGATAGTGCGCTAAGAAATTTAAACGGATGTCCCTGTTGCATTCGCGGACCCATGACACGTGTTCAGGACACCGACATTCTTTTACAACTGAATCAGTATCATTTACATTTTACCGATTCGATCCAGCTCGAATACACCAATGCCAACATTAGTTATTTGCGCGAATTTATACATCCGACCACGCAGCGGAAAATACAATTTATCAAAATCAGAACATCTTTGCGGTCGATCCAACCCGTAATGCACAACCGAAATAATTTCAGTTTTCTCAGAAATTATTTTTCTTGCGGCACATTTTATCCTGAAGATGGTACCGCTCTCGAAAGTGCGTTGCTCAAACAACAACGATTTCGGCTTCACAAATACATGTTGCAAGAAAATCAAATTCGCCATCAAAAATACTTGGCTCGCGGATTTAAATTTTGAAGGCCACAACAATGAAAATTAAACACAACACAATCATTGCAATATACACTGATGACAATGATGAAGAAGAAGATGATGAATTTGTTTTATCTTTACCAGCATTCCGACTGTCAAACATCTCTTGTTTGGTTTCAATTGACATTTTTCTTGCAAGCTTTTTTCCGTTTTTTTGTGTTCACCAGGTTTTTACTTTAAAAAACAAGCGAAATACTTGTATTTTTTGCATCAAGAAAATCCCCTACTAAAAAAACCCAACCTTTTTCGTTGATTGAAGTAGGATTATTGTGTGAATGGGCAAGGTTTTTTTCATCAAATTGTGAAATTCCAGATAATATAAATTAAGAGTTTGCTTTCTAAGCGATTTTTTTTCTTTTTTGAAGAATGAATGAGAAAAATTTAAAACGGAAAGAAATGGAATGGTATCTTTCGAGTATTGAACGGAAATATGTGGATTTTAGTAAATATACCAATGCAGAATTGACTGCCAAAACATTATTGACGAAACGTGGATTATTGTTGGATTTAAAATCCAGATTACAAGAATATTGTCACTCGACTCAAAATAAAGGAGATCCTAAAAATTTGAATTCGCTTGCAATAATGTTACAACAAGGATATGTTGAAGGTTCTATGTATAGAAAAGAAGATTTGTGTAAACATCATCCAGAAAAATGTTCTTGTCAATATTTGATGGCTCAAATTGAAACTCAAATTGCCGAACTAAATCAATATCAATCATGGTGGAGTTGGTTCAAAGAAAAAATTTCAAATGTTTGGAATTGGATTACAAATAATAAAACCTCATTGTTGGGAAGTTTAGCAGTAATTGTTGGCGGAATTTACACTATAAATCACATCTCCTCCTTTTACTCAATGTATCATCAAATACAAATGGAACGCCTAGCAAATGAAAAAGCTCAAATTAAATTAGAAGAGCAAAAAGTTGAATTAGCCAAGCAACAAGTTAAAGCAGACGCGGAATCTAATAATCAGATGTTTATAAGTAGTCTTTGGACACAAATTGGGTGTGGTGTATTACTTGCCAGCGGGGTTGCCACCGGTGGAACCACTTACGCGATGGCGGGAACGGCCGCTTTGCTTTTCTCTTCTCTGGCAACCACTAAAGGTACCTCAAGTGTGTTAAATGGTACCTCAAATATGTTAAATGCAACAGCCACAGTAGTGAAGGAGGTACCTAAAGCAGCAGAATCCCTCGCTTGGTCAACAGTACTCATAAGTGTCGGTGTCACGATCGCTTGTTTTGGGTTAAAATGGTTACGAGGTAAAAATAATCACATATTGGCAAATGTTAAAAAAATTGATGCCAAAGGGATTGATAAAATTGAAAAAATAGCAAATCAACAGAAAAAGGTCAATATGAACTCTGTTGCTGCAGTGTTTCAGTCAATTAACACTCATAAAAAACAAAGTAAACCAGTTATTTCTGATAAAAAGGAGAAACCCACAAGTGCATCGACGGAATTTAAATCAAAGTCTAAAAAACCCACGTCTCCACCAATAAAATTCCGTAATTATTATGAACTACTCGATGTTTCCCCAAGAGCAACACAAAGAGAAATTCGAAAAGCCTATTTACAAAAAAGTTTAAAATATCATCCCGATCGACTTCATGGAAATGAGAAACTGTTTAAGTTAATTTCAAAAGCTTATATTATTCTAAGTGACACGAAAAAACGCGAAATCTATAATGAAATTCATGGATTATCCTCTTCCTCATTGCGTCAACTTCAATACTCGAATAAAAAAAGTAAAAGTGTCGGTGAAATCAAAAATGAAAGTGAAAGCGAAAGCGAAAATGAAAGTGAAAGCGAAAATGGAAATGAAAGCGAAAGTGAGGAAGAAAGCGAAAATGGAAATGAAAGCGAAAGTGAGGAAGAAAGCGAAAATGGAAATGAAAGCGAAAGCGAGGAAGAAAGTGAATAAATATAATTTCAATTTTTTTTACATCGTTATTACATCGTTATTGAATAATAAAAAGAATAAAAACGCAATGTTTTCAGATCTTGTTTTCTTTAGATTCTTGTTGTTTTTTTACAAATATTTGAAAACATTAGATCTTCATACTGGGTTGAATAATCGCTTGAAGGTTGGTGTGTGTTATTTTTTTTTTGTGTAAGCTCTTAAATGTTTAGGGCTCAGGCCAGCTAGCACCACATTTAGGAGGCTGTGTTCTTTGGCGACGTAACCCGTTCTGTTGTGCATTGTTGTTTTTTTGTTGTTGATATTATTAAAAATCATTCTCTCAAGATGGCAGGAGCCTACACGCGACGCATCGAAAGTACGGGCGGAATTCCGTTGGAACGGTGGTTGGCCGAATATCCAATTCCGTCCCTTCAAGAGAAACAGTGGACGGAAGACAACGTCGAATGCGTGTTGTTCGCTGACCTCAAGTCTCAATACCACGACAACAAAAAAAATGATGCCAATATGCAAAAG
>Ga0164241_10006125_pt1 | contig 11029 bp, 6 predicted proteins | sample OricomyardsoilBY_FD_108780 | JGI IMG/M metagenome (GOLD analysis project Ga0164241, IMG submission 108780) | Backyard soil microbial communities from Emeryville, California, USA - Original compost - Back yard soil (BY) | ecosystem: Environmental > Terrestrial > Soil > Unclassified | place: USA... | reverse complement strand
GGAGATGGGCTTCAGGACATTGTGATGTCGAATGCTGTCCGGCTGACAATACTGAAGAACACAAGTACGGGGACCAGCCTTTCCTTTGCTACGGAAGCACACGAACAGAAGGCAGAGTATGTCTTGAGTTTCGCGCTGGTAGACATAGATCAGGACAATGACCTTGATATCCACTACAGAGCCTATTCATATGACTGGTACACCCCCCAATCTGTAGATCTGATGTTTGTAAACAAAAGCGCAACACCTGGTCCTGTGCCCGCTGTACCGACGGGACTTGCCTCTGCAGTTGGATCCAATGTTGCCCTCACTTGGACGAAAGTACCTGGCATTCTCTATAACATTGAATTAAAAAAGGATGGTGTTGCTTATAAAGCTTCCGCCACATCTGCAACAGGCAAACTGTTGCTTTCTACAGGAAATTATCTTCGTGCTAATGGATCGTTGAATCTTCGTGACCTCCAGGCAGGAACGTATCAATGGCGGTTGCAAGCTGTCTCTCCTTCAGGACGGTCATCTGCGTTCACTGCCATCAACAGCTTCACTATCGGCCAAAGTCCTGCCAACTTAACTGGCCAGTCATCCGACATGCGCAAAGTTCGTTTATGCTGGACCTATTCCGGGCCAGGCAATCCGGCATTTGCGGTATTCAGAAAGACATCGCCCGAAGCTTCAGCAGAGATCGGAAGAACGGCTGCCGGTATGTTGTGTTTTGACGATAATAATGTCCCCGTCAACGCAAGTCTGGAATATTACGTCCGCGCGGTTAGTGGCGCTTCTTATTCGGCACCCAGCAATACCGTTACACATCACTCAAGCATGTTTGTAGAGAGTCAGTTCGGCGATAGAGATCCGCAGCATATTATCAGTGCCCGTGCCCTACCCGCCGACTATGACATGGACGGCGACTATGATCTCGAATTCATCGGGCGAATAGGTCTCGGCAGTCAAAATAATAATGTGTTACTAAAAAATAATGGTTCAGGAGTATTTACCAATTCCGGGGCTATGTTGACGGTCGAGTCGTTCACCTTTCCATACTTTCAAATGTCCGGCGCGCGTGATGTGGATAACGACGGCGACCCTGATTTAGTCCTCGTTACTGGCAACGAATATTCATGGCAGAAAGTCACGATATTCAAGAACGATAACGGGACGTTTTCAAGTGCATTTGAAACGCCTCCGTATCTCGGAATCTTGCAACTGGCGGTGGAGGACATGAACAGCGATGGGCGACTCGATCTGCTCATCACGCGCGGCGTTGGAAACAGCTCCGGTAATCCGAAGCGTTTAGAACTGCTTTACCAGAAAGCAGACGGTACCTTCGAAGATAGTCACATCAGCCTTTGGGATAAGGAAACCACTGACTATCCAATTTTCAAATGCGTTGACATGAATAGTGATGGGTTCATGGATCTCCTCATCAACCCGTCAGATAAGAACTATACCGATGTATATATCAGTGTCAACGGAATGGGCTTCAAACGCAGCACAACCATCCTTCCCCCTGCTTACAACACGGCGTTCGAGGATTATAACGGTGATGGCTTCATAGATGCTGCAATACCGGGCAACGAAGGTTTGAACGTCTATTACGGTACAGCAGGTCTGAACTTCGCAGAACCAAAGGTCTTCCCAGTTTCTTTAGCCGGTTTAACCTGGTTCTCCAGCATAGATGTCGACCTTAATGGCTGGCCGGATCTGGTGGCATACGGAGAGACCAATGCAGCCGTCATTCTCAATACTGGCATGGGTAAGTTCGAAGATTCCGACATCATCTTTAAACAAAACTGGGGGTCATCGCTAACGATCACAGATTTTGAGAATGATGGAGACGTTGATTTCGTAAGGTTGGGAAATGATGGTCAGCACACGGGATTCAATTACCTGTATAGAAATCAGCAGGCAGATTTTAACGTCGTGAACCTGGCGCCCTCGGCACCCACCAACGTCACGGCGGTCTACAACGAGGGAGAAGCTGTGATCAAGTGGTCGGCTTCAAATGATGATCGTACACCATCGCCGCTCGTGACTTACAACCTGCATGTTGTCGACGCAAATGGCAAAATCTGGCTGAACGGCGAGACAAATGCAGCGGGCACTTTCAAAAGGAGGTTCACATCAGGAAACGCAGGACATTCTCTATCAAAGACATTGAATCATCTCCCAGCGGGAACTTATACTGTACGTGTACAGGCGCTCGACGCATCACTGAAACTTTCAACGTGGTCGCCCAACGTACAGTTCGTGATTCTGCCAGGCCCGACGGCCCTCGCAGTCGATCGCATACTCCTCAACAAAGTTGTACTATCGTGGGCAAGTGCGGTCGCGCCTGAGACGAACGTTGTAATAGAGCGGAAAGCGGCTGGCGTTGACTGGATGAAGGTCGCAACATTACCGGCCGGAGCTACTTCTTATACCGATGCATCACTTGACTATAATACCCTTTATTCATACCGTGTATTTGAAACAGTCGGTGCGACCAGTACCGCAGCGTCTAACATGGTCGAATGGAACACGGACATGTGGGTACTGAAGGATTCGGACCTTCCAAACATCTACGGATATTTCGATGTTGCCGATTTTACTGGTGACGGGCGTATGGATCTGCTCGTGAATGGTGGCATGATCTATAATGGATATGGAGAAGACCTTACGAAAGCCACCTACGAGAACACGGAATCAGGATTTGTTAAACGCGACCTGGGGACAGGCTACTATAATGCAGCCATGTCCTTTGTGGATTTTGACGGAGACTTCAAGCCTGATATATACCAGAGCGGATATGAGTGGGCGACCGGTTACTCAGCCCAGCTATTTCACAATAATGGTGACCACACCTTCAGTTCGGCAACCAATGAATTTACCGGTAAAGCAAATTCGATCCAGTCATTCTTTGACTTCGATATGGATAATGACCTCGACATTCTGACGACACAACCCGATGTATATCCGACGGTATATGATGTATATCGCAACAACGGCAGCGGTAACTATGCAAGTTCAAATGCTTCCGCGTGCATGAGTTGCGGGGAAATTGTTGCCGTCGCAGACTTCGATCGCGATGGCGATGAAGATGTTATTCGCGGGTCAAATTCTTCCTACGAATTATACTTAAACAGCCCCAGCGGGCTAACGCCCACAGGAGTGAGTTTCCCTGCATACGAACAAGGACTTAGCGTAGTAGATTACAACAGTGACGGATACCCGGACGTCATCCTGACCTCCTACAGTAGTTATCACGACGGCGTTATCATGAAAAATCTTGCCTCACAGGACGGTTCAGCACCAAAGTTTGAGGCATTGACTGTTAACCTGTCGCGTGGCGACCAGAAAACACTGTCTGCAGATTTCGATCACGACGGTCGTACGGATATCGTTGTATTGTCACCCAGCATTAATATTTTGTTGAACAAAGGGAATGACAACTTTGATAGCTATGTGGTACCAAAAATGCGTGTTAGCCTTCAGACCGTAAAACTAATCGATTTTGATAACGACGGTGACCTTGACATCCTTCTGGGAGGATACCTGCTTGATGACTATACCGATTACGTCCGTAAGACGCAGATTGTAGTCAATCAAACGATCGTTGCCGCCAAAGGCGTACTCAATTCACCGCCAGATGCACCTACTTCACTGACGACAACACAGGACGCAGATGGATTGCATCTGCATTGGACAGCTCCCTCAGACGATCATACACCACCGGAAGGATTGACCTATGATGTCGCTCTTTTTCGCAACGGAAAAGCGATCACCAGAGGAAACGTGGATGCTGGTACGGGAAATCGTCTGCGCCTACGTCCAGGCACCTCAATCAAACAGGCATTGCTCAACAATCTGGAACTGGGAACTTATTCCTGGCAGGTGCAGGCCGTCGACGGATCCTTTGCAGGTTCGTCGCTCTCGCAAACCGGTACATTTACATTTCTGCCTCCACCACCAGCAATTAACGATACAACTATTTACAGTTGTGGACGAACGGTTGTCATTGGTTCAACGTTAACCGGTCTCAAATGGTATCAGGACAAGGAGCTGACCAAGACGATCGCCACCGGGCCACTGACGGCGGAGAAAACGCAGACTGTCTACGCAACGCAGACAATTAATGGGCTGGAAGGTATTGCCAGGAAAGTAGAGATTACGATCCACGATAAACCGGCCGCCCCAACGATCAGTGCGACGCCCATAACAATTTGCGAAACGCCAGCCTTTACAACGATATGGGCAAGCGGTGTTGACCTCAAGTGGTATTCAAATGCAGAATTAAAAGGCTTGCTTTCGACCGGTGTTCAGTTGCAGATAGCGGCAACAAATGCGACGTACTATGTGACACAAACGATCGATGGATGTGAAAGCAATCCGCTGGCTGTGCCAGTTAAAGTGAACGAGATCGACGCTCAACTATTTTCGAATGGCATCACTATCGAGACCAACGAACGCGACGGAAACTTTTACACATGGTATAAGAACGACAACTATTTTACAACTACCCAGGTACCTAGCATTCCGTTTGATGGACAGGTGGCAACATACTACGTAGTTGTTTGGAAAGGTGGCTGCGCTGGGCAATCTCAGCCATTTGTGTCGCGTCCGGAGAACATATTGTCTCTGGAGGAGGCTCCGGAAACGATCATCAGCATCTATCCAAATCCCGCTTCATCAACAGTTACACTGAAAATGCGCCAACCGTTACAATCTATGCTGATCGTTGACTCGATGGGCAAACAGGTGTATTCTCTTTCTGATCGTTCCGCGGTAGCAGAGACGCTCGACGTAGCGCAATGGCGAAAAGGAGTGTATACTATTGTTGTCGATGACGGAACGGGCGTATATGTAAAACGATTAGTAGTACTGTAGCAATGTAGACCGACATTCACATCTTCGCAGGATCCGGGACGGAGTAGATTCGTTGAATTTCCTCCAACCGACCAGTTCTTCCCCAGTTCCTGGCCAGGAACCTTTAGGGCATTTAGGACATACTCCCCAGTAGGAAAATGGATGCCATTCTCTTCGCTCAGCTGGGTTGTATTCGAATGAACGGTTCTGTATCAATTCCGCATACAATCCGCCAGGCACCGGCGTAATTCCACCAATATGCGGAAAAAACTGAGTGCATGATTGATTAACGATGAATATTCTTATCGATCATTGAATGATTTCGGCAACTTGTATGACGCGCCACAAACACAGCGGCCCCTATGTTTTCGTGGTCCGAAAAATAAGCATGCTGCGTTGCGTCTTTTCCTATCCAGTTTCGTCTAAAGTGCAGATGATCGGTCGATCATTGGCAAAAAAACGTAAAATCAAACATTATGAAAAATTTCAATGACCCTGGTTGCTGCATTGACGACGTATGCTGCGGTGGGATTACAACTGGCTGTTGCTAGTACACCATATCAAAAATAACTGTACATAATTTCTCGGTTATTCGGTTAGTTCGCTATGACTTAGCTGATCGCGTGATGTACATTTATTTTTTCCGACGGTGTGCCAGGTCTCAATCAAAGGACAGGGAATCACTCCCTGTCCTTTAGCATTCCGCGCACCTGCACGGCACCTTGTTCTCGCAAACAACCACATTCCCATACTTGTCCATTTCAATGCGATATTTTTCGTCCACCTTTTCCCTTAACATTCTCCTGGCCCGCTGCACGCGTGATTTTGCGCCCGAGTACGAAATTTGAAGTCGCTCTGCCAATTGAAGCTGCGATACACTCTGCATGTCGGTCAATTCCAGCACTTCCCTATACTTGAAGGGTAATGTAGCTAACGTCTCTTGCACGCATTGACTGGCGCATTCATTCAACGTTGTCACATCGCTCTCCCAATGCAGGTCAATAGGATTAATTGCGATGGACTCCCTTCTAAAATGATCGATGATGGAATTCTTCGCGATACTAAATATCCAACTGGAAATCTTCTCCTCATGGTGAAGGTGGCCCAACTTTGATTGTACTTTCAAGAATACATCGTGCACAATATCATCGGTGATTGCCTTGTCCCCGACTCTCTTCAGCACAAAACCTTTGAGCCTATTTTGCAGCGTGAGCCAGTTCATGATCCAATTATTCATAGGGATATACTTTTACCGCTTAAATGACGTATTGACTCCCGAAAAGACGCAAACTAAACCTGCGAGAACGCGAATAAAATCTCACGGCCTATTTCATGCACACGTTCCGAATACGCCGCTGTTTCCAGCGGAGTGCCATCAAAGTCCTTCGGATCGCCGTATGTAAGGGATATGCGTTTAGTAGCTCCCAAAATAAGCGGACAATTTCCGTCGGCATGCGTACAAGTCATAATGGCCGCGAAATCCACTTTCGTGTTAAAATCATCATCATACCTCTTCGAAAACACGGTAAGTGCCGGTGCTTCGTCGGAAAATCTTACCTGGTAAGTAGGGTTTGTTCCATCTTTAAAAACCTGGATATCGAATCCTGCATCTTGCAGCGCCCTCACGGCGCGAGGGTTAAACGCCGTGGCCTCCGTTCCACCGGAATAGCAATGTACATTTTTGATCCCGTAGCATTGGGCCGCGAGTTGCGCCCACACCTGGGCGATATGACTTCTACGCGAGTTATGGGTACAGATAAAATTCAGGTTGATCCCCCGATCGTTTTTCTTCTGATAAGAAACAAAGTCAGATAGTTCTTTTAATATAGTCCTGCGCTGTGCGGAAATTTGATTGAACTCATTCGTGAGCCTTTGAATTACCGAACGAAGAGAAGGCAGGATTGTGTTCATACGGATGATTGACATTGTGTTCATCGCCATCGCACGTATATGTTTGTAAATTGATTAACAGCAATTGTTTCGCACATATTTCGCAAAGAAGTTGCTAAACACTTCACGCGTTTCCTCCCACACCTGTTCATCGATACAATAGTTGAGTTTCGGACCTTCAACTTCACCCTTAATAATCCCGATTTGCTTAAGCCCTTTCAGGTGTTGCGAAATCGTGGACTGCGACAAGGGTAATTCGTTAACCAGGTCGTTGGTGATGCACGTATTGTTGGTCAGCAGGTACTCCAGGATAGCGACCCTGGCAGGGTGATCAAATGCCTTCGCCAGGCTGGCCATACGATTTTGGCGCTTTTTGAATAGTTCTGATTTTGTTATTCCCATAACGCAACGTAATAACGCAATATTACGATATAATGTTTATATTTCGATAACAGAAAGATATGAACGCGAAAGAAGTTACCCGCGAATCACTGGAAAACCTCCTGAATTTTCTCAAGGAAAATAAATTGCCTTACAAAGACATTTGCTTAGGCAACAATCTATTCGTCGGCTACTATGATGAGCAAGGAAACCTCATCGGTTCTGGCGGACTGGAATTCTATGATCGCTTTGCCCTCTTAAGATCAATCGCTGTTTCAAACTCTCAACGAGGAATCTCGATTGGAACATCTATTGTGACTGATCTCTTATCACGCGCTAAATCAAAATCAGTCGCAGAGGTTTATCTGTTAACAGAAACAGCACACGACTACTTTCTTAAATTTGGATTCAACGACATCGATCGCACAAGTGTCCCCGCGAAAGTTCAGAAGTCAACTGAATTTAGTTCGGTCTGTCCCTCGTCGGCTGCTTGCATGGCAGTGAAGCTCAAGTAGCTTGACGACTTGTACATTCCATAGGTTAATTTGTTTAGCTTTTGAGACCTTCATCATCGATGTCTGACCCACCTCGACCATCAGTATTTATTCGTGCCTCAAGCTATCCACCGGGTTTGCCGCTGCGGCCCTCAATGTTTGCGATAATACCGTCGACAGTCCCAGCACAAAAAGAATGGTAACACTCGTCATGATTTCAAACGCACCGATAGGAACGGTATAGGATTGCAATCTGAAGTATAGTTTTTCGAAGAACAGCCAGGTAATGGGCACAGCAATGGCGGCGGCTATCAACATAAGTTTGATAAAGTCGCTCGATAAAAGATAGGCGATAGTGCCGGAACTTGCACCCATCACTTTTCGGACGCCCACTTCCTTGACACGGTTCTCCACCGAAAACACCACCATACCAAGCATGCCCAGGCACGATATGCTAATGGCAAGGCCGCCAAGGAAGGTACAGATCTTCACGACCGTCAGATGGAAATCGTGGGCCTCCTGAATATAATCGTCCAGGAATCGACCCACGAACTTTCGCTCACCTCCAATGGGCTTCCAGGCCGCTTCCATCGCGCTCAGCGTCGAGATGAAGTCGCCAGATTGAACGGCGAGAAACGCGTAACGGAACTTTTGTACATCGCACTGGTAAAAGAAACTTTTGATGCCCTCTTCCAGGTGCATGTATTGAAAGTCCTTCATGACTCCTTTCACACGCACTTCCTGTCCGCCTGCAAGCATGATCACCTTTCCGACGGCATCCGGCGGACGACCTAATTTAAACGCTCTGACAAAAGCCTCATTGACGATGATATCGTTTCCGCACTTGCTATAGTCATCGCTAAAGTTCGTGCCCGCAAGCATCGTTAGTCCAAAGGTAGAGATCTGCCCATGGTCTGCGAACATCCGGAGTACTGCTGTTGAGTCGCCTTTAACGGGATCGACGACAAACGTCTCATCAGAACCTGACGCGCCCGGGATGTGAGATGAATAGGACATGGCCCTGACTTCCGCGAATTTTGAAAACTGGTTCCTGAACAGCTGCGCGTCTATACCGCGTATGTCGACCGTAAGAATATTCTCACGATTAAAGCCGAAGTCATAACTCATAGACCCCTGATACTGCCGATAGGCTACGACCACGCACATGATGAACACCAACGAGAGCGTAAACTGCGCCGTGATGAGAACCTTGCGTATGTTCACGCTGCCCAGCGTCCCGACCTGCCCTACCCGCTTGAGGGAATCAATCGGATTTAGTTTCGAGAAATAAATTGCCGGAGCGATGCCAGTGAGCACACCAACGAGTACTGCGAACAGAAAAAACCACATGACCATTCTAAATGTCAGCGACAGCTCAAGCCCGCCGCCATCGACCAACATCGAGATCATCTGATTTCGTGCTGCCATGAAGATGACGCACCCGCCGATTAATGCCATGAAGGTGATGATGACGGTCTCAAGAACGAACTGTGAAAAGATCTGGCTGCGTTGACCGCCCATCACCTTCCTCAGTCCAATTTCCTTCGAGCGCCTGAGTGCGCGGGAAATGGAAATATTGGTATAGTTAAAGCAAGCGGGAAACAAGATGAACAGCGTAAGAATAAAGACGGTCGTTAGCCCTGCGTAACCGCCCCAATCGCGTCCCGGACAGTTGGATAGCTCGATACCGGGTGTAATGGCTTTTATTGACTGCAGAGAGAAATCAGCTTTGAAGTCTGTAGTTGTAGCGTACTTTTCAAGAGAGACATCTGCCAGCACCTTGTCGATGATCTTCACATAGGACGACGGTTCTTGCGTCGCGTCAAACTGCAGGTAGAGATAGTTGCCCAGGAATTTCCTCCACCGGTCCGGTCCTTCAGCCTGCGACTCCATCGCTCGTTCGATGAACTTGTATGACGCTACAACTTCGAAGTCGAAGTGGGTATTCTTAGGCAGTTCTTCGAATACACCGGTCACCACAAATAATCCGGCGTCGCCGACACGCACTGTCTTGCCCAGCGCATCCACCGTTCCAAAAATCCTCATTGCCGCAGTTGGTGTGATCACCAGGCTGTTGGGTAGCGAAAGCGCCGTGGCTGTGTTGCCTTGTTGGAGTGGAAACGTGAACACGGTAAGAAAAGAGGGATCGGCAAAATATCCGCGCAGGGGAAGTAACTCGCGATTTTCGTATGACACTTCATACGAAAACGATTTTGAGATACGAACCATCGCTTCAATGCTTTTAAATGCAGAGAGCTCGTCGTACAGTGCCGTAGGGGATGACGCGAAGTCATTTGAGTATTCCTGGCTGTTGACGTGCGTAATAACACGATAGATCCTGTCTTGATTTATCTGGAAGTCATCGTACGTGTCAATGAATGAAATAATGGCAATGAAAAGAAGGCTGACCGACATTCCCGCGGCCAGGCCAATAACGTTGATGATGGTAAAGAACCGGTGCTTCGAAAGGTTCCGGGTAGCCGTAATAAAATAACTGCTCCACAGGGAGAAGTCCTGGAATATCGATGAACCCTGAAATGGCCGCTGCTTTTTCCGGCGTCTTACCGCATACGAGAATATCAGCGACAACACCTGGCGCCAATAGATGCTTCGCGCCTTTGATGGGCTCATGCGCGCGAGATTACGGATAAAAAGCTCATCCATGTCGCCCTTGAGATCCTCGACTATTGCGCCTTCGCAGACCCATTCAAAAAGAGCTTGAGCCAACCGCGGTGGAGATTGATGCTTCATTTCGCCAAAGAAAGTCTTGTTATCGAACGCTTCCAGAGATCATCTCGGTGGGACTTCATGTTGTGGAGCTCGACCTTCCCGCGATGGGTCACCTCGAAGTATCTTTTTCTTCTGCCCCCGCGCTCTGATGTAGGCTCTCCCATCCATGACTTGATGTAGCCTTTCTCCTCCAGTCTTGTGAGCGTAGAATGCAGTGCTCCGATGCTGATGGTGCGTTTGCCGCGGTCTTCGATGTCTTCCTTGATAGCAACTCCGTAAGCGTTCTCGTCGAGGCATACGATAGTAAGCAACACGAGTTCTTCAAATTCCCCGAGGTATCCCTTCATGTAGCGAATGTACGAAAAATCAACATATATGTTTCTTGTTTTGAGAAGTAATTAAAAAGAGTGCTTTTGCAGGCCCACACTCAGCTGTCAAAGATTCAGTTTCAGTCCTCCGTTAACTACAAAACCATCTACGGGCGCATAAATATCCCTGAACACCGGATCGGAAATTGGTCCTGTATAAATCGTATCGAAACGAGTCTGGCGCGCATCAAGGAAGTTCTCGAGGTTCACAAAGAGCGATACCTTTTCCCAAAGCTTCTCAACCATGAATCCGCAGATCCAATATTCTTTTCCATAAGCACCATCCGTTAACAGCTGTTTGCTGAAGTAGTACGCCTCGAGTCC
>Ga0164241_10006124_pt1 | contig 11030 bp, 11 predicted proteins | sample OricomyardsoilBY_FD_108780 | JGI IMG/M metagenome (GOLD analysis project Ga0164241, IMG submission 108780) | Backyard soil microbial communities from Emeryville, California, USA - Original compost - Back yard soil (BY) | ecosystem: Environmental > Terrestrial > Soil > Unclassified | place: USA... | reverse complement strand
CTGGAATACGGGGCGACCCCATCTGAAGCATTGGCCTGCGCCGCTGACACCTGCCATTGGACCAACTGCACGCCGCAGCACGCACGATTCAATGAGAGCGCGCAACTCTGGCAGGGACTGGAACGGCACATACTTGAACAGGCCGTGGACAGGAATGGCTTCCGGGCACAGGTCATCACGGGCCCGATCCTCGATCCGGCGGACCCGGTGATGGACGGTTTCCCCGACACGCCCTACCCGCTGCGGTACTGGAAGGTCGTCGCGGCCATCAACGCCTCCGGGGCTCTGTTCGCCACCGCCTACGTGCTCGACCAGCCCGGCGTGATCGAGCAGTATGGACTTCGCAAGCTTCGCGGAGCCCCTGAGATGCCATTCACGCCGTACAAGACCTACCAGACCACGATTGCCGAAGTCGAACGTCTCACCGGCTTGCAATTCCGCGGCGGCAAAGGCAGGAGAGCCGTGCCACTGAGCGAGTTCGATCCGTTGACCATGAAGCGCGAAGTCGCGCTCAGAATGCCGTCAGGCTCGTCCCGCAATGCCGCCACTGCTCCCTACGTCGAATTGAAGCAACTCGACGACGTCGTGCTGTCGACCGCGGGCCCTTCCCTCGACTGATCTCGCCGATGCGTGCGTCGCTCGAACGCGGTGCGGCGCACCGCTTCACCCCTGCTTGCGATGACAGGCCGGTATAACGATCAGACCGGCGTCGCACCGAGTGAAACGCAACGCATCGACTTTCAAGCGGGTCCGTGCGCCAGGTGGGCCTCGTTCATGCGCAGCCTGAAGGACCCAGGGCCCGTGCTCCCGGACACGGGAAGGGCCGCTGTCGTCATCCGTGCCGACACCGCCGGCCTGACGGTGTTGCGTGAGGGACGGCAGCCCGACAGGGGCGCTGGGCGTGGACAGCGGCTCGACGCGCAGTGCAACGGCCCGACCCCCGCAGCGCGGGGGCACGCTCAGGCCCACCTGGCGGCCGAATCACCAATGAGAATTCAGAGATGCCGTTCCGCCTGGGGGACTCTGCATCTTCGCCTGCTCCAGGATCCAGCGTGGTTTCTCTTCGCCGGCATTGACCTTCTCCAGGTATTGCATCAGCTGCGCCTGATCCGCGAACTCCAATGCCACTCTCGCCGTAGCCGATTCCGGATTGATGTCGATGGACGTCACCTTCACGCCTTCGATCTGGGTTGTCTCCAGCGCACGTAGCACTTTGTCCGTCGGGAAACTCGCCAGCCGCACCAGCTCTGCCGCGTCCTTGGCGTACGGTTTGGGCCGAGCAAGCCGCAGCTCACGAGCAAGCCGCGCCTGTGCGCGCTGAACCAACTGCGCCTGAACGACCTGCTGTTCGCTTTGTGCCTGCAGCAACTTCTGCCAGTCGCACCAGGCTTGCCAACTGGCTACTGCCGCGCATCCCGCACTGACCAGTACGCCGGCCCAAAGCAGCCGGCGCTTCCAGCGTGACTCGGGCGTAAAGTCGACAGCAATCGGTCTCATCCACAAAGCTCCGCGCAATTCAGCAAGGCCAGAGTCAACTTCGGCGCCGTACCCCAAGCGCCGCCACCGTTCTTGTGGGATTCCAGCACTTGACGCCGCAATCGCGCCCGACGCAGATTCACGGCATCAAGATCCAGCGTCACTAGCTTTCTCGCCAACGCCGCCTCAGCCGTTTGCAGATCGAACAACGGGGTCAGAGTCTGTGCGGCATCGAACTGGCGCCCGCTGCCCGCGAGAAGGGTCAAGGAATCGCAGTCCTGTACGGCCAACGCCCGGAGGCCGTCATTTCCGTGAAGCGCAACCCGCAAGACGTCGACCCACCAGGGCCGAATGGAAAGCAGATGCGTTCTGGCTCGCTTGGGCCCTTCAAGTCGCGCCGACAGAGCCTGCAGCACCGGGGACGGCACGGCAACGACGAGCCGCGCGCCCGCTCTGCCCCCGTCCTCCATCCAAAGCCTGCACTCGCCCTCCAACCCTGTCTGCTCACAGGCAAGGCCCGCAGCAATGCGTCGCAACTTTGTCTCCGAGACTCGAGGCGGCGCGGTCAGCAAAAATGGTCTCGACAGGCCACCACTCAACCAGACTCGCAACTTCGACTTCGAGCGTCGCTCGCACTGCAGCACGTGCGCATCCAGCGCATCCAATGCCGCTTCGAATCCGTCCACCGAGTGCACGATGGCACCTGGCATTCCCGTAACGCCTTCGTCGCTTTCACCCGACCCAGCCATGCATATGAATTGGCGCGAGCCCAGATAAATGTCCCGGACTTCAGTGCCAGCCGACCACACGCTTGATCTCCTCTGGCGATGTCTCGCCTGCCAACACCATTCGAGCGGCCAGCGCGGCCAGCGCAACCACGCCTGATCGACTCACGTGCTCACGCAGCACGGAAACAGGTTGGCTGCTCGTCACCATGTCGCGGAACGCGTCATCGATGACATGCACCTCGGCAATGACAGAGCGGCCCTTGTACCCCGTCCCGTTGCACGCCTTGCACCCGATCGCATGTCCCACCTCCCGCCCCTCAAGCGGGTGCTCCTGGTCTGCAACCCCGTCCAGCCACCGAAGCTCGCGCGCATCGGGTGCACGCATGCGCCGGCAATGAACGCAAAGGCGACGCACCAGACGCTGCACGATCACGCCTGTCAGCGAGGCCATGAAACCGAACATGTCGAGGCCAAAGTGTCTGAAGCGTCCGGTCACGTCGAAGATGCTGTTGGCGTGAACCGTCGTGAAGACCTGGTGGCCGGTCAGGGCGGATTGCACGGCGATCTCCGCGGTTTCACCGTCGCGGATCTCGCCGACGAGGATGCGATCCGGGTCGTGCCGAAGAATGGAGCGCAGCCCCTTTGCGAACGTCAGGCCCTTGCGCTCGTTCACCGGAATCTGCAAGACACCAGGGAGTTCGTATTCCACCGGGTCTTCGATCGTGATGATCTTCTCCAGCCCGGTGTTGATCTCCGAGAGCGTGGCGTACACGGTGGTGGTCTTGCCGCTGCCGGTCGGGCCGGTCACGAGCAGCATGCCGTGAGGCAACTCCGCCAGATCCCGGATCCGTTCGGCGCTGATCGCGTCAAAGCCCAGCAGGTTCAGCGAGACCGCAGCTTCGGTCTTGGCCCGCAACTGGGCCTTGTCGAGCAGGCGCAGCACTGCATCTTCGCCAAAGACGCTCGGCATGATCGAGACCCGCAGATCCACGCTGCCCTCGGCCAGCGAGAACCTGAAGCGTCCGTCCTGCGGCATGCGGCGCTCAGTGATGTCCAACTGCGCCAGCACCTTGATGCGAGAGATCACCTCTTCGGCACGCTGCACGTCGTCCATTCGTGCGTAAGGCATCAACACGCCATCCTGACGGAGCTTCACGACGACGCCGCCGCGGCCACTCTCGAAATGGATGTCGCTGGCGCCTTGCGCAAATCCCGTGCGAATGGCCGTGTCGACAAAGTCGACCACCGGCCCGCCGACTTCCAGCCCGGGCTCGATGCGGCTCGCGGCGCCTGCGTGCAATCCTGCGGGACCATCTTGGCCACTCGCCGCTGAGCCCAGCCATGGGCTGAGCGCCGCAGTCGTCAAAGCTGCCAGTCGCGGAATCACGCCAAGCGCCTGGCTGATCGGCCGCACACGCTCGTCGTCCCACGGATCCGCCATGCCGATCCACAGCTGCATTTCGCCCGGCATCCGGAACGGAAGGCATTCGAGTTGAAGAGCGCGTTCCTGATCGATGAATTCGAAATCGACCTGCAGACTCTCGGCACTGGAAATCGCTCGGACGCCAGCCTGTTGTTCCAGATCTTGGGCCAGGAAGTCGGGCGTTCCTGCGCCGCTGCGCAACAGGATGTCCAGTACCGTGCCGCCGCCGGAGCGGTGCAGGCGTCGGGCGGACTGAATGGCGGATCTGAGGTCTACCATCTCGAGGCGATTGAAATGGAAAAGCTGCTCATCGGATGCTGCTCGCGATATCGAAGATGGGCATGTACATCATGATCACGATCCCGCCGACGAAGAGCGCCACGCTCAGCAGCAGCAGCGGCTCGACAACTCTGGTTGCGCGTTCCACGAACGTTGAGAAGTTCAACGCATGACGTTGAGCAATCGTCTGCAGCACCCGGTCGAAGTTTCCGGTGCGCTCGCCGACGGCCAGAAGGCGCCGGCTGACCGTGTCCGTCAGCCCCGCATCACCCAGCGCGGTGGAGACTCGTTGGCCGCGCGCCAAAGCGGCCTGCGCAAGGCCCACGCCGGCGCGGATGCGCGAGCCCAGGCCCAGCCCCACGCATTGGCCCAACGCCTCGTCGAAAGCGTAGCCACCCCTGAACATCAACGCCATCGAGTGATACAGCTTGGCCAGCCGGAACTCATCGATCTGCCGCTGCAAAGGCTCGACGCGCAATGCGGCAGCGGTGAAGCCGCGCTGGATTGCTCCCACGCGCCATGCGACAGCAAGCCCCAGCAATGCCAGCACAACAACGACCAGCGTTGCCGCGCCGTGATCGTGCAGCAGGCCGCTGACATGTAGCAGCAGGGTCGTGGTCCAGCTCGTGTTGCCGCGCAGGTCCGCATAGATCTGGGAAAAGCGTGGCACGACGAAGACCAGCAGAAACACCGCGATGACGCCGCCCAGGCCAACGACAACGGCTGGATAGATCGCCGCACTCATCACCTGTTTGCGCAGCCGGTCCAGCATTTCCTGGTATTGCAGGTAGTCGTCCAACGCCTCGACCAGATTGCTGGTGCGCTCACTGGCCCTGACACCCGCGATGAGTATGTCGGGGAAGGCGCCGCTGGCCTGCATCGCCACAGAAAGAGGTTGGCCTTCGCGCAAGCGCGCCACAAGAACCTCATGCACGCGTGCTCTGGCGTGGCCCAGAACGGCACTCAGGGCCTGGGCGTTCAGAGTTTCCATCGCCTCGACAACCGTCATGCCGGCCAATAGAAGGGTTCGCAGTTCACGGCACCACCATGCGACATCCAGTTTGGCCACTGAGCCGCGCGGCGCGATGAGCGATTTCCAGTCGGTGCCTGCGCTCGGGGCCGGCGGCGATTCGGGCGTTGGTGCTACGCCCAGACGATCCCACCAGCGCACGCTTCGCGCCGACAGAAGCAACTTGTCCTGTGCCAGCAGTTCAGCCACAAGGGCAGCGCGCGACGAGGCCTCGAACACCGCATCGCCCACCTCGGCGCGGCGCTTGTCAAAGGTCCGGACTCGAAATTTCATCTGGAGAGCTGTGGTCGCCGCCCGCGCAAGGCTCAGTTTCGGATGTCCGCATCGTCGCCCGTGCCACCCGCCGCGCGATCACGTCCATAGCTCAACAAATCAAAGTCACGGCCTGCGCTGCCCGGATAGCTGTAGCGATAGGGCAGACCCCAGGGGTCCAGTGGAATGCTTCCCTTCAAGTACGGGCCGCGCCACCGCGCTTCGCCGGCAGGCGCTGTCACCAACACCTGCAGCCCTTCAGCCGCGCTCGGAAACCGCCCCACATCGATCCGGTAGGACTGCAAGGCCTTGTCGAAGGCATCGATCTGCGCCTTTGCCGTGGTCGTCTCCGAGCGCGCGATCTGGCTCAGAAAGCGCGGGGCAACGATGCCGGTCAACAGGCCGATGATCAGAATGACCACCAGCAGTTCCAGTAGGGTGAAGCCCGCAGAGGGGATGCGGCGGGAGGCATGCAAAAACGATGCGCGGTTCATTGAATCTGCCTTGAAGTGTTGCCCGGCACACTGGCCGCTGTTGCGGTGATCAGCTCCCTGGGCCTGAACTTCCAGTCGGAGTAATGCTGAGCAGCGGCCAGCTTGAGCGGACCGCGTGTCAGCGCCTGTTGCCTGAACGGCTTCTGCGCCGACAGGCTGTACACACCGACGATGTGCTCGGCCTCGTCCTTGAGCAAGCCCCAGGGCCGGCCGGGATTCATCGGGTCGGGATACAACTTGCGCAGATGGCGTGTCACGCCGACGAGCCGGGTGTCCAGGACCAGAGAGTCCAGGCTGTCCGGATAGACCTTGGCCGTGCCAGGCGACATGTCTCTGTATTCGGCAATGGCGCGGGCATAGAGCGCGCCCACGCGCAGCAGGTCCTCTTCCCGGTCGCGTTGACTTCGCGCCGACCACGCCGGGCCGACGGCAGCCAGCGCCAGCCCACAAAGGGCCAGCAGAACCAGGACCGCGATGAAGGTGAAACCTCGTTCGATGCTCCGCACGCCGATGCCTCGAAAGCGCTTACCAGGATGCATATGCACTTCCGTCGTCGGCCCGGCCCGTGGCACCGCTACGCACGTCGGCGATGCCCGGCCCTTCGCCGGGGTTCTCGCCTTCGATCGGCGTGCGAACGGCGCTGGCGGGAGGCGCACTGACCACCCAGGTCGTCGTCTTGTCCGTCAACGGGTCCATCGGCAGCGCGCGCAGGTAGCGCTTGTCGACGAGGTCCTGCAGGCTTGCCGGGTAACGCCCGCGATCTGCGTAGAAGTGGTCGATGGCAAGGCGAATCTGATGGAGATCCTCCTTCAGCGCCACCTCGCGCGCCCGATCCAGGTGACGGATGTAGCGCGGCGCGGCAATCGACAACAACAGCGCAATGCAGGCCAGCACGACCAGCAGTTCGATCACGGTAAAGCCGAAAGACAGGGCGGGAGCCGGACGCTTCATCACCACGTCACCACTGGCTCAAGGGCACGCCGTTGAGCCCCATGGCCTGCGAGCGCGAGTACACGTCGTAGACATCGCTGCCGGCTCGCGGGTGCTCAGCGTCGGACTCATAACTGCGCAAGCCCCAGGACATTTCCGGAGGCTGCCCCGGATTCGCAAATGGGTCACGCGGCACGCGGCGCAGAAAGCGCAAGACTTCGCCTTCGTGCCCCGGCCGCCCATCGTGCTGTGCCCGGGTCAGGACATCCAGGTTGGCTGGATAAAGTGATGCATCGCCTACGCTTGGCAGCATGCCCGCCTTGCGCGCCTGCTGGTAGGCATCGATGGCATCGCGGATTTCCCACAGCGCGCGTTTGAGGTCGCGCTCCTTTTCGCGTTGAACGCTGATTTCAGCCAGCGGGATGGCCACGGTCGCGAGCAAACTCAGGACGGCGAGCACAACCAGCAACTCGATCAGGGTGTAGCCACGTTTGCGCCCCATGACAGACTCGACGGCGGGTTTTCAGTTGATTTGCAAGGTGACCGATGGCCGAACCGCCGGCACCGAGGGCGTGGAGTTCAGGCCGATGGGCTGGATTGCCAAAAGTCTGACGTCAGCCGGCCCACTGCTCAAGGCCTTGAAGCGGAGTTTGAGCAATCGCCCCTTGCCGCTCGCTGCGCTGGCCTGGCTGCGAAGAATACCCAGCCGCACCGTCGAGCCCGTGGCGTCGCCACTTCGGGTAAAGCTCGTCGCCGCACCGCCTTGCCGGAAGAAGCCACCTTCCTCGCTGTCCAGCAACTGCAGTCGCGAATGGTCGAAACCGACCTCGAGGGTCATGCCGCGCAGTTCGGCCTGCGTGTCCTGGTCCAGCGCAAGCTCGACACTGTCGCCCACCTTCACCGCTGCGGGTGCATGCCAGTGCAGCGTCATTGCCGGCGCCGCGGCGGCGACAGGCACGGGCACGGGCAGTGTGATGCGGTCAGGCGCTGCGCCCGCGGACCCAGGGTTCACTGGCACGGCGTTGGTCGACTCTTCAATTGATCTCAAAGGCCGGGCATGCGGATGGGCCTCGGTACCAACCCACAACTCGGTCTGGCTCGCATCTTCAGGGCTGATGTTGCGCACGATGTGCGGCGTGATCACCAGCACCAGTTCGGTGCGATTGTCGGTGTCGGTCTGGTTGGAGAACAGGCGCCCCAACAGGGGCAGGCTGTCCAGCCCGGGAATTCCGGTGGAGCCGTGGCTTTCGTTCTTGCTGATCAGGCCGGCAAGCAACTGCGATTCGCCATCGTGCAGGCGCAGGACCGTGGTGGCATTGCGCGTGCTGATCTGATATGCCATGGTGCCCGAGCTCGTCTGCACGGCCGAACCCAGGTTGCTGACCTCGAGCCCGAGCTTGATCGACACGTCGTCATCGGCATACACGGTGGGCTCCACGTCCAGTTTCAGACCCACGTCAAGATAGGTCACCGTGTCCGACACGAAACCCGCCTGGCCCGTGGTGGCCGAGATCACCGGGATCTTCTCGCCGACCATGATCTTGGCCTTTTCCTTGTTCTTGGTGCGAATGCGCGGGTTCGCCAGCGTCGTGAAGTCGCCCAGTTGCCGGTTCAGCGTCACCGATGCGCCGCCGACCGTGATAGCGATGTCGTTCCTGGTCAGATGCCGCACGGTGGCCAGGGTCAGGTTGGCGGGTGTCGGCCCGGCGTCCGAATTGCGGCCGATGCTGAAACCCACGCTGCTGGGCAGGCTGACACCGGCCTGCAAGGTCTTGTTGGCGTTGACTTCCAGCACCTCCACGTCCAGCAGCACCTCGGGTTCATTGGTGTCGTAGAGCTTGATCAGTCGTTCGGCGAGCTCGATGGTTTCCGGGCTCTCACGCAGGGACAACATGTTGGTCCGTTCGTCCACGAAAGGATCGCGGATCCTGAGCATGGATTTCAGGAAGACGGCCGCACCCTTGGCTTCGGCGTTGGAGAGATGGAACACGCGCACGATCTGCTCCTGGTACTCACGCTGTTTGTCCGATGTGTTGGGATAGATGACGATGGTTCGAGGATCGATGACCTTCTTCGCCAGTTGGTTCGTGCCGATGATCAGGTCCAGCGCGTCTTCCACCCTGGCCTGTTTCATGAACACCGTGATCCGGGTATCGGGGCGAACGTCCTTGTCGATGATGAAATTGATGCCGCTGTCGCGCGACACCAGGTCCAGCACGGTGCGCAGGTTGGCATCCCGGAAATCCAGCGAGATGGGGCGGGTCTCCGACAGCGCCAGTTGGCCTTTGAGCGCCTCCTGGGTCTGCCGCCGGCGCAGTTGCGACATCAGATGGCGCTGCAGACCCAGAAGGCCGGCATGGCGGGGGTTGTCTTTGAGGGACTCGCCGATCAGCTTGAGGGCAGCTTCGGTGTTGTGACTGGCAACCAGGCCGCGCGCTTGTTCGAGGGCGGCGTTCTGGGTCTGCTGGATGTCGAGCAGCGCCTTGAGTTCCAGGACGCGGGTGTTTTGCGGCTCCAGGATCAGCGCGCGGTCGAGCTGGGCACCGGCCTCCAGCGGTTTGCCCTGGTTCATCAAAGTGGTGGCGGATTCGAGCAAACGGTTGACCGCCTGGGTCCGAGTCAGCACCAGAGCCGATTGCAGGGAAACACTGTCGGGGTGTTCGCGGCTGCCGTCCTTGAGCAATTGCACGCTCTGCTCGTAGGCGCCGGCGTTCAGTGCATCCTGCGCGGTTCTGCGGATGCGTTGTTCAGCGCAGCCACTCACGGCAAGCACAAGAGCCAGAGCAATGGCCCAAATTCGCCAGGGGCGTGGCGTCGGCAGAATTGGCAAGCAATCGGAATCCGCTTGAGCAGAGGGCAGCAAGGTCATGGAATGGCATCAGCAAGCGGAATCCGGATCTGCGTGTGGAAATCCAGCGGGGGGTAGTAGACCAGTACGGCATCGGCTTCGAGGCGCTCGACGACGTAGCCCTCATCGAGCGGAGACCCTTTGGCGACTGGAAGATCCTTGCCTTCATGGCTCAAATAGACATGCGTGCGTCCATCCGGATCCTTGACGCGTCCCAGGAAACGATAACTGAGTGGAGGGGGCGTCGGCGCGGGCACGACTGCCACCTGTGGTGCAGCGACCGCAACTGGGGGTGCAGGCGGTTTGACACCCTCGAAGGGATCGAATGCAGCGGGCTCCAATCGGGGGCGCGGCAATTCGGCGGGCAATGCGAGACCGGCATCCACCGGGCCAGGGCGGTCGTTTGAGACCTCTGCCGGTACCGCAGGAATCGCAGGCGGCGAGCCAGAAGGAGGGAGTTCTGTTGATGCAGGGAATAGAACGGCCCAGGCCGACAAAGACAAGGTGATTGCCAAGGTCCAACGGAGCCAAGGTTTCATCAACGACTACGTGGCTGGGTCAGGAGGAGGAAATCGACATGCGCCTCCACGTCCGGCGCTTGCCCACCTCGTCTGAAAGACAAGTTCTGGATGACAAGTCCAGGAGTACCATCCAATTCGGCCGCGAGAATCGCTTTGACCTTTGGGTACTTCCCCTTTAGCTCGACCGAAAAGCTGCTCCGGCCCAACTTGCCGGCAGTGGCGACTGCCGCCCAATTTGTTATTGATTCAATCGAGACGCCCTGTCGGGTAGCGAGAGACTGAAAGTCTTGCAAGAAGCGCTGTGAATCGGTGTCCTGAGGCAGGCGCTCAGCAAAAAGTTCGGGCGGACTTGCCACCGCATCCGCAGTCAGTTCGGCCAACTCGGGATGTGATACGTTTTGAGTTTGATCCTGTAGGCGAAGACTCAAGTAGAAGGCCAGTGCAGTCACAGCAACAAAGAAACCAATCAAAAAACGAAATTGGCGCACCGGTGTCCGCATAGCGCCAAGAACAGCAGAACCCTCACTGTCGCCCCACAAATCAAATAACCTAACATCTAAAGTTCGCATGGCGCTACTGGGTGAGCGGTGGCTTAACGACTAACTGCCAAGATCGGTGCCTTGTGGAGCGACAACCGCACGCGAGGTACAGCGCGGCAAAGCGCCGTGTTTTTACCATGCTTGGTCCGGCGCGCTCTCATGATCGACCCTGAACCGCCTCGTTTTGCGTCGTTGAATTCCAGCGAACCGCTATCGAGCGGCAGCGGTCAGACGATGAAGGTGGTGGCGCTGCCGATGACCTTGCGGCGATGCGTCAGCGTGGCGGGCTTGCTGTAGCTGTTGTCGGTGGCGCGCCCGGAATAGTCGCAGTCCAGCGTGCTCGTGACCTTCGGCTTGCGGCCCGGAGCCGTAGTTGTACACGCGCCAGCACCGACGACGTTCCAGGCGGTCTCGGTGCCGTCCGGTGCCCTTCTTCGGCCCCAGGCGTCGTAGCCCATGCGTTGCAGCACGGTTGCGCTGGCGTCCATCACCACGTTCAGGCTGCCGGCG
>Ga0164241_10006123_pt1 | contig 11030 bp, 10 predicted proteins | sample OricomyardsoilBY_FD_108780 | JGI IMG/M metagenome (GOLD analysis project Ga0164241, IMG submission 108780) | Backyard soil microbial communities from Emeryville, California, USA - Original compost - Back yard soil (BY) | ecosystem: Environmental > Terrestrial > Soil > Unclassified | place: USA... | reverse complement strand
GCGCATGCCGTCGGGCAGCGACGTCCAGATGTGATATCCACCAGGCCGGACCGCGCGAACCGTCAGGTGCGGGCACCGATCCGCCAGGCTCTGCACCAGTGCGTCCCGCCGATCTCGCAAGGCCGAAGCCAGCCGACGCAGGTGCGTCGCATAGGAAGGCGAGGTCATCAACTCCAGTGCGGCCTCCTGCATCGGCCGGGGCACGAAGAAGCTGTTGATCACATGGCTGTCCCGCAGCCGGGTGTACGCCGCACCACGCGCGGTCAGAGCCGAGATCCGCAGGCTCGGTGACGTCGGTTTGGTCAGCGAGCGGATGTGGACGACATGACCGCCCGGATCGTCCGCGGCCAACGGTTGCGGCAGATCGGGGGCGTCGTCGTGCACCAACCGGCGCGTGAAGTCGTCCTCGATGACGAAGGCCCCGGCCCTGCGCACGGCATCCATCAACCGGGCTCGCCGGGCCGGCGCGAGGACCGCGCCGGTCGGGTTCTGGAACAACGGCTGACAGACAAGGACCCGCGCACCCGAACTCGCGAAGGCCTCGTCGAGCAACTCCACCCGCAGACCATCCACGTCGAGTGGAACAGGCACACATCGCAGCCCAGCCGCCTCGGCAGCAGCCAGGGTCCCCGGGTACGTCGGTGATTCCACGAGCACCGCTTGACCCGGGTCGGTCAGCGCCCTCAGCGCGGTGACCAGCCCGGTCTGCCCGCCGGAGCTGATCAGCACGTCGTTGGCGCCGATCGGTCCCTCGCGTCCGCCGATGTCGGCGGCGAACCAGGCGCGCAGTTCCGGGATCCCCTCGGCCGGCGAGCGCGTCCAGGTCCCGGGACGCCGGCCCGCACGACCCATCGCATCGGCCAACGCCTTGCTCGGCTGCAGCGACTCGTGCAGGTAACCGACGGACAGGTCGACGACTCCTTCGGCCTGGGTCGACAGCATGCCCATCATCGCGGTGGTCCTGGGACGCCGACCGCTCTCGAGAGCCCTGTCCTGCCAGGAGAAGTCGGCCTTGGCGACCAGCCGGCGAGGTACACGATCACTGACGAAGACCCCGGAGCCCGGACGCGAACTGACCAGGCCCTCCGCGATCAGAACGGTCACCGCACGCGAGAGAGTGACCGGACTGATCCCCCATCGGTGGACCAGAGTCCGGCTGGACGGCAGACGGCCACCCGGACCGGCACTGGTGACCTCGGCACGCAACCGGCCGACGACGACAGCCAAACTGCTATCGTTGTTCATGACGGCACAGGATAGCGCTACTGTCACCAGCCGAGAAGCGATACCGACCAGAGCCGGGACGATCGCCGCTCTCGTCGGCGTCGCGTCGTTCTCCCTGAGCTTCCCGGCCACAGTGTGGACAACGCGCGGCATGGGACCGTGGACGGCGACCGGACTACGCGGTCTGCTGGCCGGACTCCTTGCCGTCGTACTGCTCGCCGCACTTCGCGTCAGACGTCCGCAACGCGAGGACGTGCCCGGACTGCTGATCGTCGCCGGCGGTTGTGTCATCGGCTTCCCACTGCTGACCACCCTCGCGCTGCAGACTTCCACGACCGCCCACTCCGCGGTGGTGATCGGCCTCCTTCCGATCGCGACGGCTTCCGCATCAGCAGTCCTGACCAAGCGGCGGCTACCCGCGACGTTCTGGATCGCTGCGTGTGCAGGCGCCGCGGCTGTTGTGGTCTTCACACTCAGCCAGCATCACGGGTCTGTTTCGGTTGCAGATCTCTACCTGCTGGCCGCATTGGTCGTGTGTGCACTCGGCTACGCCGAAGGCGGTCGACTCGCCGGCCACCTGCCCGGCTGGCATGTGATCGCGTGGGCCGTCGTCCTCGCCCTACCGATCAGCCTTGCCCTCACGCTGGTCGCCGTACCGCATGAATCGTTCCATCCGTCCGCATCGAGCCTGCTCGGACTTGCTTACATTGCTGGGATTTCGCAACTCGGCGGGTTCGTCGTCTGGTACCGCGGGATGGGGATCATCGGTGTCGCGAAGGCCAGTCAGTTGCAACTCGCGCAACCGATGCTGACGCTCGTGTGGTCGGTTCTGCTGATGAACGAGCACCTTCCGGTGACCGCGCCGATCACCGCGGTCGTCGTACTGCTGTGCATCGTCGCGACGCAACGGGCGCGCACCTGACAGGATTCAAACACCTGTAACACCCCGATACTTGAAAGCTGCCGCCGAGTTTGATCTGGTGGAGCCAAGTGGTTCAGCCCTGATGCCACCCGACCTGCACGACGACACGACGAGGTTCCTCCCGTGACGATCGCAGCTGTCAGCGCTGAGGACTCCAAGCAGCGCGTAGCCGAAACCACCCACGAACTCCTGCTCGCAGCCGACGGCGTGCCCGATCCGCGGCACCAGGAACTCCTCGACGAGGTCGTCATCCTGAACGCGCCTGTCGCCCGCTCGATCGCCTCGCGATATCGCAGCAAGGGCGTGGATGCCGACGACCTCGAACAGGTCGCCTACCTCGGTCTGGTCAAGGCCGCGAACGGCTACCGGCTCGACGCGTCGACGGCGTTCCTCTCGTACGCCGTACCGACGATCAGGGGCGAGCTGAAGCGCTACTTCCGCGACTGCGCGTGGACCGTCCGGCCGCCGCGCCGGGTCCAGGAGATGCAGGGCAGCATCGCGGCCGCCGCGCCCGAGCTGATCCAGCGGCTCGGGCACGTGCCCACCGACGAGGAGACGGCCGAGGCGCTCGGCACCGATCCGGCCGAGATCGCCGAGGCCAGCTCGGTCCGCGGCTGCTTCAGCACGTTGTCGCTGGACGCGCCCGGCGCGGTCGACAGCACGATCAGCTTGCTCGACACGGTCGCCGACGACGAGGACGGCTACGACCTGGTCGAGAACGTCCACACCCTGACCCCGGCCGTTTCCGGCCTCGGCGACCGGGACAAACGCATCCTCGAGCTGCGGTTCCGCAACGGGCTGACCCAGGAGGAGATCGGCCACGAGCTCGGCGTCAGCCAGATGCAGGTGTCGCGGCTGCTCCGCGGCATCCTGGAGAAGCTGCGCACCGAACTGGCCGGTCGGGCCGGTCCGGCCGGGAGGTAATTCCGGTACCGTCGCCCCTGTGGACTTCGAGGAGGCGGCGGATGCGCTCTACGCGGCGCCGGCTGCCGATTTCATTGCTACTCGCAACGAGCTCGCCAAGCAGCTGAAGGCTGACGGCGACCAGCTCGGGTCGACCCGGCTGAAGGCGATGCGCAAGCCGACGGTCGCGGCCTGGGTGACGAACCTGGTCGCCCGGAAGCTGCCGGACGCACTCGACGATCTGCTCGCGCTGGGCGACGAGTTCCGCGAGGCGACCGCCGATCTCGACGGCGACCGGCTGCGTGAACTGACACCGCGACGCCACCAACTGCTGGACAACGTGGCCAAGGAGGCCACCCGGCTGGCCGGGGACGAGGGCCAGAAGGTCAGCCCCGACGTCGGGCAGAAGCTGCGCGAGACGCTCGATGCCGCGCTGGTGGATCCGGCCGCGGGCGACGCCGTACGGGAAGGCCGGTTGAGCAGCGCGCTGCGGCACGTCGGCTTCGGTGTCGTCGACGAGAACGGCGAACCGTCCAACGTCACCCCGCTCACCGACGAACGCCGCCAGGCCGCCCGCGACCGGCGGAAGGCGCAGCAGGCCGAGGCCGACGAGGAGTCCGCGTCCGCGCGGAAGAAGCGGGAAGCCGCGGAGCGCGACGAGGAAGAGCGCGAGGCCGCCGAGAGGGCGAAGGCCAAGCAGGCGCTGGAGGACGCGGTCGGGGCGGCGCAGGAGGCCGAGGCGAAGGTCGAGGACCTCGACAACCAGCTCGACGAGGCCCGCGAGACCCTGACCGAAACACAGGAGTTGATCAAACGGCTCGGCGCGGAACTGGACGATGCCCGCCGCGCCGCCCGCGACGCCCAGAAGACAAGCCGGGAAGCCCGCAAGCGGTACAACCGTCTCTGATCCGGGTACCCGGCCCGGTGAGCTGACCTACGCGGCGGTCGGGCCTTCGCCTGGAGTGGGGAGCAGATAGCTGCTCGGGTTGGTCGGAGCGCCGGCGTCCAGCCAGCGGTGGAAGCCGTCCGGGTTCTGTCGCTCGAACTCGTCGAGGCAGATCCGGCGCACCTCGGCGACCGCCTGGCGGTCGCGCGGTCCGGCACCATGGGCGAGTTGGGTGGCGGTCTCGCTCCAGACGCCGCACAACTCCTCGATGCTCAGCGGGCACTGCAGCGACGCGATCAGCGCCTCGTCCTCGAAGGACTGCCTCTCCGTCATCCGCGTCAGCGTCCGCTGCCCCCGCGACGGACGGTGCCGCCGCTCCGGTGTGACCAGGTCGATCAGCACGAAGAGTGCCGCCAGCACCAGCGCCACGGCCAGTCCGACCGCACCCCAGGCCAGCAACCGCACGATCCCCGGCAGGCACAGCACCGCGGCGGCCGCAGCTGCCGCGACCGTCACCGACGACTCGTACGGCGACTCGTCCGCGACGTGCTTGATCACCGCGGCCAGCGGCCAGACCAGGACGAACACCGTGACCAGCAGGATCGTCGCGGCGAGCGGACCGAGCAGCATGATGCCCGCGAGCACCCCCGCGGTACCCACCCCGAGTCCAGCAGCGATCGCTATCCGCCGTACAAGCTGTGACCGGTTCTTCACGGAAACTCACCCGTTGCCACGAAACACCTCACGTGTCACCCACCCCCGACCCACGCCCTCTTCCCCCACAACGAACAGCCCGCCCGGACCGTTCCCCGACCGGGCGAGGCCCGATCAGGCAGCGGTGGGGGTGGCGGAACGGTCGAGCGGATGAGCGATCTCGTCCGAGGGCATCCGGCCGAAGTACACGACCAGCAGCGACACCAGGGCCGGTCCGACACCGGCGATGATGAAGACCGCCGTCAGGCCGAGTACGGCGCCCGCCGGGCCGGCCAGCGCCATCGACAGTGGCATCAGCAGCAGCGACACGAAGAAGTCCAGGCTCGCAATGCGTCCGCGCAGGCGATCCGGCACCCGACGCTGCAGCAGCGTCCCCCAGATCACCATGGCCGCGGACCCGGTCGCGCCGACCACGGCCGCACCGACCGCCATCACCCACAGATCGCGGGCGAACCCGAGCAGCACGAACGGCAGCGAGCCGACGCCCCACATCAGCGTCATCACCGTCAGGTACCGCCGCGGCAGGCTCCGCGACGAGATCAGCAACGCGCCGGCCGCACCGCCGATCCCGAACGCCGCCAGCACCAGACCGAAGTCGCTCGGCCCGCCACCGAGCTGATCCCGGATGGCGAAGGGCAGCAGCACCTCCAGCGGCCCGAGGATGAGCAGCACGAACACGGTCCCGAACAGCAAGGACGCGAGCAGCCACCGGGTCTGCCGTACGTAGGTCCACCCCTCGCGCAGATCGCCGAAGATCGTCCGCGGGCCCTCCGCCGTCTCGCCGGCCTCCTCGTTCGTCGCCGGCACGCGCATCGCGAGCACGCAGCCGGCGGAGGGAAGGAGCTGATGATCTCGCGCAGCGGCGCGACCCGGCTCATCGGCAAGCTCGAGGACAAGGACGGCTGGGTGGTCCGCCGGAACACTCCCGAGGACCGCCGGGCCACCTGGTCCTAGCTGACGCCGGCCGGCCGGGAGGCGCTCGCGGCTGCCCAACCTGTGGTCGAGGCTGTGCGCTCGACGGTCTTCGCCCATCATGTATCAGATGAGGACCTTCGCCGCGCGAGCCGGATCCTGGACGTTCTGGCCGATGCCAACCCGAACGACGACGGCTTCGACTGCGGGCTCTGAGCCGGCCATACCCCAGGGCTCCCCCCGGTGAGCGCCGCCGACGAGCGGTTCGCCGAGCGCGTCCGCGCCCTCCGGCCCGAGCCGTGCGACTACCCGGCCGACCAGCTGAGAGTCCTGTACGACGCTCAGCTCGGCAGCAGGCACGCGGACCTGGCGGCTCGCTGGATGCAGGCGCAGGGCCACGGCTACTACACGATCGGATCCGCAGGCCACGAGGGCAACGCCGCGGTCGCTGCCGCGCTCCGCCCCACCGACCCGGCGCTGCTGCACTACCGCTCCGGCGCGTTCTACCTGGCCCGCGCCGAGCAGAGCGGGTCCAAGGAAGGGCTGCGCGACATCCTGCTCGGGGTCGCGGCGGCGACCAGCGAGCCGATCGCCGGCGGTCGGCACAAGGTGTTGGGCCGGCACGATCTGGCGATCATCCCGCAGACGTCGACGATCGCGTCACACCTGCCCCGGGCGATGGGTGTCGCGTTCTCGCTGTCGCGGTCGGCGAAGCTCGGCGTACCGTCACCGTGGCCGGCCGACGCGATCGTGGTGACCAGCTTCGGCGACGCGTCCGCGAACCATTCCACCGCGACCGGCGCGATCAACGCGGCCCTGCACGCGTCGTACCAGGGGCTGCCGATGCCGCTGCTGCTGGTCTGCGAGGACAACGGGATCGGGATCAGCGTGCGGACCCCGGAGGGCTGGATCCGGCAGGCGTACGGGCAGCGGCCGGGCTTGCGGTACTTCGATGCCGACGGCACCGATGTCGCCGCGGCGCTGACCATGGCGACCGAGGCGGCGACCTTCGTCCGCCGGAACCGGCGGCCGGCGTTCCTCCGGTTGCGGACCGTCCGGTTGTTCGGCCACGCCGGCTCCGACGTGGAAACGGCGTACCGTTCGCCGGCCGAGCTCGCGGCCGACGAGGAACTGGATCCGCTGCTCGGTACGGCGCGACTACTACTGGGTGCCGGTCTCGACGCGGACGACGTGATCGAGCTGTACGAGGACAAGCGGTCCGAGGTGATGCAGATCGCGGCGGATGTGGCCGGCCTGCCGCAGCTGTCCTCGGCCGAGGCAGTCGCCGCGCCGCTGCGGTTCCCGGATCCCGAGGCGGTCGCGGAGTCGTTGCCCCAGCGCAGCACCACGACGGACAAGTTGACGCTCAGCCAGTCGATCAATCGAGCGCTCGCCGACGTGCTGGCGTCGTACCCGGAGGCGATGGTCTTCGGCGAGGACGTCGGCCGCAAGGGCGGCGTGTACGGCGTCACGCGCGGACTGCAGAAGGCGTTCGGACCGGCCCGGGTGTTCGACACGCTGCTGGACGAGCAGTCGATCCTCGGACTCGGGCTGGGTGCCGGAGTGTCCGGATTGCTGCCGATCCCGGAGATCCAGTACCTGGCGTATCTGCACAACGCGGAGGACCAGCTGCGCGGCGAGGCGGCGTCGCTGAAGTTCTTCTCGCAGGAGCAGTACTCGAACCCGATGGTGCTGCGGATCGCCGGTTACGGCTACCAGAAGGGGTTCGGCGGCCACTTCCACAACGACGACGCGATCGCGGTACTGCGGGACATTCCGGGGCTCGTGATCGCGTCACCGTCGAGGCCCGACGATGCAGCGGCCATGCTGCACGCCTGCGCGGCGGCCGCCCGGTCCTCGGGCACGGTCAGCGTGTTCCTCGAGCCGATCGCGCTCTACCACCGGCGCGATCTGTACGACGACGGCGACGACCGGTGGCCGGCGCCGTACCCGACCGAACCCGTGCCGATCGGACGCGGCCGGACGTACGGCGACGGATCGGACCTGACCCTGGTCACCTTCGGCAACGGCCTGCCGATGAGTCTGCGGGTCGCCGCGCGCGTGCCCGGCGTCCGGGTGCTCGACCTGCGCTGGCTCGCGCCGCTTCCGGTGGAGGATCTGTTGCGCGAGGCAACAGCTACCGGCGGGGTGCTGGTGGTCGACGAGACCCGCCGTTCCGGTGGTGTGTCGGAAGGCATCCTGGCCACGCTGATCGACCACGGCTACACCGGCCGGCTGGCCCGGGTGACCTCGGAGGACTCGTTCGTCCCGCTCGGCGACGCGTCGCGTCAGGTGCTGCTCAGCGAGCAGACCATCGAGGCCGCCGCACGCGAACTGCTCAGCTGAACAGCCGCTGCCAGAACGACTTCTTCCGCTCCGGCTCCGCTTGCGGGGCCGGCTGCGGCCGGTTGGCAGGATCGCGCCGGTCCATCCGCCACTGGGCGAGGATCGCCGCCTCGTCCACGGTGCCCACCGGCACGACCGGGCCGGTGGTGTCGCGGATGCTGATCAGGATCCGCTTGTTCAGATCGGCCAGGTAGTCGCGGACCTGCGACTCGCGCCGCATCCCCCGGACCTTGTCGTGGACCTGCTGCTTCTCCTTGCGCAGCAGGACCGCGGGCGGCAGCAGCGCCTCGGTCTCGATCTGTTCGCGGCGGATGAAATCCTTGACCCACCAGTCCGGGTCATGCCCGTCCGCCAGCTTCAGCGGCTTGCCCGCACCGGGCAGATCGTCGAACTCGCCGGCCTTCTCGGCCCGGCTGATCTGCAGATCGACCCAGTCCTGCGGCGACATGTTCGGTGGCTTGCGCTCGGTCATGTCTCACCTCATCTGTCTCATCGACAGTTGCTCCGGAACGTCAGCCTACCGGCTTGTGAATGCAATCACAAGACATACTGGAGGGGTGCACCTGACCGACGAAGAGATCGCGGCGCTGACACCGGACGAGCGGCGGGACCTGATCCTGCGGCTGGTTCCGCGCGAACCCGGCGGCCTGCCGTCGCCGCGGACGATCGAGCGGATCCGCAAGTGGCGGACCGCACTGATGCTGATCTGCGCGCTCGCGCTGGTCCCCTGGACCGTGTACCTGGCGATCACGCTGCCCAGCCACTACGTCGCCCGGAACTGGGTCGCCACCTGGGTCGGCTTCGACATCCTGCTGCTGGCCATGCTCGTGCTGACCGCGCTGGCGGGCTGGAAGCGCAAGCAACTGGTCTTCCCGACCGCGTTCGCCACCGGGGTGCTGCTGATCTGCGACGCATGGTTCGACGTGATGACCAGCCAGCGCGGCGGGGACCTCACCCAGGCCCTGCTCAGCGCCTTCCTGGTCGAGCTCCCGCTGGCGTTCGTCCTGATCGCCGGCCCGCTCCGCCTGCTCCGGTACGTCGCCGTCCGGCACGGCCTGATCCACCCGCACATGCACCTGTGGCGGATGCCCATCCCGATCCCGGATCTCTACTCCGACCACAAGGTGCCACCCACGACTTAGGGTGGAGACCCACTGCGAGGAAGGGTTGCCGAATGGCCGTCGAGGTTCTGTCCGTTGTGGCCGGCGAGCGGGTCGCGGAAGCGGTACGGCGTACCGCGTCGACCAATCCGGCGGACACCAGCGACGTGGTGGGGATCGTCGGCAGCGCCGGGCCGGACGTCCTCGTCCGGGCGGCCGAGGCGGCGCGGGACGCGCAGACGGCCTGGGCCGCGACGCCGGCACCGCAGCGCGGTCAGGTGATCGCGAACGTCGGGCGCCTGATGACCGCGAACAAGGAGCGGCTCGCCGCGCTGGTGACTCGCGAGATCGGCAAGCCGATCGCCGAGGCCCGCGGCGAGGTGCAGGAGATCATCGACACCTGCGACTTCTTCGTCGGCGAAGGCCGCCGGCTCTACGGCCAGACGGTTCCGTCGGAGATGCCCGACAAGCAGTTGTTCACGTTCCGCCGGCCGGTCGGCACGGTGGTCGTGATCACGGCCGGCAACTTCCCGGTCGCCGTACCGTCCTGGTACATCGTGCCTGCGCTGCTGTGCGGCAACACAGTGGTCTGGAAGCCGGCGGAGTACTCGGCCGTGGTGTCCGACGCGTTCTACGAGATCTTCGCGCACTCCGGCGTACCGGCCGGGGTCTTCAACCTCGTGCACGCCGACGGGCCGGACACGTTCACCGGACTCGAGCAGGCGCTGCAGGCGGGGCTCGTCAACAAGGTCGGCTGCACGGGTTCCAGTGCGGTCGGCAGCCGGATCGGCGAGCTCTGCGGGCGCCACCTGCAGACCCCGTGCCTGGAACTGGGCGGCAAGAACCCGATGGTGATCACCGAGGACGCCGACCTCGACCTGGCCGTCGAGGGCGCCTTGTTCTCCGGCTTCGGTACGGCGGGACAACGGTGCACCTCACTCGGTACGGCGATCGTCCACGTGTCGGTGCACGACGACTTCGTCGACCGGTTCGACCGGGCCGTCGCGGATGCTGCGATGGGCGATCCGGCGCAAGACGTACTGCTCGGCCCGTTGCTGGCCGACAAGTTCGCTGCCGGGTTCGAGAAGTCGCTGGGCTGGATCGCGGCCCACCACCGGGTGATCGGCGCGACCGGCCGGGTCACCGCGGACAACCCGCGGGCCGGGTTCGTCGGCGACCCCGGGGCCGGCTTGTTCTACCACCCGGTGATCGTCGACGGTGTCCGGCCGGACGACGAACTGTTCCTGAACGAGACGTTCGGCCCGATCGTCGGCGTCACGACGTACACGACCCTCGACGAGGCGATTGCCCTTGGCAACAAGCCTGGGTACGGCCTGTCCAGCTCGATCTACACCACCGACCCGAACAAGGCGTTCCGGTTCGCGCAGGGCATCTCGGCCGGCATGGTGAGCGTCAACAACTCGACGTCGGGCGCGGAGGCGCACCTGCCGTTCGGCGGCAACGGGAAGTCCGGCAACGGCTCGCGGCAGAGCGGGGTCTGGGTGCTCGACCAGTTCACCCGCTGGCAGTCGATGAACTGGGACTACTCGGGCAAGCTGCAGAAGGCACAGATGGACACCGCGACGGTCGAGGCGGACCTCGCGTTCCTGCTGCCCTGATGGTTGCGCCCCTGCCCGGCTCCGCCGATGTGGTGATCGTCGGCGGCGGCGTGATGGGTACGAGCATCGCGTTCCACCTCGCCGAGGCCGGGGTGGAACGCATCCTGCTGCTGGAACGCGACGAGCTCGGCTCCGGCTCCACCTCCAAGGCGGCCGGCGGCGTCCGCGCGAACTTCTCGGACGAACTCAACATCGCGCTGGGCGCCCGCAGCCTGGAGGCTTTCGCCCGGTTCGGTGAGCGGCCCGGTCAGCAGATCGACCTGCATCGCGTCGGCTATCTCTTCCTGCTGGAGACGGCCGACCAGCTCGAGCTGTTCCGCGAGAGCACCCGCCTGCAGAACAAGGCGGATCAACCGACCAGGATGATCGAGGTCGACGAAGCGGTCCAGCTTGCGCCGATCGTC
>Ga0164241_10006122_pt1 | contig 11035 bp, 10 predicted proteins | sample OricomyardsoilBY_FD_108780 | JGI IMG/M metagenome (GOLD analysis project Ga0164241, IMG submission 108780) | Backyard soil microbial communities from Emeryville, California, USA - Original compost - Back yard soil (BY) | ecosystem: Environmental > Terrestrial > Soil > Unclassified | place: USA... | reverse complement strand
TTCATCATACAGTTTATTATCTTCTCTGCCAACTGTATAGCTTACGCCTGCCTTTGCCATCAGGTCACCTTCATAACTGCAGTCAATAAACATTTTTGCGAAAATGATTTTATTGGTTGAAGATGTTGGGTCATCAGTATTCTCAACAATAATATTTTGAATGGTTGCATCTTTTTTTGATGTTTTAATAATCCTGTAATTAAACAGCACAGGCACATTTGCTTCTTTAATATAATCTTTAAAAATATTTTCAGCTACATGCGGTTCAAATATCCACGATTCAAATTTGCCATAATGCTTGCCAGCCCTTCTGTAGAAATCTCTCGCAAGCCCTGTAACTACATATTTGTTACCTATATCAGTATAACCTAATCCGCCTGAACTTAACCCGCCCAAATGTTTGCCAGGCTCAATTAATATAACCTTCTTATTTTGTTTAGCTGCTGTGTAGGCGGCAATAACGCCGGCAGAAGTTCCGCCATATATACAAATGTCAAATTGCTGGGCGTGTAATTTTAAATGTAAAATCAGCAAAACAAGAATGATAGTTTTTTTCATAACAGGCATAAATCAAAAGTCGCGTTTATTTTTTATTGCTGCCTTACTTGTATTATTAATTCACTGTAAAAAGAGTATGAATAAATAATAATGGCTTCCATGAAAATATACAGCTCACAGGGTTATACAGCCAATTTGAGAGGAGTGGGCCTTAGTCAGTTTTTGTGTATATTAAGGCATGAAACGCAATAGCCGGTTCTATAAAAATTATTCGAAAATGTTTAAGCATAATTACGGAGGCAGTATAATGCTTGTAATTTTGATGTATGATTCAATTAAAAAATAAAGAGCTTGCAGTAAACATTAATGAAAAAGGCGCAGAACTGCAAAGCGTGCAATTAAATGAAGTTGAATATTTATGGCAAGCCAATGCAGCTTACTGGGGTAAACATGCTCCTGTATTGTTTCCGATAATTGGAGAATTGAAAGACGGCAAATACATTTTTAATAATGAAGAATATAAACTTTCAAGGCATGGCTTTGCAAGAGATAAAATGTTTCAGGTAAAACAATTGTCTGAAAAATCTGCAGTGTTCACTTTGCAAAGCAATGAAGAAACACTGGCGGTATATCCTTTTCATTTTGTTTTTAATGTTGAATACGCTTTAAGCGATACAGAACTTTTTTGCACTTATTATATAAAAAACCTGGGCAAAAGCAGCATGTATTTTTCTGTTGGCGGGCACCCGGCTTTTAATGTGCCTTTATTAAAGCAGCTTCAATACACGGATTATTTTTTGGAGTTTAATAAAGATGAAGTGCTGCATCGTTACCTTTTGCAGAGCGGTTTAATTGGAAACGAAACCAAACAAATAAAGCTCAGCAATAAAACTTTACAGCTTGAGCCTTCATTGTTTTATGCCGATGCTATTGTTCTTAAACATATTAATAGTAACGAGATAAAGTTGTTTTCACATAAAGATGAACGTGGATTGAAATTTAAGTTTGATAACTTTCCATATTTAGGTATATGGGCAGCCGCAGATGCGCCATTTATTTGCCTTGAACCCTGGTGCGGAATTGCAGATAGTATTTACCACAATCACCAACTGCCGTACAAAGAAGGAATAAATACACTTTCCGCAAATGAAAGCTGGCAAAGAATATGGAGTGTTGAACTATTTTAAATTTATTGGTTATAAAATTATTATGCATTGTACTGGCGTAGCGGAAATGCATTATATCTTCAACATTGCCCAGCATAGTCTTCAACTTCACTGAACAATTTATTTATAAGCTTGCCGGCTATTTGAATTAGTTCTTTTTCTACTAAATGCTTTGTAACCCATGTTGCTTAAAATGCAAAACCAATATGTATTAAATAACGAAATCCCATGCTGGTAGTTTTTAATCCACCATTAGCATCTAATTCTTTATCGGCAAGAACGTAATTCATTCCCGGGAATTTTTGAGAGATAAGGTCAATCAATGCCTCATTTAGATTTTGCTTTTGATCTTCAGTAAGGTTGCCATTAGCCTTTACTTTAAGGTTATATACAGAAACACCAGGCCCTATTAACACCATATCAAGTGTAACCCTTTTCCAGAATACAAATTGATAACCAAGTTCAACGCCCGCTGATAAAATCTTGAACTTAGTATCTGTGGTAATAAGCTTTTGTTCCGAACTATTTCGCTGAAAATCCCAATCGTTCTTCCTGTTAAAACTATTATAGGAAATATACGGCCCAATGTAAACACCATGCGGCGCATAATATTTATTCTCGTTACGTAGATAAAACCGATAATCTGCCGACAAATTAAAACCTTTGTTCTCCAAATCTTTCTGCAGGTGAAAGCTGTCTGTATTAATAGATACCAGTTTAGGCAATGCGGCGGCGCCCACATTTATAGAAAAACTCTGGTGCGGGTTTACCATGCGCTCATAGCCTAAAATTAAATAATTACCAAAGCCAAAAAGCAAGGCTCCCGAAATATTGTATCGAATTATATTTTTATATGATTTTTTCCAGGTAGAATCTGTACTTGTGGTTTGGCTATTACTTGAATTGGCATACATAAGCAGCATTATAAATCCCAGGCTTCCGATAAGTGTTTTTAATTTCATAACATTTTAATTTTAAATTGGGTAGTATATCAGTTTGAATTTTATCCCGAAAAATTCGCAGATATGCATAAGTGCTTTCACAAATAAAAGTCTGCGGATATATTAGCATAGATGCAGGAAATTTTTAAACTGAACGCTGCCTAAAGAGCAGCGGTTAATAGTGATTTTTTAAATTTAGCTAAATGTATCTGTTTTATTGTTATAACTGTAAAATGCTGTACTTTTTTTAGTCCTTTCACAGTAAAATAATCAGGTTATATGCAGCGCATTAAAAGCATATTTTTTATTATGAATTACAAATATTATAATCTCTTTGTTGCGCTGTTAATAGATCAATGTGGTTTTTAATTATTAGCATTTAGTTTTTCGACGCGCGGTATTATTCTCCTATCTGCGCTATTCCGTAACTGTATTGTGGCAAAAAGGATGGATGCTGAATTGTTTAAAAGAGTATATTCTCATGCAGGTTAGCTTGCCAGATTTATCTCTGAATTGGGTTAATCTGGCCGTATTTTGGTTTGATTGTAAGAATGTACAATATCCGGTTTAAATTTTTATATAGATTATATTGTCTGTTGAATCAAAATCTGCTTAGAGCGTATATTAATTACTTCCATCGTTTAAAACAAACTTTTGTTTAAACGATGTTTTACGATTTAAAGAAACATTATCATCACTATTCATAGGATTAAGTTGTGGCTTGTGATAACTGCCTCCACCATTAAATCCGTCACCACCATGCGTTCCACCTCCATCATCTGTTCCGCCTCCACCGTTCATGCCGCCATGAAAACCACCATGCGCACCACCTCCTTTGCCATTTTTTGCATCACCTGTTTCAGACTTTGATAATCCGTTCAGTTCAACATTTAATGTTATATCATTCAATGCATCTTTTGCTGAGTAGCCCGCACCAAAAAATGCTTTTTTAGCAATAGCAATTTCATACACCATGTTAGCTGAAGTATCCCAATCAACCGCAACATGTATATCAGAATCATTTGTTGATATTTCACCATTGGCATTAGTAAAACCATTTACCTGCATAGTGGTATGTTTTGCAATATAATTTTGCCTGAATGTTTCTTTATTAAATGCAGGCTGTGTACCCGTAGCCGGGGGATTATTTTTACTAAAAGAAGAATCTTTAAACTGTTGTTTTGTTTGTGGTAACGGAAATATGATAGATGCTTCATGCTTTGACTGGCCCTTTTCACTAAGTGTAATTTTCATGCCGGCACGCATCAGCTTCATTTCTGCAGCTTGTGTACCGGTTAAAAAGCATAAATAAATATTTTCAGAATCGTTAGCTATACCAAAATTTAATTGTGTTTCATCATCATAAAAACTCAGCGATCCCCATTCCTTATTATTCCCATCAGCGGTTACATGCATCCATTTGGAAGTTGATACATCGCTTTGGGCAATAACATGCAGGCAAATATTCATGCAAATCATCAGCATAAAATTCTTTTTCATAACCTTCTTTTAACAAAAAGGGATAAAGTGAATTGAATATTTGTGAAAAAAATGTTTGAGCGAATAATTTTCACAAAAAATTTCAAAGATTAATTGTCATTTAATAAACAAATCTTGTGTTTCGCACTTGTACTTATAAGGAGAATTGTTGAGATGAAAATTATTGCGCGTTATCCGTTAGCTTATGTACATAGCTTTGTTGCCCTGTGCAAAAAAAATTGTCGTATTAACGTTGCGTGGCGTATAGCAGGAAGTCATAAAAAATTAACTGCTTAAATTCTTAAAATAGTGAAGGCTGTTTTCTTTGTCTTTATCAATCTGTTTTATTAAATCTTCCAGTGAATTAAATTTTTCTTCTGGCCGTAAATATTTAAGCACAAAAACTTTCATAATGCGCCCGTAAATAATTTCTGAAAAATTAAAAATATTCATCTCGATAGTACGGTTTTTACCATCAATAGTAGGGCGAACGCCAATACTCATCATACCTTTCAACAACTGCGCATCTTCATCATTAACGATTCTCGATTCCCGATTCACGATGGCCGCTTCCGCCACGTAAATTCCGTTTGAAGGCACTAATTTATCTTCATCATGAATAATAATATTGGCAGTTGGGTAACCTAAGGTTCTGCCTAATTTATTTCCATCTACTACCATTCCTTCAAAAAAATATGGATAGCCCAAAAAGCTGTTTGCTGTTTTTATATCTGCATTTAACAAAGCTTCACGAATACGCGTAGAACTAACCGTTATTTCGTTAATAAGCTTTTCAGAAATTTCTTTTACAAAAAAACCTAATTCCTGTCCCATTTTTTCAAGCAGATGATAATCCCCGCGACGGTCTTTCCCAAAGCGATGATCGTAACCAATTATTAATGTATGCGGCCTGCATTTTTCAAATAAAAAATTTTTCACATATTCTTCAGGCTTTTGCTCTGAAAAATCTTTGTTGAAAGGAACAATTATTAAATGATCAATACCAAAAGCAGAAAGCAAACTTATTTTCTCCTCTAAAGTGTTCAATAAGTAAACAGGTTTACCGCTTTTCACAATGCTGCGCGGATGCGGATGAAATGTAATAACTACTGTTTCACCATTAATTTTTGCGGCCTCCTCTTTTAGTTGTTGTATAATTTTCTGATGGCCCAAATGCACGCCATCAAATGTGCCAATGGTAACCACTGCATTTTTAAATTCCGGGAGGCCGTCTGTTAAATGATGAACCTGCATATATAAGGCAAATATAATAACCATGCAGCGCCTATCCGCTGCAGCGGAAGTTTTTAATGTTGTTGATAATTAATAATATCAAAACTTATTTTTGCTTAAATGAACTTATTTACAAAGAAATTTTTTTACTCTCCTTCAGAAGATAAAGGCAACAGCCTTTATTCAAAACGTGGCGTATCGGCACAAAAAGAAGAAGTACATGCGGCAATTAAAAAGTTGGATAAAGGTTTATTTGAATTTGCATTTTGCAAAATTTATCCTGATTTTATAAACGGCAGCGATGATTATATAAATGTAATGCATGCCGATGGCGCAGGCACCAAAAGCATTCTTGCTTATTTATATTGGAAAGAAACCGGCGATATTTCTGTGTGGAAGGGTATTGCGCAGGATGCAATTGTAATGAATCTTGATGATTTGTTGTGTGTGGGTATTTATGATAATATTCTATTTTCATCAACCATTGACAGGAATAAATTATTAATTCCCGGTGAAGTACTGGAGCAGGTGATTAACAGTACGCAGGAATTTTTTGATAAACTGAAAGCATTTGATGTAAATATTCATTTTCTTGGTGGCGAAACAGCCGATGTTGGTGACGTTGTAAGAACTATAGCTGTGAATGGAACAATGATGGCAAGATGGAAAAAGAACAGGGTTATAACCAACGAAAAAATAAGTGAAGGAAATGTGATTGTTGGGTTTGCAAGCAGTGGTAAAGCAACGTATGAAGAGGCCTATAACAGTGGTATTGCAAGCAATGGGCTTACAAGTGCAAGGCATGATGTGTTGCATAAATATTATGCTGATAAATACCCGGAAACCTTTGAGCCTTCGCTTTCGCCTGATGTTGTGTATATAGGCAAAGACAAAATGGAAGAAGATATAATTGCTGTTGATGCCAATGCAGACACTAAAAATATCGGTAAGCTTTTATTATCGCCAACACGCACTTATGCGCCTTTAATGAAAGTGTTGCTTGAAAATTATTTTGACAGTATGTACGGCGTTATACATTGCAGTGGCGGTGGGCAAACCAAGTGTATGAAATATTTGCCGCGACCATTAAAAATTGTAAAAGATAATTTGTTTGAAGCGCCGGAAATATTTCAGTTAATTCAGCAAAACTCAAATGCAGATGATAAAGAAATGTACCAGGTTTTTAATATGGGACATCGCCTTGAAATTTTTACTAATGAAAAAACGGCGCCTGCTTTAATTGATGAAGCTGCTAAATTTAGTATTGAAGCAAAAGTTATCGGCAGGGTAGAAGCTTCTTTCAAAAAAGAATTGCAGTTGCATGTGAATGAAAATGTGATTACTTATTGAAAAACCATATGCACAAAAACTCCAAAATTTACATAGCCGGGCATACAGGAATGGTTGGCTCTGCAATAACAAGAAGGTTGAAAGATTCGGGCTTTAATAATCTTGTTTTCAGAACATCAAAAGAACTTGACCTGCGTAACCAGCAGGCGGTAACTGAATTTTTTGCAGCGGAAAACGCTGAATACGTTTTTTTAGCGGCTGCAAAAGTGGGCGGTATTGTTGCCAATAATACGTATCGTGCAGATTTTATTTTTGACAACCTGCAAATTCAAAATAATATTATTCATGCATCCTATAAGAATAATGTAAAGAAATTATTATTTCTTGGTTCAAGCTGCATTTACCCCAAAATGGCAGTGCAACCAATAAAAGAAGAATACCTGCTAACAGGTGTGCTTGAACAAACAAATGAACCTTATGCCATTGCAAAAATTGCCGGTTTAAAATTGTGCGAAGCTTACCACGACCAATATAACTGCAATTTTATAGCTGTGATGCCAACCAATTTATACGGCATTAATGATAATTATCATCCGGAAAATTCGCATGTGCTGCCAGCTTTGATAAGGCGTTTTCATGAAGCAAAAATGAATGGCGCAGATGCAGTAACAATTTGGGGAAGTGGTTCGCCGAGAAGAGAATTTTTATTTGCGGATGATCTTGCAGATGCATGCATCTTTCTGATGAAAACCTATGATGAAAAAGAATTGATAAATATTGGCACTGGCAAAGATATTTCGATAAAAGACCTTGCTTTAATTATAAAACAAATTGTTGGTTTTGAAGGTGAAATAAAGTTTGATGCTTCAAAACCTGACGGCACGCCAAGAAAACTGCTGGATGTTTCAAAGCTCCATAACAAAGGCTGGATACATGAAACAAAATTTGAAGACGGGGTAAGAATGGCCTATAATGACTTTTTAACTAAAGAAAACATTAATAAACCCGATTTTAAAACAACATAGCTTTTGGGGAAAGTTCTCTTTCGCAAATACGCAGTAATTTGCACGACTTTTTTACTTTATTAAACTATGACTGATCTTTCAAAGTTTGATGTTAATGCAGTTGCCAATCGCAATAATAATATTTTCGGCTTACCTTTTTCAGAAGAAGATGCGCGTGTAATTCTTTTACCAGTGCCCTGGGAAGTTACAGTAAGCTGCAATGCAGGTACATCACGGGCTATTGAACATATTTTTGCAGCGAGCACCCAAATTGATTTGTTCTACGCAGATATTCCTGATGCATGGAAACAGGGATTTTATATGATGCCGGTTGACAGGAAGATATTAATGAAGAGCGATTATCTGCGCAAAGAAGCTGAGTTATATATTGATTTTATTGCACACGGGCAGGATATCAATCAGAATAGGTTCATGCTGAAAAGTTTGAAAGAAATAAATGAAGGCAGCGAAATGCTGAACAACTGGGTGTATCAGCAAACAAAAGATTTATTGAATCGTGATAAAATTGTTGGTTTATTAGGTGGCGATCACAGTGTTTCACTTGGCTATTTTAAAGCATTGGCAGAAAAATATCCAAGCTTTGGTATTTTGCAAATTGATGCACATTGCGATTTAAGACAGGCATATGAAAAATTCAATTATTCACACGCAAGCATTATGTATAATGCTTTAAATGAAGTAAGTGCTATTGAAAAGTTGGTGCAGGCCGGTGTGAGAGATTACTGTGAAGCAGAATGGAATTATATCTGCAATAGTAATTATAAAGTAATAACCTATCTGGACCAACGGATTAAAGAGCGCATGTTTGCCGGTGAGAACTGGATGCATATTGTTGATGAAATGATACAGCATTTGCCGCAGAATATTTATTTCAGTTTTGACATAGATGGACTTGATCCTAAACTTTGCCCACATACAGGAACACCTGTTCCCGGCGGCTTTCAATCGGATGAAATTTTATACCTGCTTAAAAAAATTGTGCAGAGCGGGAAAAAATTAATCGGGTTTGACCTGGTGGAAGTAGGCGTTGGCGAAACAAATTATGACGCAGTGGTTGCATCAAGAATATTATGGAAGATTTGTAACCTGTTTGTGAAAAGCAATAGCTAATGAGATCGAGGGAATACGATTTTGTTGTTACGTTAAAGCATCAGAATTATAAAATATATAATATAATTACGGTTCTGATGTGTGCTATGACGCTGACTGCAGAAACTTTCGGGTTACTAAATTCAATGTTCTTTGATTACAACTGGGTAAATATTGCGCTGGCGCTTGTAATTGTGGTTAATTTTATAATCGTTTTTATAAACAGCAGCAAAAAAGAATACATAGCCACTTATAAATGGTCGTTATATGCAGCAGCCTTTTTATGGTTAATGAACCCGTTGCACGTTCCGTTCATTGGTGTATTTTTTATTATTGCAGCTTTGCTGGAAAGGCAAATTAAGTTTCCGCAGGAAATTGGTTTTAGTAATGAAGGCATTACTTTCAATACATTCCCTTTTAAAAGTTATGGCTGGGATGAAGTGAAAAATGCTTTATTAAAAGATAACATACTCACCATTGATTTTACCAGTAATAAGCTGATACAAAAAGAAACAGAGTCAGATGTTTCAGCAGATATAGAAAAAGAGTTCAATGCATTTTGTAATGAGCAATTGGCCAACGGGAGTGCAATAATGCAGTAAAATTGTTTGAATAGATAAGGAGGCTTTTAACAGGAGACTGAAGCCGCCATAAAAATATGCAGTACAAGTGTTGCGACGCAACGAAGCTCAATTGAAGTTCATTAGCCGGTTACCAAAAAAAATAAACCAACTATAAGTATTTTATAAAGGTTAAAATTTAAAAAAATTTGTTACATCAATCTCCATATTTACTTTATTCAAATGGCAAGGGCAATATTTATGAAGATGAAAGTCTGTATGCAGTTGGGCGTGCAGCTTGGGATGCTTTTGCCATTGAAAAAGAAGATTGGATTGAGTTGCCTGAAGGCGGTAATTTATATGAATTGCCAGGCAGGCAAGGCATTGGCATTGATGTACGCACAGGAAATATGCGCTTGTGTGAGAAAGGTTGGGCAGTTGCTGCATTTATTCCGCCGGCACATACGGGATTGTTTTTATCAGCCTATGAAAGCCTGCCTGATGCGCCAACGCTGCCATTGTTTTGCTATACGGCTGCGGGCTGGTTTGATAATAAATTTTATGTACCTGCTGTGCGGATTGAAGACGATATACGGCAAGAGCATGCAGGGTATAATGAAGATAAAATACAAACCGGCGCTGCCTGGTTATTGGAGCATTACCCGCACAACCGTTTGGTAAAGCACTTAATGCAAAATTGTTGTTTAACATATCATTGCCCGGCAGCAAGAAATTTGTCGTTGGGGAGATGGGAATGCCCGGTTCCAACATCGCCGGCATGCAATGCTAATTGCATTGGTTGTATTTCTTTTCAGCCTGAAGAAGAAACAATTGTTTCAACGCAGGACAGGCTTACATTTAAACCATCTGCTGAAGAAATTGCAGAGTTCAGCGTTCCGCATTTAATGAAAGCGCCTTACCCACTGGTAAGTTTTGGCCAGGGTTGCGAAGGCGAACCTTTGCTGATGTGGGAAACAATAAGGGAATCAATTATTGAAATAAGAAAACATACAAACAGAGGCAGTATTAATATTAATACAAATGGTTCAAAGCCCGATGCTGTGAAAGCTTTATGTGAAGCGGGTTTGAACAGTATTCGCGTAAGCATGAACAGTGCACAAAGCCATATTTATATGGCTTATTACCGGCCGAATAATTATGTGTTTGAAGATTTGATTGAATCGCTAAAAACCGTGCGTAGCTATAATGGCTGGACGAGTATTAATTATTTTGTTTTTCCCGGCATGACGGATACAGTTGAAGAATATGAAGCGCTTAGAAAACTGATTATTGAAACAAATTTGTGCATGATACAATGGCGTAATTTTAATATTGACCCTGATTGGTATCTTGGAAAGATTAGTGTGGTTGAAACTGGTGAAATGCTTGGTATGAAACAGGTGATGCAATTATTAAAAGAAGAATTCCCTCATTTAAAATTTGGGTATTATAATCCACCTGTTGAAAGAATAAAGGGAAACTTTGATAAAGATTTTGCGCATTATGTATAGCTGTCTTATTACTTTAACTTCGCTGCTTTTATTATTTTAGGTTTATATAAAACAAAATAATTGTTATGTCAATAAATACTGCTTTGGCTGGTGAATTAAAATATGAATCAGCTAATACAAGAAAAATACTTGAACATGTGCCAGCCGATAAACTTGATTGGCAACCTCATGAAAGATCTATGAAACTTGGAAGGCTTGCAACTCATATTGCTGAACTTCCGGTATGGGTTGAGCGAATATTAG
>Ga0164241_10006121_pt1 | contig 11036 bp, 6 predicted proteins | sample OricomyardsoilBY_FD_108780 | JGI IMG/M metagenome (GOLD analysis project Ga0164241, IMG submission 108780) | Backyard soil microbial communities from Emeryville, California, USA - Original compost - Back yard soil (BY) | ecosystem: Environmental > Terrestrial > Soil > Unclassified | place: USA... | reverse complement strand
GCATAATCTTTACCAGGGTTTTGTTTCAGGTAGTTTTCTGATTGTTCCCTGAAATAAGTTTTTAGTTCTTGTAATTGTTGCATGGCTGCAGGGATCGCTTGCTGCTGCCCTGTACGGAATAAAGAATCAATGACAGATTCTACCTGGAAGTATTGAATGCGCTTTGCTCTCTCTTCTTTATGATGCATGGCCAGCTCTTTATTAATGTTGGCTCCTGTTACAGTATAATCAAGCGAGTATTTGTTTAATACACCTTCTATGGTTGTTGTATCACCGGGCAACAACATAATGTTTATCCGTTTAGAATTAGGGATATATGCTTTACCTGTTGGCGTGACAGGTGCCAACGCTTTATTGACTTTTATAAATACTAGTGTGGGCTTTGTTACCGTCGTTGTAAAACGAAATGAATTATTTATTGCCAGTACAGTTTCTTCATGCTGGTTTACCTGTGACAAAGGATTGAATTCAATTTTCACAGTATCATTACCCAATCCTTTTATGGTTGCATTGATAACACTGGGCTGGGCATATAAGGATATTGTTACGACTAATGACAATAGATAAGACAAGGCAAGCTTTTGCATACATTTTATAAATAGTGAAATAATATAACAGCAAATCAAATATAACTAAAACCTTAGTTTATAAACTAAAAAATTAGTTATTGAAGTATTAAAAAAATCCCGCCTCTGGAAACATTTACTTCTTTCGTTTTTGGTTTGAAGTTTAATGTTTCAAGTTTATCGTGCTATACGCAGAGTGCCCACGTACACCGTACATCGTAAATCGTACACGATACATCATACACCGTACACCAATCATCCTCCACTCTCCTACACTAAAGAAAAATCCCGCAGGTAGAAACCTTGCGGGATGAAATGAAGTACGTTGTACTTTATGGTTTTCTCGTCCAATGTATTTTACTCCCTTCTCCTTTGGAGAAGGGTTGGGGATGAGGTGTTAGCTGCAACCTCCCTGGTTACCACAGTTCAGGCATTTGTAACAAGTACCGCTGCGCATCATGATGTGGCCGCATACATTACAAGCAGGTGCATCACTCTGCATGGCTTTCGATGCGGAGTTGAGTGCAGATAATCCTGAATCTGATTTTGCTACCGGCTCTGCTGCTTTCTTTGCTGCTGCTTTTGCAGGCTGTGGGCTTACTACCGGTTTAGTGATCGGCGTAATGCGCACGCTTGATAATTTATCTTTCTCTGCATATTCCAGGTTCGATGGTATCTCATCCCAGTCATCAGCGCCTGTATTCATTACTTCTGGTTTGTCCAGTACATGCACAAGGTCTGTACGGCCCAGGTACTCATAGCCGAGTACACGGAAGATGAAGTCAACGATCGACGTTGTTGATTTAATATTCGGATGCTCTACAAATCCGGAAGGATCGAATTTGGTGAATGCGAATTTGTCTACATATTCTTCCAGCGGCACGCCGTATTGCAAACCGATAGAGATGGCAATGGCAAAGCAGTTCATCATGCTGCGCATAGTCGCGCCTTCTTTTGCCATATCGATGAAGATCTCACCAAGTGTACCATCACCATATTCTCCTGTGCGCACGAATACTGCCTGTCCGTTGATTTTTGCTTTTTGTGTAAAGCCCCTGCGTTTCGCAGGTAATGAACGACGCTCTACAATGCTCGCCAGTTTACGTTTCAGTTTTGTATCCGGAGAAGACTGTACGCGTTTCTGTACTTCTTCCAGTAGTTCTTCTACCGTCAACTTACCCAGGTCAACAATGTTTGATTCGGTTGCAGGTTGCAGGTTACTTGTTTCAGGTTCCTCTGCTTTCGCAGCCGTATCTGTTTTCTTCTTTTTGTCACTTTTGTTGCTGAGTGGTTGTGAGAGCTTGGAGCCATCACGGTATAATGCGCAGGCTTTTAAGCCAAGCTCCCAACTCAGCATGTAGCTATCAGCGATTTCATTCACTGCAGCTTCATGTGGCAGGTTGATCGTCTTCGAGATGGCGCCGCTGATAAAAGGTTGTACGGCTCCCATCATGCGGATATGGCCGTGCGCATGGATATAGCGCACACCTTTCTTTCCGCATTTGTTGGCACAGTCAAAAACGGGCAAATGTTCATCCCTTAACAAGGGGGCTCCTTCGAGCATCATCGTACCGCAGATATAATCGTTTGCGGCTTCGATTTCTTCATCGGAGAATCCAAGTGCTTCCAACAGGCTCCATTCGAAGTCGTTGTATTGCTCAGGTGTAAAACCAAGCCGTTGTAAGCATTCTTCTCCCAATGAATATTTGTTGAAAACAAATCCTATTTCGAATGCAGTAACTACAGCTGCATCTAATTTTTTAATTTCTTCGGCGATAAATCCTTTCTCGCTTAATGTCTGGTGGTTGATAAACGGAGCGCCTGCAAAGGATGCAGAACCTACTGCATATTTGATGATCGCGTCTGTTTCTTTTTCAGAATAACCAAGATTTCTTAATGCTACCGGTACTGACTGGTTGATGATTTTGAAATAACCACCACCAGATAATTTTTTAAATTTCACCAATGCAAAATCAGGTTCTACACCAGTTGTATCACAATCCATAATCAATCCGATAGTACCTGTTGGTGCAATAACCGTTGCCTGTGCATTGCGGTAGCCATATTTTTCACCCAGCTCTACTGCATCATCCCATGCTTTGCATGCTGATTTCAGTAAATAGTCAGGGCAATATTGCGCTTTGATACCCATTGGTTTCAGGCTCAGTGTTTCATACTCATCAGCATCGTATGCAGCCAGGCGATGGTTACGCATTACACGCATCATCGATTCTTTATTTTCTTCATAACGTGGGAACGCACCTAATGCTTCCGCCATTTCTGCAGATGTTTTGTAAGCAATACCCGTCATGATCGCTGAGATCGCACCGGCAATGCCTCTTGCTTCTTCGCTATCATAAGGAATACCGCTTACCATCAGCATCGTACCAAGGTTAGCATAGCCTAATCCCAATGTTCTGTATTCATAGCTGAGTTGCGCTACTTCTTTGGATGGGAACTGCGCCATCAGTACAGATATTTCAAGTACTACTGTCCACAGGCGGCAGTTGTATTCGTAACCTTCTACATCAAATACATTTTTATCAGCATCATAAAACTTCATCAGGTTAGCTGATGCAAGGTTACATGCTGTATTATCGAGGAACATATACTCACTGCAAGGATTAGATGCTCTGATCTCTCCGCCTGCAGGGCAGGTATGCCATTCGTTGATCGTTGTGTTGTATTGTGTGCCCGGGTCAGCGCAGCGCCATGCAGCGTACGCGATTTTATTCCACAATTCTCTTGAAGGAACTTTCTTCATTACTCTTCCATCAGCACGGCCTTTCAGTTCCCAGTCTTCATCTTTTTTCAATGTTTCAAAAAACTCATTCGGAATACGAACAGAGTTGTTGGAGTTCTGCCCGGAAACAGTTTTATACGCTTCTCCTTCGTAATCGCTGGAATAACCGGCACCGATCAATGCGCCTACTTTCTTTTCTTCTTCTACTTTCCAATCGATGAAGTTTATAATTTCAGGATGGTCTAAATCAAGGCAAACCATTTTAGCGGCCCTTCTTGTAGTACCACCGGATTTGATAGCACCAGCAGCCCTGTCACCAATTTTCAAAAAGCTCATCAAACCAGAAGATGTACCACCACCGCTGAGTTTTTCACCTTCACCACGGATGCTGCTGAAGTTGGTACCTACACCGGAACCATATTTGAAAATTCTTGCTTCACGCACCCAGAGGTCCATGATGCCGCCGTCGTTTACCAGGTCATCATCTACGCTTAAGATAAAGCAAGCGTGTGGCTGTGGGCGTTCGTATGCGTTTTTTGATTTTTTCAGTTCACCATCGATCGGGTCTACATAATAGTGGCCTTGTGGCTTACCTGCAATGCCATAGCTTTCATACAAACCGGTATTGAACCATTGCGGGCTATTGGGAACACACATCTGGTTGAGGATGGAATACACCAACTCTTCATAGAATACCTGCGCATCCTGTGAAGAAGCGAAATAGCCATAGCGCTCACCCCATACTCTCCAGCAATTGGCGAGGCGGTGTGCTACTTGTTTTGCCGAAGTCTCACGGCCAAGTGTACCGTCTGGCTGAGGTACACCTGCTTTACGAAAATATTTTTGTGCTAATATATCTGTAGCGATCTGGCTCCATTGTTTCGGGACTTCCACATCTTTCATTTCAAATACAGTTTCCCCTGTAGGGTTTCGTATCACCGACGTTCGGTAATCGTATTCAAACATGTCAAATACATTCACAGAATCATTTGTGAAGCGACGACGAAACTGCAGCCCGCCCTTTGCGGACCCATGTGGTTGATTGGCCATAACTAAAGAATTTAATGAGTGTTGGTTTCCAATATCCCCGATTGACTGAGGCTTCTACGAAAATATTTTTTGCTACTAACTTTTCAAACTCTCAAATATCCCCACCTTGTGGAAAATAGCGTGTATAAATTCTAAGAAGCTTGTCTGTAGTGCGTTGCATAATTTCTTCACAACAGTTATCTTTTTTTTAGAGCAATTTTTTTTGGTAGAATGGATGCAGAGCCTTAGGAATTAATTAATGATAATTTCATATTGCGCAAATGCGGTGCTGTAAAGGGTTGTAGCCCATGATTTGAAATCGAAGGCGGGAAAACAAAGCATTCCTTCACCTCTTTTCTTTTTTGTCTTGAAACAAAAAAGAAACAAAAAAATTCAAGGACAAACGAATGCTCCGCCGTTTGTCCGGCTCTGCACATGAACATTTTACTACTTTATATCCCCTGAAAGATTGAACAAAGAGGACGCAGATTCTGCGGCGTGCTTTTCGAAACATCGAAAGGCGCTGTGCCTCATTTATCAGTTTTATGTTGAAGATTCTTTCATTTTACCAATGAGACAAGGCGCTTATACATTTCCTATTATTTGTTGTTTGAATAAGTTTTCAATATTCAGAGAGTTACTTCGCGCCTTTTCGCCTGCTGTTTTAAGCTAGTTTCTTCAGAAAGATTTTGAAGGCGGAATAGCGCCTCCAGTTGCTTCGGAAAAACACGAAGCATGTAGTTCATCCTTCGGTACGATTGATAATGATTTTTTAAAATAGTCGAGTATTCGCGTGCGTGGATATGGCAAAGCCAGCGGAGCTATTGGCTTTGCCTTGACTTTTTCCTGCCCGACTAGTCATTCAGGCGGGGTTTCTTTTTTGTCAAGAAAAAAGAAAATAAGAAATGGCAGCGGGTGCTTATTTTAATTTAAAACAAGAATTACAGCAAGAAGATTATTGAACATATTCCATAATACGACAAATAAGTTTTGTTTCAAGACAAAAAGAACAGAAATAACTTTTAACAGAAATAATCCCTCATAATAATTCAATAACAATACGTTTTTTGCTTTTTTTTGTGGCTATGAAAAAAATAGCCCACATACTTACCAGTACATGCTTTATTTTACTTGCCATCAATAGTTATTCGCAATCCCAGTTTTCAGGGTGGTTAGCTACATTCAACAGCTATAAAACAGGAAAGAAAACAAGTATTCATAACGATATTCAGCTACGCAGTTCAGATGATATTAAACATATGCAGACATTTCTATTCCGCACAGGATTGAATGTTCATGTACGAAAAAATATGACGGCTACAGCAGGCTATGCATTCATCAGCAACAGGCGTACAGTAAATACTGTAACGGGCTATGCACCGGAACACCGTATATGGGAACAATTCATCATCACCCATAAAATAAAAACACTGGCGACAACGCATCGCTTTCGTTTGGAACAGCGTTTCATCAGCAAGAGCAAAGTAGTAAACAATGAACTGGAAAATGACGGCCATGTATATGCAAACCGTTTCCGCTATTTTATGCGCAATATGCTGCCATTAAAAAAACAAGAAACATTTAAAAAAGGCATGTTTGTAGTACTACAGGATGAAGTATTTGTAAATATCGGCAACACTGCCAATGTCAACGGCCAGTTTTTTGACCAGAACCGGTTGTTAATCTCTACCGGTTACCGCATCAATCCAAAAATGGATATAGAATTGGGCTACCTGAACCAATATATTGAAGGAAGAACCAGCAATACCCACAACCATGTGGTGCAACTGGGAACCTATTTACGTTTATAAGAATCGTAGTTTATATCGCTTATTTTACGAGCTATTTCACACTTGTGTGAATTTCAATGCATAAAAGAGCTTAATCACAAAAAGTTTTCGCATTTTTGCAATAATCAACCGCTACCGGATGAATGCAACTATTTATAATTCAATAACTGGGAAGAAAAGAGAAGGGAAGAAATCCTTTGCTGTGCTGATTGATCCTGATAAGGTCAATGCGGGCATATTGGAGGAATTGGTGCAGTTATCTGTAGAGGCAAAGGTAGATTACCTGTTTGTTGGCGGCAGCCTTGTTATCTCCAACCATTTAGATGAAAGCGTACAGCAGATCAAGAAAAGCTGCGATATACCTGTCATCCTGTTTCCCGGCAGCCCCACGCAGGTGAGCAGGTATGCAGATGCTTTATTATACCTTTCACTTATCTCCGGCCGCAACCCGGAATTACTGATTGGCCAGCATGTAGTATCTGCCCCGTTTATTAAAAAAAGTGGGTTGGAAATTATGCCCACAGGCTATATTGTAATTGACGGTGGCGCCCCTACTACTGTTTCATATATCAGCAATGCGGCACCTGTACCTGCCGATAAAAACGAAATAGCCATGTGTACAGCTATGGCTGGTGAAATGCTGGGCATGAAATTGATTTATATGGATGCCGGCAGCGGTGCTAAAAGAGCTGTCAGCGAATCGATGATAGAAGCAGTATCCCGCAACATCGAAAGCCCATTAATTGTAGGCGGCGGTATTACCGATGCCGAAAAAGCATATCGCAATTGTAAAGCTGGCGCTGATATTATTGTTGTCGGCAATGCGATAGAAAAAGATGCTTCATTGATCAAAGAAATGAGCGCAGCGATCCATTCTGTGCCTCAACCTGCCTGATTTTTACCGGAATAAGATCTCCATTCACTTGCAAGTGCTGCAACTGGATATTAGCTTTGCATCCGCAATTGCAAGCCATTATTCTTTATTTAAACCAAACCAGTTTATGAAAAAAACCCTTCTCGCCATCCTGGGCGGCTTATCCTTTTCCATTAGTTTTTCGCAGACACTCCCCGGCTACAACACCAGCAATTATAACGGTGTAAACGGCGTATTTAATAATCCCGCAAATGTAGTGGGCAGTAAGTATAAATGGAATGTAAACCTTTTTAGTTTGAACGCAGGCCTGGCAAACGATAATGCTTCGTTTAGTTTAAAAAATATTTCTTCTACGTTAGATGAAGGAGCTGATAGCTTGTTCTTTGGTGATAGTAAAAAAAATACAAGTGCATTCGCAAATGTAGATATACAAGGGCTCTCCTTCATGTTCGACATCAATAAGAAAAACAGTATTGCTTTTACATCACGTGTGCGCATAATGGCGAATATGGCCGACCTTGACGGGCAGTTTATTCAGAGTATCAATGACCAGGTTTCTCCTTCTACTACATTTCCTGTCACCTTACAGAGTAATAAAAATCAGAAGTTCATTATCAACGGATGGTCAGACTTTGGTGTCACATTCGGGCATGTATTTTTAGATAAAGGCCCGCATTTTTTAAAAGCAGGTATTACGGCCAAATACCTTGCAGGTGCTACTAACAACTATGTAAATATTGATAATTTCCGTGGCACATTAAACGAAGATGTTTCAGGCAATGTATATCTTACCAACGCATCCGGCAAAGTAGCTGTAGGCCTTGCGGGTATCGACTTCAGCGATGATAATACTGATATTGCTGACGCGATTGATTTTAAAAGCAAAGGCGTTGGTGCTGATATCGGTTTTGTATATGAATACAGGCCCGGAAACAGCAATCAATATAAATTCAAAGCAGGGCTTTCTGTTCTTGATATTGGTTCTGTAAAATATACACCCAACCCTAATCAATCGGGTGCTTATACTATTAATATTCCCAATGGATCACAATGGTACCCCAGCGACCTTGATAATAAAAGCCTGACGGAAATAAAAAATTATCTTGACGCAAGCCCCTACTTTGTAAACAATGCTGTATCAGCCAGTGGATATAAAGTGAGCCTGCCGACTACTATGCAGGTGAATGTAGATTACGCAGCCAGTAAACATTTCTTTGTCAACCTTGGTGGCCAGATCAACCTTTCAAAAAGTGATGCATACACTTCTTTTTATTATAATCATGTAGCGCTTACTCCGCGATATGAAAATAAAATCTTTGGCGCCTATCTTCCGATAAGTTATAATGAACTCTCTGGTTTCAATGCAGGTTTGTCTTTACGCGTAGGGCCACTATTTTTTGGCTCGGGTTCTATTGTAAATGCTGCGCTTGATAATTCCAAACAAGCAGACTTCTTCTTCGGTGTACGGTTTGGTGGGTTGAGGAAGAACTAGTTCAAGAGGATCAAAAGATTTAAGAAGTTTAAAACGTTCAAGAAGTTATATAAAACAGCCCGCGGCTTACAATCGCGGGCTGTTTGTTTTATATTTTATATGCAATGAATTAAGCGCACATTTAGTTCATCTCATTTTCACATTCTCACATTTCCACATTATTCTCTCACTCTCGTCGGTGTTTCTTTTCCACTCACAATACTTGCAGAACTCAATGCGATAGATTCGATAATTTTTGTCATATTATCAAGGTCCAGTGTCTTTACTTCATCGCTTGCTTTGTGATAGTTAGGTTCACTATCCATCTTGGATGTAGAAATAGTATGCGCAGGCACCCCTTGTGCAGCCAATGTAGCATTGTCTGAACGATAAAATAAATTCTGATCTGTATATGGATCAGGATAAAAAGTAAACCCTGTTCCCTGCAGGTCTTTTTGCAGGATAGTGCCCATATTCGTTTTTTCATATCCTGTTATATACGCTGAGTTCTTTCCCCATTTACTATCAGTACCAATCATCTCAATGTTAAACATCGCCATCACTGTAGCCGGATCAAACTGATGAGAAAAATATTGTGAACCAAAACCTCCTACTTCTTCAGCTGTAAAAGCCACAAATACAATCGTCCTTTCATTATTCTTTTGTTTGTTGAAATGCTTTGCCAATTCTATTACCGCAGTAGTACCTGATGCATCATCATTAGCACCATTATAAATTGTATCTGCACTTGTAGTGGGTACTCCTTCCTGTGGTGCTCCTGTACCAATATGGTCATAATGCGCAGAAAAAATAACAAACTCATCTTTCTTCGATTTGCCCGGTACAATACCTACAACATTCGCCAGCTTATTTTCTTTGATATCAAATGTAACATCGATAGAAAAGCTGTTGACATCAGATGCTGACAAAACAAAAACAACACTGTTATCTGTTTTAAAAAAATCATTCGCTAATGAACTCAATCGTGGAAATGCTCTTGCAAATGAAGTATCGACTACTACGATATAATTTTTTTCTGCGGCTGCATACTTCCTCGCTTCCCTGGAAAAGCTTTGCCCCCTGGCAATGCTTACTTTTTCAAACCCTGACTTTTCAGTTATATGCAATTCTTTTTGTGCAGAGATAACAACTACATTATTGCTGGCAACAGATGTTCCATTAATAGTGCCGCTAAGGTTTACTAATTTAGAAGAAACCATTGAGAATTCCTGTAAGTAACTATTCTTGCCGGGTAAAGTTTGTAATCCTGCTTTTTTAAATTCTTCGGCAATAAATGTCGCAGCTTTTGCTGCATTAGGTGTAAATGCACGGCGCCCTTTCATCTCATCGGATGCTAATGTATTAATCACTCGGCTCACATCTTGTTTGTCTATAAAGCCTCCTTGCTGTGCATGGCAGCTCACCGTTAAAAATAGTAATGCTGCTACTATCGGCAGGCTTTCTTTTATTCTACAAAAACGTTGTATAAACGTCAATAACATACAATTACAATTTTAAATGAATTGCGGGTGCAATCAATACAATATAAAAATTGGGAAATAAGAGCATCTATTTGCGATTACTCTTTATAAGCTCATCATTTCTTTAAACTTCACTGTTTGCCTTCTGCTTACTTCAATCTTTTCACCACCTTTTAGCTCTAATAATAAACCTCCGTTAAAGTAAGGCTCTACTTTTTCTATCATGCGAAGGTTCACAATATGCTTTCTGTTAGCACGGAAAAAATATTTTTCATCCAGTCGTTCTTCCAGTGCATTCAGCGATTTTAAAATAAGTGGTTTGTTGGGGCCAAAAAATACTTTGGCATAATTGCCTACACTTTCAAACAAACGTATCTCACTCAGTTTTACAAACCAGCAACGTTCTCCATCTTTTACAAATACCTGGTCATGCTCACCCAATATACTGTTGTTGGTATTTTCAGCAGTTGGTTTTGCATCTTTTACTTCGGCCAGTTGCAGTTTTTGTATAGCATCTGCCAGGCGTTTTGGCTCAACAGGTTTTAATAAATAATCCAACGCGCTTACTTCAAAAGCTTTCAAAGCAAATTCATCATAGGCCGTGGTAAAGATCACATGGGGTGCACGTTCCAGTTCGGAGAGCAGATCAAACCCTGTTTTACCCGGCATTTGTATATCCAAAAAAACAAGATCGGGTTGTAAACTATCAATCTTTGTAATCGCTTCATCAGCGTTTGCCGCTTCATCAATCACTTCTACTTCGGGAAAGTCTTGTAATAATTTTCTTAATTCTGCCCTTGCCAGGCGTTCATCATCAATAATAATTGCTCGCATGTGAATGGTTTTTATGAATTGGCTTCAAGGGGTATTAAAATCTTGGCTTCGACCAGCGTGGGGGTCAATTGTTTGATCTCAAATTTAGCCTTATTTCCGTATAAAAGATTCAACCGGTCCGTAGTACTTGAAATACCAAACCCTTCCCGGCTGGAAAATCCATTTAAATAACCCGTATTCTGAACTGTTAGTTGATGAAAATGATCTTTTATAAATGACTCAATACGAACAATGCCTCCCTGCACCTG
>Ga0164241_10006120_pt1 | contig 11036 bp, 12 predicted proteins | sample OricomyardsoilBY_FD_108780 | JGI IMG/M metagenome (GOLD analysis project Ga0164241, IMG submission 108780) | Backyard soil microbial communities from Emeryville, California, USA - Original compost - Back yard soil (BY) | ecosystem: Environmental > Terrestrial > Soil > Unclassified | place: USA... | reverse complement strand
GGGCTCGTCGACCTGCTGCCGTCCCTGCCCGACCTCGTCTGGGTCGGGGTGAGCGCCGGGAGCATGGTGATGACGCCGCGGATCGGCGCGCACTTCGTCGAGTGGCCGGGCGCCCCGGACGACCGGACGCTGGGCCTCGTCGACTTCTCGATCTTCCCGCACCTCGACGCGTTCCCGACCAACACGCTGGCCGACGCGGAACGCTGGGTCGCGGACCTCGACGGCCCGGCCTACGCCATCGACGAGCAGACGGCCCTGAGCGTGGTGGACGGCGTCGTCACGGTGGTCTCGGAGGGCCGCTGGGTGCGGCTCGGCGCGTCCTAGGACGTCCCAGAACCGGCCGCGCGTCTGGCGGCGCCGCCCGGCTCAGTCCGCGGGGCGTCCCGCAGACCGCAGGCTCGCGGTGCCGCGGTCCCAGGCGGACCAGGCGGCGTCGGCCTCGAGCAGACCGTAGCCTCCCGTCGGCAGGCCGACGCGCACGAGGGCGAGCGCCGCGGCGTCGGAGCCGGGCCCGGCGAAGAACGCGGACGCCGCCCCCATCGTGGGTTCGTGCCCGACGACCAGGACGGTCCGGACGTCGTCCGGCAGGTCGCGGACCCGGGTCAGCAGCTCGCGCACCGTCAGCTCGTACAGCGCGTCGTCGACGGCGACGCGCGGCGCGCCGGGCAGCCGCCCGGCGACGAGGTCCCACGTCTGCCGGGTGCGGAGCGCGGACGAGCACAGCACGACGTCCGGGACGATCCCGAGCGACGTGAGCGCCTGGCCGACCGCGGCGGCCTGGGCCCGGCCCCGCAGGGCGAGCGGGCGCGCGTGGTCCGGTCCGTGCCCGGCGGGCTCCGCCTTGGCGTGCCGGAGCAGGACGAGACGACGCGCGTCACCGGACGCCCCGTCGGGGGCGTCGGTGTCGCGCGTCGTCCGTTCGGGCTCGGTGCCCGTCACGCGGGGAGCCCCACTCAGGAGCCCATCGCGTGGAAGCCGCCGTCCACGTGCACGATCTCGCCCGTCGTCGCCGGGAACCAGTCGGACAGGAGCGCCGCGATGGCCCGGCCCGCGGGCTCCGCGGTCGAGTTGTCCCAGCCGAGCGGGGCGCGCTCGGGCCACTCGGCGTCGAGCTTCTCGAAGCCGGGGATCGACTTGGCGGCGACCGTCTTGATGGGGCCGGCCGAGACGAGGTTCACGCGGATGTTGTCCGGGCCGAGGTCACGGGCGAGGTAGCGCGCGGTCGACTCGAACGCGGCCTTCGCCACGCCCATCCAGTCGTAGACCGGCCACGCCAGCGTCGCGTCGAACGTCAGGCCGACGACCGAGCCGCCGGGCGTGCCGTCCTTGAGGAGCTGCTGCGTCGCCACGGCGAGGGACTTCAGCGAGAACGCCGAGATCTCGAGCGCGGTCGCGACGTCGGGCCACTCGCCCGAGAGGAAGTTGCCGCCCATCACGGACTGCGGGGCGAAGCCGATCGAGTGCACGACGCCGTCGAGCGAGTCGACGTGCTCCCGCACCGCCGCGTCGAGGTTCGCCAGGTCGTCCGCGCTCTGGACGTCGAGCTGGAGCACCGGCGCCTCGGCCGGCAGCCGCCGGGCGATCGCCTGCGTCAGCTTGGCCTGGCGGCCGAAGGAGGTGAGCAGGACGGTCGCGCCCTCCTCCTGCGCGAGACGCGCGGCCTGGAACGCGATCGAGGCGTCCGTGAGGACTCCCGTCACGAGGATCTTCTTGCCGTCGAGCAGGCCCATCGGTGTCCTTTCTGAGAGGGCTCGACCCGAGCGTACCGGGACGTGCCCGGTCGGGCGGGTCGAGTGAGGTCGTCGGGGTCGAGGTGGTGCGCAGGGCCGCCGTCAGTGGCCCATGCCGAGGCCGCCGTCGACCGGGATCACCGCGCCGTTGACGTAGCCGGCGTCGTCGGACGCGAGGAACGCGACCACACCGGCGACCTCGTGGGCGGATCCGTAGCGGGCGGCGGGGATCTGCGCCTTGATCTCGGTCTGGCGCGCCTCGGGGAGCTCGGCCGTCATCGCGGTCTCGACGAAGCCTGGGGCGACGACGTTCGCGGTGATGCCCCGGCCGCCCAGCTCGCGCGCGATCGAGCGCGCCATGCCGACGAGCGCCGCCTTCGACGACGCGTAGTTCACCTGGCCGGCTCCCCCGTACAGCCCGACGACCGAGGAGATCAGGACGATCCGGCCACGGCGGAGACGGATCATGCTCTTCGACGCGCGGCGCACGCAGCGGAAGGTGCCCGTCAGGTTCACGTCGACGACGTCCGTGAAGTCCTCGTCGCGCATCCGCAGGAGGAGGCCGTCCTTGGTGACGCCGGCGTTCGCGACGAGCACCTCGACCGGGCCCAGCTCCTTCTCGATCTCGGCGAAGGCGGCGTCCACGGCCGCGGTGTCGCGCACGTCCGCGACGGCGCCGAAGACGCCCTCGGGCAGGTCGCCCCCGCGGTAGATCGTGGCGACCCGGTCGCCCTGGGCGACGAAACGCTCCGCGATGGCGCGGCCGATGCCGCGGTTCGCGCCGGTGACCAGCACCGTGCGCGGCGCGGGGGTCACGTCGTTCGTCGTCTCGCTCACTGCTGCTCCGCTCGGTCGGTCTCGGTGGGGGTCGGCGACGCCGGCCGGGCGTCCCGGGCCGGCCGTCCTGGGCCCGGAGCGCTCCGGACCCGCTGGTGGCCGCCACACAACCTATCCCGTCCCCGGCGCTCGGAGCGCTGCCGCCGCGCGCACGGCGCCCCGCCCGGTTTTGTCGAGACCCGACAAGCCCGCCGCTCCCAGGCGCCGCACCTAGACTGGCCGGGTGAGCAGGACGTCAGGGCACGACCCGCACGAGGCGGGGGACGACGAGGTCGTCTCCATCACCTCCGCACCCGAGTCACGGCACGACGAGCAGTCGCGCCGGATGCGGGTCTACGCCATCCAGATGTCGGTACGCGTGCTGTGCTTCGTGGGCGCGATCCTCGTCCCGAGCTGGCCGGTGCGGATCGTCCTGATCGCGGGCGCCGTCGTCCTGCCGTACACCGCGGTGATCTTCGCGAACGCGAGCGGGCAGCGCCGCGGCACGGACTCCGTCGGGATGGAGTACCGCGACCTGCCGGCGACCGCCGACGAGCCCGACCGGCCGGCGATCGCGCCTGGCGTGGTCCTCGAGCAGCGGCCGGACGACGAGCAGGAGCCCCACGACGACCGGGGCCGGGACGCGCGGCAACACGGGGACGCCGCATGAGCGCGGAGACGACGGCGCCCCGCCCCGACGCCGTAGGCGACCTCGTGTGCAGCGCCAAGGGCTGCCGGGAGACCGCCGACTGGGGCCTGCTCTGGAACAACCCGAAGCTGCACACCCCCGAGCGGCGCAAGGTGTGGCTCGCGTGCGGCGCGCACCGGCAGAGCCTGGCGGAGTTCCTCGACCTGCGGGGGTTCCTGCGTGACGTCGTGCCGGTGACCGAGCTCGACCGGCTGGAGCCGGACGCCCCGGGGGCCGGCGCATGACCGAGATGCGCGGCGCGCGCACCCGGAAGCAGTGGATCGTGCTCGGGGTCGGCGCGGTCGTGATGGCGGCGCTGTGCGTGGTCGCCGCCAACTGGCAGTGGTCCCGCTACCACGTGCACAAGTCCCAGGCCGAGCAGATCACGTCCGCGTACGGTGCCGACCCGGTCCCCGTCGCGGACCTCCTCCCCGTGCCGGGCGAGCCGCTCCCCCCGCAGGACGTCTGGCGGTCCGTCACGGCACGCGGCCACTACGAGCCCGACCGGGTCGTGCTGCTGCGCAACCGCCCCGTCGACGGCGCGGCCGTGTTCCACGTCCTCGTGCCGTTCGTGATCGACGATCCGGGCACACCGGTCGACGGCGCCGTCCTCGTCGTGAACCGGGGTACCGTGCCGCTGTCGTCGACCAACGCCGAGCGGCCCGACGCCGTCCCCGCGCCGCCGTCGGGCGAGGTCACCCTCGTGGCGCGGCTGCGCGCCGACGAGCCCGCACCCACCAAACCCGCCCCGGACGGCCAGGTCCAGGCCATCTCGACGGCCGCCGTCCTCGCCGCCGGTCCCGGCGGAGGAGCGTGGGCGGACGGCCGCACGACCACCGCGTACGCCGTCATGAGCTCGGAGGCGCCGGCCGCGACGGACGCGATCACCGCCCTCCCCGCGCCCGAGGCGCCCGACCCCGACACCAACCTCTCCTACACGGTGCAGTGGGTCATCTTCGCGGTCGGGATGTTCGCCGCGTACGCCGTGCTGTGGCGCCGCGAGCGCGGCCCCCGGCTCACCGCGGGCGACCTGCTGGCCGGGTACGACGACGTCGACGCTGCCCGCAGCGCCCGCCAGTCGGCTCGCCGGGGCACGCGCGCGAACAAGGTCAGCCTCGAGGACGAGGAGGACGCGATCGTCGACGCACAGCTCGCGGCGGACCGTTGGGCCTCGGGGGCGGCGGACGGTCCCGCCGCCGAGCCGAAGGACGACGGGCCGTCTCCCACCGCCGCTCAGGCCAGGGAGACGAGCTCCGCGTAGCCGTCGTTCCAGAGGTCCTCGTCGCCGTCCGGGAGCAGCAGCACGCGCTCGGGGGTGAGCGCCTCGACCGCGCCGTCGTCGTGGGTCACCATGACGACGGCGCCCTCGTACGAGCGCAGCGCCCCGAGGATCTCGGCGCGCGACGCGGGGTCGAGGTTGTTGGTCGGCTCGTCGAGCAGCAGGACGTTCGCCGAGGAGACCACGAGCGTGGCGAGCGCGAGGCGGGTCTTCTCGCCACCGGACAGCACCCGGGTGGGCTTGTCGGCGTCGTCGCCGGAGAACAGGAACGAGCCGAGCACCGAGCGCACCTGGGTGTCCGTGAGGTCGGGCGCCGCGTGGCGCAGGTTCTCCACGACGCTCACGTCGAGGTCCAGGGTGTCGTGCTCCTGGGCGTAGTAGCCGAGCTTGAGGCCGTGGCCCGGCACGACCTCGCCGGTGTCCGGGGACTCGACGCCCGCGAGCATGCGCAGGAGCGTCGTCTTGCCGGCGCCGTTCAGGCCCAGGATCACCACGCGGCTGCCGCGGTCGATCGCGAGCGAGACGTCGGTGAAGACCTCCTGCGACCCGTACGCCTTGGACAGGCCCTCGGCCGTGAGCGGGGTCCTGCCGCAGGGCGCGGGCGTCGGGAAGCGCAGGTGCGCCACCTTGTCGCTCACGCGCTCCCCCTCGAGGGAGCCGAGCATCTTCTCCGCGCGCCGGATCATGTTCTGCGCCGCGACGGCCTTCGTGGCCTTCGCGCGCATCTTCTCGGCCTGCGCCATCAGGGCGCCGGCCTTCTTCTCGGCGTTGGCCCGTTCGCGGCGGCGGCGGCGCTCGTCCGACTCGCGCTGCTGCAGGTAGGCGTCCCAGCCCATCGCGTACGTGTCGATGACCGAGCGGTTCGCGTCGAGGTAGAGCACGCGGTTGACGGTGGCGCGGAGCAGCTCGACGTCGTGGCTGATGACGACGAAGCCGCCGGAGTACGACTTGAGATAGTCGCGCAGCCAGATGATCGAGTCGGCGTCGAGGTGGTTGGTCGGCTCGTCGAGCAGCAGCGTGTCGACGCCCGAGAACAGGATGCGGGCGAGCTCGATCCGGCGGCGCTGACCACCGGAGAGCGTGCGCATCGGCTGGTTGAGGACGCGCTCGTCGAGGCCCAGGTTCGCGGTGATGCGCTCCGCCTCGGACTCGGCCGCGTAGCCGCCCGCGGCGAGGAACCGCGCCTCGAGCTTGGGGTACCGGTCGAGCGCGGCCACCATGGTGTCCGCGTCCGCGCTCGCCATCTCGCCCTCGGTCTCGCGCATGCGCCGCACGATGTCGTCGAGCCCGCGCGCCGAGAGCACCCGGTCCATCGCGCGCTGGTCGAGGTCGCCGGAGCGGGGGTCCTGCGGCAGGTAGCCGACGTCGCCCGAGCGCACGATCTGGCCGCCGGTGGGCTGGGTCTCCCCCGCGAGGGTCTTGGTCAGGGTCGTCTTGCCGGCGCCGTTACGGCCCACCAGCCCGACACGGTCGCCGGGGCCGACGCGAAAGGAGGCGTCCTCGAGGAGGACGCGTGCGCCGACGCGCAGCTCGACGTTCTGGGCTGAGATCACGACGGACGAGTCTACGGGGCCGACGCGGGCTACCCGAGGCGATCGCCCGCCAGGTGACGTGCGTCACGCCGCCCTACCGTGGTGCCATGACGTTCACCAGCGGTTCGCAGCTCGACCCGGACCGGGTCCGGCGACGCGGGCCGGGCAGAGGCGCCGTCGTCGGGGGCGGGATCGGGGCGCTCCTGGTCGCTCTGCTCGCCGCGCTCACCGGGACGGGCACCCTCGACCTGTCGTCCCTCACCGACCAGGACCAGTCGACGACCGCGCAGGCCGGCTCGACGTGCCTGACCGGCGCGGACGCGAACGAGAGCGCCGAGTGCCGGTACGTGGCGACCGTCGAGTCGCTGGACTCGTACTGGACCCAGACGCTGCCCGCGCAGACCGGTGTCCGGTACACCGAGCCCGGGGCGGTGAGCTTCAGCGGCTCGACGTCGTCGCCGTGCGGCACCGCGAGTGCCGCCACCGGGCCCTTCTACTGCCCGTCCGACCAGACCGTGTACCTGGACGTCGGGTTCTTCGACCAGCTCACGAGCCAGTACGGGTCGAGCGGTGGGCCGCTCGCGCAGGAGTACGTCGTCGCGCACGAGGTGGGGCACCACGTCCAGGACCTCACGGGCGTCCTGGACCGGTCGGGCGGCCAGCAGGCGGGTGCCGGCGAGGGCTCGGTCCGCACCGAGCTCATGGCCGACTGCCTGGGCGGCATGTGGGCCCGGGGCGCGGCGACGACGCTCGACGCGTCGGGCACGACGTTCCTCGAGCCGCTCACGGAGCAGGACATCGCCGACGCGCTGTCGGCGGCCGCGGCGGTGGGGGACGACCGGATCCAGCAGGCCGCCACGGGTCAGGTCGACCCGGACTCGTGGACGCACGGCTCGAGCGCGCAGCGCGACGCGGCGTTCCGGCTCGGCTACCAGACGGGCCAGTACGACCAGTGCGCGCGGATCCTGACCGAGCCGCTGTGAGCCGCGCGCCGTCCGCTCTCAGGTACCGAGGACGAGCAGGGTCACGTTGAGCCCGACGATCAGGACGGCGCAGGTCCAGCCGCCGAGGCGCATCCAGCGTCCGTCGGCGAACTCGCCCATGACGTCGGGCCGCCCCGTGAGCCACAGCAGCGGGACGAGCGCGAACGCGATCCCGAAGCTGAGGACGACCTGGCTGAGCACGAGCGCCCACGTCGGCTCCACGCCGCCGGCGAGCAGCACGAGCGCGGGCACCAGCGTCACGACGCGCCGGGCGGCGAGCGGGAACCGCACGTGCAGCAGGCCGCCCATGATGACGGCTCCCGCGTAGGCGCCGACGGACGTCGAGGCGAGCCCCGAGGCGAGCAGCCCGATCGCGAACACCACGCCGACGCCCGGGCCGAGGGCGTCGACGATGGCGCTGTGCGCCCCCTCGATGGTGTCGGTGCCGTCGGCTCCCTGCAGGTTGGCGGCCGCCACGAGCAGCAGCGCGACGTTGACCGCCCCGGCGAGCACCAGGGCTCCCACGACGTCCCAGCGCGTCGCCCCCAGCAGGCGCCGGGTCCTGCGGTGGTCGGAGGCGGAGGCGTCGGGGCCGGTCGCCGCCGGGTCCGGGGCGTGCCGGTCGCGCGCGAGGGCCGAGTGCAGGTAGATCGCGTGCGGCATGACGGTGGCGCCCAGCATGGACGCCGCGACGAGCACCGAGTCCGTGCCCGCGAACCGGGGCACCAGGCCACCGAGCACGCCGCCGGCGTCGGGCGGCGAGACGAAGAGCGCGGTCACGAAGCCGATCGTGATCACCGCGAGGAGCGCGACGACGGCAGCCTCGAACCGCCGCTGCCCCCGCCCCTGGATCGTCAGGAGCCCGAGCGAGACGACGCCGACGATCACGCCCCCGACCACGAGGGGCAGACCGAAGAGCAGGTGGAGCGCGATCGCTCCGCCGATGACCTCGGCGACGTCGGTCGCAGCGGCGACGATCTCCGCCTGGAGCCAGAACGCGATCCTACGGCCGCGCGGCAGGCGCTGCCCGAGCAGCTCGGGCAGCGACCGTCCGGTGACGATCCCGAGCCGGGCCGACTGGTACTGGACGAGCACGGCCATCGCGTTGGCGAGCACGAGCACCCAGACGAGCAGGTAGCCGTACCGCGCTCCGGACGTGATGTTGGCGGCCACGTTGCCCGGGTCGACGTACGCGATCGCCGCGACGAACGCCGGGCCGAGCAGCGGCAGGAGGCCCCGTCCGAGCGAGGCCCGCCCCGGCCGGGCCGGCGAACCTCCGGGCGGGCGCGTCGGTGCCGAGGTCGCGACGGTTCGTTCCTCCGGCATACGGCGATCTTAGGGCATTCGCAGAGCAAAGTTCGGATATCCGAACTTCGCCCACGACGCGGATGGGCAGACGCCCGACAGGAACGTCGAGGGGGCGCGGCGCAGGCTGGGGACGTGAACCCCGACGATCGCTCCGACGACGCTCCCGCCGAGCGCGGTGTCCCCGCCTCTCTGCTCGACCACCTCTACGGCCTCCCCCTGGACGAGTTCGTCGCGGCCCGCGACGCGGCGGCCCGCGACGCCCGTGTCAGCGGCGACCGCCCCGGCGCTCGGCAGATCGCCGCGTTGCCCAAGCCGACGGTCGCCGCGTGGATGGTCGACCAGGCCGTCCGTACCGTCCCCCACGCCGTGGACGCGGTGGCCGACCTCGGTGACGACCTCCGTGACGCGACCGCCCGCGGCGGCCGCCAGCGCATCGTCGCGCTCGACCGGGAGCGTCGTCGCGTGCTGGACGCCCTGATGGAAGGCGTGGCGGACACGGTGCGACCTGGCGGCCGTCCCGCTTCGGAGGCCACGCTGCGTGCGGTGCGCGACACGTTCGTCGCAGCTCTCGCGGACCCCGACGCCGCGGCCGCGGTCCAGGCGGGGCGCCTCGCCCGGGGCCTCGAGCACGTCGGGCTCGGACTCGTCGACGAGTCGGGCCAGCCCGTCGAGCTGCCCGTGGCCCCGCGCGAGTCGGCGGACCATGCGGCGAAGCCGCGGGAAGGCTCGGCGAAGCCGAGGGACGGCTCGACGAAGCCGGGCGGCGCCCGGGCCGGGCGAGGAGCGGCACGGTCCGGCGGCCCCGCACCCGCGACTGCCGCAGACGAGACGCGCACGGCCCGCAAGGCCGCAGCAGAGCGGGCCGTGGCCGAGCACGCCGAAGCGCTCGACCGCGCGGAGGAGGCGCTCGATGCCGCGCGCGCGACGCACGACGAGCAGAAGGCGGCCCTGCGGACCGCGACCGACGCGCTCGATCAGGCGGACAGGGCGGTCGCGGACCTGGAGGCGGAGATCGTCCGCCGGCGCGCGGAGCGTGACGCGCGGGCCGCCGCGGCCGACGACGCACGCCAGGCAGCCGGAGCGGCGGCCGCGGAGGTCGCGCGGCACGAGGACGAGGTGGCCGCCGCGGAGGATGCTGCCGCCGGGGCCCGGCGGTCGCTGCGAGCGGCGCGACGCGGGTCCTGACGCCGGCTCACATGTCGCAACGGCACAGGGCGTTGTACTCGACGACCTCCTCGCCGTCGACTGCCCACCGCTCCGCCTCCTCGCGCGTCGCGAAGCTGCGGGGCGCGAGGCGCCCGTCCACCATCAGGACGCCGATCTCGATCTCCTCGCGCAGGTCGTCCGGGTCGGCCCCGACGGGCGCAGGCCGGGTGTCGGGCGGGATCCGCTCGGGGTCTGCTCGCGGCATCGCTCCTCCTCCGTCCGTCCACCTCCGGTCGTGCCACCCACCGGCCGTCGGCGGCGCCGGCTCTCACTCCGGCTCGTAGCTCCCGAAGCTCCAGATGTTGCCCTCGGGGTCCGCGACCGCCGCGGAGCGCCCGCCGTAGTCCTGGTCCGCCGGCGGCCGCAGCGAGGACCCGCCGGCCGCCAGCGCCGCGGCGTAGGTGCCGTCGACGTCCTCGGTGACCGCGTAGCCCGCACCCGTGCCGGGCTGCTTCGGCCAGGACAGGTCGGTGCCCCGAAAGGTGCCGAACATGACACCGCCGCCCGCCGGCCACGTCATCTCCGCGTGCACGACGACGCTCGGATCGTCCTCGTCGCGGTACACCGCGCGCTCGGTGAAACCGATCGCCCGGAGCCACACAGCGGCAGCGTCCGCGTCACGGTACGTCAGGCTCAACCACAGTCCTCCGGCCATCTCGTCCTCCTCGGTCCGACGGCCCGCGAGGGGCCGGACCCGGTCGTGCCGGGTCGGTCTCAGCCTCCTCCGCCCGGGAAGCCGGGTCTTGAAGGAAGGGGAACTCCTCACGCAGCCAGACCGACGGGGGGCACCCGGCGAGCGCGACGAACTCCCGCGTGAGGTGCGCCTGGTCGGCGAACCCGCTCCGCACCGCGACGTCGGCGAGCCCGGACGGCCGCGACCCTCCGCCCCGCTGCGCGACCAGCAGGGCCCGGGCGCGCTGGAAGCGCGCGACCCTGCGGTACTGCGTCGGGCTGAGGCCGGTCTCCGCGCGCACGAGCCCGTGCAGCCTGCGTCGGCTGCACCCGAGCTCTCGTGCCGCGGCCGCGGCCGGCACGCCCGACGCGAGGAGCGCGAGCGCACGGCGCGCAGCCGGCTGCACCGGCGGCGCCCCGCCCCGCACGATCGCGTCCAGGAGGACCTGGTGCACGACGGACGTCGCCGCGGTCCGTCCGGCACCCGGTAACCCTGTGGCCGCGGCGTCCGCCACCCGCTCGGGCAACGTGCGCAGCGACGGCGCCAGGTCGTCGAGCCCGAGCAGGAGACCCGACATCTCGCCCGCCGGGACGCCGAGCAGCATGCGGGCGCCCCACGGGGTCAACGACACCTGGAGCCCCCGCATGCGGCCGTCGTGGCGGAGCACCGCGGGCCGGACGTGCAGTCCCGCGACGACAGACCACGCGCGGCGGCGTGACCCCCGCTCGTCGAGCCAGGCCACGTCGAGCGGGTCACCGAGGGGCAGCACCACCGTCACGGTCGTCGAGGGGACGCCCCGGTGAGATCCGGGGCTGCCAAGG
>Ga0164241_10006119_pt1 | contig 11039 bp, 8 predicted proteins | sample OricomyardsoilBY_FD_108780 | JGI IMG/M metagenome (GOLD analysis project Ga0164241, IMG submission 108780) | Backyard soil microbial communities from Emeryville, California, USA - Original compost - Back yard soil (BY) | ecosystem: Environmental > Terrestrial > Soil > Unclassified | place: USA... | reverse complement strand
CGGGCGCGGGCACAGGTACGGGGAGCCAGGCGCTGAACGACGAGCTAGCTGCCGCTGGCGCGCTTCAGGGCTTCGCCCTTCATGCCCGTGACGGCTTTGAAGGCGGCGCTGCGCGCTTCGTTCGAGAGCAAGGAGTCAGGGACGGGCAGCTTGGGCACGACCAGGAACTCGAGTTGCAGCGAGGTGCTGTTGTCGTCGGTGGGGCGCAACGTCCACTTGGCGCTGAGCTTGTCGACGTTGCCTTTGATCAGCTTGCCGCTCACGACCTCGGTGTCGCCAACCTTCTTCGGTGGATCGAAGCGGATGATGGCCCAAATTTTTGCGGCGCCCTTCAGGATGGGCACCTCGAGGTAAACGTCGGTCTTGTCCCCACTCTTGCCCACGACGTGGCTGGCCCACTTGCGTTGGGGGTTCTTGCCCTTGTCCGGATCGAAGTAGTGAGCGTAGTGCTCGAAGTCGAGCACGACCGACTTCACCAAAGCCGGTGAAGCCGAGACGACCGTGCGCGCGCCACCTGCGGGCCGGTCACTCTCCGGCAGCTTGCAGTCGTAGCGCGTGACATCGGTGGGCGAGCTGGCCAAGGCGTTGCCGGAGGCCAGAGCGAGCAGTGCGACTAACGAAAGAACGCGGGAGGTTTTCATGGTGGCGCAACCTGGAAGTCTGCAGGGAGCATGCCTGGCCAATGTGGCGGAACGTTGACTCTACAGCCTTCACCCCACTCTACGAAATGGGCCGAAGTTTGGTTCCTCCCCGGTTGGCGGGCGCCTTTGACATGGATCCTATGTCTCGTTGCCGCAAGCGGTCGGTGCAACGGATGTCAGGGTGTTGCGATTCGACTACAGCGCGCCGTTCACGCCGTCCCCACGCCATTACCTGGCTCCATTGCGCTGAGGGTGGAATTTGGCGGCGGCTCAGTCGATGGGGGCCATGGTGCAGCTGCCCGAGAACTGCACGCCTTTGTCCATGAACACTTCTGGCGCTTGCAGCGTCCCGGAGACTTTGGCGGGCACGTACAGCTCGATCGACCGTCGGGCGCGGACGTTGCCGCTCACGCTGCCGCCCTTGATGATGACGGTGCCGGCCGTGATCTCGGCCTCGACCTCCGCCCCGTCACCCACGATCAACGTGTCCTCGCTGCTGATTTCGCCTCGAAAACTGCCGTCGATGCGCACCCGCCCGTCGAACGAGAGCTTGCCCTCGAAGTGAGTGCCGCGGCCGAGTAGGGCAGTGATCTCGGTGGCAGGAAGGGCGCTAGACATAGGGGCCGGAGCCTAGCGCGCCCACGCTGCCCGCGACAGCAGGGAGCATGGTAACGTGCCGGTCCGGTGACGGTCCCTTTCGCGCGCACGCTCGGCTCGGCGCTGTTTTTTGCCGCGCTCGGCCTTTTTTCGAGCACGGCGGGGGCGCAAGCGGTAGCCGATAGCGATCAGGGCGCCGCCCCGGCCGCGGACCCCGAAGACGAGTACCTGCCGGCGTACCACCACAGCCTATTCTCGTGGGAGCACACGGTGACGTCGCAGACGTTGGGCGTCGGGGACACGCCCCAATCGTCGAACCCGACCTACACCATGGGGTTCGTCGCCAAGACTCGTTATTACTTTTTGGACGACACGCCGGGCGGCAAACACTTCAGCGTGCGCCTCGACGGCGGGCTGTACCGCGAGTTCACCAACAGCGACGTCACGGCCAAGCGCGGTGAGTGGACCTTCAGCGATACCGAGCTGGCGTCGGTCTACGCGCAGCGTTTTCGCGGCCCCGCGGATACTAACGGCACCTTTTGGGAAGTTCGCCCGCTGACGCTGACGCTGCCCACGTCAAAGGTCAGTCTTTCGTCAGGGCGATACTTTGCCCCCGGCATCGGGCTCGGCTTTACCAACGTGAGCCCGTTACTGGGCGGCCAAGTACGGCCCGACATCTCGTCGTTGGTGCGGTTGCTCGCGGTGTACAAGCGCTGGTTCGCGCGGGCCACGGTGCCGACCAACGCCTCGCTCGAGCGCGTGCGGCTCACCCCCGACGGACGCACGCTGCCCGGTGACTCGCTGTCGGGCGCATCGCTCGTGCGGGACCAGCTCGAGCTGAGCGCCCGGCTTCGCTTGGACTTCGGCAAGGACGTGTATTGGACGACCGACTTCGCGTTCGTGCCGTCGTGGAAGTACCCGGTGCAGAACCAGGTGTCGCTGTGCGGCGTCGTGTTGACGGGGTGCGCCGACGTTCAAGTCTCGCCCAACGACAGCCGTTTCGTCGCCCAAACCAGCTTCAATACCGAGGTCTCGGTGCGCGTCGTCAGGAGCTTGTCGGTGGAGCTGGGCTACGGCAACGCCGCCACCCAGCTTGGTCCCGACGGCCGTCGTCGCGGTTTCTTCTACAGCCCTGGCGCGGTGTTCTATACCTCGCTGACTTTCGCCCCGCATGAGCTTGCGACACCGCCGACACAAGTTGCCGACAACCGTTCGGCGTCGCCCCGCTTCTGAGCCGACGCGTAGCCCGCTGCTGGTCGGGCTCGCTGCGTTCGCGCTGCTCGGTTCGTGGGCGATGCCGGTGCGCGGCGAGGTGCCGCGCGCGCCCACCGCTCACGGTCGCGAATTTCGGGTGGATTTCTCGGCGCGCCACCTGGACGTCGACGCCGAGCTCGGCGAGCTCTCGCTGTCGGGCGACGTCGAGGTAACGGTCGGTCGCTACCGGTTGGGCGGCGACCGCGTGCGGTTGAAGCGCGGCCCGCGCGGTATTGGCGTCGAAGGCGGCGGTGATATCGCGTTTTGCAGCTGCGACGCGCCGCCCGTCACGCTCGGCTACAGCTCGGTCACCATCGCCCCGCCGAGCGACGTTCTGATCAAGAACGCGGTGCTGCGTGCCTACGGCGTGCCGCTGTTTTGGTTGCCGTATTTGTGGCTGCGCTCACCGGATCGCTTGAGCTTGATATTTCCCAGCGTGGAATGGCGAGGCGAGGACGGTCTGTTGGTGGGTGGCGGCATTCACGTGCCGTTCGACTCGAATCAGGGGCGCCCGGCGGCGCGCTCGCTCGACGTCAGTGGCTTCGGCTACATCGATGGTGGCGCGCGCGTGGACGCGCGGCTGTTCACGCCGCAATCGACCTCGTTCGTGCGCTGGGACTACCGCGACGGCAGCGCGCTCAGCATCGATGCGCACGGCGCGTCCGACAGCCAGACCGGCGCCGTGTGGGCGTACGACGCCGACACGTCACTGGGCTCGCGAGGCCGCACCGCGCTTTCGTCGCTCGAGGCGGCGGCGCGCCGCTACGACCACGCGCGCATCGCGGTGGCCAGCGCCGGTAAATCGCTGTTCGCGTTCGGTTCCGCCGCCGACGCCGAGCGCGGGGCTTGGCTCTCGGATCCCCTGAACCTCGGCCCGTTCGCGTTGTTTTCGACCGGGGGCAGGCTGGGTGACGCGAGCAGCTACGTTTTGGACGTGGGCGCCATGTCGGCGCTGCGAGCGGGGGAGGGGCGCCGCGAGAACGCGGAAGTCCGCGCCTTGCAGCGCGGCAGCTTCGAATCAGCGCTGCCGCTCGGCCCCACGTTGGCGCGCTTTGCCGTGTTCGAGCAAGGCGAGTCGTTGTCGGTCCCGGCGCAGACCGTCTCGCGGCTGCGGGCCGGCGCGGGCCTCTCGCTGGCGCTGCCGCTCTTGCGACGCTTCGAGACCCTCAACCATCTGGTTGCACCCGAGCTGTTGGGGCGCTTCGAGCGCCAATACTCGGACGCGACCAGCGACAGTCGCGTCAGCGCGACCGCTGGCGTCACGACCGCGCTCGGCACCGTCGCGCGCGGCGCGGCGGCGCGCTTGCGGCTCGCGGCCGGCTGGGCCGGCGTGCTCGGCGACGGCGAGCTCGAGCCGGTCACGGAAGCTTCGCTCGGAAGCGACGCGCGGCTGTTGGGGCTGCGGCTCTCGGGTGTCGCCCAACCGCAGGCGCGCACCGCGGAGGCGACCGCGCGCTTGCGCTTGGGCGCCCGCAGCGGCACCGCCCTCACCAGCTACGCGGAGGCACGCACCCGGCGCAGCCCTTCGGTGACCGCCGCCAATGCTCAGGGCGACGTCCTGCCCAGCTTTCATGAATCGGGCTCCTACGATCGCGAGGGGCTAACGACCGGAGCCGAGCTGACGTTGGTGCTGGCCAGCGTGCTGCAGGTGGGTGCAAGTGTTGACATCGACGCATTGAGCCAAGTTCTGCTCGGAGTGCGGTCATTTGCCCGCTACCGCCACGCCTGCGGTTGCGTGGCGCTCGGCGCGTTCGGGAGCGAAAGGCGCGGTCGCGGCGGCTTCGACGCCGGCCTGGCCGTCGATTTAATGCCCTGAGGCTTCGCCTTGTTGCGGCTTTCGTGGCGGGGCTGTTAACCTGACGGGCCGTGCCGGATAGCGATCCCCCGCGTTCCCAGCCACTCGGCTCGCAGAAGCTCAAGGGCTCTACGATCGTGGTCGCGGACGATGACCGCCTCACCCGCGAGCTCTTGGCGGACACGTTACGAGCTCACGGCTTCACGGTCGAAGCCGTGGCCGATGGCCAGGCCGCCGTGGAGCGGGTCGCGCGCGGGGGCGTCGATCTGGTGCTGCTCGACGTGCTGATGCCGCGCCTTTCGGGGCTCGAGGCGTGTCGGCTCTTGAAGGGCATGACTCAGGACAGCTTCTTGCCGGTCCTGCTCGTCACCGTGAAGACCGACACCGCCAGTCGCGTCGAGGGTTTGAAGATCGGCGCCGACGATTACGTTTCGAAACCGTTCGACGAGCGTGAGCTCACGGCGCGGGTCGAGGCCATGCTGCGCATCAAGCGCCTGCACGACCACGTCGTAGAAGCGCGCGCCAAGCTGGAGCAGCTGAGCGTGCACGATACGCTCACTTCTCTGTACAATTACCGGTATTTACACACGCGCTTGACCGAAGAGTTCAAGCGCGCCGAGCGCTACCATGACCCGCTCGCGTGCATGGTCATCGACGTCGACCGGCTGCAGTCACACAACGAGGCGCAGGGGCGCGGGTTGGGAGACGCGATCTTGAAGTTCGTGGCCGACGCCATTCGTCGCAGCGTACGCGAGGTCGACGTGGTGGCGCGCTTCGGCGGCGACGAATTCTTGGTCGTTCTACCCAGCACGCATTTTGCGGGCTCGGTGACGGTGGCCGAGCGTATTTTCCGGGATGTGGTGGAGCGCCCCTTCACCTTGGAGTCCGGCCGTAGCACGCGCGTATCGCTGTCGATGGGCGTGGCGCTGTACCCGTCGCGCGACGTGCGTACCAAAGACGCCCTCTTGCGCGCCGCCGACAGCGCTCTATCCACTGCCAAGCGCGAAGGCGGCGGACGTATTTGCGTCTTTCAGCAACAAAACCAGATGTACACGCCGGTCACCAGTGACAGCCGTGGGTCCAGCCGACCCACCCGCACCCGCTCTGACAGGCCCGCGCCAGCGCCTAGCGAAGAGCGGTCTACCGGGCGAGCCGACGCTCGCACCACCGACCGGCCCCCACGCCGAGGCACCCCGTGAGTCTATCCGCGTCGCGCTCGGGGGAGCTCACGGCGGTGAAAGTGGATGCTGGGCCGCCGCGAGTGCTCGTGGTGGACGACGAGCCCACCTTGCGGCGCAGCCTCTCGCGCCTACTGCAGAGCCGCGGTTGCTCGGTCATCACTGCCGACGACGGCGAGCAGGCGATGGGCGTGTTGGAGCGCCAAGACGTGGACGTGGCGCTCGTCGACTTGATGATGCCGAAGGTCGGCGGGCTCGAGCTCTTGGAGCACGTGCGCGACAAGCACGACGGCGTCGAGGTCGTGATGATGACGGCGTTCGGCGACGTCGAGACGGCGGTCAAAGCCGTGCGCGCGGGCGCGTATCATTTTCTCACCAAGCCGTTCCGTTCCAACGACGAGGTGGTGCTGACCGTCACCAAAGCGGCCGAGCGGCGCCGCTTGGTCGATCGCGCCGCCGCGCTCGAAGAGCGCCTGCTGCAAATCGAGAAATTCGGCGAGCTGATCGGCAACTCCTCGAGCATGCAGGAGGTGTATCGGCTGGCCGTGGGCGTGGCCCCCACCAGCTCGACGGTGCTGATCTTGGGCGAATCCGGCACCGGCAAAGAGCTGACGGCGCGCGCCATCCATCAGCATTCGCCGCGCATGGCTCAGTCGTTCGTGGCCGTGAACTGCTCGGCCATTCCCGTCGAGCTGGTCGAGAGCGAGCTGTTCGGTCACGTGCGTGGCGCCTTCACGGGCGCGACCGCGACGCGCGCCGGTTTGTTCGAGACCGCCGACCGCGGCACGTTGTTTTTGGACGAGGTCGGCGACCTGCCGCCGCTAGCTCAGGTCAAGCTACTGCGCGCTCTGCAAGAAGGCGAGGTGAAGCGCGTCGGCTCCAACGAGACGAAGACCGTCGACGTGCGCGTGGTCGCCGCGACCAACGTCGATTTGACGAGCCGCATCACGGCCGGGAAATTTCGAGAGGACCTGTACTACCGCCTGAACGTCGTGCCGATATCCTTGCCCGCGCTGCGTGAACGTCGTGAAGACATTCCGCTGTTGGCGTTTCACTTCTTGAAGAAGTACGCCGCGCGCAGCAACAGCCAGGTGACCAAGATTTCGAACGAAGCCATGCGCCTCCTGCAGGCCCAGCCGTGGAAGGGCAACGTGCGCGAGCTCGAGAACGCGATCGAGCACGCGATCGTCTTCTGCAAAGACGAGACCCTGCAGCCGGGCGACTTGCCATTCGCGCGTGGCCGTAACGGCGGCTACCACGAGGCCGGAAACTCACCCGTGCTGATGCTGGAGGGCCTCGATTTGCCCTACCGCGACGCCAAAGACCAAGCCCTGACCGCGTTCGAGCACGCGTATTTTTCGGCTCTTTTGCAGCAAACGGGCGGTAACGTCTCGGAGGCGGCGCGCAAAGCGGGCCTCGACCGTTCGAATTTTAGACGCGCCGTGAAGCGTGCGGGGTTAAAAACCCGAGACGACGACTGAGCCAATGTCCCATTTTGCGCGTTTCCAACGACGCCTCTGGGTGAGGGCGTTTTCTTGTGTGTGCCTCGCGGGGGTGGCCCACGCCCAGGCTCCCACTCCCAGCCCGAACCCCGCGGCTCCGGCCGCGCCGGTTCCCGTGCCCGCTTCCGCCAAGCCCGAGCCGGCGTTGGTGGGCGCCGTTAGTGACTTCGAAAAGCGTCCGCCGCTCACCTCGACCAACTTGGCCGGCTACTCGCTGGAGCGTTGCCTGGCGCTGACGCTGCGCAACTATCCGCGCATTCACGAGGCGCGCGCGCGGCTCGGCTATCGGCGCCAGCAGCAGGTGCAGTCGTGGTCGCAGCCGTACAGTGAGTTCAACATCACGGGCGGCCTCGGTCTGGCCCCCGAAGTCCGCGGCACGCCCATCTACAGCCCCGACACCGACGTCGCGCTCAGCAGTCACATGGGCGTCGGCTGGACGATCGGCATCGACGGCATCGTGCCGCTGTGGACGTTCGGTAAAATCACCAACTTGTGGGACGCCTCGGCCGCGCAGGTGAAGGTCGCCGAGCAAGACGTCGAGCGCGAGAAGAATAACATCAAGCTCGACGTGCGCCGCGCGTACTACGGCGTGCAGTTGGCGCGCGACGCGATCGCGCTCATGCGTGAGGCCGAGTCGCGCATCGACAAGTACCTCGGGACGCTCGAAAAGAAGGTCAAAGCGGGCGATGGCGACGAGGTCGCGCTGTACAAGCTGCGCATGAATCGGGCCGATTTGACCGCCCGCCACAGCGAAGCTCGCCAAAAAGAAGCGATCGCGCTCGCTAGTCTCAAGTTTTTGACCGGCGTGCAAGGCGACCTGCCGCTGCCGGAGCTGCCGCTCAAACGCGTGCGGCAAGGGCTGAGCCCGTTGGCCACGTACCTGAGCGCAGCGCGGCTGCATCGCCCGGAGATCAACATGGCGAAGGCCGGGTTGTTGGCACGCGAAGCGCAGGTGCGCATGGAGCAAGCGCGCTACTACCCCGACCTAGGCCTCGGGCTGAGCGCGCGCTGGTCCAAGGCGCCGGGCATCACCGACCAAACCAACCCGTTCGTGCACGACGGCATCAACGTGGTCGCGTACGGAGCTGCGCTGGTGCTCAGGTACAAGCTGGACTTCATGCCGACCTCGGCGCGCGTGGCCCAGGCCAAGGCCCAGCTCGAGGAGCTGCGTGCTACCGAGCGCTACGCGTTGGGCGGGGTCGCGGTCGAGGTCGAGACCGCCTACCGCGAAGCCGAAGACGCCCAACGCCGCCTCGACGCCTACGCAGAGGCGGCCGGCTATGCGAAAAAATGGCTGATTTTGGTGCAGCAAGGCATCGACGTCGGCACCAACGACGAAGAAGACATCGTCGACCCCGCCAAAGAGTGGGCGCTCAAACGCTTCGCGGTCATGTCCGCCACCTTCGACTACAACGTCGCGGTCGGAAAGCTCGCCCAGGTAACAGGCTGGGAGTCGTTGGCCGCGCGGTAGCGGCGACGCGTCCAAGGATTCCACACATTGGGGGCTGCCAAACCGCAGCCTCCTAAGGATCCCACACCCGCAGCCTCCTTCGCAGAAGCTTCCGTGGCGGCCTTTGGTCTCGATGTGCGAACGAGCAAACAGGGAGGCGGGAAGACGGGGCAGCTGGCGGGAATCGTTGGTGGGCCGGGTTGTGGCAGCCCACCCGCTAACTTGCGTCAGTCTTCGCCGGACGCCGCGTCGTCGTCGCCGTCATCATCGTCGTCGTCCGAGCTCGAGTCGTCGCCGAGGTCGCTCAGGTCGTCCATGTCGTGGGCGGCGGTGCGCTGGGCGAGGGTCGGGGGCGTGGGCGGCGCGGTGGGATCGGCGGCGGGCGCGCTGCTGGGGCGCGCCGCGTCGTACTCATCGAAGCGCTTCTCGATGCTGAGCAGCGCGTTGATGATCGAGTCGTTCGCCATCTGCAAAATGATCGGCAGCTGGCCCTTGAGCGCCTCGTAATAACGCTGACGCTCGGTGGAATGAATGATCGCGGGCGGGTAGCCGGCGCGCATCAAGAGCGCGTTCATCAGCAGGCGCGAGACTTTGCCGCTGTCGTTGGGGAACGGGAACACGCGCACCAAGTCGTAGTGCACGCGTGACGCGATACGGATCGGGCTCTTCAGCTTCTTGGGCTCGGGGCCGTTCAGCCAATCGATGACCTGACGTACGCGATAAGCGATCTTGTCCGGCGCCGCGTACTCGTGGAAGTACAGCCGGTGCTGGGGGATGTCTTTGCGGTACTTGACCGACTTCACGTCACCTTCATCGGGGTGGAGGATGACGTACAGCTTTTTGATCGTGTCGACGGTGATCGGAATGCGCTTACGCTCCGCGAGCTCGCGCACGTACTCGATGGCTTGACGGTGACGGCGAATCTCTTCGCACACCGGCTGCATGCCGTCCGGCACGCTACCAACCGACGGATCGGTTGCCGTCTTCAGCTCTTGGTAGGTGTAGACGACGCCTTCCAGCGCGCTGTCGTGATAAACCCACGACATATCGAAGCTCTCGCGGTACTCGCGACGGAACTCCGGATCTGCCGTGTTCAAGCGTGCCAAAATCTTCGCGTAGCGCTCCTCGATGGGGAGCGACGGCGCGACCGGGGGCGGGGGAGGCGCGACGGCCCGTACGGGCTCCGGCTCGGGCGGGATCTGACCTGGCTCGAGCGAGCGAACGCCGACCAGCTTCTGTTGGCCGCTGGGCGTGTCCAGGCGCCGGGTCGTGCCTGATTGATTGGGAATCGCGTCGGGGCGGTAGACGCGCGCGTTGGCGCCGCGGCTCAGGTCACGAGCGGCGCGCTTGGAGGCGCGGGCCACTTTGCCTTCGAGAGCGCGGCGAGCCGCCTCTTTTTCGGCCCGAATGCGCTCGCGCTCGGCCTCTTTGGCCTTACGGTAGGCTTCGCGCTCGGCTTGGAGCTTGGCGCGCTCTTCTTCCTTCACCTTGCGGGCGGCTTCGCGCTCGGCCTCTTTTTCGGCCCGAATGCGCTCCCGCTCGTCGTCTTTTTCGCGCTTTTTGCGCTCGCGCTCGGCTTCGCGCTCTTTCTCTTTGGCGACGCGGGCGGCTTCGCGCTCTTTGTCTTGGCGCGCCTTTTCGGCTTCGCGCTCTTTCTTCAGACGAGCGGCCTCGCGCTCCTTGTCCTTCTTCTCGCGCTCTTTGGCCTTGGCGAGGGCGGCGGCTTCGCGCTCCTTGTCCTTCTTCTCGCGCTCTTTGGCTTTGGCCTTCTCGGCGGCCTCGCGCTCTTTTTCGCGACGCGCGACCTCTTTGGCCTTGGCCGCGAGCTTGCGCTCCGCCTCTTTGGCTTTCTGAAGCTTGGCCTTTTCGGCGGCTTGGAGCTTTTTGAGCTTCGCCTTGTCGACGGGCTTGCTGGCCTTGGCTTTCGGTGCGGTCTTGCTTTTGGCTTTGGCCGAACCCTTGGCCGGAGTCGCGCGCGTGCTCGGCTTTTTGGCCTTGCCCTTCGACTTCTGCGGCTTGGCTTGCGCCTTTCGCTTGGCAGGTTGGGCTTTAGAGCTCTTTTTGCCCTTATTGTTCGGGCGCGATTTGGATCGAAGCGACATTTCCAGCCGAAATTTTAGACGGACCCGCCCGCCCAGGTTGCGCCCCAGGCACAAACCTCTGCACGTCCGGGCGCGCCTGGCGACCCGTTGAAGGGTTTGGGCGGCGGGACCGGGGTCCCTGGGCATTAAGCCCTGCGCAACCTAGTCGCGCGCCACGCAACGAGTCAAGCCGGACAACGCCGGGTCGGCCGCTCAGACTGAAACAGGCTCCTCGGCCTAAGCCGAGGGGGGGTCTGTCTCGTGCGTCGTCGGGGCGAGCCCGTCATGGGCGTCCGCCCCGAGCTGATCGCCGCCTCCTCCAGCCGCTGTTCGCGGCCGTCGGGCTTGTGGGTCGTCGGGGGCAGGCCCCTCGGCGGCGGGAATTCATCGCGGCGGGGCCCTTTGGTTCTCCCTTCTTGGGTTGGCGACCCAATCCAAGAGGCGCGGCCGAAAGGCGATGTCGACGTCTATAGCCCGTATTCGCGCGCCCTCTTGGATTGGGTCGCCAAGTCGAGTTGGCGATGCAGAAGGGGCAGTCGGG
>Ga0164241_10006118_pt1 | contig 11039 bp, 10 predicted proteins | sample OricomyardsoilBY_FD_108780 | JGI IMG/M metagenome (GOLD analysis project Ga0164241, IMG submission 108780) | Backyard soil microbial communities from Emeryville, California, USA - Original compost - Back yard soil (BY) | ecosystem: Environmental > Terrestrial > Soil > Unclassified | place: USA... | reverse complement strand
TCCGGCTCGGCGGCAATCGACTCAGCCAGCAATATGAATTCGAGGCGTGCGATGATATCAGCGGTGCCGATTCTCTTGAGGTCGAATCTCTGAAGACGACTGAGGACCGGCGCAGCCGCCTGCGCAATCTTCTGCGGATCGGTCGTGGCGAAGACAAAGACGACTCGCGGCGGGGGTTCTTCCAGAACCTTCAGCAGCGCGTTCCATGCCTCGCGAGTGAGCATGTGCGCTTCGTCGACTATGTAAACTTTGTACCGATCGTCGCCGGATGGCGCATACATCGCACGCTCACGCAGATCGCGCGCGTCATCGACACCACGGTTGGAAGCCGCATCGATCTCGACCACATCGAGACTTGAAGATCCGCTCCAGATGCGTCGGCAGCTGGTGCAGTCTCCACAGGGTTCGCCCACCTCTCCCTTGTTCTCGCAGTTGAGCGCCATTGCAAGCACTCGGGCGAGTGTGGTCTTACCAGTTCCGCGAGGACCGCAGAACAGATAACCGTGCGCAACCCTGTCACGCGCTATGGCGCCACGCAACGTGTTCGACACGTGGCCTTGGACGGCCACCTCGGAAAACGAGCGAGGACGGTATTTCCTGGCTAGAGCTAGGGCCATGCTCCGGGTGTACGGGGGCGACGTTCCGCTCTCCAGAAGGTCCCGGCGCGCGCCGCCGGATGAAGAGGGGCTCCAGGGGATCGGGGCAACGCAAGACACCGCATGCCGCTGCTACCTTCGGGGTCCTGACGGGATTAGTGGGCTCGCGCCCCCCGGATGTCCCTGGTACACCAAATATAGCCCTCGGGACATGCCAACAAAAGCTTGTAAACCTCCTGCAAGCTCAGGGCTTTTTGATCGTAACCGTCGGGATCTTGACCGTCGCGGAATCGTGCTTGACCTCGATCTTGGGCACCGCAACCGTCGCTGTATCGACACCGGTCTTGACGACAGGCGTGTGAATCGTATCAGTCACCGTGCCGATCACCGGCTTCTGCACTTCATACGTGCCGTCGCCCGTTTTTTTGCACGCGGTCACGGTTAGTGTCAGCGCCGCGGCGGCGAAAATCAGTTTCTTCATGCGTTTTCTCCGTGTATCGCCCCATGGTTGATCCCGGAACCATCCCACCGGAACTATTCGTCTCGATCGCGCTGCAGAAAAGCAAGAACGCTGCCACGTGTCGAGTGCGACAACGGGCACACGTTATGCCATCATCGCGTGGGATAAACCACTCCGGCTCACGAGGATTCGATATGAAAGCACAGGACATCATGACTGGCAATCCAGCTTGCGTCACACCCGATACTTCCCTGAAGGATGCGGCAACAATGATGAAGGACCGTGACGTCGGAATGCTTCCCGTCGTGGATGGTGATGGATCCAGCAAACTGGTCGGTCTCATCACTGATCGCGACATCACAGTACGTCACGTAGCGGCTGGTCATGCGAGTGCTGATTGCAAGGTGAGCGAGGCAATGACGACCCGGACTACCACCTGCCCGGCAAATGCAGATGTGAAGGACGTGATGAAGGTCATGGGTGACGAACAGCTTCGTCGCATCCCGGTGGTCGACGAGAGATCGAATCTGGTTGGAGTGATCTCGCAGGCCGACATCGTGCTTCGTCTCGACGATGCTGTGGCGAGTGACAGAACAATCGGCAAGATTTCCAGGCCGTAGTCTGCGTCCGCCAGTCAGTCCTCGAACGCCTCGTGCTGGCGTCTGCGGACGTGGCGCAGTTCGTAAACCTGGGCGACTTCGCCGCCGAGTATGAAGACCATCGATGCGTAATAAACCCACAGTACGACGATGACCAGTGCGGCGATCGTCCCCGTGTAGAGTGAGCCAGGCTTGAACGAAGTCACGTAATACGCGAAGGCGAATTTCGCTATTTCGAACATCACACCGGTGAACACGCACGCGAGCAGCGCCGTCTGCCATCGCATCTTCTTGTACGGCAGATACTTGTACATGCCGAAAAAAAGCGCGGCGATGAAGACGAACGCGATGATGCGCCCGAAGGTATACTCCACGCCGCCCATGACGTCCTCGCGCAGACCGACGGCTTCAAGTACCTCGACACCGCGAGACGATGCGATGGCGAGATACGCGGAAAGTGCGGTGTAGACGACGAACAGCAGCGACGATACAATAGTTACTTTTACGTCGTACAGCTTCCCATCTATGATTCCGCGGTCGATTTCGATGTCGAATATCGCGTTCAGGATCGAGCGCAGCGATCCGAACAGTCGCGTTGAAAACCAGATGAATCCTACCGCGGCATAAAGCCCCACCGTTCCGCGTGCCGCTATGATCTTGACGACGACGGGGGTTACAGAATCGCTCGTGCTGTCCGGGAGGAAACGATTGACGAGTGAAACAATCTCGTTGCTCGCGGCGAGAGTGGACTGGTTCAGGAGGTATGTCAGGGACGTCGCGAACAGCAGAAGGAAGGGGATGATCGCGAGCAGGATGTTGAACGATATCCCGCCCGCGAGAAAGAAGATATTATCCTCTCCGCTGTTGTCCCAGACTCGACGTACGTAGTCTGCGAACCCGATCCAGAACCGCTTTAGCAGAGGGCGCGTGCGGCCCATTCGGCTCCGATCTTACAACGAATTTGCTTCACGACGAGCCGCCTTGTTCTCCGCGATTCTCCGCTGGAGATCCGAGCGAGCCTCGACAGCCGCGTGCCTGCCTGCGTCCACTGCATCCAGCACCTGATCCTGACCACGACGTACCGCAGCACGCACGGAGTCGACCCGATCCGAGACACGATCGCGTACGTCGTTTGCCTGCGTCGAGACCGTGTCCGCAACATCCATCGCCGCATGACGCAACCGGCCGCCAGTGCGGCGTGCACGAACCCTGATCAAGCGACGCGTATCCTCGCCGGTACGCGGCGCGAGCAGAAGCGCGATTCCCGCACCGATCACGGCACCCAGCAAAAGGGTTCCCAGACCGGGCTCCTCACGTTCGATGACAACGAACGGCTCACCTTCATAATCACGGTTTCTCATTGCTACCTCTTGCCCGACTTGGCGGACTTGGTTTTCGATTTAACAGCAGCCTTCTTTGCAGCTGGCTTGGATGTCGAGACCTCTGCATTGCCCCGCGATGAAGCGGCCGATGGTTCCGGCTTCGTTCGAACCGGTTTCGCTGCCGCCGCGACGCGGAGGTGACGTGGCATGATATCCGCCGCCGTGATCATGTCCCCCCTGGCCATGATCACAGCTCGCTCTACCGCGTTCTTCAATTCCCGCACGTTGCCGGGCCAGTGATACGCATGGATCCATGACCATGCGTCCTCGTCGAAACCCTGCACCTGCTTGCCATTCTGTCGCGAGAAACGAATCAGGAATTCGTCCGCAAGCAAACGGACGTCGCTCACTCGTTCTCGCAGCGCAGGCAGGAACAGCTCGACTACAGCCAGTCGATAGTACAGATCCTCACGAAGCTCTCCCTCGGCGAGCGCCTTCTGCAAATCCATGTTCGTCGCCGCGACAATACGAATGTCAACCGCGATCTCCTTCTTCCCGCCCAGCCTCCGCACACTGCGTGATTCGATCGCTCGCAACAGCTTCACCTGAATGTCCGGCGGCATCTCGGCGACTTCGTCGAGAAAGATCGTCCCGCCATCCGCCATCTCGAATGCGCCCGGCTTTTCGTTGATGGACCCTGTGAACGCGCCCTTTTCGTGACCGAAAAGCTCGTTCTCGAGAATGTCCTTGGGAAGCGCCGCACAGTTGAGGGCGAAAAACGGGCCTTTCGCACGATCACTTTTTGTGTGCACTGCGCGTGCCACCAGTTCCTTTCCAGTACCGGATTCGCCGAGGATCAATACCGACGCGCTCGACGGTGCAACTGCGTCGATGATCTGATAGACCGCGCGCATCTCCTCGGACTGCCCCGTCAACTCGCCGTAATGCGTGAGAGTCTCGAGTTTGGATGACAGCTCTCGATTCTTCTGCCCGATGGCGTACTTCTCGATCGCCTTGGGTATCAGTGCCTTGAGGCGATTCAACTTGTCGGTGTTGAGAGGCTTCTCGATGTAATCGTACGCACCTTCCCGCATCGCCTGCACCGCGGAATCCACCGTAGCCTGCCCGGTAATGATGATGCATTCGGTAGGAATCGATCGGGACTGCAATTCCTTCAGCAGCGAGAGTCCGTCGACCTTCGGCATCATCAGGTCGGCGAGTATCACACCATAGTTGCCGCTCTGAAGTTCGTCGAGCGCCTTCTGGCCGTCGGCGCAGATTGCGACATCATATCCCTCATCGGTAAGAATGGCGCTCAGGCCCTGCGTGATGGCCTGTTCGTCGTCGGCTACAAGGACACGGTGCTTGATGCTTGATGGCATGCGTTGATCGTTTCTCAAGAGCGTTTACGTTTGGCCTTCTGCGTCGATGCTGTGATCTGAGCAGAAGCTGGCATTCCCTGCGCGGTTAGTTCAGCTACCAACGTTGTGTACTGTCTGTACAGTTCCGCGACTGATTCGAGCTGCGTGGCTGCTGTGTCAAGGAACGGTGTGAGCTGCGCTACATCGATGCCCCGTTGAGCTCTGCCGCGCGCAACCTCGAGGTTGACCGCTACGCCGTTCAGCGCGTTTCGGACCTCGTGAGCAACATGCCGCAGCTCAGCGGAGCGATCCGGAGCCTGCACTAAAGATCAGTCGCTGAGATCTGCGTCGTCCGGCGCGGCCACGACCGCCGCAAGATCCGGATGCGGCATCTCCCGATGCTGCGCGGGCGTGTGCACGTGCTTCGCCACCAGATCGCGCGTGTCGTGGATCTTCAACTGACGGAAAAGGAACTCGAACTTCTCGTCGTAAGCCTTGGCGAGCGCAGCCTTCGTGTCGTCCGGCATGTCCCAGATCTTCTTCTTGAAGGGTCCGAGCGCCTTCTTCCTGGTCTTGTAGAAGAACTGTTCGTCCGTGTCCGTCGGCTTGCGTTCATCCGCGGTGTTCTTGTCCAGCCACGCATATATCTCCGAACGGAGCGCGTCCGGCATGTGATCGTACAGCATGTTCTGAAAATTTGTGGCGAGATGTATCTCGCAGGCGCCAGTCGCAGGGAACTTGTGAAACAATTCGTCAGGCAACGTGGAAGCGCCATGTTGCACGGCGCCGCCAAGTCCGTATTCCTTGCGGGAAATCTCGGATAGCTCGGTGAGCGTTCCGAAATCGATGGCGACTTCCTTGATCGATCCGTCTGGAAGCACGATGCCGCCATGCGACGTACCCGACTGCACACTTACCTTGGACAACCCATCCGTCCCCGGCGCGATGCGACCGAGCAGGCTGTTGAAGCCGTCCATGTAAGCACGGAGCTCCGCAGGCGTGGAATTCTCGGTACCAACCTCGCCAATCTCCCCGCCGAGTGATATGACGATGCCGGCAGGCTGCAATCCTCTGACGAACGCCGCGATGTCAGAACACTGCTCCACATTTACACGCTGCTGTTCCTCGAGTGTGGGCTTCGACATGTCGACAAGTGTGGATGTGTCGATGTCGATGTTGTAGAAGCCGGCGGCGACCGCTTCGACTGCGAGCTGCTTCACCGCGCCGGCTTCCTGCGCGGGATCCGTCGCAAATTTCTTCGCGCTGATCTGAAAATGGTCGCCCTGGATGAACAACGGGCCGCGGAACCCTTCGCGAATTGCCGCAGCCAGCACCACCGTCGCATACTCTGCCGGCCGCTGATCGGTGTATGCGATCTCCGAGCGCGCAATTTCTAGCACAAATGCGCCGGCATTCAGTTTGTTGGCGGTACGGAAGATCGCGCGCGCGGTGTCGTACGCCATGCCGCGAACATTGATCGCCGGCACAGTCACGTCGCTGTAGGCACCCTTGCCACGAGCGATGTACAGATCGTGGATCGATGCCGGGTGTATGCCGATCGCCTGCGCGATCTCCCAGATCAACCAGCGCGCATCGGCCTTCTGGTCATCACTGCCAAAGACAGCGCGGCGAACCAGAGTGTCGAGCTGAGCGCCGGTCATGCGCGCGGCATCGGTAACCGTGACTGTACCGTCCTTTACGACAACTGCACCTTCGAACAACTGTTCGGTTTTAGTCTGTGTCATGGTTTCAATTTAGCTGCCCTGCGTCCACCTTGGGTCGGACTTTGGCAACGCGTCCCACTGTGCCTTGGCCGCCTCGGCGCCGGGCCTGCCAAGCAGCGCATAGGCGAACTGCTTGCCCAGCTCGACCCCTGGCTGGTTGAAGGCGTTCACACCATACATCTGGCCCGCGTAGGCGGTCGCGATCTCGAGAAGCATCATCAGCCCACCTACGTGCCGCGCATCGACTCGTTCGATGTGGATCGTGAGATTGGCGCGGCCTCTCTTGGCAAGCGCGCCGGCAGTCGCACGCTGCTCGATGTTGAGCAACTCGCTGAGCGAATGCCCGCCGAGATATCCCAGTTCGGTGACATGCGGGAACGCCGACGGGATGACGATGTCCTGGCCGTGATCCTCGACAGCGATGAATGCAACGACCTTGTTCGCCGGACCTTCCATGAAGGACTGCACCTGACTGTGCTGGTCGGTAGAGCCAACTGCTGGCAGCGGTGTACTCCCAACCGACTTTCCATCAGTACGGTGTTTCCCGAGTGATTCGGCCCATAGCTGCACGAACCACGCAGCGAAGTCGCGCAGCGGATCGGCGTACGGCATGAGCACGTCAACGACGCGGCCATGCCTGACGTCGCTCATGTACAGAAGCGAACCGATTATGCCAGCCGGATTTTTGCCAAGCTCCGTGGTGTCGCACTGGTCGAGCATCTGGCCGGCACCGGTAAGCAGCTCTTTGACATCGATGCCGAGAAGGGCTGCGGGCAGTGTTCCAACGGGAGTCAGAACGCTGTAGCGACCGCCCACGCCGGGCGGGATTTCGAGCGCGGGTACGGAGAGTTCCTGCGCCAGCGGTCGCAACGCTCCGTTCTTTGGATCGGTAACGAAGACAAAATGGTCCGAGACGGCGAGCCCTGCGCGAGTGATGCGATCGTGGGCGATCAGAAACTGCGACATCGTCTCCGCCGTGCCACCGGACTTGGATGTGACGATGAATAGTGTCCGATCGAGCTTCAATCGATCCAGCACGGCGACGATCGTGACCGGATCGATATTTTCGAGCACGTGGAGACGAGGGAATCCGCCACGCGCGTCCGGCGTGAGTTCGTTCCAGCCAGAAGCGCAAAGCGCGCTCTTGAGCGCGATCGGCCCCAGCGCTGAGCCGCCGATACCAAGAATGACAACGTCGTCGTACCGGCCACGGGCCCGCGCGGCGAAGTCGATCGAACTCTGCAGCAATGGCGCGTTGCGTGGAAGATTCATGAAATCCGCGACTCCGTCACTTCGTTGAGTCGACACATTTCCGTGAACCGTCGCAAACGCGTCGATCGCGTCCTGCCACTCGGCGTCGGTGATGCCGTTCTCGACGGCGCTCGCCATCATGTTGGTAAAATCAATTGTTATCATATGCGTACCGTTAGCCCGTCAAACGCGGGCTGGATGTCGCGGGGAAGTTCAGCTTCGAGGTCCGCGTGGAAATTGTCGTGCGTCAAATGAGTGAGGTACGTGCGCTCCGCGCCGATCTCGCGCGCCACACTGATGGCTTCTGGCAAACTCAGGTGACTCGGATGTTGCGTACGAAATAGCGCGTTTATAACCAGCACCTTTGCGCCGCGAAAGATTTCGATAGCTTCGCGTGGAATGCTCTTCGCATCAGTGACGTATGCAAGCTCGCCTATACGATATGCAAAAACCGTGACACGCCCATGCGGCAGCGCAACTGGTGTCACGTCCGCGTCGCCGATGCGCACCGGAATGCCTGGAAGCAGGACTTCGGCGCGACCTTCCGGCTTGGTGGTGCCCGGAAGGACGACCGTCGATTCGTCAAAAATGTAAGGAAAGCGCTGCGTCAGGCGTGTCATGGTGTCCGCCGAGCCGTACATCGTCAACGGCGCGGCACGACGATTGGTGAGGGCCCGGATATCGTCCAGGCCGTGCGTGTGATCTGCGTGGTCGTGCGTGAAGAGAATCGCATCGACACGGTCGACACCGTTGGCGATGAGTTGCAGCCGGAGTTCCGGAGGAGTATCGATTAGAAGACGCGTCCCGCCGTCGGTTTCGACCAGTGCCCCCACCCTGTTCCGTTTGTCTCTCGGATCCGGCGATTTGCAGACAGCACAGCCGCAGCCGATCTGCGGGACGCCAAAGCTGGTGCCGGTGCCGAGGAAGGTCAGCTTCACAGCAGTATTGTCCGCGTCACCTTCGCGGGGCAACTGCGCGCGGCGCCGAACGCGTGAGCGACCTCACACAACCTCCACTTTGAGCAGGTTGGTGGTACCCGGTATGCCGAACGGGTGGCCAGCTGTAAAGATCACTCGATCGCCGGGCGCGGCCAGTCCGAGTTCACGCACGACAACCTTGCCGACTTCGGCCATCTCGGTATATGTCGCGCGGGCGTCGGCGACGTGCGGGATCACACCCCACATCAGGGCCAGCTGGTTGCGTGTTCTATCGTTGTCGGTGAGTGCCAGAATGGGCACTGGTGGTCGGTGCGACGAAACTATGCGCGCAGAGAATCCACTCTTGGTGATGACTACAACGAGCGGCGCACCAAGCATCTTCACCGCAGCGACTGTTGCGGCGGCTATGGCGACCTCGGTTGTAACGATTCCGAATGGCGGCTCGTGCGGATCGAAGAATTGCCTTGAAGGTGGATGCTGCTCCACCTCCGCGATGATCCTCGACATCGCCTCGACAGCGAGTCGAGGATACGATCCCGCCGCGGTCTCGGCGGAAAGCATCACCGCATCCGTACCGTCGAGAATTGCGTTCGCGACGTCGCTAGCCTCTGCACGAGTCGGGCGCGGATTCGCGATCATGGACTCCAGCATCTGCGTCGCCGTGATGACCGGCCGACCGATACGATTTGCGAGCGCGATGATTTTCTTCTGCGCGACCGGGACTTCCTCGAAAGGTAGCTCGACACCAAGATCGCCGCGCGCGACCATCACACCGTCCGAAGTGCGAATGATCGATTCGATATTGGCCAGCGCCGCATCCTTTTCGATCTTTGCAACGATGCCGATCCAGGCTGGCAGAAGCGCTCGGAGCGAGGTGATGTCTTCAGCTCGGCGAACGAAACTCAGCGCGAGGTAGTCGAGATCCTGTGCGACGGCGAACGCGACGTCGGCGATGTCCTTGTCGGTGAGCGACGGTGCGGAAACCTGAACGCCGGGAAGGTTGAGCCCCTTGTGACTGCGCAACAATCCACCGTGTATGACGCGGGCGTGAACGCGCGGCGCCTGTACGTCGAGCGCAACCAGCTCGAGAAGACCGTCATCGACGAGGATGCGATCACCCACCTTCACATCATTCGCGAGTTGGGAGTAGGTGACCGGAATCTCGCCGCCCATCTCCTCGCTCTCGTGCACCAGCGTAATGTCATCACCCGGCTTGAGCGAGATGCTGAGCGGCAGATCGCCAATCCGGATGCGTGGGCCTTGCAGGTCACCGAGGATTGCGATCGGTTTGCCCATTTCCCTGGCTACCGCTCGGACCATCCGGATGCGCTCGGCGTGATCCGCGTGGGTGCCGTGAGAAAAGTTCAGTCGCGCAACGTTCATCCCGGCTTCGGCTAGCGCAGTTATGGCGTCGAGTGTGGAGCTCGCGGGACCGAGCGTACAGACGATCTTGGTGCGGCAGATGTGTGACATTAGTTACTGTTTGGATGGAGCTGCGCGATTTTGGCTTTGATACCAGCGCTGAGCGTATCGAAGGACTTCTCGAAACTCGCGATTCCGTCGCGGAGCAGCATTGCTGTCACATCGTCGAGACTCACGCCAGCCTTCTCGATCGCCGCCAGATCGGCGCGCGCCTGATCGACGTCCGCATCAACTGTACGGGCCACGATGCCATGGTCACGGAAGTCTTCGATGGTCTTCGGAGGCATCGTGTTCACGGTGTCGGGGCCGATGAGCGTCTCGACGTAGAGTACGTCGCGATATGCCGCGTTCTTGGTGCTGGTGCTGGCCCAGAGTGGACGCTGCACGCGCGCGCCCTTTGCCTTGAGTGCATTCCAGCGCTCCCCGCTGAACTTGGAGAGAAACAGCTGATAGGCCATTTTTGCGTTTGCGACTGCGGCCTTGCCTTCGAGTTTCCTCGCGTCGCCGCCGATGGCTTCGAGGCGCTTATCCACTTCGGTATCGACCCGACTCACGAAGAAACTGGCGACGGAAGCGATCGTATCGATCGGCTGACCTTTTGCCACGCGCGCCTCGAGTCCATCAATATATGCGTCGATTACGCGTTCGTGCGCCTTGACCGCAAACAGGAGCGTGATGTTGACGTTGATGCCATCTGTAATGAGCTGCCGGACCGCCTTGGCGCCCTCTTCGGTGCCGGGAACCTTCACGAGCAGATTCGGACGGTTGACGGTCTTCCACAATCTGTGCGCCTGCTCGACCGTCGCCTTCAGATCGTTGGCTACATCAGCGGAGACTTCTATCGAGACGAAACCGTCCACGCCTTTCGTGCTGTGGTAGACGTCGGCGAATATGTCGCAGGCATCTCGCACATCCTGTGTCTCAACGAGCTCGAATAGCTGATTGACATCGAGCGACCGCGCCGCAGCGCTCAATTGCGCATCGTAGGCAGTACCCTCTGCGAGCGCCTTCTGGAAGATCGTCGGGTTCGACGTCATTCCTGTCAACACGTCGTCGGTAAGACGGCGCTCGAGGTCACCGTTGTGGAGCATCGTACGATCTATGTAATCGAGCCAGATGGACTGGCCGGCGTCGTGGAGCGCCTTGAGGCGATGATTATCCATTGAGATTCTTTGGTTGACGTTCAGCGAAAAAGCCAGCGGTGCGGTAGAATGCCATCACCTGGCGGTAGCCCAGAGCTTCGATCACCGCGAAGGCCAGAAGGCGACCGGTTCCTCCAGTCTGATCGGCTCGCTTGAAGGAAATTGCCTGGAACACGACACTCCATACTGATAGGAGTATGCCGTATCCGAGGACGGAGGCCAAG
>Ga0164241_10006117_pt1 | contig 11042 bp, 12 predicted proteins | sample OricomyardsoilBY_FD_108780 | JGI IMG/M metagenome (GOLD analysis project Ga0164241, IMG submission 108780) | Backyard soil microbial communities from Emeryville, California, USA - Original compost - Back yard soil (BY) | ecosystem: Environmental > Terrestrial > Soil > Unclassified | place: USA... | reverse complement strand
GCGCGCGGGCGCGTTCGCGGCGGTGTCCAGCGGCGACAACTCCAACATCATCTCTGCCCGGGTGGCCCGCGAGACGTTCGGCGTGGAGCAGGTCGTCGCACGCATCTACGACGCCAAGCGAGCCGAGGTCTACGAGCGGCTCGGCATCCCGACCGTGGCCACGGTGTCGTGGACGACCGACCGGCTCATGCGCACCCTCCTGCCCGACGGCGTCGCCTCCGCCTGGCGCGACCCGACCGGCAAGGTCGCGATCGTGCAGCTGCCGATCCACGAGCAGTGGGTCGGCCACACGGTCGCCGAGCTCGAGCAGGCCATCAGCGCGCGCGTCGCCTTCATCATGCGGTTCGGCACGGGCGTGCTGCCGACCATGAAGACCGTCGTGCAGGCAGACGACCAGGTCTACGTCTCCGCCCTCTCCGGCACGATCAGCGACGTCAGCAACGCTGCCGGCCAACCGCCCGAGGAGTCGTCCTGATGCGCGTCGCGATCGCCGGAGCCGGCGCCGTGGGCCGGTCCATCGCCGCCGAGTTGATCGCCGGCGAACACCAGGTGATGCTCATCGAGCGGTTGCAGAACCAGTTCGAGCCGCACACGGTCGAGCAGGCCGAGTGGGTGCTGGCCGACGCCTGCGAGCTGGCCTCGCTCGAAGACGCCGGGATGCAGTTGTGTGACGTGGTCATCGCCGCCACCGGTGACGACAAGGTCAACATCGTCGTCTCGCTGCTCGCCAAGACGGTGTTCGCCGTGCGCCGCGTGGTGGCACGGGTGAACGACCCCGCCAACGAGTGGCTGTTCACCGAGGCGTGGGGCGTCGACGTGGCCGTGTCGACGCCGCGGATGCTGGCCGCGATGGTCGAGGAGGCCGTATCGGTCGGCGACCTCGTGCGACTGCTCACCCTGCGGCAGGGACAGGCCAACCTCGTCGAGCTGACCCTGCCCGACGACACCCCGCTCGCCGGCCGCGCGGTGCGTGACGTCGTGCTACCGCGCGACGCGGCCCTGGTGACGATCCTGCGCGGCGGACGCGTGATCGTGCCCCAGCCCGACGACCCCCTCGAAGCCGGCGACGAGCTGCTCTTCGTGGCCTCGGCGGACGTGGAAGGCGAGATCAGGAGAGCCCTCGGCTACTGACCCAGCTCGCCGACGCCTCCTGCAATTGGCGAGGCGATACTGCAGCGCCGGGCGACGAAATCCATGCGGCCCTGGTGACGATCCTGCGCGGCGGACGCGCGACCATTCCCAGTCCAACCACCTCCTCGAAGCCAGCGACGACCCCTCTTCGTCGCTTCAGCGGACGTGGAAGGCGAGATCAGCAAACGCTGAGCTAGTGACCCGGCCTTCGCCGGCACCGCCTGCGGAGCTAGCCGCGAGATCGCCCCGCGATGCCGGTCCCCGGTGACGATCTTCCGCGGCGGACATCATCCGTGGCCCCCGGCCGGCCTCGAAGCTGGCGACGAAGGCGAGGTCGGAAAGGCACCGACCCGGCCATGAACCCGACTCGCCAGCCGCCGCCGCACAGCGCGGGAGCCTGCTGTGGCACGCCTGGCAATGCGGGCTTGGATCACGCCTCCTCCGCCGAGAAGGCTGAAGCAGAGTTGGCGTCAGCACGGGCACGTGCTGGCTTTGCGGCGGGCCGGAGCTATGGGAAGTCTTCCTCCAGTTCGAAGATGCCGGCGGGGTGGGGCGCGTGCGCACCCTTCTCCAGTCGGTCCGCGATGGTGGTCAGCCAGGTCCGGGATCGGTGTTCGTCGAGGGCGGTGCGGTTCAGGGCGGCGATGCTGCGGCGGTACGTGTCGACGGTGTCCCTGCGCTCGAGGAACAGCTCCGACGTCAAGGTCTCGATGTGCAGGACCGGATTGACATCCGCGAACTCCATCAGTTGGAACGGGTACTGACCTGCGTGAAATCCCACCGCGTCCGGGACGACGCGGATCTCGATGTAGGGCCGGGTCGCCATCCGCAGTAAGTGCCGTACCTGTTCGTACATGACCTCCCGGCCCGGGCCGGTGCGGCTGATGGCGACCTCATCGATGAAGAAGCGGAAGCGCGCCGGGTACCGGCGATCAAAGATCCGGCTGCGGCGCTCGCGCGCCACCGCTCTGTCGTCGATCTCCACCTCGGGAATGGCCGGCGTGGCCCCCAGTAACGCCTTGGCGTAGCCGGGTGACTGGAGCAGACCGGGCACGACGGTCGTGTCGAAGCAGGTGACGGCGAGGGCCGATGCCTCGTGGTCGCCGAGCGTCCGGAGCTCGACCGGAAGCCGGGCGCCGAAGTCCCGCCACCAGCCGCGTTCGGTGGCGTGGCGCGCCAGCTCGAGCAGCGCCTCGCGCTCGGGGCCGACGACGCCGCCAACGGCGAGCACGGCGGACACATCCTCGGAGCTGGTGCAGCGCTTGCCGGAGATCATCCGGCTCACTTTGCTCGGGGACCACGCCAGCAGGCCGGCGAGGTCGCTCTGGTTCAGTCCGGCGGTCCCGATGGCGCGCTGCAGCGCCAAGCCCAGTTCACGGGACCGCACCGTGGGTTCCTGGTCGTACATATGTTCGAATATACGCGGAGTTCCGCAGAGTTCCGCGGGCGAGCCGCGGGGTTCACTCGAACGTGCTTGGTCAGGCGCTTTCGCCGCTGTACTTGGCCCGCAGGCGCTGCTCGATGGCGCTGTCCTCGTCCTCGGCCGCCTTCTCGATGTCGCGCTGCCGGTGCCCCGCCGCGCGTACCGCCCAGACGGTGACGAGCAGGGCGAGCGCGGTGAGCGGGTAGCCCATCGCGAGGCGGGCGAAGGCGAGCCAGCCGGTCTGGTCCTCGTCGTAGAGCCAGCGCTGCACGATGAAGCGGGCCGCGAACACGGCGACCCAGGTGAGCGTGGCGATCGAGTACGCGCGGAGCGCCTTGCGGTCCGAGCGCCAGAGCATGCCGTGGCCGTCGAGGAAGGTCCAGATCACACCCACCAGCGGCCAGCGGACCAGCACCGACACCAGGAACACGCTGCCGTAGATCAGGCTCGCCCAGATCCCGAACAGGAAGAAACCCTTGGCCGAGCCGGTCCGGTAGGCGATGAACGCCGCGACGGCGACGCCGAAGAACCCGGACACGGCCGGCTGAAGGCCTTCCTTGCGTACGATCCGGAGCACCGTGATGGCGACCGCGACGCCGACGGCGCCCCAGATCGCGGGCATGAGCCCGAAGATCGCGTTGACCAGGATGAACACGAGCACCGGGACCGAGGAGTAGACGAGGCCGCTGATGCCGCCCATCTGTTCGAGCAGTGTCTGCTCTTTTTCCTTCTCCGCTGTCGAAGGTTCGGTCTCTTGCTCGTCGTTCTTTTCCGTCATGTGGCCGTCTGCAACTCGTAGTAGGGGTTGTAGAGCACCTTGCGACCGTCCCGCATGGCGATGCGGCCCTGTGCCTTGATCGTCCGGCCGGGCTCGATGCCCGCGATACGCCGTCGACCGAGCCAGACTAGTGTCACGCCCTCGGTACCGTCGAACAGCTCGGCCTCGAGAGTCGCCACGGCGTCCCGCGGGCTCAGCTCAACGGTCCGCAGGCGACCGAGGACCGTGACCTCCTCACCGGATCGGCAGTCGCACGCGCGGCGTGCGTTCTCGGCATCGACATGTTCGGACAGATCATCGGCATCGAGTTCGTCGATGTCCGTGGTCAGCCGTTTGACGAGGCGGCGTAGTGATCCCTTACCACGCTGCCCAGGTTTTCGGGCCTCGGTGCCCATTCCTACGCTCCAGTTGCTGGGGGCCGGCCCCGACGCCCGACCCTGTACAAATCCAGCGTAACCACGAGATGTGGCGCTGGTGTGGAGGAACGGGCACGTGACAGTTGCCGAATGCCGATTCGCCGAGGACGGCGGTCCCTGGACAGCGATTATGCTGCCCGGTACCGGTTCTGACGACACATTCGTCAGATCCGTGTTTGAGATCCCCCTCGCGGCCGCGGGTATCACCCTGACGGCCCCCGCGCCAGCGCCCGGCCCGTCGCTCGCCGTTTCGGCGCTGTCCGCTCTGTCGTCCTCGTCCGGGCCCGTGCTCGCCGGAGGTATCTCCTTCGGGGCACACCTCGCGGCCGAGTGGGCGGTGGCGAACCCGTCCCGCTGCGCCGGCCTGGTGCTGGCCTTGCCTGCCTGGCACGGCGAGCCGGGCTCGGCGCCCGCGTCGTTGTCCGCCCTGCACTCCGCGGCTCAGGTGCGCTCGCTGGGCGTCGCCGGGGCGCTCGCGGACTCCCCCATGCCGGAGTGGCTGGCGACCGAGCTGTCGCGCGCCTGGGGCGGCTACGGGGACGCGCTCGCGGACTCGCTGGAGGTGGCCGCGACGCGCGCCTCGCCGACGCTGGCGGAGCTGGCGAGGCTGGACGTCCCGGTGGGCATCGCGGCGTGTGCGGACGATCCGATCCATCCCGCGTCGGTGGCCGGGGAATGGGCGGCGGCGCTGCCGAGGGCCACGGTGCGTACGACGCGACTGACGGTGGTCGGGGCGGATCCGGAGGCGCTGGGCCGCGCCGCGGTGCAGGCGTTCCTGCGGGCGGCCGGTGTGGCTTAGGCCTTCCGCCAGACGGAGACGCGGGCCTGCGCTGTCGCCGATGAACGGCTCGCCGGACCAGCCCGCCCAACGCTCGTGCGGGGCCAGGCCGGCCAGGCGCGCCATGAGGTCGAGCTCGGCGGGCCAGACGTAGCGGCGGCGTGTCGAGTAGGTCTCCAGCGCGCCGTCGACAGGTCGATGCCGTGCACCGGCACCCTGCGGCTCCGCGATCCGACCGGTGCCCACGCCGCACTCCAGTGCGGCGCCGTCACCGGACAGGCGGGCGAGGAAGTCCACGACCGGGTCGATGGCGGCCGGCTCGAACAGCTCCGGCCACTTGGCCTCATGGGTGGCCGCGATGCGCTCGACGAAGCCGTCCTGCGCCCCGGCCCTGCCCCTCAGCCCTCCTGGGACTGCTGAATGTGCTGGGCGATCGCCGGTGGCAGCTCGATGGGCAGTGGCGTGCGGACCGGCATCGGCTGGGTGCCGCGGACCACGACGGTGCCGCGGACGAGCTCGTAGAGCGCCGCCGCGCTGTTCTCCAGGCGGTCCGGCGGGCCGGCCACCACCCCACGCAGCATCCATCGTGGACCGTCCACGCCGACGAACCGCAGCTGCATGTCACCCAGGGCGGCCAGGAGCTCCAGGCCCCACTCGCCGCGCGTCGAGCGCACGGTCGCGCCGTCGGCCTGCAGCTGCTGGGCGAGCTCCGTGCTGACCTCGTGCCACAGGCCGCCGGAGCGCGGTGCGGCGTACGCGGTGACCGTCAGCTGGCCGACGGGAGTGATCACGTGCACGGCCTTGACCGGGCCCGCCGGGTCCATCTCCACCTGCAGCTGTGCGCCGTCGGGGACCGGCATCCGGACCGAGCCGAGGTCGAGCCGGTGCAGGCCGTCCTCGGGGGCGTCCTCCTCGTCCCACGGGCCTGCCCCGTCGAACAGGTCGCCGCCGACCCCCTGGTACTCGTCGTCCTCCGCGTAGCGCAGGTCGTCGAAATCCTCGTCGACGTCGTCCTGGCGGCGCCGCCGTCCGAACAGTCCCACTACTCCTCCGCCCCCATGACACGCGCCAACACCGAATGCCCACCGGTGGACCCGTGGCCCCCGGCGCCGCGCTGCGACTCCGGCAAGTCGTTCACCTCTCGGAATACCGCATGCTCGACGCGCTGCACCACCAGCTGCGCGATCCGGTCGCCCCGGTGCAGCTCGACCGCGTCGCGCAGGTCGTGGTTGACCAGGCAGATCTTGATCTCGCCACGGTAGCCGCAGTCGATGGTGCCCGGCGTGTTCACCACGCTCAGCCCGACCCGCGCGGCCAGCCCGGATCGCGGGTGGACGAACGCCGCGTACCCCTCCGGGAGGGCGATCGCGATGCCGGTGCCGACGATCGTGCGCTCCCCCGGCGGGATCACCGCATCGGTGGTGGTGACGAGGTCGGCGCCGGCGTCTCCCGGCCGCGCGTACGACGGCACGGGTACTCCCGGATCGAGCCGGGTCAGCAGGACCTCCACGCTGGGCACGACCGGCGAGACTACTCTGAGCCCGTGACCGACACGGAGGCCAGTACCGCCACCACGTACCGGGAACGGCTGTATGTCACCTGGTACTGGTGGCTGTTGCCGCTGCTGGCGGCCGGGCTGCTGGCGGCGGAGGTGCACCTCGGCTACCCGGGCGTGCGAGCGTGGCTGCCCTACGTGATCCTGCTGCCGCTCACCGCGCTGCTGATCTGGCGCGCGGGTTCGGTCAGCGTGCGGGTCCAGGATGGGGAGCTGTGGGTCGGCAAGGCCCATCTGCCACTGCGTCATGTCGGCGAGGTGCAGGTCGTGCCCCCGAAGGACAAGCGCAAGGTGCTCGGTCCGAACCTGGATCCCGCCGCTTTCATCGTGCATCGCGGGTGGATCGGCCCGGTGGTGCGGTTGCGGCAGACCGACCCCGAGGACCCGACCCCCTACTGGGTGGTGAGCACCCGGCACCCCGACCGGTTGGCCGAGGCGCTGCGCTCAAGCGGCTGAGCGGTTCCCGTCAGGCGCAGTCGCGGCAGATGTACTGGCCGCTGCTCTCCTCGGCCAGCCGGCTCCGGTGATGCACCAGGAAACACTTCGAACACGTGAACTCGTCGGCCTGCTTGGGCACGACGCGAACCGTCAGGTCCTCACCGGACAGGCCGGAAAGGTCCGCACCCGGCAGCTCGAAGCTCTCCGCTGTTTCGGACTCGTCGACGTCGACGACCCCGGACTGGGTCTCGTTGCGGCGCGCCTTGAGTTCCTCGAGAGAGTCCTCGGCGAGGTCGTCGGCCTCGCTACGGCGTGGCGCGTCGTAATCGGTGGCCATGGTCTAGCACCCCCACTTCCAAATGTGTGTGCCGCTGGTCAACGTTCCGGGGCTCCGGTTTGTGCCCACCAGCAGAAGTGACGCAGGTCTCACGCTCATGACCCACGTCGGAATCGATTCGCTTGGAACGTTCTCCGACTGGAGCGCGGAGAGGGTAGCCCATGTAACGCCGCTCATCCAGCACGTCACCCATTCGGGTGTGTCCGGTGAACGACGACCATCTGACCTTGCCGACCCGTGCGGTCCATGGTGCGATGTTGATCGTCAGCAAGACTACCCAGCGCGTCGGACTCGTCGCGGTGGGCTACCGGATCCGACCCATGACTCGATCGCGACACGATGCGCCTTCAGCTGACGCCCGGTCCGACCGAAGAAGACTGAAACGCATAGGCTGATCAGCAACGAATTACAGGGTGTCAAGGGGTCTGGGGACCGGAGGGAGACGGCCGAGGTGGCGTCCGGGAACACGTGGCAGAACAACGGGCCACAGCGCTATCGGAAGCGCCGTCCGCTGCCCGCGCTGATCCTCATCGTCATCCTCGGAGTGGCGGCGACGATCGTGTGGCTGCGCGTCATGAACACCGACACGGAGATCTCCGGCGCCGTCCACTGCGCACCGCCCGTGGCCCGGCAGACCACGGCGCCGCCGAAGGGCAAGCCCGCCCCGCCCGCGCCGACGCTCGGGCAGGCGCTGGAGAGCGACTCGCTCGACCGGACCGTCCCGCAGCCGCCGTCCCAGTCGCTCGTCCGCGTGCTGAACGCGGGCTCGAAGCGCGGTGGCGCCCGGATCGTCACCGAGACGCTGCGCGAGCTCGGGTTCACCCAGGTGGCCGAGCCGGAGAACGACCCGCTCTACGACGACACGATGACCTGCCGCGCGCAGATCCGCTTCGGCCCCCGCGGCACCGCGGCGGCCCGCACGCTCTCGCTCGTCGAGCCGTGCGCCGAGCTCATCCGTGACGAGCGCAAGGACGCGACCGTCGACATCGCGATCGGCCAGCAGTTCGACGACCTGCGACCCAACACGCAGAGCAAAGAGGTGCTCGAGCAGCTGACGGAGTGGGCGACGGCGCACCCGAAGGCGAAGGGCGGCCTGCAGGCCAACGGCCCCCAGCCGAAGATCGACGGCAAGCTGATCGAGGCCGCCCGCAAGGGCAACTGCTAGGCGTCAGATGTCGGCGAGGCCCGTCTCGGCCAGGACCTCGGCCAGCTCGTCCGCGATGCCCGGGGTCGCCACGAACGTCATGTCGTTCGCCGAGTCCGGCAGCCGCACCACCGCGCCCGCCTCCTCGGCGAGCAGCGCGCCGCCCGCCCAGTCCCAGCGGTTCAGGCCGTGTTCGAAGTACCCGTCCAGCCAGCCGGCCGCCACCGCGCACAGGTCCAGCGACGCGGCGCCCGCCCGGCGGATGTCGCGCACCCTGCTCAGCAGCCCGGCGATCCCCGCCGCCTGCCGGGCGCGGCGCTCCGCGCGATAGGCGAACCCGGTCGCGACCAGAGAAAGGTCCAGCCGGGACGCGGCCGACACCCGCAGCGGGCGGCCGTCGAGGAACGCACCGCCGCCCCGCGAGGCGGTCCAGCGGCGGCCCGAGTCCGGCTCCACGACCGCGGCGGCCACCGACACGCCGTCGACCTGTGCCGCGAGCGAGACCGCGTACCAGGGGAAGCCGTAGAGATAGTTGACCGTGCCGTCGATCGGGTCGACGACCCAGCACACGCCCTCGTTGTCCGAGCCGTCGGCGCCGCCCGAGCCGCCCGCCTCCTCGCCCAGCACAGGATCGCCGGGCCGCAGTTCGGCGAGGCGCGTCCGCACGAGCTTTTCCACCGCGAGGTCCCCCGCCGTCACGACGTCGGTCTCGCTGGACTTCGTCCCGACGTCGCGGATCGCGGCCTCGCGCGCACTTCGCGCGAGCGACGCGGCCTCGACGGCTACCTCGGTCGCGATCTCAAGAAGGTCTGCACCCACGAGACCTATCAGACCACTCCCAGCTAACCTCCGTGGAACAGCCAGCTGAATCGAGTACGAAGGGATCCGTGGGGATGGGCGCAACCCTCGGCTTCGGCGTGGACATCGGTGGATCGGGCATCAAGGGGTGCACGGTCGACCTGGACGTCGGCAAGCTGCACGGCGAACGGATCCGGATCCCGACGCCCGATCCGTCGAAGCCGGACGCGGTCGCGGACGTGGTCAAGCAGATCGTCGACGGGTTCGGCTGGGACGGCCCGGTCGGCATCACGCTGCCCGCAGTGATCAAGCGGGGCGTGGCGCATACGGCGGCCAACATCGACAAGTCGTGGCTGGGCACCGATGCCGGCGCGCTGTTCGCCGAGCGACTGAAGCTGCCGGCGCGGGACGTGGTGGTGCTGAACGACGCGGACGCGGCCGGCATCGCGGAGATCTCCTACGGCTGGCCGGACGACCGCGAGGGCGTGGTCGCGCTGCTGACTTTCGGCACCGGCATCGGCAGCGCCGTGTTCGTCGACGGCAAGCTCGTGCCCAACACGGAATTCGGTCACCTCGAAGTCGACGGACACGACGCGGAAACCCGCGCCGCGGCGTCGGTCAAGGAGGACAAGGACCTGTCCTGGGCGGAATGGGCGACGCGGGTCAGCCGATACATCCGCGGGCTCGAGGACTTGATCTGGCCGGACCTCATCATCGCTGGTGGCGGGGTCAGCAAGAAGGCCGACAAATGGCTGCCACTGCTCGAGGTCCGCACCCGCGTGGTGGCCGCGGAACTGCGCAATGACGCGGGCATCGTGGGCGCCGCGGTGGCCGTCCGGGAGAACTTGCACGGCTGAGCGCGGACTCGATCTTGGCCGGGTCAGCACCCGTCGCGGAGTATCGTCGTTACAATGGAACAGTGCCTGCGGCCCGGAGCCGACAGGCTTTCCCCGAAATCCGGTTGACCAGGTCTTCCTGGTCGTCCGTGATCGATAGCAGCGAAAGGGCGTACGTGGCAGCCGCACGATCCGCAACCCGACGCTCCACCGCCTCGGCGAGCGCCGCGCAGTCGGCATCAGCTCAGCCGGCCAACGACGAATCGACTGAGAAGCCCACCACGTTGAAGACCGCGACCAAGAAGGCGCCCGCCGCCAAGCCCCGCGCGCCGCGCAAGTCGACCAAGACCGCGGCCGCCGACCCGAAGAAGGCCGCCGCCGGCAAGGCGAAGCCCGGGTCGACCACCAAGAAGGCCGATGGCGCCGACGGCGAGCCGGGCGAGGGCGACGAGCCCGAGCTCGAGTCGCCGAATCTCGAGGATCTCGAAGACGTCGAGGTCGAGGTCGACGTCGTCGACGACACCGTCGAGGAGGAGCCGGCCGAGAAGGAATCCTCCGGCGGCACCAGCAGCGGTAGCAGCAGTAGCAGCGGCGGCGGCGGCGGCGGCAAGGAAACCAAGGACGGCGACTTCGTCTGGGACGAAGAGGAGTCCGAGGCACTCCGGCAGGCGCGCAAGGACGCGGAGCTCACCGCGTCGGCGGACTCGGTCCGGGCCTACCTCAAGCAGATCGGCAAGGTGGCGCTGCTCAACGCCGAGGAGGAGGTCGAGCTCGCCAAGCGGATCGAGGCCGGCCTGTACGCGGCGGAGCGGGTTCGCAAGGCCGAGGAAGAGCAGTCGGAGAAGCTCGTCCCGCAGATGCGCCGCGACCTTCGCTGGATCGTGCGCGACGGGGAGCGGGCGAAGAACCACCTGCTGGAGGCGAACCTCCGCCTCGTGGTGTCGCTGGCCAAGCGCTACACCGGACGCGGCATGGCGTTCCTGGACCTCATCCAGGAGGGCAACCTCGGCCTGATCCGGGCGGTCGAGAAGTTCGACTACACCAAGGGCTACAAGTTCTCCACCTACGCCACGTGGTGGATCCGCCAGGCGATCACGCGGGCCATGGCCGACCAGGCGCGGACGATCCGCATCCCGGTCCACATGGTCGAGGTGATCAACAAGCTCGGCCGTATACAGCGCGAGCTCCTGCAGGACCTCGGCCGCGAGCCGACGCCCGAAGAGCTTGCCAAGGAAATGGACATCACCCCGGAGAAGGTGCTGGAGATCCAGCAGTACGCCCGGGAGCCCATCTCGCTCGACCAGACCATCGGCGACGAGGGCGACAGCCAGCTCGGTGACTTCATCGAGGACTCCGAGGCGGTCGTCGCGGTCGACGCGGTGTCGTTCACGCTGCTGCAGGACCAGCT
>Ga0164241_10006116_pt1 | contig 11042 bp, 10 predicted proteins | sample OricomyardsoilBY_FD_108780 | JGI IMG/M metagenome (GOLD analysis project Ga0164241, IMG submission 108780) | Backyard soil microbial communities from Emeryville, California, USA - Original compost - Back yard soil (BY) | ecosystem: Environmental > Terrestrial > Soil > Unclassified | place: USA... | reverse complement strand
AAGGGGAATTGCATTAATATTGACGGAGGGTGCGTTCATATTCACAAGAAGAAATTTGGAAATCTCGTAGCTATTGATGTGAATGAACGAAAGTTCATTGCATTGAAAAATTGTGAATAAGCTTATATTACTAATCTACTGAATGGCTGTAAACAAGAGACAATTTGCAAACTATACTATCCTTATTTTAGGTAGCCAAAAAAATATGTATTAAGTTTGACTACGCTGAATTTGTCAAAACAATTTTTTTATTAAAATCATAAAAAAACGAATGCCTTCATGGGCCATCGTCATTAAATTTAATATTGATATTCCGGCAAATAGTGATAATGACGATATTGATTTGATTAACAGACGATAAATTTTCTTTTTCATACATTCTGACAAATTGGCCAAAATTATTTTTTTCGTTTATGCTTGTGTGTTAAGCCTGATTTCTTTTGCACAAAAAAAGAATGCTTCCTTTCAATTACATGTTTATCCCACTACCGAAAAAATTAAAATAGACGGAATCGCAGAGGAAGAGGTATGGCAACAGGCAGAAGTTGCAAAGAACTTCTTTATGGTTCTACCCATGGATACAAGCCTGGCGAAAGTGCGAACTGAAGTGGAAATGACTTTCGATAATGATAATCTTTATCTTTTGGCCAAATGCTACGATGCTCCCCGAAAAACTGAAATGGTGGAGTCTTTAAGAAGAGATTTTAGTTTCGTAAAAAACGATAATTTCATTGTTTTTATAGATCCGTTTGATAACCAAACTGACGGATTTGCGTTTGGAACTAATGCCGAAAATGCTCAATGGGATGGGCTTATGTATGAAGGTGGTTCGGTGGACTTAAACTGGGATAACAAGTGGTATTCGGCTGTGAAGCATTACGCTGACAGCTGGGTATTGGAAATGGCGATACCGTTGAAAACACTTCGCTATAAAAAGGGAGTTAAGCAGTGGGGGATTAATTTTAGCAGAAATGATTTAAGCACAACGGAAAAATCAAGCTGGACGCCCATCCCGAGGCAATTTCCTACAGCTTCATTGGCTTACACAGGAACGCTCGTTTGGGAAAATTCTCCAACCGTTCAAAAAGGAAATGTCTCATTAATTCCTCATTTATTAACGGGTGTTTCTAAGGAAAATATTCCATCCTCACCCTCAGACTTTAAACATGAAGCAGGACTGGATGCGAAAGTGGCCGTTACTTCCTCCTTAAACCTTGATCTGACGGTAAATCCTGATTTCTCGCAAGTAGAAGTGGATAAGCAGGTGACTAACCTGGACCGGTATGAATTATTTTTTCCGGAAAGAAGACAATTCTTCCTGGAGAATGGCGACCAAATAAACAACTTTGGTTATCCGGGGATACGTCCTTTTTTTTCACGGCGTATCGGACTCGGCATACCAATCAATTACGGGGGAAGGTTCAGTGGAAACCTAAGCAAAAAATGGCGCGTCACCTTAATGGATATGGAAACAGCAAAACAACATGACATCGGGCTGCCCGCTCAAAATTTTGCGGTGGCTGCTATTCAAAGACGAGTGTTTTCGAGATCGAATATTAATCTTCTGTTTGTGAACAAACAATCCATGAATTACACGCCAGGAAAGGATTCGCTGTATCCGCAATATTCATTGTATAACCGGAATATTGGCGCTGAATATAATCTCGCGTCTTCGAATAATATATGGACAGGAAAATTACTATTTTTAAAATCTTTTTCTCCGGATCAAGATGGGGAAAGTAGTACAAGCGCAGGAAATCTGAAATATTCAGGTAAGCGATGGTTGATCAATGTGGCTTATGAATCGGTCGGAAGTAATTATAGTGCGGAAGTAGGATATGTTCCCAGGATAAATTACAACAAGATGAATCCGCAAATATTTTATACATTTTTTCCAAAAGGCGGAAGTGTACTAACGCACGGGCCACAGTTAACTTCAATTTATTATTTCAATAAAAAATGGGAGCAAACAGATCACGAGAATGTGTTCACTTACCTGATTACTTTTAGAAATAAAGCCACTCTATCGGCCGTTGTACTGGACGATTATGTAAAGGTACTTTTCCCTTTTGACCCAACTAACAGTGGAAAAGATTCATTATTGTATGGTTCAAAATATTCATGGTTGACCACAGGTGCGGATTTTGTTTCAAAACCACAAAGTCTTTTTACTTATAGTTTTTCCATTCGTTATGGAGGTTATTATGCTAATGGGAAAAAATATTCTGTCAGTAGTGAAATCGGCTATCGTTTCCAACCGATATTTAATTTAAGTTTAGCTGCATCATACAATCAATTACAGCTTCCGGAGCCGTGGGGAAACACGGGATTTTGGCTTGTTGGCCCTAAGGTGGATCTTACATTAACTACTAAATTATTTTTCACAACGTATCTTCAATACAACCAACAATTGAATAACACCAATGTGAATGCACGCTTCCAATGGCGCTACAAGCCTGCGTCTGACTTGTTTATCGTTTACACTGACAATTACCTGGTAACGCCATTTGCTGTAAGAAACAGGGCGATATTATTGAAATTCACTTATTGGTGGAATCCGTGATCGCAAATAAGAAATCGAATTATTTATTGGTTTACTGTAAATTCGAATTAGCATCTCTTTGAGCGGCCATCTTCGATAATAGAAGGTAAGATTGTGGAGAGCCCGTACCAGAAGCAGAACCAGGCAAATGGTATGTAGCTGAATCTATGTATGCCTAAAGCAATTTATCGAAGGCTTTAGAAAAAGTATTTTGCAAATCGGCGTTGCTATTATAAAACGGAAGCCCTATCAATTTGTAATTGTTGTTTTGATGAATAATGTTTTTTCCCTCAATCTCTAATAAAAAATCTTCTTTCCATTGATCATTGTCTGCGTAAACTTCACCCTTTGGTTCAATGAATAATTGGTAAATAATTTTTTCTCCGGATTTCTTTTCTTTAAGAAATAATACAAAGTCAGGTTCAAAAGGGCGTCCATCGCTAAATCTAAATATTTGAAATGCGCCTTCATTGCGTAGCAGAAAAACTTCTTCGTACTTCTTTTTTAATTTCGTGATGGCGGCTTTAATAAATATTACCAATTTCTTTTCTTCGGATGTGCCATAGTTTTCTTTATAAGCATACCAGGATTCTTTTGAAAGGTCTAAGAAATGCTTATCTAATTTTGGACGACTCATTGGATACCCTATTTCTGCATCGCCATTTGTACTCAGTGCAAAATTCATTTCCCTATTCGTAAAAATCTTTTGAATTGCTTTTGGTGAAAATTGCAGAGTACCGGTGTAATCAATTTTTCCTTTTTCTATTTCAGGTTGCAGTTCTCTTAATATTTTAATGGCGCATTTTAATTTTACGTCCTGGCTAACTTCGCTCAGGCTTGTAGTATTTCCTGTTATTTCCAAAAGGCTACTGCCTAAATAATGTTCAGAACTTATAAAGTTTTCAAGAGATCCAATATTAGGAAAAAACCGGGTAAGGTTGGAAAAAGTAAAAAATGGCAAACGCTGGGAAGCTTTGCGAAGTACCGGCAAACCAAGGGCTGTTACTTTCACAGCATACGGCAATTCGGCTTCTCTTACTTGAGTCACTTCCTTATCTTTCAGTAATGTTGCTTCACTGCTGAAGCCTGTATAAACTTTATAATTATATATTCTATCCTTTAGATATTCGGGGAAAGATGTAACTGTATCGTTTCTTTCTTTTTTTAATTCATTCAAATAAATGATACCGTATTTATAAAACTGAGATTGTTTGAAATCATCTTTCAGGAAGTGTTCACGTTTTGTGATATTTGATGGCTTGATACCAATTTTATCGAGGGCTTTATTTAATTCATCAATATAACGACTGTTGGTTTCGCTGTGATAATATAATTCTTCGCAGATTCGTAAAGGATTGGTTAAATCATCGTCATATTTACGTTTAAATTTTTGCTGACTTTCATCAATTATGAAAGGGAAATACCTTGCACCACGGCCAATTAATTGTGCTTCACTCATGGTGGTTTTACCGGGAACGCCGTTCTTGGCATCCCGGGTGTTGTATAGACGTACTATGTCGAAAAGGTTCAACACATCCCACCCTTCATTCAGGGCATCAACCGCAAATACTGCGCGAATAGCATTGGTGGGTTCTTCCAGGGAATTAATTAATAATTGGGTTGCTTGCTTGTCTGTGATACTATCTACACTGATGGATGTGGTTTCGGAAAATGAGCCTTGTAACTGTAAAACCAAATTCTCTAAAGAGGTGCCATTGGCTTTAAAAAATTCAAATGCCTTTTTAATGATACTTTCACTGGCAGCATTATCTCTAATGTGCTCTATATCTGCCACGTTGAGGGACGCCATTTTTTGCAAGAAGGCATCTTTGAATTCTGATGAAACTATTTTATTTTCATCCCGCTTTTTGGGCACATTCACAAGGTTGCTTTTGAACATAACCACCGGTTTGATGTTGAGGTTATACTGTGCAAATACCAATAACCGGTACTGACTTAGAATAATAGCTTGTAATGCTCTCTCAATCGGTGGAAGGCTTGCCTGTAATACATTTACTTCTTTGCTATATTTGGCCATATAGAATTTCTTCAAAGAATAATCGTACAGTAGTTTATCATTGTATTTATTGGCTATGGCTTGCTCATGCAACTCTGCAGTGGCTGTAAACTCCAACAATATATTCTCTTTATTACTGCGAAAAATGCGCATGGCGGTCCCTTCCCAACTGTCGTATTGTTCAAATTCTGCTATGCTTAATTGGTTGCCAGCATTGCGCATGGTATCTACATTCATGTGGTGAGCTTCATCGCTTAACAGTACAATATTTCTATCTTCAAAATCTTCGTAGGTGAGTGAATTTTCTTTTGGGTTATTTAACCGGATGTGTAATGCCTGTATGGTGGTAAAATGAATATTAATGCATTCATCATCTGCGTTTGCAAAATTTTCCACTTTCTTAATTGTAATGTTTCTGCCTTCAAAATTTATTTCGTTATTGAATAAATATTTACCTGATGCAGGATTGAGAAAGTTATCTTTTGTTTTTTCAATGATATTGGTACTACCTACAAAAAAAATAAAGTTGCGATACCCTTGTTTATACAATTGCAAAATGCAGCCAGCCATTATTAAAGTTTTTCCACTACCGGTTGCCATTTGAAATAATAGTTGCGTTGGCCTTACTCTTTTTTTAAAAGAATTGATGTAATAATCAAAACGGTTGAGCGCTTCGGTTTGATAATCCCTTATTTCAAATTTAGGATTCAGGTTATTGATAACATATTCCGGAAACGCCTTTGAAAAGCGCTCATCTACTTCCTGTATTGTATCGAATGAATTAAGTAATTGAAATGCCATAAGTCAGTTATTTATTATTTCCAAAGAAGTTCGTTTTGCCAATCAGTTTTTAAACCCAAGGCATTAGGGTCAACACTGGGATATTTTTTTAATAAATCAATTAATTGCCCGGTAAACTTGTTTTGTGGCTGCACTGTGTTTACTAAATATTTCATACAGCATAGATGAATATACAGCATGTGATATTCACTTTCGGGTGGAACATCTGCTATCCATTTATTGGGCGGTTTTGGCAAGAGTTTAGGCCTTCCCGGAAGGTTTTTATTCCACAACCGGCTATGATGGGCACAGTAATTTCTTAACTGCGCTATAGATTGCAGCCAACTTGGAAGAAAAGTATGGTTCACGGTACCATATTCTTCGGCAATTGTATTTTTTGATTTTACGGTAGGTTTCAGGTTACCATATAATTTTGAAAGACTACCAAAGCTGGTAAGTTCCAGTGTTTTCCATGCAGGCGGAAATCTGCCATCATCCTTGTGTTTTTTTAGGTGCTCTTTTATAAAAGTATCTTTAGATCGTTCTATTTCTTCATCAATCACTGCGAGGGTTTTTGCTAATTCTCTTACGTTTTGAAAAATAATTGTGTTTTGAAACCACCAGGGATCGAATTCATGAGAAAGATGATAAATCAATTTGGTACGAAGACTGATTTCTACTTTTTCAATTATATCAAAAATGATGAGCCTTAATTCCCTGTCGAAGTTGTATAAGGCAATTACATCTGCAAATCGGCTGTTAGGTTTGAAATGATGGTTGCTTTTATCGTCCTGCATAGGCCACCAATAGCCTGCTAAACGATAGTAACTTATATGGTTCAAATAATGCGTTGCATTATCTTGCAACTCTATAATGAGCCCACGTTGTTTCAATTGTTCTATTTGCTCCGATATTGTAAACGCTGGTTTCTGGTACATTAGTTACAGGCATAAAAAAACCTTCCAGGTGTGCTGTTCAAGCCTGGAAGGTGTATTATTTTTGAAAAGTATATAAAAGCAAAAGACTCACCCTGGGACGCTGATCTTACGGGTAGCGTGGTGAGTACTGTTAATGCAAAAGTACAACTTAGTAACATTATCACCAAGCATTTTAGCCAAATATTTTGGTCAAACATTTTGGCTAACAAACCTTGGACCATCCAAACTTTGCCATCCCGGGCATAAAACGCTACAGATGCTTTGCTTTCCGCAGTATCGTAAATAATGATATTTTGTGCTTGGCTCATAGGGAATTACATTGAATAAAATTTTTGGTTCATTGCCTTGTCATAATTGGAAACCTTGTGTGTTTGGCTGTTGATTTCATTGTAGTTTACATAGAGCAGGTTTTTATCCAAAACATCTATCAGAAACTTTTGCTTGTCTTCAAAAGACAATGCTTCAAATTCGTGAACGTCCTTTTTTATTTGCTCCGGAATTATTTTGTAGCTAAGGAATGTCGTTTCCTGCATTTGCAACCAGATTGCATCTAAATCTTTGTCTTTTTTGGCCGATTGAATTTCATCAATAAACTTCTGATTGATTTTCATTAATTCGGCGTAGATAAAGCTGCCTCCACCTTGCCAAATGACAGTTTTACTAATACCGGTTTGTTCACCGGCAATTACATTTTTTAATCTTACCACACTGTCATTTTCACCATAATCCAATTGCTCTATACCTATATATCTTCTATTCATTTTATGAGCAACTGCGCATGTGGTACCGCTTCCTAAATGGTAGTCTAAGACAATGTCACCTTCATCAGTACTTATTTCTATGATTCTTCTTAATAATTTTTCTGGCTTCTTTCCATTTTTAAGCTTCACATTCCCTTCGTTCGAAATTCCATTATAAGGAATATCAGTCCAAAGATCTGTTAATGGCTTTGATGGCGTAAGTATTCCATCAATTTCTCTTATTTTGTTAGAATAAAAATAAACTTGCCTTCCATCTTTTATAAAAACATCTTCCTTGTCTCTTTCAACTTTAAAAATTTTCCCTGGATTACTTTTAGATTTATCTCTTATTTGAACAATATCCTTTGCCGCATCATCAGCTATAGCAGTACCTTGAAAAATTCTTTCCTTATTTTTTAAAGCATATTCTGCTACTACACTTCCAAAAGCACTATGTCCTAATTTCTTGTTGGCATCGCGTGTATCTTTGAATCCTTTCTCCTTTGAAAGGAAATCGAATAATCCAACAGCTTTCCACTCAGAATAATTATCCTCATAATTTATAATTAATTGATTATAGCCACTGTCATATTCTGAACCTATATATTGCATCTCATATTTGTATGAAAGTTTGTGTTTTGAATAAAGAAGAATGTATTCAGTTTGTGAATAAGGTGATGGATTAACGGTTTTATGACCTGACGGATCTGATGTTTTGACTATAATTACATTCAAAAAATTTTCTCTTCCAAAAACATCATCACAAATAACTTTCAGATATGAGTATTCTTTGTCATCCACATTTATAAAAATAGTCCCATCGCTCGTTAAAAGAGTTTTTGCAACTTCTAATCTATTTTTCATAAACGTAAGCCAGGTGCTATGGTTAAAGCTGTCATTATATTGAAAACTGTCATTTCCAGTATTATACGGTGGGTCTATATAAACTAATTTTACCTGCCCGCGATACTTTTCTTTTAAAGTGTGTAAAGCAAGAAGATTATTCCTTTAATAATCAGGTTATCATTTTTGCTAATTGAAGTGGGTTGGGTTTCTCCATCTTTATCAAATCGCTTCCAGTTGGTAAGGACTTTGGGCGCAGTAAGCACATCTATTTCATCGGGTGCAAGCGTGGTATTGTAAAACACTTCGTTGCGCCGTGCGTCTTCTTTGGTTTGACCGCCTTCCAATACACAATCTTTGTAAGGCCATACCAGCACCACTTCACGGCTATCGGTAATGTAATGGTCACCATCGGTGCTAAGGCCGATTTTGTTTTTGTATTTCGTATAACTATCTGGTAAAAAGTTTTTGGTATTTACAAAACGCTGAAAAGCCACTTTGTCAAAAACTTGTACGCCTTCCACTTCTACAAAGAATTGTTTTCTTAATGATGCATTTGTCAAGAGTAATTTAATCAAGGATGGTTCCAGCCTTAATGCATGGTCTATCACCAAACCTTTATTGATGAGAGATTTATTATTCGCATCATCAAAAATGATGTATGCCGGAAAAGATTCCAGCAGTTCAATAAGTTCGTTGTAAAGGTTTTGCATAATTCACTTTATGTTCTTAAAAATTTTTTGAAATTCTTTTGGCTTCGTCACCAAAAGTAAGCGACACACCAATTAATTTCCAAATAAAAATTCTTACTATTTATTCGTTCACTGGAAATGCAACACCTTACAACCTAAAACTTTCAACTGCATCCAATGTTTTCTGAATATCTTCTGATGATAGTGCGTTACTGATAAACCAGCTTTCATAAGGAGAGGGAGGTAAATAAATTCCCTGGTCGAGCAGGTGATGAAAAAATTTTTTGAAAAGATTACTATCTGTTTTGGATGCTGATTCAAAATCAATCACTTCATCATTCGTGAAAAAAATACTCATCATGCTACCAAACCTGTTGATGGAGTGGGGAATATTTTTTGCGGATAAAATATCATTCAAACTTTTTTCAAGCCGTGCGGTTTTTTCATCCAGTTCTGTATAGATGGATGGATTATTTTTTAATTCATTCAGCATTGTATAACCGGCGATCATAGCAATTGGATTGCCACTTAATGTTCCTGCCTGGTAAACATTTCCCAATGGTGCAATGTGCTCCATGATTTCCTTTTTACCTCCAAAAGCGCCGACAGGCAAACCGCCGCCAATTACTTTTCCATAAGTTACCAGATCAGCATTGATGTTTAGTTTTTGTTGTGCTCCACCTGGCGCCAGGCGAAAACCGGTCATCACTTCATCCAAAATAAATACCATCTTTTCTTCATCACATATTTTTCGCAAACCTTCCAGAAACCCCGGCTGTGGCGGAACGCAGCCCATATTCCCAACTACAGGTTCAATGATAATAGCTGCTATTTCATTTTTATTTTCTTCTATTAGTTTTTTTACGGCATCCAAATTATTGTAGGGCGCCGTCAGCGTATCATTAGCAACACCGGCAGTGACTCCCGGCACTGTTTGAATATTTAAGGTGGCAACACCACTTCCGGCGTTTACTAAAAAGCAATCTGCATGCCCATGATAACAACCATCAAATTTGATAAATTTATTTCTGCCGGTGTACCCGCGCGCTAATCGTATTGCACTCATGCAGGCTTCAGTGCCACTACTTACCATGCGGACAAGATCCACGTTGGGCGCCATACTTTTTATGAGTTCCGCCATCTCAATTTCCAACTCTGTAGGCGCACCAAAAGAAGTTGAATCTTTCGCTTTTTCTTGTATTGCGTTTATCACGGGTTCATAAGCGTGACCAAGAATCATCGGCCCCCATGAATTGATATAGTCAATATACCTGTTTCCATCCTCATCAAAAAGATAAGCGCCTTTTGCTGATTTGATAAATAGAGGAGTTCCTCCAACACTTTTAAAAGCGCGGACCGGAGAATTTACACCGCCGGGAATGGATAGTTGGGCGCGGGAGAAAAGGGATTTGCTGTTATTAATATTCATGGTAGAATTTAAATTCGGTGTTGAATGAGTGAAAACAAATAATTATTTATGTTTTATTATAGAGTATTTGCATCAACTACAATAAGATCGGGGATATTTATAAAGTCTCTTATATTATGAGAGAGTAGCTTCATATTGTATTCAAGTGCAGTAGCGGCAATAATAGCATCAGGTAGTTTTATTTTGATAGATTTTCTTAATAAGATCGTTCGCTCTATAATGCTCTCTTCCAAAGAAAATACAGTACTGTCTAAAATAAATTCCTTTATCATTATTTCATCTTCAGCAGCAATCAATTTCCACCCCAAAAGTTCTGATCTGGTGATTACAGAAACAAAGGTGGTTCTATTTTGTAGGAAATCTTTCTTTCCATTCATTCCTGCTTTCTTCTACGTGTTTTAAAAGATGATCCGCATTTGCTGCCGACATAAAACCTCTATATTTGGCAGCTTTATCTTTTATATCTTGTTTCCCCCGTAATTTGTGAATCTTAATCATATCAAGATTCTCCAGGTCTTTCAAAAGTTTCATTGCTTTATTACTTTTAATTTCTACGGTCACTGTTTCCATATTTATGATTTTAGCTGCATAAAAATAAACATTTGATTCGACATTTCTCTATTGGTATATTCCGCATTTACGCTGTTCATGACAGCAGTTTGCAGGCATCTTTTGCAAAATATGTTGCAATCAAATCTGCGCCTGCTCTCTTAATCGAAGTAAGACTTTCGAGAATCGCTTTGTCTTCATCGAGCCATCCTAATTTCGCGGCTGCTTTTATCAGGGCATATTCGCCGCTAACATGATAGGCGCTTACGGGAATGTTTACACTATTTTTTACTTCCCTTATAATATCGAGATAAGCCATTGCCGGTTTCACCATCACAATATCTGCACCTTCTTCTTCATCCGCCTTTGCTTCTTTAATGGCTTCAATACGATTGGCATAATTCATCTGGTAGGTTTTTTTATCGCCAAAACCTGGTGCAGAATCCAGGGCGTCTCTGAATGGCCCATAAAAACAGGAAGCGTATTTGGCGCTATAGGCCATGATTCCTGTT
>Ga0164241_10006115_pt1 | contig 11042 bp, 6 predicted proteins | sample OricomyardsoilBY_FD_108780 | JGI IMG/M metagenome (GOLD analysis project Ga0164241, IMG submission 108780) | Backyard soil microbial communities from Emeryville, California, USA - Original compost - Back yard soil (BY) | ecosystem: Environmental > Terrestrial > Soil > Unclassified | place: USA... | reverse complement strand
GCGACGGTGAGGATGTTCGGGTCGAAGATGATGTCTTCGGGTTGCAGCCCCTCTTCGACCAAGATGCGGTAAGCGCGCTCGCAGATGCGGATCTTCTCGGCATAAGTGGCGGCCTGCCCTTGCTCGTCGAAGGCCATCACCACCACCGCCATGCCGTACTTCAAGACGGTGCGCGCGTTCTGACGGAACTTCTCCTCGCCTTCTTTGAGCGAGATGGAGTTGACGATGCCCTTACCCTGCAAGCAACGGATGCCGGCCTCGATCACCTCCCACTTGGACGAGTCGACCATGAACGGCGCCTTGGCCACCTCCGGCTCGCTCGCCAACAGCGACAGGAAGCGGTGCATCGCCGCCACGCCGTCGATCATGCCTTCATCCATGCACACGTCGATCACGTTGGCGCCGTTCTCGACCTGCTGCCGCGCCACGCTGACGGCTTCCTCGTATTTGCCTTCCTTGATCAGCTTGGCAAACTTCGGTGAGCCGGCGACGTTGGTGCGTTCGCCGATCATCATGTACACGCCCTTTTGCTGGGTGAACGGCGTCGAGCCACTCAACCGTAGCGGACGCCACTCGGCGTCGGAAACCACGGACGGAATCGAGATCACTTTCTGAGTCAGATTCTTGTCGGCGACCTCGCGCGGGTGGCGGCCCTCGAGCCCCTTGGCGATCGCAGCGATGTGCTCGGGGGTGTTCCCGCAGCAGCCGCCAGCGATGTTGATCAAGCCTCCTTCGGCAAATTGCCCCAGGTAGCGAGCCATATCGGGCGGCTCGAGGTCGAACCCGGTCGGCGACAAAGGATTGGGCAGACCCGCGTTCGGGTAGCAAGAGATGTTCGTATCGGACTTCTGCGAAAGCTCGCTCAAGAACGGGTACATCAAGTCCGGCCCGAGCGAGCAATTGAGCCCGACTGACAGTGGATTGACGTGTTTGACCGCGTTCCACAAGGCTTCGCCGGTCTGCGCGGAAATCATCGTCTCGCCGCCACGACCAACCGCAGCCGAGATCATGATCGGCAACACGACCTTGTCTTTTTCGAACACTTCTTGAATCGCCACGAGCGCGGCCTTGGCGTTGAGCGAGTCGAAGATGGTCTCGACCAGCAGCACGTCCGAGCCACCGGCGATCAGCGCGCGCGTTTGTTCGACGTACGCTTGCTTGACCTGATCGAACGTGACGACACGAAAACCAGGATCATCGGCGTCGGGCGAGTTGGTGAGCGACACCGTCAGCGGGCCGATCGCGCCGGCCACGAAGCGTCGCTTGCCGTCGGCGTTGGCGACGCGATCCGCCCACTCGCGACACTGGCGCGCCGACTGTTCGTTGACCTCCCAGGCCAAGTCTTGCAAGAACTTGGTGTCGATGATCTTTTGGTAAAATTCCGGGTCTTTGCGCCCGCCGTGCTCGCGCGGATCGTCGACGAAGAACTCGCTCTGCGTGATGCTGGTGGCGCCGAAGGTGTTGGTCTCGATGATATCCGCGCCCGCCTCCAAGAAGCGCCGGTGGATGTCACAGATCATTTTCGGTTGGGTGAGCGAGAACAGATCGCCGTTGTTCAGCAGATCCTTCTTCGAGTCCTTGAAGCGCTCGCCGCGGATGTCCGCTTCCGTCATCCCGTAGGTGCGGATGGTAGTGCCCATCGCGCCGTCGATGATGGCGATGCGTTTGTGGAGGAGTTCTTGGAGCGGGTGCATTTTGGGGGGGTTGGCAGTTAGCAGTTGGCAGTTGGCAGTTGAGGAAGAGCGGGCTTTTGGGCGATCGCGAGGACTACTTGCAGGTAGGGCTTTCTGGACTCGCGGCAGGCTACTTCGGAAGTGCGGACGGAGAGACCAGTGGCGGTGAGCAGGTGGCGGACTTTGGCGGGGGTGAAGCCGGGGTGGCGTTCGCCGTAGGGCGCCGTGATTTCGTGCTGGCGGTGCTCGTCCAGGCACAGCACGACGAGCCTGCCGGTGGGGCGCAAAACGCGCGCGCATTCGCCCAGCGCCTGAGCCGGTTTTTCGGCGTACGTCAGGGTGTGAAACATCAACACCGCGTCGAACGAGCCGGCCGCGAACGGCAGCTCGTGCACGTCGGCGACCTGCGCCGTGACGTGCTTCAGCTTGTGCAGCCGCTCGCGCGCGGAATCGATCATGCGCGCGCTGGTGTCGACGCAGGTCAGGCTTCGGCAGTACGGAGCCAGCGCCGCCGCCGCCGCGCCGTCGCCCGAGCCCACGTCCAGCACGTCGCCCAGCTCCAACAAGGCCGCGAGCCCGACCGAAAGCGATTGCCAGGTCCGCCCCGGCGAGTAGTAGCGCTCGATGTCGTCTCCGAACTCGGGCGCCCCACCCCGGCGTTCGGCGTCCAGCTCCGCGAGCCGAAGTTGATCACCATCCAAGGTCGGGTCCGAGGAACGCACGGCTTCGTCGAGCACCGCGCGCGCGGTCTCCGGCAGTGAGTCCAAGGCCAAGCCATAAAAAGACTGCTGGCCCTGGCGGCGATCGCGCACGAAGCCCGCTTCACGCAGCCGTCCGAGATGAGTCGAGACGCGCGACTGCGAGATACCCGTCACGCGCACCAAGTCCGTCACGCACAGCTCGCGCTCGCGCAGCAGAGCGCAGAGCCGGATTCGGCTCTCGTCACCGAGCAGATTGAGCGTTTCGACGAAGTGAGTGAGGACCACGTATCCTGCTATCCCGATTAGCGGATTGACTTGGTCCTTCCATCGCTACCTGTCAAGGATCAACACAAATTGTTTATTACAATCCAATAGTTAGCTACCGAACTTGGGACCCGGTCGTTCAGCGGACGCTTTGAGCGCAGCCGCCAAATCCTTGCCGTTGGCGGTCCGCAAGCAGGCGAAGCAGTCGCGCAGACCGAGAAAGCCGCACCCGCGCCGTTCGCCGAGCCGTGTGAGGAGCGGCACCGAGCGCCCGTCGCCGCTTTCCAGCACGCGCGGCAGCAGCTTCTTCACGGCGGTGCAGCCTTCGGTCTTCGCCTTGGGCAGCTCGAGCGCGACCTTGAGGGCCGGGCTCTGGCTGGCTTGAACCACATCGCTGTCGAGCAGCGCCTTGGCTTGCTTCGAGAGAGCGGCGTTCGTGGTGCGATTGCTGTCGTAGACGTCGTACAACAAATCGGCGCCGCCTGCGCCGAGCACGCCTGCAACCTCGAGCGCCAACGCCTCGGTCGAGGCGTCGGCCAAGCCGCGACGCACGTCGGCCAGCACCTCGATCGATTCACCGAGCTTGGGATCGAGCTGACCGCCCGCGCGGTAGGCACGCAGGCCTGCGTCGAGCTGACCTATCTTGAAGTAGCCGCGGCCGAGCGCCAGGTACGCGGGCGCAAGCTTGGCCTTTTCGGCGCGACCCAAGAGCTCGGCCAAAGCGGTGCGGTCACCCGCCTGCGCGCGCTTCATCAGCTCGGCCAAGTCGTCGTCGACCCGCACGGCCGCGGTCGTGCTGTCTGCGGTCGCCGCTCCCGAGCCGCCGGAGCCCGCCGCGAACGCCAAAGCGACCACCACCGGCAGCCCGAATAGCGCGCCGCCGACGGCGCCGAGCGGCACTTGCTTGGAGCCCACGACGATGCGTCGCTGGGCCAAGACCATGAGCGGGGCGAGCGCCGCTTTCAGCCCCGAAACCTTGCTCAGCAGCTGCGCGAACCGCGATGGCTGCGGCACCGAAGGCGGCGCTTCCCCAACCACGGTGTTGGCAAACGCTACCGCGGATTTAGCGCTGGATTGCCGGGCCGTGACGCGGCGGGGGCTCTGCCCCGACACCGGCGCGAACGCCAAGCTCGGCGCGGGCGAATAGCCCAAGATAGCGTCGATGCTCGCCACCAAATCGGCGGCGCTCCGCGGGCGATCGTCAGGCGAACGCTGCAGCAACTGGTCGACGAGACCGCGCGTCGCCGCGGAGACGTGCGGCGCTAGAGCGGGCGGATCCTCGGTCAGCTTTTTGGTGAGCACGACCACGAACTCTTCGTGACGAAACGGCGACGTGGCCGCCAACATCTCGTACAAGATGATGCCCGCCGTGTAGAGGTCGGCACGGTGATCGACAGGCTCGCCGCGCGCCTGCTCGGGCGACATGTACTCGGGCGTGCCCATCACGGTGTTGAGCCGAGTTAGCGCTTGCTGGTCGGGGCCCGGCTCCTCGATTTTCACCTTGGCAATGCCGAAATCCAGCACTTTCACGAAGTCGCTCGAGCCGTCCTTGGTGACGAGCATCACGTTGTCGGGCTTTAGATCACGATGCACGATGCCAGCGGCGTGAGCGGCGGCCAGCGCGTCGGCGATCTGGCGCGTGATGAGCAGCGCGCGCTCTTCGGCGAGGGCGCCGCTGTCGGCGATCAGCTGGCTCAGGCTCTTGCCCTCGATGAACTCGAGGACCAGGTAAAAAGAGCCGTTTTCGAGCTGGCCGAAATCAGTCGCCGCCGCCACGTTCGGATGCTCGATGCGCGCGGCGGCCACGGCCTCTCGCTCGAAGCGGGCCACCACTTCTTTCACCTGCGTCATCTCACGGTGCAGCACCTTGACGGCGCAGGCCTTGCGCATGAGCACGTGCTCGGCGCGATACACCGACCCCATGCCGCCCGAGCCGAGCAGACGCTCGATGCGGTAGCGACCCGCCAGCACGGTGCCGATCAGCGATTCGCCGGCTTCGGATTCGGGGGCTTCGGTCACGCTCCCGCCATTCTGGAAAGCTTCGGCACGAGAGTCGAGCATTGTGGGCGAGGTTCCATTCGCAGCAACGGCCGCGACCGTAGACGCCTTAACCACCCAGGTAGGACAACTGGCTACCTCGCCGGCAGAAGTTGGCGAATCACCGCGCCGGCGCTGGATTTCACTCCGCGGTGGAGCACGATGTTGCGTCCGGCCGTCTGGCCTCGCGCGTAGGCTTCGCCGCTGGTCGAAACCGCGTGGCGGGCCCAACGCACGTGCGGATGGCGCCGCCGAAAGTAGCCACCCAGCTCGGCGTCGCCGACCCAGACCAAGCCTTCGGCCTGGGATCGTTTGCGCTCGTTGCGCAGGCGCTCGTGGAAACCGCTCATTACGCCGGCCAAGAACTTACGCCGAGCTCGATGCGTGCGATCACCGCGCCGCTTGCGATCGGCGGTGTAGAGCGCGTTCGCGGTGTAGAGCATGAAGTCGTACACGTAGGCGGCTAGCTCGATGTTGTCGCGCGAGCCGCATACCTCCAGCACGCTGCCGCGCTTGGCCTCAGTCACCCGCCACACCGGCACCCAAATGACCTGCACGAAGAAGCATTCGTCCAAGATCATGGCCAGACGACGCTCGTGCTCGGAGACGCGACCCGTGGGCAGACCCAGGTGTCGAAAACAGTAATTCGTAGTGCCGCCCGAGACCGCCGCCTCGATGTTGTGCTTCAGCATCAGGCGCTGCGCCGCGCTCATGGCGGCTTGGGCTTCGTGCTCGTTCGGGCTCTCGGCCAACGCCAGCAGCTTGGCGATGCGCTCCAACACCGGGTTCTGCTGCGACGATGGGCCGGCTTCGGGAGCGCCGGCGGCGCGCGCGTCGATGCCTCGTTCTTCGCACACGCGGCGAAAGGCGGGGCCATGCGCGGGCTCGTCGCGGACGCACAGCACCTCGTCCACGTACTGGTGGGCCATCTCGTGCTTGAGCACTTCCTCGAGCACGCCCCAGTCGTATTTCACCAGCAAGTCGGGTGAGAGCTCGAGCGTGCGGTGCACCGGCACCCAGCGCCCCAGTCGCTCGCTGCTGCTAACCAGCTCGAACGCGGGCGCGCGCAGCTTGAAGCGAAACAGCGAGCCATTCAGGTGCTCGTAGCTCTTGTGAATGGCGCGGACGGCCGCCTGCTCGAGCTCGATGCGCAGCGGAGGCCGGGCGTCCATGACGGCGCGATTATACCCGCCGCCCGGGCCAGCGCTCGGGGTGTTTCCAGAAGCCATCGCCGCGCGGGCCGTAGTAGCCCGTCAGAGCGCGATCCATGACCTCGGACGTGCGAGCCGCGCTCACGCCGGTGCTGGCGCAGGGGCCGCGGCCGCGCAGGGCGTCGACGACGCTCTGGATCATGGGTCCGTGGATGGTGCGCCGGTTCGGCAGCGTGAATTGCTCGGAGCCGGCAGAGGTTTCGAGCTCGACCGGACCGTCGCCGAACGTGGAAAAGCGCAGGCTGCCGGCCGAGCCCTCGATTTGGATGAAGTCTTCCTTGGCGGATTGAGTGAAGCTCCAAAAGCCGCGCCCGTGCGCGCCCGTTGGCTGAGAAAGTTCCAACCGCGACGAATTACGGCAATTAGCTGACCCCGAACCGTTGCCGTTGGCTCCGCTCTTCCGAGGTGAGCCGCCATGCACAGCTGGGACAAGCGTATCGTCGTGTTCGCCACGCTCTTGCTGGGCTGCCAAGGGCATCTGGACGGCCCCGGTGACGGAACCGGACCCGCGAACGGCATCGGCGGCCCGGGCGCCAACGGCGGAGCCGGCAGTCCTGGCTCGAGCGCTCAGGGCAATCCCAGCGTCTGCGTCCCGGGCGTGCCGGGCACGTCGCAGCTACCGCGCCTCACGCGCGCACAATACGACAACACCATCCGCGATCTATTCGGACTGCAAACGCAGCCTTCGAGCCTGCTCGCGCCCGATACGGTAGGCAGCGTCGATCAGCGCGCGTGGGACGGCTACAAGCAAGCCGCCGAGACCCTCTCCGCTGCCGTATTGACCGACAGTACGGCGCGCGCCCGCGCCATTCCGTGCGCGCCGAGCGGCGACGGCGCCGCGTGTGCTCATCAGTTGGTGGCCGAGCTGGGCGCGCGCGCGTTTCGACGGCCGCTCACCGCCGACGAGCAGACGCGCTTCGAGGCGCTGTACACCAACCGCGCACAATTGACGGCCAAGGGTACGTTCGACGAAGCGGCCCAGCTGATCATCGAAGCCTTCCTGAAGTCGCCGTCATTCCTGACCCGCGCCGAGACCGCGGAGGCGGCTGAAGGCCAATACTTCGCGCTCAGCGGCTACGAAATCGCCTCGCGTCTGTCGTACATGCTGTGGGGCAGCATGCCGGACGACGCGCTGTTCACGGCCGCCAAAGACGGCGCGCTGGCGAGCTCCGAAGCCATTTTGGCGCAAGCGCAGCGCATGCTGCAAGATCCCAAGGCGCGCTCGATGGTCAGCGCGTTTCACGCCGAGTACGCGCACCTGGGCCCTGGCACGCGCTGGCAAGGCTACGCGCGTGATCCGGCGCTGTATCCCGCCTTCAACGACGCGCTCGTCCCCCTGCTCAGCGAAGAGACGGAGCGCCTGTTCGACTACTTGACGTTCGACCGGGCCGGTACGTTTCAAGATTTGCTCACGTCCCCGGTAGCCTTCGTCAACGCCAGCACGGCTCCGCTGTACGGCTTGAGCGCCGCGGCGTACGGCGCCGAGCTCACCGCCGTCGAGCTGGACGCGCAGGCTCGCCCCGGAATTTTCACGCGCGCGGGCTTCTTGGCCGCCAACTCGCTGTTCAATCGTTCGTCGGCCATTTTGCGCGGCGCTTTCATTCAAAAGCAGGTGCTGTGCCGTGAAATCGGCGCGCCCCCGCCCGGCGCCGAATCCACGCCGCAGCCCACCGCAGGCCTGCAAACCAACCGCGAGCGCACCGACGCGCAAACCGCCGGCGCAGCCTGCGCGGCTTGCCACCACACGCTCATCAACCCCACCGGCTTCGCCCTCGAAGCGTTCGACGCCTTGGGCGCCTATCAGGCCACCGAAAAAGACACCGGCGCCGCCATCGACTCGAGCGCTACCGTCGCGATCGGTGACGTCAACGTCAGCGTCAGCGGCGCCGGGGACCTGATGCAAGCGCTCGCCAAATCCCCCGAGGCCCAGCGCTGCTACGCGCAGAAATGGGTCCAGCACGCTTACCAGCGCCCGCTCAACTCGGCCGACGCCTGCACGGTGGAGAACATGGCAACCAAGCTCACCCAAGGCGGCTACACGATCGCCAACTTGATCACGGACCTGACCCAGAGTCAGTCCTTCAGACTCCGCGCGTTGGAAGCGGAGGTGGCCCCATGAAGCGTAGGCTTTTTCTCAAGGGCGCCGCGGGCGCGACTTTGGCGGCCCCGTTTTTGAGCTCACTGGCCCCGACCGCGCATGCCCAAGCCGCCGCCACGCCCCGGCGCATGGTGATTTTCTACACCCAAAACGGCTGCCTCACCGACCGCTGGTTCCCCAAGGTCGAGAACGGCCCGCTCGACGCCGCCGCGTTGACGGGCACGACGCTGGACGGTCTCAAAGACCTTACCGCCAAGCTGCTGTTTCCGCGAGGTCTCGCCATGTACCCGCGCGGCCAATACATGGTCGATGGCGTCGCGTACTTCGATCCGCACGATCAAGGCATGGGCTCCAAGCTCACCGCGGCGCCCGTCGACCCCGCCGGTGAGCATTGGTCGCTCGGTCGCTCGCTCGACCACGTGGCCGCCGAGCTGGTAAACCCCGGCAAGAACGGCCCGCTCGTTCTTTCGGTCGGCAACTCGTTCTCGAACGTGAAGAGCATCTTGTCGTACAAGGCCCCCAAGGAGCCGTACGCGCCCGAAATCAAGCCGACCAACGTGTACAGCCAGCTCACCGGCTTGTTCGTGGACGGCACGATGACCGAGGCCGACTACCGCGTGAAGCGCGGGCAGAGCATCATCGACTTGGTGTCGAGTGACTTGGGCACGTTCAAACGACTCAAAATGAGCGGCGCCGACCAAAAGCGCGTCGATGATTGGCTCGCACTGCTGCGCGAGACGGAAGTGCAGGTCGTGACCGCCGCTTGCAACTCCGAGACCGCGACCATGCTCGGCATCACCGCCGCCGACGTAAAAACCGCGTCCGGCGGCGGTTTCGGGGCCGACCTGGCGACGGCGTTCACGCTCGGCGGCGACATGATGATGAAGCTGATCGCGCTCACCATGATGTGCGACGCCAATCGCTCGATCGTCCTGCAGTGGCCCGGCTTCGTGAAGTTCAATTGGGACGGCATCAAGTTGGACTACGACCACCACGGACTGTCGCATCGCAACGGCAGCGCCGCGGTAGGCGGCACTTGCGTGCCGGGCGTGCTCGACTCGCTGAACCTGATCGACAATTGGTACGCCGGTCGCTACGCCAAGCTGGTGAACCTGATCAACGGCATCGTCGAGGGTGAGGGCACCATGCTCGACAACTCGGCGGTGATGTGGCTGCCCGAGCTGGCGGACGGCAACGCCCACAACAACAACAACCTGCCGATCGTGATCGCAGGTAGCGCGGGCGGCTACCTGAAGCAGGGCGTCTCGGTGAACCTGGACAGCAAGACGCTGGGCACGGGCAACAGCGAGGCCGGCTGCACGCCCGAAGGCGGCGACGTCACCTTCGGCACGGGCTCGAACGGCGGCACGGTGCCGCTGAACAAGCTCTACGTCACGCTGCTGAACGCGCTCGGCGCCAAGGACGAAGCCGGAGCTCCAATCCAAAGCTTCGGCATGGTCGACACCAACGATCCGACCGCCGGCATCACCAAGCCGGGTGAGCTTACGGCGATCAAAGCGTAGTGCGGCGGTTTCGCAGCGCGGCCATCTCGCGCGCGGCGCGCGACGGAGTCGCTACGGCAGCGCGGGCAGCTCACAGACGGGTCGGCGATCTTCGCGAATGAATCCCTCGGCGTGCAACGGGTGTAGGCAGGGGTCGTTCGGCGCCAACGCCCGCGCGCGACCGGCAAGCTCCTCGGCCGCGCGCAAAGAATCTGGAGTATTGGCCAGGAGCGACAGCCAGGCCGCGTTGTTCAGGGCAAAGGCTCGCTCGCGCGGAGCTCCGTTGGCATCGGCAAACGCGCGCAGCGCGGTCACGTCGAAGAGCCAGCCCCTCCGCTCACCGGACTGCGCATCGTGCAGCACTTCCCCCGTTCGTCCCGAACGGGCCGTCGCCAAGAGTAGCTCCGCCGTCGCGGAGCGCGTTTCAACTGGCTGCAGCAGGGCGACGACTTCGTCGAAATGGGTCGGACGCCGCGTCCGAACGGCCAGGGCGGCGTGGAAGTACGCCAAAATTTCAGTACTTTCGGCATTCAGGGAGCGGGCCGCGAGGGCGCGTCGTTGTCGGGGGGTGAGACCGTGCTCGACGATGAGCCGCAGCTGGCGCGCGTCATCCAGCGGGGCCGTTCCGAAAAGAGCTTCGACGAAGGGACTAGGCAAGCCGTAAATGATCCGCTCGGTATCGGAGCTCGGCTCGACGCCGCGCGGCGGCTCGAGGCGTAGATTCTCGAAATCAGAGCGCTGGAGGCGGAACCAGTCGTCGGCGTCCGCGGCGCGGTGAATGCCTTGCTCGAAGACTAGCTCACTTGCGCGAGCGTCTTCTGTTTCGATGCGTGGGCGCAAGTCCGCAAGCTCGCCGTCCAGCGCCGCGAAGTAGCGCGAGCGCAGCGCGAAGTCTCGCTTGATGGCCGTCGGAATCGGCGATGAACGCGCGACCGAGTACAGCTGGTGCGAGGCCCGCGCTCGCGCCAGAGCGACGATGGTCGCGCCGTAGCCGTCGCGATCGAGCACCGAGGCGGCGCGGCTCAAGGCTTGGATGCGCGCGAGCTGCCGCTGCAGCCAAGGTCTCGATGTCTGGCTGAGGTACTCGGCTATCGAGCCCTCGCTGCCGTTGCCAGAATAGGGCGTCGGTGCCTCGACGGCGCGCTCCCAACGAGCCGCCAAGGCGAGCCCCAGCAACGTTTCACCCAGATCCGCGTCGAGTGGTCCTTTCAGAGCTCGAAGCGCCGGCGCGATCAGCACGTCCGCGCACGGCCTGGCCAACTCCGCCCGGACACCACGCAGCCAGCCCACGGGCAGCTCGTCACAGCGCTCCAGCTGCGCCAGCGCGCGATCGCGCCGTTCGAGCGCCGCAACCCCCAAGGCATTGGCGAGGCCAGCCACCATCGACACGCCACAAGCGCCCCTTGGCTCCGCCAGTGGCCCGGCCGAGAGCCGAGCGCATTGCGACGGCGGCCGCGAGCCCGCGAGCTGCGGCAGCGCACGCGGCAAGTCGCGCAACGCGGGGGGTGCGGGCTCGCGCAGCCGTTCACGCTCGAGCGGGCGCTCGCGACGAGGGG
>Ga0164241_10006114_pt1 | contig 11043 bp, 9 predicted proteins | sample OricomyardsoilBY_FD_108780 | JGI IMG/M metagenome (GOLD analysis project Ga0164241, IMG submission 108780) | Backyard soil microbial communities from Emeryville, California, USA - Original compost - Back yard soil (BY) | ecosystem: Environmental > Terrestrial > Soil > Unclassified | place: USA... | reverse complement strand
TCCGGATTGAAACGGTTAATGGAATTGCCTTATACGGAAAATTGTTTGCTGATACGGATAGCGGGTATGCAAAAATGATCAATGGTTTCGACACGACAATGATATACCTGCAGGATATTTCGGTACTGTACCCTTCGGGAAATGCTTTTTTACAAAGATTCGCAGGCAATGTTGGCCTGGGTTACAACTACACCAGGTCAAGCAATTTTGGAAGACTGAATTATGATGGCGATGTTACTTATACTTACAAAAAAGAAGAGATCACCTTAGCCCTGTCCGGCATCTACACAACCACTGACACAACCTTTTCGAGGGACAATGAAAATTTCTATATCAAAAACAATTACTATTTTACGCCAACATGGTTTGCTACAGCATTTTTTAATTACCAGCGAAATCTCGAACTCGGATTACAGCGGCGTTACCAGGAAGGCCTTGGTATTGGCAACAAATTCGTTACTACGCAACATATTTATGCCTGGGTAAGGTCAGGGGTTGTTATTAACCAGGAAAAAAGTACAGAAGATGTTACCACAGGAACACTGGGTGAATTGTTTGGCCAGCTTGAATTTAATTTCTTCAGGTTCACAAAACCCAAGATCGACCTGCTGATGTCTCAAACATTTTATTATAGTCAATCGCAATCCCGTTTTCGTAACGATGGAACTACAAATATGAATTGGGAAGTTATAAAAAATTTTAAGCTCCGCTTTGAGTTGTATAATAACTTCGATAGCAAGCCGCCGGTTGAAGGAAACAGCCAATTTGATTTTGGTGTCCTGTTTGGAGTAAGCTATTATTTTTATTAAGAAATCCGAAAATTGTGATCATGATAATCGTCAAAATTCACCACATAAAAATGCCAGGCATATTCAATTAAGCCTGGCATTTCTTTTTATGTTTTTTATTCAAAAAAATGTTTAATCAGATAACTATTTCATCAGTTTCTGGCTCTTTAATTGAATCTTAAGTTCATCAATCACATGATCTAACGATTTGTCAAGTTTGGAAGGATTGAGAGAAGAAGTAGTGGCAGACCAAAGCAGTTTACTTTCATCAACTGAATAGAAATTCGTTTCAACGTAATAAGTCTTGTCTTCCTGGTAATATCCTGATGTTCCATAACCGCCATAGCCGCCATAATAGCCATATCTGCCACCATAGTACCCGCCATACGTTGTTCCAGGCACGTAAGAGGTGGATTTATCCACAGCACTTAAGCGCATGATAACTACCCCGTCAAAACCATCTGCCTTTAACTTAGCATCAACCGCACCTGTTGCAGTATCTGAAGGCTGCAGGTATTTATAAGATGCTACGCCAGTAATATTTTTAAACGCTGCCACCATTTTATCTTCGGCAATTCTGCGTGAAGATTCATCAGGCATTTGTGCTACGCAAAGAACTTTGTGAAAGTTAACATTGCCAGCAGTAAATGAAGGGTCCGTCCAGGTTTTTTCGATCTTGGTACTCGGCCCGCAGGCTGCCAAAAAAACTAACGAAAGCAAAGACAAAAATTTCGCATATTTCATAATAACTGTGTTTTTAAAAGTGTAAGATATTTTGTTGAAATAAAAATACGTAAAAATATAATATTAATGGCCTAATTTAAATACCAACCCACCGCCTAAAACGAATTGCAACATGGAAGAATAAGTGGATACACCCGCCCCGGCGCCCCCGGTTCCAAAGTACAATCCACCACCGGCACCCTGCGTAACTGAAAGAAACTGTGCCTGCAATTTTACCCCAACTTTTTCCGAAGCCCAAATATTAGTGCCTAACCGTGCACCCCAGGCAAACTTGGTAGCACTGTTGGAAATATTGTCCTCCGGATTTTTTGAATCAATAATGGCCATACCAAGCATGAAACCACCAAAAGGTTCAACCTTGGAATTAGCTTTAAAAGACCTAACCCCACCAAGCATGATATAGTTTAGGGATAAATCCAGGGTAGTATGCTTATTTCCCGGCACTGGTGAATAGTAATCCCAATAATCAACCGGTGCGTGTGTATCCTGCCTTAAATACATTAGCTCAAGGCCATAAGTTTGATGCAAACGATATTCTAAACCAGCGCCCCATAAAAAGCTTCCCTGGATTTTAGCATTAAAAAATCCCTCAGAGCCATAGGAATAGGCATTATCCACCTTGTCATCAAAAGCGTAATTCCCATAAATGTTTAAACGAATTTTTTCTGGTTGTCCAGTTTGTGCATACGCATCTTGTTGCGCTTGCGCAGTGGAAACAAAAAACAATACAACCAGGCTAGCAAGAATTTTTTTCATACAATTTATATTTAGAAGGAATTAATAAAATAATCAAGTAATTTTTTAGAAAAAAATTTAAAGGGAAACCCGATATTTCACGATAAACTTAGAATGCAAAACAAACTAATATAAATGATTCAAAAAAATTTAATCGCTTATTTAACTGTAAACTTTCAGGAAACATTTCGCAAGGATGAATCTTGCAGGCAACCGTTTTCCGCAACTTGTCGTTTATTACTCATAAAAAAAGGGAAACCATATAGTAGAAATATTCGTACTTAACGGTTAAATCGAAAAATGAAATCTCATTTTTTTATAAATAGACTATTTTTGGCAAACAAATATATCTGTAACTTAACTTTTAGAAAATGAAAATCCGTTATTTATTAGCGCTTGGCGTGATTGCTTTTGTTAGCTGCCGCAAATCGCCAGACCTCGGGCAATTGTCAGTTGCTTTTGCAGTACAAACCTCCAAACAGCCTGACGCAAATTTTAGCAGTTATAAAACTTATTACATTTCAGACACCATAGCGCTCAGAACCACAGATCCGAAGGATACTTTATGGTTTGACGATAACGCAAAACAATTAGTTGACGCGGTAAAAATGAATATGAATTCCCGCGGCTATACACTTGTTGAAACCAACCATTCAAGCCCAGATCTTGGCCTCGGCCTTACTGCTATTAAAGATCTGAATGTTGGCGTAATCTATCCTGGCTGGTGGTGGGGATACTGGGGTGGTTGCTATTGGGGCTATTGCGGTTATCCTCCATATTACCCATGGTATGGCGGCGGCGGTATAGTATATAGTATTCCGACAGGTACGATTATTCTCGATATGATCGATTTGAAAAATGCCGGAGAAAATCAAAAACTATATGTTCCCTGGGGTTCTGTAATGTCAGGCGGATTAGGCTATACCAACGATGATATTCAATTAGGTGTTCAGGCTATTGATCAGTCATTCACCCAATCACCTTATATTCAATCCAATTAATTTAAAATTAGCGAAATGAAAAAACTAATTATAACATCAGCATTCCTTTTATCAGGCATAGTAATTTTTGCACAGTCGAACCTTCTTGCCGGTACCTGGAACATTAACGTTCCTACCAATTCGGACTATATGACGAAGACAAGTTTTTCCGGAGGCAAAATTGATTACAGGCATTTTATAAAACACTCCAATTATTCCTATGGTTTTGCATTAGACTGGGCCAGTTATGAGCAATATTTTCCAAGGCAAACCTTTCAAAAACCGGATGGCAATGGCGCCGTTACAAGCGACTTTGTAGCACAGGTTTACCAGGTGCCTATTGTTGCAACCTTTCATTATTATTTTAAAGAAAGTAAAATGGTAAAACCGTATGTTGGGATCGGCCTTGGAGCAAGTTATATGGAACAATCGCTCTATTATAATGTTTACGTGAGCGACGAATATAACTGGGGATTTGTTGCCAGGCCTGAACTGGGAGCAATTATAAAATTTGACGAAAGCTGGGGCGCCATTCTTGGAGCCAATTATAGTATAGCCACAAACAAAACAGATCTATTGAATAAAAGCAGCTTTAATAGTTTTGGTTTTAACATAGGGCTCGCGGTTCTTATTGAGTAAGTTTTTTGAAAATATTTATAAAAAAAGCGGCGGTCACTGAATTGAACGGCCGCTTTTTTAATTAGTTAAACAAACCAGGAAGGTTTTGTTCGCGCTCAATAAAATTTCCAGGCCGCAGGTAGGATTTTATAGTTTTCGCAGAGCCTGGTGTGTGAATATCTTACGACATGGAGCAGGTTGGATATGGGAAGGATCCGAAATAATTTGTAGTGGCCTAAAATTATTGAAATGACAAAAGTGGAATTTAAGACCGCTGCATATAGATTGCAAAAATTTGGATTGCACCCAATGAAGCTGTATTTATCTGCATGCTATTAACTAACTTGCATTAGGCCCAATTGTATTTTTATAAATTATATTTTCATGAAAAAATTTCTTTTGCCTTATTTAGTAACGGCAATGTGTTTGCTGAACCTGCAGGGCTTTTCACAAGCTAAAGATAAACCTCAAGACCAACCGAAAGAGGATACAACTGCCTTATTAGGCCTGGCCGGAGACAACTTCGATCTTTATGCCGTTTTGGATGTGTTTCAAAAATCAAAAACAATTGAAGCGTTTGAAAAATCCATCAACGACCCGGAAACAAAAGTCAATAATCTTGATTTAAACCTGGATAAGAAAGTTGACTTTATCAAAGTGGTCACCACGAAAGGGAAGGATTCATCTTATACATTTGTATTACAAGATGACGTGACCAAAACTGAAACCCAGGATGTTGCGGTTATTTATTTAAGTAAAGAAAAAGGCAAAGTTTCCCTACAGATTGTTGGTGACCCGGAACTATATGGTAAAGACTATGTGATCGAGCCAAAAGGAAATTCATCAATTACCGCTAATCCTGGTTATACCGGCGACAATCCTGTTACCGTAAATGTACCTGCTACAACTACCGTAGTTGTTCAATCCGCGCCGATTGTACAGTATGTGTATTCACCCGCTTATGTGCCTTATTATCCACCTTATTATTATGGGTATTACCCGCCCTGGTTTGGATTTGCAACCGTTATGGCAGTTGGCATATACCGCCATAATAACTGGTATCACCATGGCGGTTATTATGGTGGCCATTATGGTGGTGGAAATACAGTTATCATTAATAATGGAAATAGAAATAATATCAATCATTACAATAGTAACAGGAACACATCCAATACCGTAAGGAATAACCAGGGCAGGGGAAGTTATGGTAATGGATCAACCAATCGTCCGAGTGCTTCCACACGTCCTTCTACAGGCACGTCCAACCGGCCTGCAAACGGGGGCGCATCTGCATCAACGCGCCCGTCTACAGGGACCTCTAATCGTCCTTCAACCGGAAATCCTTCTGCGTCAACGCGGCCATCCACCGGGACATCGAATCGTTCTTCAACGGGAGCATCTGCATCACCTCGACCATCAACATCAAACTCTTCTATGGGATCAGGCCGTACCAGGAGTAGCGGAGGAGGAATGAGCAGCGGAGGCGGAATGAGAGGTGGGGGTGGGGGTGGTAGAAGACGATAATTACTGATTTTATTTAGATCATCCATAAATAGAATCGGCCGGCGAAAAGATTTCACCGGCCGATTCTAAAAAATACTATATCAGTTATTGGATGAGCCATCAGAAGCACTCATATCTCTTACCGTCACATATTTACCATCTCTTTTTTCGAATAGGCTCATATAATTTCCGCTGTTAATGGGATTATTAGCAGAGTCAACTACTTTAAAATAGCCAATTTCTACAACCTGGTTGCCGTCATTTGAGACAAAAACTTCGTTGGTTTTAAATGAAATTACATTGGAATTTGAATCTAAATCGGATTTTAAAAAATCAATGATTGCTTGTTTGCCTACCAATGGCGGTCTGTTTTGAAAAAAAGATGTTGCATCGTCTGCGTAATAGCCGATATCTTTGAGCTTTCCGGAATCATAAGCCGCAGCAAATTCGTTTTCTTTAGCTTGAATTTCTTGTTTTATTTGTTCCTTATCAATCCCTGTTGCAGGAACTTGTTCTGTCCTGGTATTACAGGCGAACATTAAAGTGGTTATACCTCCTAACAATGCTCCTTTTACGATATTTTTTTTCATATTTTAAGTATTCTGCTTTATTATTAAAGATTTAAACTTAATGGGCTATGGGCCAACTCATGTCAACCCTTTTTTCTACCTGCCTTGTTGATGCAAAACTTAGACACTAAATTGGAAAGATAAAATGAAATAGCTCGCTTTCGAGTTCTTCCTGCATATTTTTATATTCTTTAACAGATTGTTCCTTATCATTAGCTTCATGGTGAAACCTTTGCAATTCCCTGCTACATAAGAGATAGTCTGAACATAATGCACGGAAATCGTCATTCGACCGGTACAATTCCTCAATGCGTGCGCCTTCCTGGGGAAATTTTTGCTTGATTCTGTTTAGTTGGTTTTCTAGAAGTCCCATAAAATTGAATGATGCTTGAATAAATTAAACCTATTTATGCCCAAAGGAGACGGATTTTAACGTTGGTATAAAAATACTTCTTTCGTATATAGCATTTAACTTTTATTTATGTTTTACGGTAAAGTGTATTTCCCGATTCATCTAAAGTCTTTAATTAATAGTTCGCTTTCGGTTGCTGGTCTATATCCACTTGAAATGCTCCATTGGTTAGCAACCGCAAGTTTAGACTATTTGTAATTTAAACGGGCATTATTAAAGAATTTCAATTCTTTAATAATTTAATCTTTTCTTAACCGACCATGGGTTATTGAAATAAAATCATATTTGATTTTAACTTACTTTTGACTTGTCGTATAGTTCTATTTAACAGTTAATTTGGCATTTATTTGAATTATAAGTTCGTCTGACTCATAAAAAGTTTTCATGAATAACGTTTCCCCGAATGCCCCTGAATTAAGATTTTCGAAAGAACTGATTAATGAACAACTTCAAAAAATGTTCTTAGATCCTATTTTTGCTAATTCTGAGATCCTCAGAAAGTTCCTTGCATTTATTGTAGATATGACGTTGGCGGGCCACGCAGATTGGTTAAAGGAATATACTGTTGCAGTGAATGTGCTTGATAAGTCCGCCGACTTCAAACCGCAGGATAATGGTATTGTACGTATTCATGCGGGAAGGTTAAGGCGCGCTTTGCACAATTATTACATCCATAATGGTGAATCTGATCGCATAAAAATATTTATCCCCAAAGGCGGGTATGTTCCGGTTTTCACCGATGATAACAACCAATTTTCAATACAAGGATTGAATGCTGACGATAAACTATTAAGCGATCCCTCGCCTTTTGCCTTAAAAGAAAAGCTAAAGATTATCGCGGTATTACCTTTTCAGCATTTCCATAACAGTGCATTGGAAAATTCATTAGCCGATGGATTAGGCTTACAACTAAGCAATGCATTAATGATGTTTGAAAAATATTCTGTGGCTGCCTATTATACCGTAAGTGATCTTTGGAAAAAAAACCCCGATATTTCAAAACTGGTGTCAATAATTGATATTAACTATATCATATCAGGCAATATTCAAAGAATGGAAAGTAAGGTTCGTTCCCATATCCAGATGATAGACTGTCAAAATGGAATTCAGTTATGGAGTTGCATGCACGAGAGCGAATTTGATTTTGAAGACATTTTTAAGCTTCAGGACGAAATGGTAGAATTGATTATTGTCAAATTATCAGACTCTGGAAAATTAATTTCCAATAAAAAAACTAAAGTTCTGGCATCCCTGGGTTGATGTAAATGAAAGATTTACTGGTTATTTATTTGGTTAGATCAGCGACTCCGGCAGACAAGCCAACTTATCGTTAGGAGGACAAATGTTGCCTTTTTCTATTTACTTCCCTTTTATTCGTGATCGGATTTTAAGGCATCTTAATTAATTTTCTTTTATTAGCCGAAATAATTTCTATCCTGGTAAAAATTGTTTTCAAAGGAAAAATTTCCGGCGCTCGTTCCGGCCATTCCACCATGCATATTTCATCACTATTCAGGCAATCTTCAATACCGGCATCCATGGCTTCCCGCTCGCTTTTTATCCGGTAAAGATCAATATGATATATCACCTCGTTGCGCTGTGTCGCGTATTCCTGGATAATAGAGTAGGTGGGACTGGTTACAGTTTCAGTTACGCCGATTTCCCTGCAGAGCGCATTTATAAAAGTGGTTTTTCCAGCGCCCAAATCACCGCTAAACGCAAATAATTTGCTTCGCGGGTTTAATTGCAAAAAATCCTTTGCTGTTTTTTCTATCTCATCCAGGTCAAAAACAATTTCCATAAAACTTATGTTTCGGTAAAAATACGGGATTACAACACTTTTCGTAAATATATGCGCTATTCAATAAGTGGCTACCGAAGTCTTTTGGGGTTTAAGGCAAGTTGGTGATATTGAGTTTGCTCTGGCTTTAGCAGCAGAATATAATCCTTAGTTTTAGCGTAATGTAGTATAAATTTGCAAATCAAAAATCCCAAATCCCCGATAAGAAATCTTCTTCCATACCATCTTCTAATCTTTTTCATTTTTAATCTGTGCAATAATTTAAATGCGCAGGATAGAATGATTAACGGGAAAGTAACGGACGGGCTAACCGGACTTCCTTTGTCGTCGTGCAGCGTTTATTCGCTGCAATCTGGCAAAGGTTCGGTTTCAGACGTTAAAGGAAAATACATGCTGCAAATTGATCGTAAAACGGATTCCATTGCTGTTTCCATGGTGGGCTACGAAACCATCAGGAAGCCTGTGACGAAAGCCGACGGGCAGGAAATCGATTTTGTACTAACGCCGGTTGCTGCTTCTATGGAAGGCGTCGTGATCAGGTTTAAGGCAAAATATACCCGTGCGCAAATGCTTATAAGAAAGGTGATCAAAAATAAAAATACGAACGATGTTTTCAATGCTGACAGCTACCAATGCCAGGTATATGACAAGATAGAGGTAGATGCTAAAAATATTCCTCAGCGGTTACAGACCAGCCGCTTTACGAAGCCGTTGGCTTTTGCACTTGAAAATATGGATACCACAAAAGACAATGATTTGGCTTTGCCCATTTTTATTACTGAAAGCAATGCTGATTTTTATTTTCAAAAAAAACCTGAAAAGAAAAGATATGACTATACAGCAATCCAAAGCTCGGGTGTGGATAATAAATCTTTTCTGAAATACGTGGATGGACTTTATAAAAACATAAATGTTTATGACAACAACGTGAAACTTGCGGATGTCAATTTCGTGAGTCCCATAGCCGACAACGCTTTAAGCTATTACAACTATGACATTCTGGATACACTCGTAATAGACCATCATAGTTGCATTCAGGTAAAATTCGATCCTAAGAGTGAAGGAAGCAATACGTTTCGCGGCTACTTATGGATTACAGATACTTCTTATGCAGTCAAGTCGTTAGTGATGCGCATCTATAAGAACGCGAATGTCAATTTCATTAAAAAGCTTGAAATCTCACAAGTTTTTGGATATTCAAATTATGACAAATTCTTGCCTGAAAGAAGCGAATTATACATAGATCTGATTGTTCCGGAATTTAAAAATTTTGGTGCAATCGTTAAGAAAACGACCATGTTTAGAAACGCGATTTTGAATAATAGCCAGATTGATACTGCTTTTGGTAAGACCCCCGCTGATTTATCCATGATGACAAAGGATACGGCTAATTGGACAACCAAACGTTTTGAGCCATTGAGCAAGTCTGAGCAATCCATTTATAAACTAATTGATTCTTTACAAAAAGTTCCTCTCGCTATTTTTTATGAAAAATTAATCTCAGCGATCACCACGGGCTACTATACAACCGGAAATGTGGATATCGGAAATATATATAACTTTTATACGAACAACAGAACCGAAGGCAACCGGTTTAATTTTGGGCTGCAAACCAATCCGGGCTTTAATCGCCATATTCAACTCAGTGGTTATCTCGGCTATTCAACAAAAATTAGCCAAACAAGCTACATGGCCAGTAGCACTTTTGTGTTGACGCGCAGGCAATGGAGCACGTTGCATGTGCAATATATGAATGACATCACCGGCTCTTATGACTATAGCAAGTACGCGCCGGATGAAACGTCTATCTTTTCGTTATCTGCTATTTTACAAAGGACAAATGCGAATCCGTTGAGGCTCGTAAATCAAAAAGGCGCAGACATAGCCTACAAGAAATATTTTAATAGCGGGATTGGCATTGGCGCCGAAATCAACCATCAGGCAATCACTCCATACTTCAATACTTATTTCACCCATGATGGCTTTACGCCTTACGTCTATTCAAAGCCGGGTGTAAATAATGATTATCTCGTAAACGAAGCAACTGTTTCGTTGAGATATGCTTATCGTGAAAAATACGTAACCCAAAATTATGTAAGAGGTAGCCTCGGCAGCGCCTTGCCCATCGTGACGTTTGCCTTTACGAAAGGCATCAAAATTAATAGCGGCGCTTTGAAGAGTGACTTCAATTATCATAAATGGGACATTGACATCCAACAGAACATCACTTTTGGACGCATCGGCAAACTGACCTACAATATAGATGCAGGCGTTGTAAATGGTATATTGCCGATTATATTTTTAGATATTCCAAGAGGAAACTACACCTATTATTATGACGTCTATGCTTTCAATAACATGAACAGGTATGAATTTGCCACTGATAAATATCTGAGCCTAATGGTGCAGCAGGGATTCGGCAGCTTTCCGTTTAAATATATTCCCCTGTTAAAAAAAACACGGTGGCGCTCCGTGGCTTCGTTCAAAGGCGTATTGGGTGGTATGTCCGAAACCAACAAAACAGCAAATGGATATTATGACTCATCCACTGAATATCCTTTCTATGTACCGTCGAAAACGCCGTACATGGAAACAGGGGTTGGGATATATAATATCTTCAATTTCCTCAGATTAGACGCAGTGTGGCGATTGAATTATTTAGATCATCCGAATATTCAAAAATTTGGGGTAAAAATGAGTTTTCAGTTTCAGTTTTAATTTGAAAAATGGAACGCTAATTTTAGACGAACGATGCCGGCCCCTACCGGTAAAAATGCTGACAGTAAACCGGGAAATAGCGCAGATTTTTATTTTGTTCCGGAATAGTCTTGAACGTTTCTTTTACCAAAGCGGTAAACAAACATTTTTACATAATTTCTATTTTCATTCGTTA
>Ga0164241_10006113_pt1 | contig 11045 bp, 10 predicted proteins | sample OricomyardsoilBY_FD_108780 | JGI IMG/M metagenome (GOLD analysis project Ga0164241, IMG submission 108780) | Backyard soil microbial communities from Emeryville, California, USA - Original compost - Back yard soil (BY) | ecosystem: Environmental > Terrestrial > Soil > Unclassified | place: USA... | reverse complement strand
CATGAAGAATTTAATGTACAGCAAACAAATGATAAAACAACCCTTCGCGTATTTAGCATGGATAGTAACGGGCAAAAGAGCGATACAGCTATTTATGCAAGAACATTTACATCGTCAGAAACTAAGGAAATACGTTTATTTGGTTTAGGCGCAACGGATAAATATGTTATAAATGGAAACGATAACTCAATTAAAATAAAAATTATTGACGGATATGATAACGATTCTATAAATGTTTTTCCGGCTAATAAAACTAATAGCATAACTGTTTACGGCGATAAACATACTGTTCAGTCAAACGATCAGGCACCTCTGAAATTTATCAGTGATACCTCATTTAAATCATACAGGTATAATTGGTATAATTATGATAAAAAAGGGTTTGCGCCAATGATATTTTATTCTAATGAAGACAAGCTTTTTGTAGCACTGAATTATAGAATAAGGCATTATGCATGGGGTAAGGCTCCATTTGCATCCAACCAGGTTTTCAGTCTTCACTATTCAGTATTGGAGAAAGCATTTAGCGCCGGGTACAGGGCTGTTTTTCCTAACCTTATTTTTAAATCAAACCTGGCTTTATTTACGAATTATGATGATGTTCGCTGGACCTATTTTTTTGGTTTGGGAAACGATACAAAGTTTGATTTAGATAACAGGATAAACTATTATACCATGCGTACAAGGCAATGGATTGTTCAGCCAGCCCTTGTAAGAGCTTTTGGAAGAAGCATAGTAACAGTATTTGCCAATTTTAATGGTATAAAAATTATAGATGATACAGCAAGATTTTTAAACAAAGAATATGGCCCTAATAAAAAATTGTACAACTGGAACAATTTTGCCGGCGGGGGTATTAGTTATAGTTACCAGAAATTAAATGATGCTATAGTTCCAACCAAGGGGGTTTTCTTTAATGTGGCAGCTTCGGGTGCGCAAAACCTTGCAACGGGTTCTGGTTATTATTTTAAATATGAAGGTGCTGCTCATTTTTATGTACCGCTTGTATCAAAATTTTCATTGAATATTCGTGCAGGTGCATCAACTGTTACGGGCAATCCTGAATTTTATCAATATGCTTCATTGGGTGGCGTTATATTTCGTGGCACTGTACGCGACAGGTTTTGGGGAAAAACAGCTTTTTACAACACAAACGATCTGCGTTTCATCAGCCCTGTTCATACAAAATTATTTGTTGGAAAGGCGGGCTTTCTTGCTTTTGTTGATCATGGCCGCGTTTGGATGCCCGGTGAAAATTCTGATACCTGGCATGTGGCTTATGGTGGTGGTATAATCCTGGCACCATTTAATTTCGCCTATGCTGATTTTAATTATGGACGCATGAAAAAAGAAAGCTCAATACAGGTAAGGGTAACATTTTTTATTCCATGATAATTTAACAAGGTAGGTTTTCATATATCTTCATAAAATGGAGTTTAGAAAAAAGGTTGAAATACGATGGAGTGATCTTGATCCTAATTTTCATTTACGTCATTCAGCTTACTATGATTTTGGAGCTTATTGCCGGGTAACTTTTTTATTTGAAAACGGTGTTACTGCAGAAGTAATGAATAAGCACGCAATCGGGCCGGTATTATTCAGGGAAGAATGTTTTTTTAAGAGAGAAATAATTTTTGGTGATGAAATAACCGTTGCACTTAAACTAAGAAATATTTCAAAGGATTTTAGAAAGTTCAGTATGCAACATGAGATTTATAAAAATGAAAATGAACTTGCTGCTATATTGATTCTTGATGGGGCATGGATGAGTACTAAAGACAGAAAAATAGTTGCTCCGCCTGAAATTATTACTTCCACATTGGAGCACATGGAAAAAACGGAAGATTTTAAAATGATTTAGTTTGCCTTGAATAAATTGTATATAAAATTACTTAACTCACCGGCGTTTAAAATTGCATCAGGGTTCATTATATCAAGTGCCTGTTGGGGCATGTATGCAACCTCTGCAGATTCAGGATTTTGAACTATTGTAAAACCGCCACATTGTTTAATTTTCATAAGGCCTTCCGCGCCATCAGCATTAGCGCCTGATAATAATATCCCGATACAATATTCACCAAAAATCCGGGCAGCAGATTCAAAACTTACATCAATACTTGGCCGGCTGTAATGAATTTTTTCAGAAGCATCAAGTGAAAACATATTTTCATTTTCAAATAATAAATGATAATCTGCCGGTGCTATATAAACTGTTCCGCCGGTAATGATTTCTTTATCTTCTATTTCTTTCACATCAAGTATAGTTCTTGCTGAAAGCAGATCAACAAGTATAGATTCATTATCGTTTTTACGATGCACAATTATAACCGTTGCTAAATAGTTGTTGTCGGGAAGTGCGGCAACTATTTTTAATATCGCATCAAGGCTGCCCGCAGAACCGCCAACTACAATCAGCTTATATTTTCTTATTGCATTTTCCGCCATATTTTTTCTTTCCCTACCTGAGAAAATTTGTTACCAACACCTGAAAACCGCAGGTGCTCTTTTGAGCCCAATACTAAATAACCTAATTTTTCAAGACTGTCATCAAACAGCTTTAATACTCTATCCTGCAAAACCTTATCAAAATAAATAAGCACATTACGGCAAAATATCAACTGGAATTCATTGAACGACCTGTCTGCAACAAGATTATGCATTGCCGCTATCATTTTTTGTTTTAATCGCTGATTAAACTTTGCGCGTCCATATTGTGCGGTATAATAAGTTGAAAAATCTTTTTTTCCGCCAGATGCAATATAATTTTCTGAATAGAGCTGCATACGGTTTAAAGGAAAAATGCCTTTCTGTATATTTTCAATTACTGAGGGGTTAAGATCTGTTGCATATATCAATGATTTATTCAGCAGGTTTGCTTCATCAAGCAAAATAGCCATTGAATAAACTTCTTCGCCGGTGGCGCAGCCTGCATGCCAAATGCGTATAAAAGGATGAGTTGCTAAAAGAGGCAAAACTTCTTCGCGTATAACATTAAATACGAATGGATCGCGAAACATTTCTGTAACATTTACCGTAAGCTCTTCAACAACATGGGTAAGATAATCCGCATCATTTTTTACACGATAAAAAAGTTCAGCAAAACTTGTCAACCTGTCAATGGTAATCAACCGGCTTATGCGCCTGTGAAGAGAAGCCCTGGCGTAATTTGAAAAGTCATATCCATATCGTTGCGCCAATTCATTAATAAGCAATTCAACTTCCTCATCTTTCAATATATTTCCTTCCACAAAAGTTATTTAAGGTATTTATCTAAAATATCTAATAATAAATCCACATCTACAGGTTTGGAAACATATTCATCTGCGCCTGCGTTTATGCATTTTTCACGGTCGCCCGGCATTGCCTGCGCAGTAACCGCAATTACGGGCAAATGCTTATAGGCTTTTGTTGACTTTAGCACCGGTATGGCATCATACCCATCCATACCAGGCATCATCATATCTAAAAGAATAATGCCAATTTTTTTTTCGCGGTCAAGTAAAGCAAATGCTTCTACCATATTATTTGCAGTGAAAGTTTTATATCCTTTAGTTTTTAATAGAGCAGACAAAGCAAATGTGTTGCGAAAATCATCATCTATAATAAGTACAGGTTTCAATTGATTTTAAATTTGCAGTTTAAATATAGCATCAATCCTTTCAAAAAAATTTCAGCAAATGCTATAATTTTTTCAGATAAATTTATTTATGAAAAAATATACAACGTTAATTGAAAGAATGGTAAAAATTTTGCTGTATATAATTATTTTATTTATAGCATAAAATTTATTTCACTCTGTACATGAAAAACTTTCTGATAGCTACTTTTTGTTTAGGTATTTTATTTGGATGTTCCCGTAAGACTATACCGCCAAAACCAAATACAACGCTCGATAATAATAATAATAATAATACAAGCAGCGGTAATGTGTTTGATTCAACAACAGCAGGTGTAATAACCGCCGATTCTTTATCAATAGCCGCAGTAAGCAATGTAATGGTTGTGGCTGATGGATATGGAAAATTGATTACGCCTCAGCAAAGCATACCCGAAAATTCGGGGGTAAGTTATAACAGTCTTCAGCTATCCAAAGGATTTACTGTGCAGCAACGTGCAAACCTGCATGCGCGTTATAGTATAGTACCGCCGCGGGTTTTATATGTGGCTGATAATTTAAGTTCAAAATCGTTAAAAGGAAATTATTACATCTATAACAAGAAATTCTGGTACTGGAAAAAACCTGATGGGCTCTATTATCTTGATCAGAAATATTACCAGTAAAAGTTATTATAACTTTACACTGTTGTTCGGGAGCTTTGATTGTTTTATTTCAGTTTTACATCTTTAAATAAATTGGCTGGCTTTAATTTATTGGTTACAGCGTAAGGGGTTTAAACTTTTCTGTAACAATATAAAATAAGGCGTGAGTAAGTTAAAATGTGCCTGATAATGCCTGGCAATTAAGTTTATGAAAAAACTTCAGGGCTTAAATAATATTAATTAGTTTACGCCAAAATATTTCTATTGTTACAGCAAGACAGTCAAATACTTAACGGCTTAAAATCTCAGTATGTAGAACGATGCAGGCAGGAAAAAATACTGTATCAGCAATATTATTATTTTATTGACGAAGGAAGCCGCAAATACAATCTTAACTATGATGACAGTTTTAGCGCTTACAGCGATGCCGTTTTATCCGCCATTCATAATATAGTTGAAAACAGGTTTGACGGGCGGTCTTCTATTAAAACCTACCTCTATCAAATATTTTCAAATAAATGTATTGACCTTATCAGAAAAAATACGACTAATAAACAACAGGTGCATAAAACAATGCCTGTGGCCGATATAATAAGCCAGTTACCTGATAATGCTAAAAATACTATTGAAAGGTTAGTTACCAATGAGTTAAAGGCTAATATAAAGAAACAGCTTGAAGCCATTGGGCAGAAATGCAAAGAACTTTTATTAATGTTTGAAGATGGTTTAACTGACAGGGAAATTGCTGAACTGTTATCATACAGTAATGCTGCTGTAGTTAAAACTACCAGGTTAAGATGCCTGGATAAATTGCGTGAAAAGGTAGCGGTTAGCAATGCAAATTGAATATGGTTCAACATATATATAGGCCAGCACTGAAGTTTAATCGTACAATTTAAATAATGAGTTATGCAGGGTAATCTAGAATATATTGAATCGTATTTTAAGCAGGATTTGAATGAAGATGAAAGGACTGCTTTTGAAACAAAATGTGAAACCGATAAAGCATTTGCAAATGAAGTTGCATTTTATATTACTGCGAAACAGGTTTTGCGCGAAACATTATTGGAGCAAAAAACAGGTGAATGGAAAAAGGATGCAGAAGAGGAAACGCCTGTTATTTCCATTGCTAAAAAATCAACCTTACTTAGGTGGGTTGCTTATGCAGCGGCAGCCTGTTTACTTTTAACGGTTTCTCTATTTCTTTTTGAAGCCAAAGACTCACCGCAAAAACTTGCATCGGCGTATGTTAGTAAAATTTTATCGCAAACAATGGATGCATCGCATGATAGCTTACAGCTTGGTATTGCTGCATATAATAATAAAGAATATGATAAAGCCTTACAGCTATTTGAAGGTGTGGCGCAAAGAGATTTGTTAAACGGCGATGCCAAAAAATATACGGGGCTTACTTATCTTCGGCAAAGCAATTATGAAAAAGCACTTGAACAATTTGATGCATTGGCTAACATGCAGGGATTGCACAGCAATCCGGGAAATTTTTTGAAAGCTGTAACCTTACTTGAAAGAAATAATCCGGGCGATAAGGATGAAGCAAAAATTTTATTGCAGAAAGTAGTAACTGAAAAAGAAGATGGAAGTGAAGAGGCTGCAGCATGGCTGAAGAAGTTTTAGATGTTGTAAAAATTTTAAGCAGAAATAATTAATAGTTTGGTTGCTTGTTCTGTTTCTTTCAAAACCGGTGCTGACTATGAATATGGTTTGTATTGATTTGCTTATATAAAGTAGTGATGGCTGACTTAAGCTGACACAAATATTAGGCTAACAAACAGATTGAAAAATTTTCCTTATAAGTAATCTTTTTAACACTAAAATTTAAAACCAATTTTATGGATCCAGTTACAACACAAACAATTATCCAGGGTGGTATATTAATCACAACAATTTTTATTGCTAAAACAGTGAATGACATTAAGAAAAAAACATCAACTGGTGGCAGTGGTGGAGGTACCCAGAGTGATCCGGATTCTACAAAAAGAGGGTAATCGTCGTCTTATATTTTGCTGAGTGTTAAGTATATACTTTACATGGTATATAATAAAACAGCTATTCCCATGATGCAAAAGAGTATCAAATATGCTATGCTTATTTGTATAATTCTTTGTATTACTACTCATGCTTTTTCCCAACAAACCAATCCGGAACTAATTTTACAAAAGCTGAATGCTATTAAAGATAATAACGCTTATTCATTCAAAGAAAAGCTCCGGGATTTTTATGAACTGAAAACGGATGCAGATAAAAATAAGTTGCCACAGGATTCTATTTATTCAACAATCTTGTATGAAATAAGCCGTAATGAAGTTCTTGCAAATAAAAATTATATAAAAGCATTAAACTTTATAAATGCTGCTATTAAAATAAATATTTCCGGACAGAAAAGCGCTTCTAAATTTCTTGCAGTAAAATGTTTGTTTAGAATAGCAAAATATTATGACGACCTGGGCTTACCTAGTCGTGCTTTACAATTTTATGACAGCACTATTTCTTATGCAAAAAGATTCAGTGTTACATCGGCAATTGTATATGTTTTTTCGTCTCAATTAAATAAGGCCATTCTTTTTTTTGTAAACGGCGATTATCAAAAAGCTGTTGAAGAAAGTATTTCGGGGATGCATTTTTCATTACTTAACAAAGACTCTTCTTATCATCTGGCGTTTCTAAATCAAAAAGCTCAGGCATTATGTTTCGAAAATAAACTTTCGGAAGCTTACGCTGAGGTAACTATAGCAATAACTGTTTCTAAAGAAAAAAACAATTGGTTTAATCTCGCTTCAGCATTAAAAACAAAGGCTTTTATTGAGGAACGATATAGCAATTTTAAACTTGCAGATTCTCTGTTTAAAGAATCAATCAAAGCAAGAATTAAAACAAATGATTTTGCACAAATCGCAACTGACTATAATGATTATGGTAATTTTTTCCAGGATAGTTTGAATGATTATAAGAATGCGCAAAAATGTTATCAGCAAAGTATTTTTTATGGAAAAAAATTAGAAGATTCGGTAATACTGGCCAGGGCAACAATTAATATTGGCGGAATGTTTTTGACTGAAAATAAATACGAAGAATCATTAAATTATTGCCTTGAAGCTCTCAAATACCTGAATGTGCACCAAAGCAAAAATGCTTTTGAATCGCCATCTGCGGATCGGTTAAATACAATAGAAGCAAAGGAATTAGCGCTTACAATAATGAATAATAAAATTGAAACGTTGCTAAATTTCTTTATCAAAACGCAAAAAGAAAATCTGCTTAGTGCATGCATTCAAAATTGTTTGGTAATGGATACGCTTATTACCAAAATGCGCAACATGCAATCGGGAACAGAAAGTAAATTATACTGGAGAGATTATACAAGAAACCTTTACACAAATGCAATTCAGGCAAGCTATCTTTTGAACAGGCCTGATTATGCTTTTTATTTCATGGAAAAAAGCCGTGCTGTTTTATTGAACGATAAGCTGAATGAATTAAATGCTTCTTCTTTTTTATCACCGGCTGATGCAACTAAACAGGAAGACTATGAAATTAAAATTATTGAACTGCAGCAAAAACTTTCTGAGCTTCCTGATTCATCAAAACAATACCAGGCTTTGCAACTGCAATTGTTTAATATTAATAATGATTATGAGCAATTCATAAAATCACTCGAACAAAAATATCCTTCTTATTATCAATACAAGTATGCAGATAAAGTTGCTTCGTTGAAAGATTTGCAACAATACCTGGCCAAAAATCAGCAAAGTTTTATTCATTATTTTTTTGCCGGTTCAGTTACTTATATCTTAGGCATTACTGTAACAGGCACAAAATTTCTTCGTTTATCGCAAAAGGAATTTAATAATGAAGAGCTGAATTTATTTTTGCAATTCTGTGCAAACAAGCAAATGCTGAATAATAATTACGGCGCTTTTTCTAAATTATCTAATTCCATTTATCAATCTATATTCAGCCAATTACAATTGCCTGCAGGAAGGGTTGTTATTTGTACCGATAATATTGTAATTCCTTTTGAGGCTTTATGCAAAGATGCAAAAGGAGAAAATTTTCTTTTGGATGATTACAGTTTTGCCTATGTGTATTCTGCACGTTTTTTAATGAAGCAATTTAACAACGCTCCTGCAAAGGGAAACTTTGCTGGCTATGCGCCTGTATCGTTTGCAAAAACGCTCGATGTAGCTGATTTAAAAAATGCAGCCAGCGCTATAAAATCTTCCGCCGGTTTTTATGGGAATGATAAGTTGTTTATAAACAAAAATGCCAGCAGGAGTAACTTTTTCAGGTATGCGCCATTGTATGCTGTGGTAGGAATTTTCTCACATGCAAAAGCTGATACAACTGAAGATGAGCCGGTTTTATTTATGCAGGATTCACTTATCTATCTCCCGGAATTACAACTATTGAATAATCCTGCAACAAAGCTTGTATTATTAAGCGCCTGCCAAACCAATGTTGGTAAAGCAGCAACAGGCGAAGGCATTTATAGTTTGGCAAGAGGTTTTGCAACAGCAGGCATTCCATCCGTTTCGGCAACATTGTGGAAAGCAGATGAAGAAACTATTTATGCTATTTCGGAAAAATTCAATGAATATTTATCCGAAGGAATGAATAAAGATGAAGCCTTGCAAAAAGCAAAATTGTATTTTATAAAAAGCAACGGCTCAGAAAAAACACTTCCTTATTATTGGGCAAATATGATTTTAATTGGAAATACAGATGCTATTAAGCTTGTAGAAGATCATTTAATTACAACATGGCATTTTATTTACTTCTGCGTAGCGCTGATGCTCATGTTTGCTTTTATTTATACAAAGAGAAAAATTAAGTTCAGAAAGAAATAAAATATTGCCTGGTTAAATTTCCAGCAAAGCCTTTATCGGGTCTTTCGGATATAATAACAATTCAGGATTTTCCAGCAATTCTTTTACGCGCACAAGGAAGCTCACACTTTCTCTTCCATCAATAATGCGATGGTCGTAACTCAAAGCAATATACATCATTGGCCTTATTACAACCTGGCCGTTAATTGCCATTGGCCTTTCCTGTATTTTGTGCATACCAAGTATTGCGCTCTGTGGCAAATTAATAATTGGCGTGCTCATTAAACTGCCAAATACACCACCATTAGTTATAGTGAATGTTCCGCCCTGTAAGTCTTCAGCAGTTAATTTGCTGTCTCTTGCTTTACCGGCCACTTCAATTACTTTCTTTTCAATATCGGCCATGCTTAAGCTTTCTACATTACGGATAACAGGAACTGTTAAACCCCGCGGCGTGCTTACAGCAATACTTATATCGGCATAATCGTGAAATACTAACTGATCGTTGTCAATGTAAGCATTTACAGAAGGCCACTCGGTTAAAGCAATTGCAGAGGCCTTCATAAAAAAACTCATAAAGCCAAGGTTAACGCTATGTGTTTTATTGAATGCATCCTTATACTGCTTGCGTATTTCCATAATACGGCTCATATCCACCTCATTAAAAGTGGTGAGCATAGCCGTAGTATTCTTTGATTCAACCAGCCGGCGGCTGATGGTTTTGCGCAGGTTGCTCATGCGTTCCTGGCGTACATTGCGGCTGTTTAATTCCTGGCCTTTGAATGGTTGTTTGGCAGGATGTGAAAGCGCTTCAAGCACATCGTTCTTCACTATTCTGCCGTTGCTGCCGGTTGGTTTTATTTCAGATGGATTTACTTTTTTATCTGCAATTATTGCTGATGCTACAGGCGTGGCTTTAATATCAGTTGCCGGTTGCTGATTAATGGTTATTGGTTGCTGCACCGTTGTTTCTTCTTTCGGACTTTCGGGCTTCACTGTCTTTTCAGACTTTACCGCAACATCTGTATTGATAGTTGCAACAACATCTCCAATCTTAATAACATCGCCTTCTTTGGCAAGCTGTTTTAATTCGCCAGCTTCTTCAGCATTTAATTCAAAGGTTGCTTTTTCGCTTTCCATTTCGGCTATTACTTCATCACGTTCTACAATGTCGCCGGTATTTTTTACCCATTTCAGCAAGGTTACTTCAGTTATTGATTCGCCAATGGTTGGTACTTTTAATTCAATAATTCCTTTACCTGCTGCAGCGGCAGGTTTGGTTTCCAGATTTTCTGCCGCAGGCTGATCTGCTTCTTTTGTTGGTTCAGGCTTTGATTCAACTTCAGGTTGCTCAATTACCTGGGGGCGTTTTAAATTATTGGTTGGTGCGCCAGCTTCCGGTGCTTTTGCTTTTTCATCAATATTGGCAAGCACAGCGCCTATGTTTAATGTGTCGCCTTCGTTGGCAATAAGTTTTATTACGCCGCTTTGTTCTGCATTTACTTCAAAGGTTGCTTTTTCGCTTTCAAGCTCTGCTATTACATCATCACGGTCAACAAATTCGCCATCTTTTTTCAACCATTTTAATAAGGTTACTTCGCTTATGGATTCGCCAACTGTAGGAACTTTTATTTCAATCATTTTAAATAAAATATTTATTTTGCCTTATGCTTACTTCAAAAGTACATTCTGCATTTAATTCTCCGACAAGTTATTGTTGTTAGATATTTTTTCAATCAACTTTTTTTTATTCTTAAGATCGGTATGCTCAATGGTTGGGCGTTGGTCTGCAAAACCAATGTAGTCAGTTCGATTCTGACACCGATCTCCTGCAAACTTTTTTGTTTCCTGTATTGATGTTTGATTATATGAAGCGCTTAAAATCATTAGCGTTTTATTGCTGCCCAAAGATATGTTGTACAAGGGAGTGACACAACCGTG
>Ga0164241_10006112_pt1 | contig 11046 bp, 12 predicted proteins | sample OricomyardsoilBY_FD_108780 | JGI IMG/M metagenome (GOLD analysis project Ga0164241, IMG submission 108780) | Backyard soil microbial communities from Emeryville, California, USA - Original compost - Back yard soil (BY) | ecosystem: Environmental > Terrestrial > Soil > Unclassified | place: USA... | reverse complement strand
TCGGTTGCGAGGCGGAATCGGGCGGCACACCCTCGATCAGCAATACGCGCAAACGGGTGGATCGCAATGCCAGCGCGAAACTCGCGCCGACCATGCCGCCGCCGACGATTACTACATCGAAATACGGGGCGCTGTCGCAGGCGTCGGTGTTCATGCCACCGACGCCATCAGCCGTTCGATGGCCACCGCCTCCTTGGGCACGCCATCGGTGAGCACCTCGCAACCATCACGGGTGACGACCACGTCGTCCTCGATGCGGATGCCGATGCCCTGGAATTTCTTCGGCACGCCGGGCGTACCGGGCATCACGTAGATGCCGGGTTCGATGGTCAGCGCCATGCCGGGCTCGAACACGCGCCATTCGTTGCCGATCTTGTAGTCGCCGACGTCGTGCACGTCCATGCCCAGCCAGTGGCCGGTGCGGTGCATGAAATACTTTCGATAGGCGCCCGACTCCTCGAGCTTCGCGAGCTTGCCCTTGAGCAGGCCGACCTTGATGAGCCCCTGCGTAATGACACGCACCGCGGCTTCGTGCGGCGCATTCCAGTGGTTGCCGGGCTTCACGCGTTCGATGGCCGCGTAGTTGGCGGCCAGCACGATGTCATACAACGCGCGCTGTTCCGGCGAGAACCGGCCATTCACCGGGAACGTGCGCGTGATGTCGGAGGCGTAGCAGTCCACCTCGCAGCCCGCGTCGATCAGCAACAGGTCGCCGTCGCGCAGCGCGGCGTCGTTCTCGCGGTAATGCAGGATGCAGCCGTTGGCGCCGCCGCCGACGATGGGCAGGTAGGAAAGATCCGCGTTGTGGCGGCGGAACTCGTGCACCACGTCGGCCGCGATCTCGTACTCGCGCTTGCCCGGCGCGCAGGACTGCATGGCGCGCACGTGCGCCTGCGCGGCGATCCGCGCCGCCTCACGCATGGTGTCCACCTCGGCCCGGCTCTTGAAGAGGCGCATGTCGTGCAGCACGTGGTCAAGCGCCACGATCTCCTGCGGCGCATGTCGGCCATTACGCGCCTGCGTGCGCAGTCCGTTCACCCAGCTGACCACACGTTGGTCGAATTCCGGATGAGTGCCCATGGCGTAGAACACCTTGGCGCGGTTTTCGAGCAGGCCCGGCAGGATTTCATCGATGTCGCCGATCGGGAACGCGTGATCGGCGCCGTAGTCGCGCGTGGCGCCCTCCGGTCCGGCGCGGCGGCCGTCCCAGGTTTCACGCGCGGCATCCCGGTCACGCACGAACAGGATGTATTCGCCCTGCGGCCGGCCCGGCAACAGCACGGCGACGGCTTCGGGCTCATTGAACCCGGTGAGATAGAAGAAGTCGCTGTCGGGCCGATACGCGTACTCGACGTCGTTGTTGCGCAGCCTCACGGGGGCCGTGGGGACGACGGCAATGGAGTCGCGGCCCATGAGCTTCATCAGCGCGCGGCGCCGGCGCGTGAATTCCTCGCGGCCTATGGACCGCGGGGCGTTCACCGCGCGCGTGTTCCCGGCCGGCGAATGTCTGCGACGCGTATTAATGCAGTGACCCCTCGGGCGTAGGCTCCTGGCCACGTGCCGGTGCGAGCTCGACGAACAATATCTGCACGCCGACGCGCACGAACTCGAGCACCTCGGCGAACGCCGTCTCGTTCTCTTCATTCTGTTCGTCGGCCTCGACACCCACGTGCGTGATCTCGGTGAGGTCGTGGATGATCTCGCCCGCGTCGGTGGACACCTTCGCCGGGTCCGAGGCAGGACCTGAACCCAGCCCGTAGAGAAAGCCCTGGCACCAGTGGCTCAATGCATCGGCGCGATCGGCCAGCGGTGATTCGTCGTCCGGCAGCAGCGGCGCGAAATCCGCCTCGTTGCCTGCCAGCGTACGAACCGTCGCGTCGTACACGTTCTGCAATACCGAACTCCGCAAGGCCTGATCTTCCGGAGAGTCGTCGGGCAGGATTTCGTGCAGCCATTCGAGCAGTCCGTAATCGCTCGAGCTGCACAGCGCGCCGGCCAGGGTGCCGTGCGCCTCCGCGGGTTCCTGGAGCGCGCGCGAGTCGCGCAGCACGCGCTCGAACTCGTCGTAAGTGGCGGGCGTCATGGGGGAATTATGATTGCCAGGCGCAAGCGCCACAACGGAAAACGACGTCGAAGCGACGTCGTCCGTTAAGTCAGTTTGCCGCTCCGGCGCCCCCTACCCTATAGTTCCGGCCCATGAACGACACCACCAACGATAACAACAAGTCCGCCAAGACCAGCTTCGATGGCGAATTCGTCCGCCTCGAGCGCCGCGTCGAAGAACTTCTCCTGACCATCGAGGCTCTCAAGGAAGAGAACCGCGCCCTGCGACAGAGGCAGGAATCGCTCACGGCCGAACGCTCCGCATTCGCGCAGCGCAACGACCAGGTGCGCGCGCGCGTCGAGGCCATGATCGGTCGGCTCAAGACCATGGAGCACACTGCGTGAGCGAGAAAGAACCGGCGCACGTCACCGTACGCATCCTCGAGAAGGAATACTTCGTTTCCTGTCCCCAGGAAGAGCGCGCCGATCTGCTCGACTCCGCCGAGTACCTCAACAAGAAGATGCGCGAGATCCGCGACAGCGGAAAGGTCGTCGGCGCGGACCGCATCGCCGTGATGGCCGCGCTCAACATGGCCAACGAGCTGCTGCGCATGCGCAAGAACGAAGGCGAAATGAACGCCGTCACGGGACGCGTGAAGCACATGCGCGAGCGTGTCGAAAGTGCCCTGCAACGCACGCGACAGCTGGACCTTTAGTGGTGTCAGGCAGGGATTGTCGTGGTCGCGCGAACCATCGGCGAAGTGATGCGACTGCTCGACCACGACAATCCCTGCCTGACACCACTTTCTTCGACGGTCAGCGCGAGAAACTCCAGACTTACGTCGCATTCCTACAGGGCAGTTGGTGTAGAGTGACTCCTGCGCTGCCTGCGGTGTTCGACAGTGGGTCGGGTTACCTCTCGACCGTAATGTAAACGCCCAGGGACCTAAGCTTTGCCGGCAGTACTGTGCAGGTCCGCCTCGGGCGGAAAGCCTTAAATGTCGGAGCCGGTCCCACCTTGTTGCTCTGGTTCGAGAGCAACGACTCGCACCGGCATTGTGGGTAGCGCTTTTCTCTCTTCTTCGCCGTGACCACGAAGCAATCCCTTCGCAAAGAACTCATGGCGCAGCGCCGCGCGGTCAACCCCGCGCAGCGCACTCACGCCTCGGTCGCCGTCGCGGCGCACATCGCCGCCACCCACTGGCTCGCACCCGGCAGACGCATCGGTCTGTACGCCTCGATGCCGCAGGAACTCGGTACCGGTCCGCTCATCGAGCTGGCGCAGCAACGCGGCTGTGTCGTGTACCTGCCGCGCATCACGAATTTCCGCGCGCGGGCCATGCGCTTCGTCCCGATGAACTCCCGCACGCGACAGCACGACTTCGGCATGACTGAACCCGAGGGTGACGCCTGGCTCGGCGCGCGTTTCCTCGACACCATCTTCTGCGCCGGTGTGGGCTTCGATCGCCGGGGTGCGCGTGTCGGTCACGGCGCCGGCTTCTATGACCGCGCATTGGCCTTTCGGCGTACACGCCATCATTGGCGCGGGCCCAGGCTGGTGGGCCTCGCCTATTCATTCCAGGTCGTGCCTCTCGTTCCCGTGACGGGGCACGACGTTTTCATGGACATGATCGTCACGGAGAGGGGAATCCATGAACTACTGGCTGATGAAGACTGAACCCTCGACCTTCGGCATCGACCACCTCGCGAAGAAACCGAAGAAGACCGCCATGTGGGACGGGGTGCGCAACTACCAGGCGCGCAACATGCTGCGCGACGACTTCCGTAAGGGTGACCTCGCGTTCATCTACCACTCGAGCACGGACCAAACGGGAATCGCGGGTGTCATGCAGGTGGTACGCGCCGCGTATCCCGACCCCACGCAGTTCGACAAGAAGAGCGATCACTACGATGCGGGCGCCAAACGCGATGATCCGCGCTGGCTTGTGGTCGACGTGCAACTCAAACGGCGCTTCAAACGCGTCATCACGCTCGATGAACTTCGCAAACACGAAGCTGATGAGCTCGATGGCATGTTGCTGCTCAAACGCGGCAACCGGTTGTCGATCACGCCGGTGAGTGACGCTCACTGGCGGTTCATTCTCTCGCTCGAGTGATGATGAACACGAGTGTCGATGTGATCGTGATGCTCACTCTCGATGACACTTGCTTGAATTTTGTCAACACGTGCGTATACTCGGCCTCGGACTAACCCGTAACTACTGGAGATGTGCCATGGCGAAAGCCAAGAAGAAGGCCAAGAAGAAAGCCAAGAAGAAGTAATTCTTCGGCCTTATGAAGACAGTGCCCGCGAAAGCGGGCACTGTCGTTTCCGGGGTAGCGAAAATAAAGTGTTCGGCAAAATGAACAAGGACACGGGAAAACAAGCCGCCGCGCGCGCAGCGCTCGAATTCGTCACGCCGGGAAAGATCCTCGGAGTCGGCACGGGTTCGACGGTGAACTTCCTCATCGATGAGCTCGCGGCGCACGGCGTGCAGATCGCGGGGGCGGTCTCGAGCTCCAATGGAACGACTGATCGACTGCGAGCCGCCGGCTTCAAGGTGCTCGACCTCAACGAGGTGGGTGCCATAGACACCTATATCGACGGCGCCGATGAGACCGATCACCGGCGACACCTCATCAAGGGTGGGGGTGCCGCACTCACGCGCGAGAAGATCATCGCCGCGGCCTCGGCCCGCTTCGTCTGCATCGCCGACGAGAGCAAGCTGGTCGATACGCTCGGTGCCTTCCCCCTGCCCGTCGAAGTCATCCCCATGGCGCGCCGCTACGTGGGCGACATGCTGGAGCGCATGGGTGGTCGCCCGGTGTGGCGCCAACAGGTCACCACCGACAATGGCAATCACATCCTCGACGTTCATGGGTTGCGCATCAGCGATCCCGTGTCGACGGAACAGGCGATCAACCAGATCGTCGGCGTGGTCACGGTGGGCTTGTTCGCCGCGCGTCCTGCCGATCTCGTGATCCTGGGTGGCGCGAGCGGCATTCGCCGCATCTAGCTTCGGACGTCCGCACGCTGTCCGGTGTCCGGCCACGGACACCCCGCGGGCCCTCCGCCCTCCGCCTGACAGGCAATTCAATTCAAGCAGTTAGACGCGCGTGACGCGGTTGGCACGCCGCGTGCTTCAGCCATGGCATGACCATGCTGTTGCGCGATGTTTCGATACGCGGCACCCAGACGCAGGACCGCTCGGTGGCGGCACCGGACCGCAAGCGCGTGCTGCTCAAGAAGTATGGACCCTGGGTACTGGCCGCCCTGGTGCTGCTGGTACTCGGCGGCTGGAGCGTGCGCTCCTGGCTGTCCTCGGAGAAAGTGATCCCGCGCGAGCGTGTGCGCACCGCGGTGGTCGAGCGCGGTCCCTTCGTGCGCGACGTGGCCGCTACAGGATTGGTGGTTGCGGCGGTGAGCCCCACCCTGTTCGCCGAAGCGCCGGGTACCGTCATCTATAAGGTACGCGCCGGCGACGTCGTGAAGGCCGGCGATGAGCTGGGCCAGGTCCAGAGCGCCGCCCTCACCAATGAATATGAGCGCGAGCGCGCCACGCTGGTGAGCGCCGACGCCGCCCTTAATCGCCAATCCATCGAAGTGCGGCGCCAGATCCTCAAGAGCAGCCAGGACAGCGACCTCGCCAAGGTGCAGATCACCGCCGCGGAGCGCGAGTTCAAGCGCGCGCAGGATGCCTGGGGCATCCACGTGATCCCGGAACGCGACTTCGAGCGCGCCCGCGACGACCTGGAGACCGCCAAGCTCAACTACGCCCATGCCATCGAGACCGGCGGCCTGGAAAAGGACAGCCTTCAGCTGGAACTGCGCAGCCAGCGCGCGCAACGCGATGCGCAGGCCCTGAAGGCGGCTCGCCTGCGCGAGCGTGTGGACGCGCTCACCCTGAAGTCCCCGGTGGCGGGCGTCGTCGCCACGCTCGCGCAGGTCGAACGTGCCCAGGTGGCCGAGAACGCGCCGCTGGTGACCGTGGTCGACCTCTCGGCCCTGGAGATCGAGTTCCAGGTGGCCGAGTCCTATGCCAACGAGATCCGCCCCGGCATGAACGCCGAGGTCACGATGGACGGGCGCAAGCTCATCGGCGCCGTGGCCGGCATCTCCCCCGACGTGCGCAATTCGCAGGTCACCGGCCGCGTGCGCTTCGCCGAGCAACCGCGCGGCCTGCGCCAGAACCAGCGCGCCTCGGTGCGCATCGTGCTCGACGAGCGCAACGACGTGCTCAAGGTCGGCCGCAGCCCCTTCCAGGATTCGGACACGCGCTTCGTCTACGTGGTTCGCGACGGCGAAGCCGTGCGCACGCCGGTCGAATACGGCGCCTCGGCCATCGGCGAAATCGAGGTCCGCAACGGCCTCAAGGTCGGCGACGTCGTGGTGCTCTCCGACATGCGCGATTTCAAGGACGCACCCACGGTGCTCATCAGCAACTAACGAGGATTCTCACTCATGCTCTCGATGACCAACATCAGCAAAGTGTTTCGGACCGACCTGATCGAGACACACGCGCTGCGCGACTTTTCGCTGGACGTGAAGGCCGGTGAATTCCTCGCGGTGACCGGGCCCTCGGGATCGGGCAAGACCACGTTCCTCAACATCGCCGGGCTGCTCGAGCCCTACGACACGGGCACCTACAAGCTCGACGACGTCGACGTGACCCAACTGTCCGACGACGCGCGCTCGCACCTTCGCAACCAGAAGATCGGCTTCATCTTCCAGAGCTTCAATCTCATGCCGGACCTGAACGTCTACGACAACGTGGACGTGCCGCTGCGCTACCGGCGCATGAAGGCGGCGGAACGCCACCAGCGCATCACCAACGCGCTGGAGATCGTCGGCCTGGCGGCGCGCATGAAACACGTCCCGGCCCAGCTCTCCGGTGGACAGCAGCAGCGCGTGGCCATCGCGCGCGCGATCGCCGGCGATCCCAAGCTGGTGCTGGCCGACGAGCCCACCGGCAACCTCGATTCGCTGATGGCGCGCCAGGTCATGGACCTGCTCGAGAAGATCAACGAGATGGGCACGACCATCATCATGGTCACGCACGACCCCGAGCTCTCGCGCCGCGCGCACCGCAACGTGCAGGTGGTCGATGGCCAGATCTCCGACTACAAACCCTTCGAAGACCACGGCAGCGCGCCGCATGGGCACCTGAAGGCGGTCGACAACACCGCGGGAGCCTGAGATGTTCGCCTACTACCTGCGGCTGGCGCTGGCGAGCTTTCGTCGCAACCCGGGCCTCACGGCGCTGATGGTGTTCGCCATCGCGCTCGGCATCTCGGTGTGCATGATCACGCTCACCAGCTACCGGGCGGCCGCGCACGACCCCGCCGGCGAACACGGCAAGGTGCTGTTCGCCGCCTCCATCGACAGCTGGGATCCCGAGGACGCCTACGAGGACGACGACAAGTCGCTGGCACCCACCCTGCTGACCTACAACGACGCCAAGGCGCTGTACGCGTCCGACATCCCGGACCGCAAAGTCATGATGTACAAGGGCGGCGGCATCGTGAGCCGCGGCGACAAGGGCATGGAGCCCGAATATGTCTCGACGCGCATGACCACGGCCGACTTCTTCCCGATGTTCGAGGTGCCGTTCCTGTACGGCGGCCCGTGGGACGCCAAGGCTGATGCGGGCCCGGACCCGGTGATGATCCTCAGCAAGGAGACCAACAAGAAGGCCTTCGGCGGCGAGAACAGCGTCGGCAAGACCGTGCGCTGGCAAGACCGCGAGTTCCGTGTCATCGGCGTGCTCGATGAATGGACGCCGGCCCCGAAATACTTCGACCTCAGCAATGGTTCGTTCAACGACAACGAAGGCGCCTACGTGCCGGTGGCCTGGGGTCCCATCCTCGAGATGGGCAGCCACGGCAATACCAACTGCTGGAAGACCGAGGTCATCAACAACTTCCAGGACTTCATGAACTCGGAGTGTGTCTGGCTGGCCGACTGGTTCGAGATCCGCAGCGTCGAGAAGCAGCGCGCCTTCCGCGAGTTCCTCGACAACTACGTGACCGCGCAGAAGGCGCATGGCCGCTTCCCGCGGCCGCTGAACAACTATCTCTACGACGTCGACGGCTGGTTGAAGCGCAACAAGGTGGTCGACGACGACAACAAGGCCATGCTGTTGCTGGCCTTCGCCTTCCTCGCGGTCTGCCTGGTGAACACCGTTGGCCTGCTGCTGGCGAAGTTCCTGAACGCCGCGCCAGCGGCCGGCGTGCGCCGCGCGCTCGGCGCCAGCCGTCGCGACATCTTCTGGCAGCACCTCACGGAGTCGGGACTCGTCGCGCTGGCCGGCGGCCTGGCCGGCGGACTGCTGGGCTGGTGCGGCATCTGGGCCATGCGCGCCTGGTACGCCCGCTTCCTGGACGCGCCGCTCAATTTCATTCCGTTCGATGCCATGAACTTCGTCATCGTGGTTGGCATTGCGGTGCTCGCCGGCGTCATGGCCGGGCTGTATCCCGCGTGGCGCATCGGCCACGCCGCCCCCGCCTCCTATCTCAAGGTGCAATGATCATGGGTATCCGACCGATCGTCTCCGCGCTGCTGCGCAATAGCGCCGGTGCCATCCTGGTGTCGCTGCAGATCGCCATCACGCTGGCCATTGTGGTCAATGCCGTCTACCTCACCTACCAGCGCGTAACCCTGGTCGGCCGGCCCAGCGGCATCGACGACCAGAACATCTTCTCGTTCAGCGTCGAAGGATTCGAAAAGGACTTCGACTTCATCGCGATGGTGCGCGACGACATGGCGCTGCTGCGGCAGATGCCGGGCGTCGTCGACGCGGCGCCGATTCACCAGGTGCCGCTCTCGGGCAGCGGCAGTTCCTCGGGCTATTACTCGCTGCCTGACAAGAAGGGCAAGGACTCCCCGGCGGCGTACTACCGCACCGACGAACACGGCGCCACGGCACTGGGCCTGAAACTCGCCGACGGCAAGAACTTCGATGCCTCGATGATCGAGTGGCCGAAGAAGGACGAACAGGGACAGCCGCCGGTCGCCGTCGTGAGCCGCGGGTTCGCCGAGGCGCTGTTCCCCGGCGAGAAAAACCTGGCGGGCAAGACCTTCTACGACTCCCAGAGCAAGCCCATCCGCATCGTCGGCGTCATCGATCACATGCACGGCTCCTGGGTGGGCTGGGACAAGGTGGATCGCACGATGCTGGTGCCGCGCGTGGCGGAGTACACCCGCTACATCGTGCGCACACAGCCGGGCCAGCTCGACCGGGTCATGAAGGAGACCGAGGTCGCGCTGCGCAAGCGCGACCCGAATCGCGTGGTCGGCAAGCTCAACAAGATGTCGGACGACAAGCAGCGCAGTTATTCCGGCGACATGATGATGGCCTTCACGCTGACGGTGGTGACCGGGCTGGTGCTGGTGTTCAGCTCGCTCGGCATCTTCGGCCTCGCCACGTTCAACGTGAACAGCCGTACGCGCCAGATCGGCACGCGGCGCGCGGTGGGCGCACGCAAGCTGGACATCGTGCAGTACTTCCTCGCGGAGAACTGGATCGTGACCACGCTGGGCGTGCTGGTCGGATGCGGCCTGGCGCTGGCCGTCGGTTACTGGCTGTCCACCCAATACCAGCTGCCGCGGCTCGATTTGTACTACCTGGTGGGCGGCGTCCTCGGCCTGTGGGCCCTGGGACAGCTCGCGGCCTGGCAGCCGGCGTTGCGCGCCGCGAAGGTGTCCCCGGCCATGGCCACGCGGAACACGTGAACGCTTGCAACCCTAAACCGATCCCAGGCGTCTTACGAATGACGGGAGTCACTTCAAACGTAGAGGATCGCCTGGCCAACCGGACTGTACTGGTCGCGGACGATAGTGAGGCTGTACGCACGGCCTTCCAGGTCCTTTTGTCCCTGCACGGTGCGCGAGTGCTGGGCGCCTCATCTCCTGCCGAAGCACTCGCCACCGTGCGATCCCAGGAAGTGGACCTGGTCATCCAGGACATGAACTTCCGGCGCGAAGCCACTTCCGGTGAGGAAGGCATCGCGCTGTTCAAGGAGCTGCGCGCGCTGCACCCGGACGTGCCGGTGATCCTGCTCACCGCCTGGACGCACCTCGAGACGGCCGTGGACCTGGTCAAGGCCGGCGCCGCCGATTACATCGCCAAGCCCTGGGACGACGCGCGCCTGCTGACCACGGTGCGCAACCTGCTCGAGCTGCGCGCCGCGGTGGAAGAAAACGTCGCCATGCGCGCGCGGCGCGCCGAGGCGCGGGCCCTGCTCGCGGACCGTTACGACCTGCGCGGCCTGGTGTACGAGAGCGACGCGCTGCACACCGTGGCTTCGATGGCCGCCCAGGTGGCGCATGCCGACGTGCCGGTGCTGATCACCGGCCCCAACGGCGCCGGCAAGGAAGTACTGGCCGACATCGTGCATGCCAACTCGGCGCGCCGGTCGCAGCCCTACATCAAGGTGAATTGCGGCGCATTGCCCGATCAACTCATCGAGGCCGAGCTGTTCGGTACCGAGGCCGGCGCCTTCACCGGCGCCAAGGCGCGCGCCGGCCGTTTCGAGGCCGCTGACGGCGGCACGTTGTTCCTCGACGAGATCGGCAACCTGCCGCCCGCCGGCCAGGCCAAACTACTGCGCGTGCTGCAGACCGGCGAGTACGAACGGCTGGGCTCCAACACCGCGCGCAAGTCCAACGTGCGTATTGTCGCTGCCACCAACATGGCGCTGCGCGAAGCCATGCGCGAGGGACGCTTCCGCGAAGACCTGTTCTACCGGCTGTCGGTCATCGAGCTTGCCCTGCCGGCGTTGGCCGAGCGACGCGACGACGTGTTGCCGATCGCGCGCTCGATCCTCGGCGCCGGCAAACGCCTCACCAGCGACGCGGAACGCGCCCTGCTCAACTACAGCTGGCCGGGCAACGTGCGCGAACTGCGCAACGTGCTGCAACGCGCCGCGCTGCTGGCGGGCGAGCAGCCCATCAACGCGGCGGCGCTGAACCTGCCCGCGGTGTTACCCGCGCGCTCGGACGAC
>Ga0164241_10006111_pt1 | contig 11046 bp, 11 predicted proteins | sample OricomyardsoilBY_FD_108780 | JGI IMG/M metagenome (GOLD analysis project Ga0164241, IMG submission 108780) | Backyard soil microbial communities from Emeryville, California, USA - Original compost - Back yard soil (BY) | ecosystem: Environmental > Terrestrial > Soil > Unclassified | place: USA... | reverse complement strand
CAGAGCCGCACAAATTGGTTTTGCCGGAAAGGCAGAATTTACATTGGCGACATTCAGCGGTGTACAGCGGGATCACGTGGTCGCCCACTTTCAAGCTGGTCACACCTTCGCCGACTTCCTCTACGATACCTGCGCCTTCATGGCCAAGTACCGCAGGAAATAAACCTTCCGGGTCAGCGCCAGACAAGGTATAAGCATCCGTATGGCAAACACTGGTGGCGACAATACGCACTAACACTTCGCCCGCTTTTGGGCCTTGTACGTCAATTTCGACTAGTTCTAAAGGTTTGCCAGCGGCAAAGGCGACTGCGGCGCGTGATTTCATAGTGGTTTCTCTCATTGTTCTTTAGGTTAATTTTGTTGCTTTGAAGGTATTGTTAGATAGCTTCTCGCCACGGTGTTTTATTGGTGTAGCTATTCATCTGTTGCTCTACTTGGGTAAGCGGTATTTCAATTTCCTGGGCATCGGCTAATGCTTTTTTCTGCCATTTTACTGCATTTTCAAAGTCGCCCGTTTCTGCGGCTACCGCTGCTTGGGCTTGGTAGAGGCTTAATTTATCCACATGAGAGTCTTCAATTGTTTGCAGGAGTTCTTGTGCTAATTTCCCATTGCGATATTTTGCATCAGGGTGCGTAGTCAGTATCCAAGCATATTTAATTTTGGCAAATTTATTAGCCTCAGCGGCTTTGCTTAGCCAGTAAAGACCTTTCTCTTCATTTTTTTCAAATCTTGCTCCACTGAAGGATTCAATAGCGAGTAGATATTGTGCATCACTAATGCCGCCTTTAGCTGCTTTTAGTAACCAGCCCATGCTTTGAGCTGAGTCTGCAGTACACATGTTGCCATAAAGAATATTGCGACCAAGAAAGTAACTAGCGCTGTAATTACCTTGATTGGCGGCACTTATGTACCATTCGTTTGGGTTGTCCACTAATTTATAATCTTTGGCAAAAGATGGAATTGTTTCTAATAAATAGGCAAAGGTTAATTTATCTTTGCCATCACCACTTGAGGCTTTTTCTCGTTCTTGAGTAATATATTTTGTGATTTTTTTGTCAGAATATTCCATGCCATTTATGTGAAAGTTGTAGCGCATTTTAACCCCATTAATATCCACAGCTTTTCCATTTACCAATAGGGGTTTATATTGAAATTTTCGCACAACGTCTAAGGCTGCATCTGCAAATAATGGATCGCTAGAATAGTAGGCTATGTGATCTCTTGTGATACCATGTTTGTCGATAGTATAAGTGATGTCTACTATACCGGGCTCACCGCGTTTGGCTAGTCTAACAGGATATTCTGCCCTTACTGTTTTGATAATTCTTTGAGCTTTTACTTTGCCTGTTTGACCGGCAAGGTTTGGCATTAACTTATTTTGTATGGCTTCATTGCTAAGTTTTCCAAAAAGGATTTGATATTCCTCATTGGCAGTCTTTTTTTCGGAGTCGTTAAACTTGTTGTAAATTTTTATATTTAACTCGTTATCTTTATAAGATTGGGATTGTGTTGCTAGCGTCATCCATGCATAGGCAGTGATTTTATTTTTTGGTAAGTATTCGCCGCGATAATACATAACACCAATATTATGTTGTGCATCATTATCACCATATTGCGCTGACTCCAAATATTCTTTGTAGGCTCTTTCAAAATTTCCTGCTGCGTAATAAGTATTTCCAAGTTCAAAATCGGCGTAACAATTTTTTGCGCATAGAAAAAGTGTGAATACAATAAAATATAAGTAGATGTTTTGTTTCATATGACCGTCCTCTCTGGTTTATTGTTAATTTTTTTTAATATTAAGAATGTTTATGTCTGAAGGATTTTTGACTAGAGAAATAAATTTAACTTTTTCATAAGTTTTTACCGATATTATTTCGCCATTTAAGTTAACAGTAATCGCATCTGTCTTGGCATCTCGGCTTACTTTTAGCGTATAAGTGGTGCCCCATGGAATTTCTTTAGAAAAATAGGTCGTTAATATTTCATCACGTTTTTTTTCATAACGGATGGATACCTGATGGCCTAAGGCGCAGTCTTGATCGGAAATGGTAATGCTCCCCATTAAATGCTCTCTGGTTTCTGCACTCCTACCGGTAGTTAGTAGGGAAAATCTTACGCTGGATTTTATGGGCATCGTGAAGGTAAATTCAGGCTCATCTGAGAGTGAGAGAAGAATTCTTTCGGGATCCTTAGAAGCGCTGAAAGCACTATTGGCTGCGCCGGAAAGTAGCAAACAAAGCATTAACATAAAGGTCTTGAAGTAAGTACAACTAGGCATAACGATTCCCTCTGTCGTTTTTAGAGACGAAATCATATCAGAGAGCCAATTTCAGGGCATGTTTAAAGCTTAAATTAAGCCTGAGAAGAGTTTTTCTTGACATCCCCGCCTCAGCTGCGAAAATTGCCGCTCCTCCAGATGGCTGCAAGATGACCGATAAGCTCGGAATCTCGTCTGCACCCAGCCAAGTCACCCTCTTGGCGAACCATCTGCGGCAGCGCTCTCACCCTGAGCGCTACCTAGAAAGCCGCTGTTTACCTGCACGGTTTTCGCTGATCCGACCTATGCCTTGCCGGGTGTTTGTCGTTGATCATTCATATTGCGTTTGTAGACTCGCTCCGCAACGTACAAAACATCTGACCTCCTTAGGTCTATATATCCTTAAAAGGGGAATTACCGTGGAAATGCTCTCAGGCGGAGATATGCTTATCCGTGCTCTGAAAGACGAAGGCGTTGAAGTCGTTTTCGGCTATCCAGGTGGCGCAGCACTGCATATTTACGATGCCATCTTTCGTCAATCAGACGTAAAACACATTCTCGTTCGTCACGAACAAGCTGCTACTCACGCTGCCGATGGTTACTCTCGCGCAACGGGTAGAGTCGGTACTGTGCTGGTGACGTCCGGCCCAGGTGCGACCAATGCCATTACTGGTATTGCGACGGCCTATATGGATTCAATCCCGATGGTGGTGATTTCTGGCCAAGTCCAGAGCCATTTGATCGGTGAAGATGCGTTTCAAGAAACCGACATGGTCGGTATTTCGCGCCCCATCGTGAAACACAGTTTCATGATCAAACACCAAAGCGAAATCGCTGAAACCGTTAAAAAGGCGTATTACATCGCCGCGTCTGGTCGCCCAGGCCCCGTGGTTATCGATGTACCTAAAGATTTAACACACCCAGCATTTACCTTTCCGTATGAATATCCAGAGAAAGTAAAGCTGCGTTCTTATACGCCTGCCACTCGTGGTCATGCTGGTCAAATCAAGAAAGCCGTACAGCTGTTATTGGGTGCAAAACGCCCGATGATTTACACCGGCGGCGGCGTGGTGCAAGGCAATGCGTCTGAATTGTTAACGCAATTGGTGGATACGCTGGATTACCCTGTGACTAATACCTTGATGGGTCTCGGCGCTTATCCCGGTACAGGCAAACGCTTCCTCGGTATGCTCGGCATGCACGGTACTTTTGAAGCGAATACTGCGATGCACCACAGCGATGTAATTCTCGCCGTGGGCGCGCGTTTCGACGACCGTGTAACCAACACCGTGAGCAAATTCTGCCCTAACGCAAAAATTATTCACATTGATATAGACCCAGCATCAATTTCCAAAACCGTAGTTGCTGACGTGCCTATCGTTGGTTCAGTAGAAAGCGTGCTGACCGATATGCTCGCGCTTATTAAAGAGTCGAGCGAAAAACCGGATGCAGAAGCCATCGCGGCTTGGTGGAAACAAATTAACGAATGGCGCGAACGTCACGGTATTTACACGCAAAACCGTTTCGATACCACCAGCGAAAAAATCAAACCGCAAGAAGTGATTCAAGCGATTTGGGAGGTGACTAAAGGCGATGCTTATGTAACGTCTGACGTTGGTCAACACCAAATGTTTGCGGCGCAATACTACAAGTTCGATAAGCCACGTCGTTGGATTAACTCCGGCGGTCTCGGCACCATGGGCTTTGGTTTGCCTGCGGCCATGGGTGTGCAAATGGCCTACCGCGATGCAACTGTAGTATGCGTTACCGGCGAAGGTTCAATCCAAATGTGTATTCAAGAGCTTTCTTGCTGTACGCAATATCACTTGCCAGTAAAAATTATTTGCCTCAACAACCAAGCGCTCGGCATGGTTCGTCAATGGCAAGATATGCAGTACTCAGGCCGCTACGCCGAAAGTTTATATGAAGATTCGTTGCCAGATTTCATTAAGCTCGCAGAGGCCTACGGTCATGTTGGTATTCGCGTAACCAAAAAAGAAGAACTGAAAGCAAAATTGGAAGAATGTTTTGCACTGAAAGATCGTGTCGTGTTTATGGACATTATGGTTGATCAAAGCGAACACGTTTACCCCATGCAAGTTGCGCCTAACGGTTCTATGCGCGATATGTTGTTAAGCAAAACGGAGCGTACATAATGAGACGCATAATTTCAGTTTTATTAGAAAATGCCCCCGGTGCATTGTCACGCGTTGTGGGTTTGTTCTCACAGCGCGGTTACAACATCGAAAGCTTAACCGTAGCGCCAACCGAAGATCCAACGCTCTCGCGTTTGACTTTGACCACGCTCGGTGATGATCACAAAATCGAACAAATCACCAAACACCTCAACAAATTAATTGATGTGGTGAAGTTGGTCGACTTAACCGAAGGCGCGCACATCGAACGCGAACTGATGCTGATCAAAGTAAAAGCATCTGGCGCACAACGTGCAGAAGTAAAACGCTGCGTGGATATTTTCCGCGGTCAAATCATCGACGTAACCAGCTCGCTTTACACCATTCAAATTACTGGCGCGAGCGACAAACTCGATGCGTTTTTATTGGCAGTCGGCGATGCTTCGATTATTGAAGTGGTGCGTTCTGGTGTGAGTGGTATTTCACGCGGTGAGAAAGTATTGAGTTTGTAATTCATCGTGATTTGTCTAAAAGGGCCGACAGTCTTACCAACTGTTGGCCTTTTTTGTTGCTAGGCATTAAGTTGCCACTCATTAAGTTACTACGCATTAATAGGCTATCGGTATGCAAAACACATTATTTGATGTACCTGAAGATGCTGCGTCCAAACCGATCAAAAAATCCGGCAAGGTGGTGGAGCCAACGGCACCCGATCCGGAATTAATAGCCTTGGCGCAAACTCTGCCCTCTCATTTACGGTTGGGCACATCATCTTGGAATTATCCCGGCTGGGCAGGTTTGGTGTGGGATGGTGAATATCCTGAAACTAACCTGTCTCGTTTTGGGCTTACCGCTTACGCTAAGCACCCGCTGTTTCGCACGGTAAGTGTTGATCGCGGATTTTATCGGCCATTAAATGTTGCGCAGTTTGCGGAATATGCATCTCAGGTGGATCAAGATTTTCGCTTCGTAGTGAAAGCTCCAAGCCTAATAACGGATGCGCTAATTCGCGATGAATCTGGTCGCGGTATGCGGCCCAATGCCCATCTTCTAAATGCAGAAGAAGCAGTACAGATGTTTGTCGAGCCCGCATTGGAAGGCTTGGGTCACAGGCTCGGTGCTTTGGTATTTCAAATTAGCCCATTACCCAATACTTGGCTTGCACGCATGCCGGAGTTGATCAATCGTTTGCACCATTTACTGAAAGCGATTCCTGCGTTTCGCCATATAGCGCCAGACGGCGTCGTCGCTGTAGAAGTGCGCGACCCACAATGGCTGACACCGCAATTTGTCGATGCACTGCGTGACACAGGTGCAACTTACTGCATGGGCTTGCATGCAAAAATGCCTACCATTACTGAGCAGCTTCCCATTCTCCGTGCTTTGTGGCCAGGCCCTTTGGTTTGTCGCTGGAACCTGAACCCTTTGCACGGTGCTTATGGGTATGAAGATGCCCAGCAAGCTTATTCGCCTTACGACAAAATAATTGATCCAGATTTGGAAACTCGAGTCACCCTAGCTAAAGTTATCGCAGGTACCGCCAATGCCGGCCAGAATGTCTACGTCACTCTTAGTAATAAGGCGGAAGGCTCTGCACCGCTGTCTGTTATCGCACTTGCTAAAGCGATTAATCAACTCCAACCACCAGTTGGCAAACATAAGGATTAAAGTGATTAATGACGCAATCTATTTCTGACAGTGCAATAGATTTTTTCGCCCCTTCGCACGAAGTTGCCCGCGAGCTTATAGGTGCAAGGTTTACTGTTAATGGTGTAGGTGGAATTATTGTTGAGACTGAAGCTTACGATCAGCTTGATCCTGCGTCCCACACATTTTTGGGAAAAACCACACGTAATGCTGCTATGTTTGGTGCACCGGGTTGCGCTTATGTATATCGCTCTTACGGAATTCATTGGTGTTTGAATTTTGTGTGCGAAGCTGAAGAGCATGGTGCGGGTGTTTTAATTCGTGCGATTGAACCGATTGTAGGGTTGCAAGCGATGATTGAGCGTCGCGGCGTGGATAAAATTAGCTTGCTGTGCTCTGGGCCGGGTAAGCTGGGTCAGGCGTTGGCGGTGTTGCATAGTTTTAACGGTATGCCGTTAAATAAACCACCCTTTGAATTAATTCCCGCTGCAAAACCGGTTGATGTTATCTGCGGTCCTCGAATTGGGATTTCAAAAGCAGTTGATATTCCTTGGCGTTTTGGTTTGTCCGGTTCGCCTTTTCTAAGTCGTCCGTTTCGTTAAATATTTTTTGACGATTTATTTTCTGTGAGAGAGCTATGAATTTATTAAGCGCAGATATCGCGCAACTTATGCAATTTACGGTTTCGCCGTTGGAATTAGTGTTGCGCGGCACCATGATGTTTTGGTTTCTGTTATTGATTTTCCGCTTAGTTTTACGACGCGATATTGGCTCTGCATCTATCACCGATTTTTTGTTTGTGGTGATTCTTGGTGATGCCGCGCAAAATGCCATGATTGGCGAAGGCAGTTCAGTTAGCGATGGTATGGTGTTGGTTTCTACCTTGGTTGCATGGAATTATGGCTTAGATGTATTGAGTTATCGCTTCCCTAGAATTGATCGCTTATTATCTGCACGCAAACTTTGTTTGGTTCGCGATGGAAAAATGCAGCGCCGAAATTTGCGCAAAGAATTTATTACTGTCGATGAGCTTCACGAGAAAATACGCGAAGCGGGATTGGAGCATCTAGATCAAGTCAAAATGATGTATATGGAATCCGATGGCGAAATTAGTGTGATTAAACGCGAAACTTAACGAGGCTTATTTTTCATTAATAAGCTGCGCCCAAAATGCATTTAAGATTGGGCTTTTCAAGCGCTTCTCCATTACACAAATTCCCATAGAGTAGGGGCCTAAGTCGGGTTGAATCATAAAAGGTTCAACGCGCTCGGCAAGCGGGCTGTTATCCACCACAATTTTTGGTAGCACGCCTACACCAAAGCCTAAACTCACCATGCTCACAATCGCTTCGTTACCTTTTACTTCTGCGTAAATATTCGGTTTAATTTTTTGCTGTTGAAACCAATTGTTTAAACGCTCACGCACCAAACCTTCTTCAGAAATAATCATCGGGATTTTTTGCCAAAAATCGGGCGCATTGAGTGCGGGCGCTTGCCAGTTGGCGTTGTTTTTCGGCGCAATAAAAATCATCGGTGAACGAGTGATGGGTTTGAAACTAATGCCCGCAGGCATTTTGTCGGGTTTTGCGGCAATCGCAATATCTTCATAGCCCGCTTGTACCCGCTCAATGGATTGAGCAGGGTCGCCAGTGTGCAACTTAATCGCAATACCGGGATGCTTAACGCGAAACTCAGTGAGGATGTCATATAAGAAGCTGTAACTCGCCGTCACCGAGCAATAAATGCTGAGCTGGCCATGCAGTTGATCTGCCTGTGCAACGAGCGATTCTTGATAGGCCTCCCACTGCTGTAATACTTCGCGCGCAAAATTCAAATAACTCTGACCTTCGTGGGTGAGGGCGACTGAGCGGTTGTCGCGGTCAAACAAACTCACGCCCAAGTCATCTTCAAGCTGTTTGATATTGCGGCTCAGAGTCGATGGGCTGACATGGCAGGCACTGGCGGCGCGGCCAAAGTGCAGGCTGTTGGCCAATGCACAGAAGAGTTTGAGTTTAGTGATATCCATACGGGTAACCTTGCTTAAGTCTTGCCAAAGGCTGCTTCTAAAGAATGTTGCATAAAACGCAACATTAACATGCAAATATATCATTTTACGTGATATTAGTTTTTTTCTACACTGCGCGCCTATTTGTAGCTGTCAATTTTACAAAACCCTTTTTCTATCACCTCTCTTTAGGAGTCTGCCATGCACGTTTATTACGATAAAGATGCCGATCTTTCCATTATCCAAGGCAAAAAAGTAGCCATTATCGGTTACGGTTCACAAGGTCACGCGCACGCGTGTAACCTGAAAGATTCCGGTGTAGACGTTGTTGTTGGTCTGCGTACTGGTTCTGCAACCGTTAAAAAAGCTGAAGCTCATGGCTTGAAAGTAACTGACGTTGCTTCTGCGGTGGCTGCTGCTGACGTGGTAATGATTCTGACTCCAGATGAATTCCAATCAAAATTGTACAAAGACGAAATTGAGCCGAATATTAAGAAAGGCGCTACTTTGGCGTTCGCTCACGGTTTTGCGATTCACTACAACCAAGTTGTACCACGCAAAGATTTGGACGTGATCATGATCGCCCCAAAAGCACCAGGTCACACTGTGCGTTCTGAGTTTGTTCGCGGTGGCGGCGTTCCAGATTTGATCGCGATTTTCCAAGACGCATCAGGCAAGGCGAAAGACACTGCACTTTCTTATGCATCAGGCGTAGGTGGCGGCCGTACCGGTATCATCGAAACAACCTTCAAAGACGAAACTGAAACCGACTTGTTCGGTGAGCAAGCTGTTCTTTGCGGCGGTGCAGTTGAATTGGTAAAAATGGGTTACGAAACCTTGGTTGAAGCAGGCTACGAGCCAGAAATGGCGTACTTCGAATGTTTGCATGAATTGAAGTTGATTGTTGATCTTATGTTCGAAGGTGGTATCGCGAACATGAACTACTCAATTTCTAACAATGCTGAATACGGCGAATACGTAACTGGCCCAAAAGTTATCAACGAAGAATCGCGTAAAGCTATGCGTCAAGCGTTGAAAGATATTCAAAGTGGCGAATACGCTAAGAAGTTTATCCTTGAAGGTGCAACTAACTACTCTTCAATGACCGCTGCTCGTCGTAACAACGCTGCTCACGGTATTGAAGTTGTTGGTAACAAGTTGCGCGCAATGATGCCTTGGATTCAAGCCAACAAAATCGTTGATCAGGCTAAGAATTGATTTTGGCTAAGAGCTAATCTTCGCCAAAACTAATCCTTGCGATTGGTGATTGAAAAAGCCCCACCCCTTAATGCATAAAGGGGTGGGGCTTTTGTGTTTTGGGTGAGTCGAAAATATATGCAGTAATGATTTGATGTGTACAATGACGCTCTTCGCTATAGGGTAGAAATTAGAGGTTGGCTATGAGTAATAACGATCACGAACATATTAAATCTAGCAATCCAGACGAGCGCGATACCGGCTCACTATTTGGCGACTTGGAGGAAGAGGTTTCCGAGGGCGGGCAAAAGGTTCGTCACAGAGGTGTTTATTTGCTCCCAAATTTGTTCACTACTGGAGCATTGTTTTGCGGTTTCTACGCAATCGTTTCTGGTATGGGCGGGAATTTCATTCATGCATCCGTGGCGATTTTTCTTGCTATGTTGCTGGATGGAATGGATGGCCGTGTCGCACGCATGACCAACACCCAATCCGCTTTTGGCGAACAATATGACAGCTTGGCGGATATGGTTTCATTTGGGGTCGCCCCGGCATTGGTTATGCTCAGTTGGGTGTTGCATGATTTGGGGCGCTGGGGGTGGGCTGCGGCGTTTATCTATACCGCCTGTGCGGCCTTACGTCTTGCGCGCTTCAATACGCAAATCGGCGTAGTCGATAAAAAGTATTTTATTGGTTTGGCGAGCCCTATGGCCGCGGCGATTATTGCTGCGGTAGTGCTAACGCTTTCAAGTTATCAGTTAGTATCGTTTTGGATAAAGGTGTTGTTGGCGGTGGTAACAGTCGCTACCGGCTTATTGATGGTGTCTAATTTTCGCTATACCAGTTTCAAAAGTGTAGATTTTCGTGGCCGGGTGCCGTTTGCAGCAATGCTATTGATTGTCTTGGTGTTGGCGATGTTGATTGTGTATCGCGAAGAAGGCTTGCTGACTATTTCTGTTATCTATGGTTTGTCAGCGCCCTTTATTTGGGTTTTAAGAAAACTTGGCGTTCTGAAGGCTGGCTAATCTGCTGGTAAAATCTGCGTATTGGTCGCTTTGCAATACATCTGTTTAGTTGTTGAGCCGAGCGACAAAATCCTTTCAAAAACTCTTCAAAAAAAGCTTGCAAAGAATTGGGTGGGTGCCTATAGTTCGCGCCCTCGCCGAGCAGGCAGTTTTCTTCTCCGGAATGAAACGCAAGTTCAGCGAAGTTTGTAAAAACTGAATGAAAATAAGGGTTTACAAACAGAAAAAATAGCGTAATATGCGCGCCTCGCTTCAAGGGTAACCGGAAAAGCGAAGAGCAAAACGAAGTAAAGCTGAGGCTTGAAACGAATTGCGAAACGCAAAAAGAATTGAAAGATTCTGCTTGCAAACAGGAGGAAACGCTGTAGAATGCGCCTCCCACGGTTAGAGCTCAACGCTCACCGGTTCTTTAACAGACAGATCAAGCAATGCGTGTGGGCACTTACGGGAGATTTGGCGAGACCAAATTAACAGATGTAAGTGCTCACAAAGATACAGAAATGTAAATTTGAGAGAGTCAGCATCTGAGCAAAATTTAGTTGTCCTTCGGGGTAACAAAAAGATTTAAAACTGAAGAGTTTGATCATGGCTCAGATTGAACGCTGGCGGCAGGCCTAACACATGCAAGTCGAGCGCGAAAAGTTTTCGGACTTAGTAAAGCGGCGGACGGGTGAGTAACGCGTGGGAATCTGCCCAGTAGTGGGGGACAACAGCCGGAAACGGCTGCTAATACCGCATACGCCCTACGGGGGAAAGGGGGGGATCTTCGGACCTCT
>Ga0164241_10006110_pt1 | contig 11049 bp, 10 predicted proteins | sample OricomyardsoilBY_FD_108780 | JGI IMG/M metagenome (GOLD analysis project Ga0164241, IMG submission 108780) | Backyard soil microbial communities from Emeryville, California, USA - Original compost - Back yard soil (BY) | ecosystem: Environmental > Terrestrial > Soil > Unclassified | place: USA... | reverse complement strand
TCGAGGGACTGCTCACGCGCCAGCCTCTTGAATAGGGGCGCTTGATAGGGGATCGGGTGCGACGCCATGAGCGCCAAGCGCGTGGGCTTCACGGCTGCCGACTCCGCCCCTGGCTTGTTGCCGCCTTCAGTCGAGCGCGAAGCGTTCTAAGTCGCACCGCCAGGCCGCCGAATGAGCGTTCGTTGGTCAGGTGGTCATACGCCCTCGTTCCCCACTCGCTCTCAATTGGTAGTTCTGCCGATGCACACAGGTCCACCCTCCAGCCGAAATCCTGGGCGAGCAGGTCGAAGGCTTTCCGGTGCGGTGCGTTGAGTGCGGCGAGCGAGAGGACGAGGAGGTTCGGCATGTGGGAGCGGAGTGTGCTCCGCGGATTAGGTGCAGTGTTCCAGCCACGATTCACGTGTGCGCGCCTACTCGCCGGCACAGGCGCCGACTATTCATCTCTCGCGGACTCCGCTCCGCCATGGCGTCGATCACCCAGGATGCGTGCTGGCACGCCCCCGACGACGGCCCACGCGGGGACATCCGAGCGAACGACAGCGCCCGCAGCGATGATTGCGTGAGCGCCCACCGTTACCCCGGGCAAGATCACCACGGCAGCGCCGATCCAGACGTCGTCCCCGATCGCGACGGGCGCGTAGCGAACTGGCTGATCGATGATGTCGGTTAGTGGTGCTCCGCGGTATTGGTTGGTTTGGCTGTAGATCACGACGGCGGATGCGATCGCGCAACGGGCGCCGATCGACAAGCCACCTTGTCCGTAGAGCACGCAGAACTGGTCGACGTGCGTTCTCGACCCGATGGAGATGCGCCCTTGCGCACCAGTCACGTTTATGTACGCGTTCCCGTAGAACGCCACGTCGTCTCCGAGGCTGATCCGAGCGTGGTCGCCTACGAACTCGACATTTCGGCCAAGTCGCAAGCGATGGCCCGTACGGCCTGGCGCCGCGACGATTCCTCGCAGCCTTGCTTCGAGCCCGGCCGGCTCTCGACCGGTTAGGCGGCCTAGCAGCTTTCCGGCCGTTCGAAGCACGCGACTGGGATAGCGGAGTCAGATGCGTGGCGAAAGGGCGACGAGGTCACCTCGCCCACCGCTCCAACAATCGCGCGTGCTTTTCTCGAAAGCCTTCGTACGAAAACTCACGTCGGGCCACGGCGACGGCTGCGGCGCCAGCAGTAGTTCGCGCGCTCTCGTCGCGGACCAAGAGCTCGATCTTCGCCGCGTGCGCCTCCAAATCGAACGGATCGAGGACGAAGCCGTTTCCATCCATGATGGCCTCTTGGGAGCCGTCGTGGTTCCCGACGAGGATGGGCACGCCGCAGGCTGACGCCTCGAGCGGGGTGAGAGGGATGCCCTCTCCGCGACCGACGCCGCGATCGCTGACGAGCGAGAAGACGTGCGCGGCCCGGTAGACGTCGGGCAGATGATCTTCGTGGACCATGCCGGTGAAGAAGACGCGATCGGAGAGGCCGCGCTCTGCGGCCTCTGCGCGGAGCGGTTCGACCAGGTCGCCGCGCCCTGCGTAGATGAGGCGCAGCTCGGGGACGCGGGCCGCGACGCGCGCGAACGCCGCGAGCAGTCGATCGTAGCCCTTGTGCGCCGCGCTTTGGCTCAGTCGCCCCAGCGTGACGAGGTTCTTGCCGGTGTTCGGATCGGGGATCCCGTAGCGCGTGAGCACGTCGGGTCGTGGAGAACCGGGGCTGAAGCGCTCGAGGTCGACGCAGTCCCACACGACGTCGATCGAGTCGCGCGATCGTAGGCCTTCGTCCTCGACATAACGCGCGGTGAAGTGGCAGTCGCTGACGACGTGGTCGACGTGCCGAAGGCCCCACGTGGCGTCGCGCCGTAGTCCGCTCCAGACCTCGAGGCCGTAGACGTCGAGCACCGACTTCGCCCCGACGCTGCGGGCGAGGACGTGCGCGAGCGACGAGAGGTTTACGTGGCCAGCGACGACCCACGCGGGCCGCAGCTGGGCGACTGTCCGCGCGGCGCGAGCGATGAAGCCGACCTTGTCGCGCTTACGGGTTCCACCTGCAAAGAACGCGACGTCGAACGGGTCCTCGAAGGCGTCGGGCCCGGGCCCGAGCACCGAGAGCACCTCGACGCGCGCGCTGGTGATTTCTCTCAATGCCCGGATTTGGTAGCGGTTGTAGCGGCTGATCCCGCCCTTGTCGAAGCAACCCGGGGTCAGATGCACGATGGGGCGACTCATGCGGCGCTCGCGTTGAAAGACGGGAGCGCCCCAGGCACCCAAGGCACCCATGCGCACGCGCTTGACCCGACTCTCGGCCCGGAGGATGACCACACCATGATCGTTCTCGGGGTCAACGCCTACCACGGTGACGCCTCCGCAGCGCTCTTGGTCGATGGTCAGCTTGTCGCGGCCGTCGAGGAAGAGCGCTTCAATCGGGTGAAACACTGCGCGGGTTTCCCGCGTCTCGCCGTCGAATATTGCCTGGCCCACGCCGGCATCCGCGTCGAGGACATCGACCACATCGCGATCGGTCGGAACCCGCGCGCGCACCTCGTCGACAAGGTGTCGTACGCGATCAAGCACCGTCCGCCGGTGACGGTGGTCGCAGATCGCGTGAAGAACATGCTCCGAACGAGATCGCCGAAGGTCGGTCTCGCCACGGCGCTCGGCGTCGACCCAGAGCGACTGCGCGCCACGACCCACGGGGTCGAGCATCACCGCGCGCACATGGCCTCGGCCTATTACGCGTCCGGTTGGGAAGAAGCGGCGGTCGTCAGCATCGACGGCTTCGGCGACTTCGTCAGCACGATGTGGGGCGAGGGCGTCGGCGGCAAAGTCGAGCCATTCGGCCGCATCTCGTTTCCGCACTCGCTCGGCATCTTCTACTCGGCAATTACCCAGTTCTTGGGCTTTCCGAAGTACGGCGACGAGTACAAAGTCATGGGCCTGGCGGCCTATGGGAAACCCGATCTCGTGCCGAAGCTCCGCAACGTTCTGCGCGTCGGCAACGGGAGCTTCGAGCTCGGGCTCGACTACTTCCAACATCACACGAAGGGCGTGGCGATGACTTGGGAGGGGGAGCCGTCGTTCGAGCGCATCTACTCCGACGCGCTCGTCGATCTCCTCGGCCCCGCGAGAGCGCCAAAGAGCGAGGTCACCGATCGAGACAAGGCCCTCGCTGCGAGCGCGCAGGCCCTCTTTGAAGAGGCCATGTTCGAGATCCTCGACGCCGCGGCGAAACGTTCCAGCTCGCGGCGCCTGTGCCTCGCGGGCGGTTGTGCGCACAACAGCCTCGCGGCCGGGAAGATCGTTCCGCGCGGCCATTTCACCGATCTGTTCGTGCAGCCGGCCGCAGGCGACGCCGGCACGGCTCTCGGGGCGGCCCTCTACGTCGAGCATCACAAACTGGGTCGCCTGCGGCGCTTCGTCCAGAAGGCGAGCTACTTCGGACCCAGCTTCACGCTGCAGGAAATCGAAGCTGTGCTCAAGAAAGAGGGCGTGGAGTATCGCGTGCTCGACGAGGCCACGCTGGCTGAGCAGGTCGCCGACGATCTGGTCCGGGGCTCGGTCGTCGGTTGGTTCCAGGGCCGCTCGGAGTGGGGTCCGCGCGCCCTCGGCAACCGATCCATCCTGGCCGACCCACGGCGCGACGACATCCAAGACCTCATGAACGAGAAGATCAAACGCCGCGAGATGTTCCGCCCGTTCGCCCCCGCGTTGCCGCTCGAAGACGTCGGCGAATACTTCGAACAGACCTCGCCCGATCCGTTCATGACCAAGGTCTATTCAATCAAGCCAGACAAGCGCGCGACCATCCCGGCCGTGTCGCACGTCGACGGCACCGGCCGCCTTCAGACCGTCACGCGCGCCGAAAACCCGCGCTACTACGATCTCCTGAAGTCCTTCGGAAAGCGCACCGGAGTGCCCGTCCTCTTGAACACGTCGTTCAACGAGAACGAGCCCATCGTCAACACGCCCGAAGAGGCCTTGGCGTGCTACCTCCGCACGAAGATGGATGTCCTCGTGATGGAGAACGCGTACGTCTCGCGGCGGGGCTGAGGGCGAGCAAGCCATGAAGACTGCCAAAGAGCGCGTCAAACATTGGTTCCGCAACGAGCACCCGGATCTCTTGCGGATCGCTTGGTTGGGTCGATATGAGCTGTCGTCCGCGTGGGTAGACCTGCGCGGGAAGGTATCTCCCCGTCAGCGCCGCCTCTTGCAGAAGCTCAGAACAGAGCGCGGTCTGCGTGTCCACATCGCGAGCGGACCCGCGAAGAAGCCTGGCTGGGTCAACGTCGATGGGGCCGCCGCCGCGGACGTCCAGGTCGACCTTCGTCGCGGCTTGCCATTCGCGTCGGGCTCCGTCGCCATGATCTTTTCGGAGCACTTCCTCGACCACCTCCAGTTCCCCGACGTGGTCGGCCGCTTTTTGAGCGAGTGCTATCGAGTTCTCGAGCCGGGGGGTCGGCTCCGCCTCGTCATGCATGATGCCGATCGCGTGGCCAAGGCGTATGTCGACCGCGACGAAGACTTCTTTCGCGTGGCGATGGAGTGCGACGGGAAGCCTCTAGAAACCATGAATCTGATCTTCCGGTTCAACGGCTTTCACCAGTTCATCTACGATTTCGAGACCGTGCAACAGGTGCTCACTCGTGCCGGCTTCGGGACCGTCCTCCGCTCTACGCCAGGCGGAAGCGAGATCGCCGAGCTGAATCTCGATTCCCTCCAACGCGATCGGACCATTCAGTCGCTGTATGTCGAGGCCATCAAATCAGGGGGATGAGCGTGCTCGGTGTATCGATCGTCATTCCAACGTTTCGGCGCGGCGCGTCTCTGGCGCGCACGCTGGACGCGCTCTCCGGGCAGACCACCCCGCCGGCTGAGATCTTGGTCGTCGACCAGAACCCACAAGGCTGGCTCGAGGCAGAGGTTGGGGCGGCGCTCAGTGCGGCCCATGTGGTTTGGTCCGAGAAGGCCAACGCGTCGGCCGCTCGAAACCTCGGGTTCGTCCTCTCCACGGCCGAGGTCGTCCTGTTCATCGACGACGATCTAATCCCCGAGCCAGACTTTCTCGAGCGCGCCACGCAGCGCTTGAAGGTGTTGCCAGAGGTGGGGTGTCTCTGCCCGCTTATCGTCACCGACCGGACGGGTCAGGGTGTTGCCGCGGGCCTGACGCGCGCCATGGCCACACGAAAACACCCTGCGTACCCAGCAGTACTGGCCATGCCCAGCGTGATCTCCGCAGCGATGTTCTTTCGACGGGCGACCTATGAGCGTTCGGGCGGCTTCGACGAGCTGTTGTTCGAGTACGCCCGCGCTGGCGAGGACCAAGAGCTCTGTTTTCGAATGCGCCAAAGGGCCCTCGAGGTCTGGGTCGATACCGAGCTCGCGATCTTCCACGATGAGCACGTCCCCGGGGGCTGTGAGCTTCGTTCACGTCCGTTTTGGGAGAGCCGGAAGCGGGCCATTCGTTCGAACGTTCTGCGAGCCCGGCTTCACGCCAGCGGACGTCTGAAGTTCGGCCCGACGATCCGACTGTTCCGCAGCGCGTTCCTCAACAGCGACATGATGCGAAATTCGCCAATTTGGACGATCCGCAACGCCGCGCTCTTGGCCGACGCTGTGCTCGACTCCCGCAGGTTGTTGCGGGCGAGGGGACTAGATATACCCCCGCTGGGGGTGGTCGATCATATCGCTATGCATCGCAAGGCACAGAGCCCCGCCTGACCCGCGACGGTCAGCGAGTGGCGGCGGTGAGGTACGCGTCGTACGCGGCGGCAAGCACTTCGTGGCTTCGAATGGTGGTCTCGATCGAGCTGTCGATGCCAGGGACGAGCGTGCCCGGGACGGCGCCGAGCAGTCCGAGGAGCGGCGCACCACCCCTTTGCGGAGCCGCGGGTGCTTGGTGAGCCCGGGCCCCGCGCATCCGGTACCGACCCTTGAGACGCACAAACAGGCCTGGGGAGTGCAGAAAGACGTAGGTCTCGAGCAATTCACGGGCCTGTGAGCCGGCGGCGAGGCGTCGCAAGAGGTCAGATCGAGGGCGCCCACCGCTTGGATGAAATGTGAGCTCTGCCGCAGGATTGTAGAGCCTTTGATACGCCAGCCCCAGCTCGGCAAGGGTCCACTGTGGATTGGAGACCAGCGTGTAGACTGTCGCTGGTGCAAGCGCGCCGCACGCACAGGCGAGTACCGTATCTGCGACCGCGCCGGCAAATAGCGTATTAGTCAGCGCGCTGCGTTCGCCGAAGAGGGCAAGATGTCCGCTCTCGGTCCGGCGTCGATACTCCTGAGTGACGCCCTGGAGCACCCCGTGAACCTGTCCGAGCCGCACGATGTAGGGTTCGACCTTGGCGGCCTCGCAGAGCCGAATCGCCTCTCCCTCGGCCCAGCGCTTGATGCGACCGTAGGACGCCCGCGGGAAGCGGTGGTCGCGAAGCACCGAGTCTTCCGACGCGGTGCCGTAGGCCATGATGCTGCTCATGTGCAGGTAGCGCGCGCCAGGTCGGCAAGCCTGCAAAACGGCCTTCATGTTGCGACTGAGGAGACCCGGAATATCCACCAATTGGCCGCCGGGGTAGGTCAGGTCGACGACGACATCACAGTCGCCCAGCGCCGTACGCAGCGCTGTTTCGTCCTCTGCGCTCGCCGTCGCATGCGGTATCCCCGCGAGCCGCAGCAGCGCCGCGCCGTAGTTGCTGCGTACGACTCCGCGGACCTCGCACTCTGGGGTCCGCGCCAGCAACAGGGCGAGCTCGGAGCCGACCTGCCCATTGGCGCCCAGGATCGCGACGCGGGGCTTCATGTGGCGACCTTTGCGTAAATCTGATCGACCCATTGCGAGGTCAGCAGGCTGGTGGCAGCAGAGGCTGGCGTCTGCTTCTTCCGCTGGAGGCCGTCGATGAACTCGGCCCACAGCATCGAAAAGGCTTGATTGATGGTCGTCGCCCCGCCGGTCGGCACCGTGAGCTCGAGCGCGGCCCCGCCGCATCTGGGCGAGGCGGTGAGGAGGGCCTCTGGGCCAAGACCGAAGCTGACCGTGGAACGCTCAAAGACGAAGCGGAAGCCTGACCGAACTGGCCTCAGGCGGCTCAGCTCACAGTGCACGGGGACCTGAGTGCTCCCGATCTGGAGCATCGAGTCGGCGAGCACGTCATAGTCGATCCCGTCCAAGGAGATGCTTCGAACGCTGTCGACGGTCACCGCCGTGGCATCCGTGCCGACGAGCACTTGGTCGAGCGCGTGAATCCCGAGCTCTATGGTGATGCCGCCGCCGGACATGCGAGGGTCGCCCAGATACCTCTTGGGGCCACCCGATTTCAGATCGAAGCCGCCAATGCCGAAGGAGATGCTCTCGAGCGGACCGAAGGGTTGGCTTCGCACGATGTGTCGAGCTGCCGCGATCGACGCATAGAAGCGGCGCTGAAACGATGCGCCGAGCGCGTACGGCGCGAACCGGCCACACACCTCCTGGTGCTGAGCCGCCGAGACCGCGAATGGCTTCTCCGCGAGCAACGCCTTCTCTTTCTTGGCACACGCGTCGATGTACGGGGTTCGTGCGCCCACCGGGATCGCGAGAAGGCAAGCGTCCACGTCCTCGAGCAGGGCGTCGAAGTCGCTGAGACTGCGCCTTCTGACGCCGAACATCTTCGACAATAGGCTCGTGCGCGAAATGTTGAGATCGGCTACCCAGCGAACATCGATCGCCGAATTGCCTAGCAGAACGGGTAGATGGGCGTTCTCGACGATCATTCCGGCGCCGACGACGCCGACTCGCAAGCGGGAGGGGCTCATGCTTGTTCGAGCCTGGGGGCGCGGGCGTGCGCTGGGCTTCGGCGGCGCTTTCCGAGTTGCACATACACGCGGAGCACGGCGCCCGTCACTGCGATGACGAACAGCTTGGGGATGACCCAAATGAGCATGTCGACGAATTGGCCGAGCACCACAACCGCAAGCACCAGGAACGCGACCCGCGCCACCGCGTCTCGGGGGGCAAGCCGAAAAATTGCACCTACGATGAGACCCAACGCGAAGGCGATCCCAGGCACCCCGAGCCACCCGAAGTTCCAATACGCCTCTGCCGAGGCTGGGACTGCGAACGAGGTTCGCTCGACGCTCTCTCGATCCTGAAGACCGAGCTTGATGAGCCAGCGGCCCCGCATGTACGTCGTCGTCGGCTTGTCTGGGTAGATGGCGCGCGGGATCAGCAGAGTGGGAATGTCTTCATAGGTGTCTCCACCCTCGAACGGGAGCCGGCCCTGAAGCATGGTGTACACGTGCGCCGACATCGAGTTGTAGTTGAGTCGGGTGAGGGTCGAGTCGAGACCGGGCTGTTTCTCGCTTCGGGGACGGTCCTCCCAGGTCGTGGTGATCGCTTCGTTCCAGAACTCGAAGGCCGCGCTCGTGGTCATGTCTTCATCCACATCAAAGGCCTGTTCTCGAAAGATGTGCTTGACGGGGTTTAGCAGGATCACAGCGACCACGACCGGTGCAATCCACCGAAGCGGTAGCTTGCGGCCCAAGAGGACGTTGGCGAGGAGGCCGTCGCGAATGACCAGGATCGTGGCCCCGAGCATGCTGGTGAAGAACGTCACGAAGACCTGCGAGCCCACCAAGATGATGATCGGCAACGTCATCCGTCGTCGGGTCAAGAGCCGACTGGCGACGAAGAACGGGAGCAGGAGCTCTGGATTGACGAGTAGGAGCGGCAGCATGCCGAGCCGCTCGAGCGTGCTCGAGCCGACCATTGTTGCCAGTGCCATCGAATACAGCGCGGCAAGGCTGGCGAGCACGACTGCGGTTCCCGTCGTGGGCCCTGCATGGGTCGTCTCTTCGTCAGCACTAGGGGGCGCCTTGCGCGGAACCGTCAAGGCCGCGCCGACCATGAATGCAAATGCAAAGAGTCCGGCGGACTCGACAGCGAACGAGAACGCTTCGGTCGTCGGCGCCAGGTGAAGCACGGATTCGTCCTCGCCCATGACCACGCCCATGCCCGACGAGATGAAGGCCTGTCCGAACACGAAGAAACCGAGGAGGCGGAGGGGCTGCCGGCCAGGCGGCGCTTCCCATACGAAGAAGGCTGCTGCGGCGGTCAGCAGCAGGATCGAGGTCGCGACGGCGACACCGTCGTAGAGCCAATTGTGGAACGCGACCGCGACGATTGCCCAGGTGGCAGCGACGACGCCGGCGAGGATTTTTTTCCAGCTTGCGCCCCGCCCGCTCGCCAGCGCTGACGGATCGTGGATCCCGGCCTGGATCCGACTCACAGCGCGCTCTTTACCGCATGGACGACGCGCGAAATTTCAGCAGAGGTGAGCTTATTTGAAGAAGGCAGGCAGATGCCGCGGACGGCGGCCTCTTCGCTCACGGAGCGGGCAGGTCCCTCGTTCTTGACGAAACGGAGCTGCGCGTAGGGCGGCATCTCGTGAACGGGGACGAAGAACGGTCGCACGTCGACCCCATGATCGCGTCGAAGCGTCGAGACCATCGCCGTCTGCCGCTCTCGGGTCCACTCGCCCGGGAGCAGGGCGGTGACGAGCCAGCACGCGGGCTCGCTCCCGGGGGGCGTCGCGTTGAGCTCGATGTCGGTCCCCCGAAACGCGTCGCGGTACTCGGCCAGGATGGCGAGCTTGCGCGCGAACATGCCCTCGAAGCGCTCGATCTGCGCGCAGCCGAGCGCGGCTTGCAGGTTCGTCATTCGGTAGTTGAAGCCGACCTCCGGGTGGAAGTAACGCCGCTCGGGGCTCATCGCGTGGTCCTTGAGGAACCGAATGCGCTTGGCGAGCGCGGCGTCGTCGGTCGTGATGCAGCCGCCCTCGCCGGTGGTGAGGAGTTTGTTGCCGTAGAAGCTGAACGCGGCAGCGTCGCCGAGGCCGCCGGCGCGCTTGCCGTCGACGCGAGCGCCATGCGCTTCCGCGGCGTCTTCGAGGATGAAGATGTCGCGCCCAGCGACCGCGTCGCGCAGCGCTGTCATCGGCGCGGGGACGCCGTAGAGGTGCACCGGGATGATTGCGCGCGTCTTGTCGGTGAGCGCTTGCTTCGTGAGCTCGACGTCGAGCGCGAACGTCTTCGGGTCGACGTCGACGAGCACGGGCGTCGCACCTGCGTGAAAGACTGCGGCCGCGGTCGCCACGAAGGTGAGGTCGGGGACGATGACCTCGTCGCCGGGGCCGACGCCGCGCGCCAAGAGCGCGACGTGGAGAGCGACGGTGCCGTTCGAGAGGGCGACGCAATGCTTGACGCCACACAGCTCGGCGAACTGCTTCTCGAAGCGATCGATGAATGCGCCGATCGACGACACCCATCCGGAACGCATCGCCTCGAGCACGTACTGCTCTTCGAGCGGGCCGAGGTCGGGCTCTGCAACCGGGATGACGGGGAAAGCAGTCATGAAAAGTGACCTTGGCGCGGTAGGGTGCTCTCGGGCCCCCGGGGGTTCAAGCGCTACCTGTGCGCTTGGAAGACGGTGCAGTGCAACCGATACTGCGGCCGTGTCGGAGCAGCTCCACGACCTCACTGCGTGGGCGTTCCCCGGCCACGACTCCAAGAGCCCCGAAGCAGTCGTCCATTGGCTCGCGCTCGAGCGGACGCTCCAGCTCCTCGACGTCGCGCTTCCCGGCCGAGCGCTGCTCGTGAAGGGCGCCGCGCTCGCGCTCACCGTCTACGGGGCGCCGACGGAGCGACCGATGAGCGACCTCGACGTCCTGCTCCCGCGTGGGGCCATCGACGGCGCTACGTCTGCGCTCGTGTCAGCTGACTTCCGTGCTGCTCCCACGACGCGAACGCTGACCGCGAAGGATCTCGACATCAAGCTCCTGGCGCCGATGGCCGGCGTCTCAATTCTGGTCGAGCTTCACGCGTCGCTCGACAAGGTGGCGAGCCGACCGGTCGACTACGCGGGGATCCTGGCGCGCTCCGCATCCATTTCAGGTTTCGAGCGTCTCCGCGCACCCAGCGCAGAGGACCACCTGCTCCTGCTCGCGCTCCACCTCGCGGTCGACGACTTCGCGCATCGACCTGGTTTCGCCGACATCGCGCTCCTCATCGAGCAGGGCGTCGACTTCGATGTCGTCAT
>Ga0164241_10006109_pt1 | contig 11050 bp, 8 predicted proteins | sample OricomyardsoilBY_FD_108780 | JGI IMG/M metagenome (GOLD analysis project Ga0164241, IMG submission 108780) | Backyard soil microbial communities from Emeryville, California, USA - Original compost - Back yard soil (BY) | ecosystem: Environmental > Terrestrial > Soil > Unclassified | place: USA... | reverse complement strand
GCGATCACCAACGAGCTGCTCCACACGGACCGCAAGGCGTGCAGCGTCGAGGCGCAGGCGGCCGACGCCTGCCCGGCGACCGCGAAGATCGGCACGGCGAAGGCGGAGACGTCGCTGCTGCCGCTCCCGCTGGCGGTCAGCGCCACCTTCGGGGCGTAGGCGAGCGTGTCGCAGCCCGTGGCCTGGTACGGCGCGTCGGCGCCGACCGAGGCGCCCTGCGTGGAGGTGAACTGCGCGTGGATCTGCTGCGCGGCGCACGACGTGGCGTTGCGCGCGAACCCGGGCCGGTCGAGCGTCAGGGTCAGCTGGCGCAGGTTGAGCGGGATGCCCTGGAGCGTGGTCGGCAGGTTCCTGGTCACGACGTCGAGCCCACCGTCGGCCGGGCGGATGCCCAGCGCGGCGAACGTCACCACGCTGCCGAAGTCGAACGGGCCGACCGCGCCCGGCAGCACGATCGCCAGCCGCGCCAGCGCACCATCGCCCGGACCGACGAGGTAGACCTTGCCTTCGATCACCAGCGGGGCGTTGCCCACGCCGGCCTCGGCGCGGACCTGGCCGACCTGGCTGTCCGCACCGCACAGGCCCGCCTTGGCCAGCGACTCCTCGCAGAACGGGACGCCCTTCAGCGACCCGGCCAGGCCGGGCGGCATGGAGACCGTCACGTCCTGGATGAGCTGATCGCCGTCGTGGCGGGCCAGCGTCACCGCGTTGGTGGTCGCCGAGCCGGCCGTCGTCGGGCTCACCGACGCGCCGAGCGTCGGGGTGAACGGCTGCGTGTCGCCGCAGGGCGCACCGGCACCATCGGCCGACACCGGGAACGTCGAGGTGACCTCGGCCGTCGGGGCCCCGCTGTAGGGGACGAGCCGCGCGGTCGTCGTCGCCGGCCCGCAGGTCGGGGGCGTCGTCAGGACGGAGTGGTCGCCGCCCGCGAACGTCAGCTCGAAGCGGGTGAACGGGATCTGCGGCAGCCCGTCGAACGTGGCGGTGACCTGGCCGTTGTCGGGGTTCAGCGTGTTGGTGCCGGCGAGCTTGACATACACGCCGCGCTCCGGCTTCTGGACCATGACGAAGATCCGCAGCATCGACTCCGGCGTCGGCGCGCCGAGGTACACGACGCCGTCGACCGTGCCCAGCACGGGCGTGTCGAGCTTGACCGTGCCGATCTGCGCGGCGGCCGGGCAGTTCGACGGGCTCTGGCTCTCCCGGTCGAACTCGGCGTCGGTGCAGGCCGTGACCGTGGCGGCGAGCCCCGGGTTGAGCCCCATCCCCACCGGCAGCACCACGTCGGTGCGGCTGATGTGGGACTGGCGGATCGGGGTGTCCGCCGCCGGCGTGGTCAGCGCGACCGTCACCGCCGTGTTGGAGCTGACCTTCGAGGACGACACCGTCGTCTCCACGCCGGGCGTGAACGGGACGTTCTCGCAGCCGGTCGGGGTGAACGAGGCGGCCTTGCTCGACGACGTCGGCGTCTCGTAGGAGGTGACCTCGATCGACGTCGTCGCCGTCGCGCAGGAGGTCGGCAGCGTGATGAAGGGGCCGCCGGACGCCTGGGCGTTGAGCGTCAGGTCCATGGAGTTGATGCGCAGCGGGATGCCCACCGCCGTCTGGGGGAGGTCGTCGAGCGTCGAGTCGAGTCCGCCGTCCTTGCGCAGGGAGACCGGGGACTTCAGGAGGATGTGCTGCCCGAGCAGCCCCGCGAGCGGCTCGACGTCGATGCCCAGGAGGGCGGTCTGGCCCGCGTCCGGCGTCAGGATGAAGACCTCGCCGGAGGACGGGACGGGCAGGAAGCCCAGCGCCGCCGCGTTGACGGTGGTCGACCCGACCTTCGAGGCGGCCGGGCAGCCCGACGCCTCGAACGTCGCCTGCGGGCATTCCGTGGCCGCGCTCGGGTTGCCGATCAGGCCGGCCGGGAGGTGGATCCGCATCGACTTGACGTGCTCGGCGCCGCCGTCGAACCCGATCGACAGCTTGAAGTCCGAGTGTCCGCCGGCCTGCGCGGCGGTCGGTGCCGCGGTCAGCGTGTCCACGGAGAAGGCGGCGCTCGCCACCCCCGGCGTCAGCGCTCCCAGCCCGACGACGGCGGTCAGCACGACCGCCCGGATCCCTCTACGCATGCGACGCTCTCCCTGTCTCGTGCCTGATCATTTCGCCGCTGTGCGGCTGATGGTGGTGGCCGTGCCCGCGACGTCGTAGGCGACGACCTTCAGCTTGCGCTTGCTCTTCCCGGACGTCTTCAGCGCCCCGGCCTTCAACGTGACCGTCATCGACGCCACGCCGGCCTTGGCCGTGGTCCGCAGCTCGACCACGCGGCCGCCGACCTTCTTGGCCTTCAGTCCCTTCGGGCTCACGGCCAGGACCTTCTTCTTCAGCGAGCGCAGCGATACGCCCGTCGGCAGCGTCACGCGGATGCGGCGCAGCTTCGGGGCGTTCTTGCCCGCCTTGGTCTTCAGCGTCAGCGCCGCGCGCTTGGTGCCGAGCTTGCGCAGCGACGCGGTCAGGGTGGGCTTGCCCGCCTTGGGCGTCGTGCTCCCGCCCTTGCAGCCGACTGGCTTCAGCGCGCTGCTGGCGGTCGCCGTGCCGCCGTTGTGCCCGAGGAACGTGCCGTCGGCCAGCGCGGGCGCACCCCCGCAGAGATCGACGGTGTTGGCCAGGATGCCCGCCTTGCCGCCGTTGAGGTTCAGCTCGAAGTTCGACAGCGGCGTGTCGGGCAGGTTGTCGAACGTGTTCACCACCCGGCCCTGGTCCAGGGTGATCTGGCCGATCACGGTGATGCCCAGTGGCTGCAGCGTGATCGACAGGCCCGGCAGGCCGCTCGTGGTGGCGAGCAGCGTCACGTCGCCGGTGAGCGGCTGCGCGAGGATCGCCGTCTCGGCCGTGGCCGTCCCGATCTTCGACGCGGCCGGGCAGGTGCCGGCCGTGTGCGCCTCGATGCTGCACGCCTTGCGGTCCGTGTGCAGCAGCTCGCTGGTCACCGCCGCCGGCAGCTTGACCGTCACCGTCTTGGCCGAGGCCTGGCCGGCGGCCTGGGTGACCGCCACCTTCAGCGCGGGCCGGCCGCGCTTGGCCAGGTCGCCGCTGGCGGTGAGCGCGACCTCGGGAGCGAACGGCAGCTTGTCGCAGCCGGTCGGCGTGAACGAGGCGCTCTTGCTGACCGGATCCGGCGACTCGTAGGAGACGATGTCCACCGTGGTCGTGGCCGGGCCGCAGGAGGTCGGGTTGGACATGAACGGCCCCTTGCCGCCCTGGCCGCTCAGGGTGAGGTTGAGGCCGGTCAGGTGGACGTCGGCTTCCCCGGTCGAGGTCTGCGACGTGCGGGGCAGGTCGGTCAGCGTCGAGTCGAGGCCGTGGTCGCCGTCCTTGCGCACCGACACCACCGACTGGTTGAGGATCGCGTGCGGGGACAGCAGCGCGGCCGCGCCGTCCGGGTAGAGGTCGATGCCCAGGCGGGCGAGCTCCCCGGGCCGCGGCTGCAGGACGAACACGGAGCCGCTGGCGGTGATGTTCGTCGGGATCCCCATCGCGGTGGCGACGGCGGAGATCGAGGACACGCCGACCTTGGAGGAGGCCGGGCCGCTGGCGACGCAGCCGCGCGCGGCGAACGTCTCCTCGCTGCACGGGGTGGCGGCCGTGGTGTTGCCCACCAGGCCGCCCGGGAGGTGGATGACCAGCGACTTGGCGTGGTCGGTCCCGCTGAGGCCCAGCGCGAGGCTGAAGTCCGCGTGGCCCCCCGCCTGGGTGGCCGCGGGCGCGGCGGTCATCGTGTCGATCGAGACCGCGCCGGCGGCGAGCGCGGGCACGGCGAGGACGGCCGTAGCCGCCGCTGTCGCGACCGACCAGACCCGTGTCATGGAACGCATCGGCTCTCTCCATCCAGGTTTGCGGACTACACCGAAGTGATGTCCTATTGGACGGGTCGTCAAACATGCCGCAGGAACGCGGGCGCCCTGCTCGGGTCTGGGTCAGCGGGTGCGGCGCGGCGACGTCAGGACCGCGGAACCGCTGTGGCGCCGGAGATCAGGCCGACGCTGCGCGCACGGCGCACCGCGTCCCGCCGGTCATGCGCGCCGAGCTTCACGTAGATCTGCTTGAGGTGCGTCTTCACCGTGTTGACCGACACCATCAGCTCGCTGGCGATCTCGCGGTTGGTGAGCATCGTCGGGAGGAAGCGCAGCACCTCCAGCTCACGGGTGCTCAGGTCCTCCACCTCGGTCTCGGGCTCGACCTCCGCGACCGGCGTGGCCAGCAGCGCCCGGACCTCGGAGACCAGCACCGGATGAGCGGTCCCGCGCACGGCGTGATCCTGCAGGTGCGCCGCGAACTCCTCCCCGTGCTCCAGGAAGGGCAGGCGCCGCCCGTGCGGCTCGGCCAGCGTCAGCGCCTCCTCCAGCGAGGCGACCGCGGCCGCCTCGTCGCCCTGCGCGCGGGCGGCCCGCGCCGCGCAGATCAGCGCGCGCACGTGCGTGGTCGAGGCGGTCTGGCCGATGCGCTCGCCCGGATCCCACGTCGCCAGCCGCGCGAGCGCCCGCTCCGGCTCGCCGGCGTCCAGGTGCATGCGGCCCAGCGTGACGGTGATCTCGCCCCCGACGCGCCGCTCGGCCTCCGCCTCCAGCAGGGCGATCGCCTTCGCGCGCTCCCCCTGCGCCTCGAGGACGAGCGCCTGCTCCACCACCAGCAGCTGCCCCATCGCGGCGAGCCACGGGGTGTCCTCCAGGTCGGCGCGGACGGCCGTCAGGCGGGCCTGCGCCTCGGTCACCGAGCCGCGCAGCCGCAGCAGCCGTGCCCGGTGCACCTCGCGCACGGCGTTCAGCGGACGCTCGGTCCCCGCCACCATCGACGGCTCCGCCTCGTCGAACAGCGCCTCGGACTCCTCGACGTCCCCCTGCAGCAGGGCGGCGATGCTCAGCACGGTGAGGGCCATGCCGGAGCGCGGGGTCCCGCCCCAGCTGTGGACGTCGGCGATCTCCAGCGCCTCGCGCGCCGCGCGCTGGGCGCCGACGACGTCGCCGATCCAGATGCGCAGCGCCGCGATGTGCGCCAGCGCGAAGCACTGCAGGAAGCGGCGGCCGAGCGCCGTGGCGATCACCAGCCCGCGGTCCAGGTCGCGCGAGGCCGCCTCGAACTCGCCGACCCACAGCTCGACGGCGCCGAGGTTGATCAGCGCGAGCGCCTGCAGGTCGGAGGAGTCGGTGAACGAGGCGTCGGGCAGCGCGTGCGTGTCCGGGATGTACGGACGGGCGGCGGCCGCGGCGTCGACCACGTCGCCGGTGAGACGCGCCTGGTAGAGGCGCATCACGGCCATGCCCGCGTCGAACATCTCCCGCTGGTGGTCGGCCAGCTCCTCGCGCCGGAAGGCCGCCTGGCGCAGCCATCGTGCCGACGTCGGGGCGTCCGCCACCTCGATCGCCGCCGCTGCGAGGACCAGGCAGAACGCGGCGTGGGACTCCAGGACCGGACGCGGCAGCGTCATGAGCACGCTCGCCAGCTCCCCGACCTGGCCCTGGGCCAGGAGCGAGAAGCCGCGCGAGAGCGACAGCGCCTCCAGGAACGCGATGTCGTCGGCGTACACGGCGTGGCGCGCGGCGGGGATCGGCCGGTCGTGATCGGCCAGCCAGCGCGCGGCGCGGGCGTTGAGGATCGGGTAGAGCTCGGGCTGGTCGCGGCGCAGCACGGCGCGCAGCAGGTCGCGCAGCAGGCCGTGGTAGCGGTACCACTCGCGGTGGTCGTCCATGGCGATGGTCAGCACGCCGCTGTGATGCAGCCGCTCGAGCATGACGGCGCTGCCGCTCTGCCCGGTGATCGCGTCGGCCAGGTCCCCGCTCACCGCGTTGAGGACCGACGTCTCGAGCAGGAAGGCGCGGACCTCCTGGTCCTGGTCGGCGAGCACCTCCTCGAGCAGGTAGTCGGCCACCGGGGCGACGTCGCCCGCGAACTGGTCGATGAACGAGCGCGGGTCGCTGCGCGAGCGCAGCGTCAGGGCGGTGAGCGCCAGCCCGGCGGCCCAGCCCTCGGTGCGCGACCACAGCCGCTCGGCGTCCAGCGGCTCCAGCTCCAGCCCGCCGGCCGCGAACAGCTCGCTGGCCTCGGGGAGCGAGAAGACCAGCTCGGCCGGCTCGATCTCGCCGAGCAGGCCGGCCAGCCGCAGGCGCTGCAGCCGCAGGGCGGGATCGCTGCGGGTGCACAAGACGAGCCGCAGCCCAGGCGGCGGCGTGCGCAGGAGCTGACCGAGGTCGGCCATGATCTGGTCGTCGTCGATCTCGTGCAGGTCGTCCAGAACCAGCACGATCGGCTGGTCGAGCGTGGCCAGCGCGCCGACCATGCTGGCCAGCAGCACCTCGATGGCGTGAGGCGACGGCAGGGCGAGCCCGGCGATCCGCTCGTTGGCGCCGGTCTCCGCGAGCGCGAGGAAGACCTGCCGCCAGAAGCGGCCGCGCTGGCTGTCCTGGCCCGTCAGCGACAGCCAGGCGACGGCGCCCGGGGGCCGGTCGCTGCGCGCCCACGAGCTGACCAGCGCGGTCTTGCCGGAGCCGGCCGGCGCGCGGATGAGCGTGACGGCACTGTGGCGAACGGCGGCGTCGATGCCGTCCAGGAGGCGGGAGCGCACGACCAACCGCGGTGGTGCCTGGGGCACCACGCGCTTGGTGGAGAGGTATCCGGCATCACCGGAGCCGAGGGGCTCGGCGGCGGCGCGTACCGGTTGAAGTCGGGGCAAGCTGGACGGTCCTCGGGTGCACTCCGGGCAGAGCTTCGGCAACGTAACAGCGGATTTGCTGCGTGGTGAGGGGTGACAGGATTTGCGTAGGTGTGGGCCAAAAATCGCGCAACCAGGCTCACCTTCCTACGCGCGATCCCCCCGATCGGATGACATAAACTTCGCCCCATGATCACTGGCGCGAAAACGCTCGATATCCAGGCAACTCCGGACGAGGTGTTCGCGCGGCTGGCGGACCTGCCGGCCTATCCGACGTGGCAGTCCTTCGTCACCGAGGTTGGGGTCCGTGAGCAAGACGAGGCGGGGCGCGCGACATTGGTCGAGGCCCGGCTCGACGCCAAGGCGACCACGCTCAGGGCGGTGCTGCGCTACGCGTTCGAGCCGACGAGCCGTGTGTCCTGGACCTACGAGGACGGCGACCTCAAGGACATGCGCGGATCGTTCACGCTCACGCCCACCGGCGACGACGGATCCGTCACGAGCGTGACGATGGAGGTTTCCGTCGATCCCGGCTTCAAGCTGGGTCTCCTCCTGCGTGGCCCGGTCGAGGCGCGGGTCAAGGCCGCGGTGCTCGACGGGACGCTCGAGGGCCTGGCCCGGACGTTCGCCTAGGGCGTCAGGCCGCCTCGGAACGGCGCGCGTCGATCCGGCCCGCGAGCGCCCGCGCCGTCTCGACCGGCAGCTCCGTGAACGTGACCTTGCGCCCGTGCCGCGGGCGCAGCGTCACGAAGCCGCTGGGCCGCACGATCCCGCGGGTCCCCGACCGGACGTCGTCCAGCAGCCGCAGGCGCAGCGAGCGCACCCGACCGGACACCGCGTCGTCGAGCAGCCACACCACGCGGCGATCGGTGACCGCCACGACCGTGTGCGGACTGGCCCACGTCGCGGCGTGGGCGACGAGGTCGACCGGCTCGCCGTCGGCCAGCTCCTCCACCAGCTCCGGCCCGAGGGCGCGGCGCACGCTCGCCGCGAGCCACGCGCCCGCGCGCGAGCGGGCGGGCGGGTTGGGGGCCGACGGAGCCCCGGTCGACGACGCGTCGGAAGCGGCGGTGGAGGGAGACGAAGGCTCGGAGCGCGCCTCGCTCGCCAGGCCGGTGAGCAGCGCGGCGGTGAGCACGTCGTGCGCGGCGTTCACCGCGGCCATGCGATCGGCGGCGTGCTGCTCCTCGCTGTGGTCGGGATGCTCCTCCTTGGCCCGCGCGCGGTAGGCCGCCGCGATCTCGGCGGCGTCGGCCCCGGGCTCCAGCCCGAGCAGCGCGTAGGCGTCGGTCAGGTCACGGCGCATCCGGGCCGCCGACGATCCGCACGCGCTCCTCCCCCACGACGACCACGTCGCCGTCGCGCAGCGTGCGGCCCCGGCGGGTCTCCGGCTCGTCGTTGACGCGGACCAGGCCCTCGAGGAGGAGCTCCTTGGCCTCGCCCCCGGAGTCGGCGAGCCCGGCGAACTTGAGGAGCTGGCCGAGCCGGATGTCCGGGCCCCGCAGGGTGACGTCGCGCATCCGTTCAGTATCGAGGACGGGGACGGTCGCCGTCACGCGCGGGCGGGCCTTCGCCGATCGTGGCGCGCGCACGGCGGGTTCGAACCGCCCACACCGGGCAGGACGAGGGCAGGAGCGGAGCGACATCGGACGGTGTCTGGTATTCCTCCGGCTGCAACGTGACCACCGCCACCCTCACCCCCATCCGACAGCTCTACGAGGCGCGCTTCCCCGCGGAGCCCCGATTCGTCGGGCCGACCCGACAGGTGGTGGCCGATCTGGCCCGCCGCGCGGGCATGGGCGACCACGCCGTGGGCGACCTGGCGGTGGCCGTGTCCGAAGCGCTGACCAACGGCGTCCTGCACGCTTTCCCGGGCACGCTCCCGGGCTCGGTGGCGATCCGCGCCGAGTCGATCGACGACACGCTCACGGTCACCGTGACCGACGATGGCGTGGGCATGCGCCCGCGGCTGGACAGCCCCGGGCTGGGCATGGGCCTGTCGATCATGAGTCGCCTGTGCAGCGGGTTCGACGTCGGCCCGGGGCCGGACGGCGTCGGGACGACGGTCAGCATGCGCTTCGCGCTGCGCTGAGCCTCAGCGCTCGGCCACGAACAGCGTCTGCGCGGAGATCCCGATGGGTCCCCGTTCGTCGTAGAGCCGTGAGGAGGCCAGCCCGACCCCGGTCGCGTCGACCTCCGTGCGGGAGTCGAGCATGATCCACTCCCCCACCGGCTCGCGGAGCAGATGGACCGTGAGGTCGGTGTTGACGAAGAGATGGGTGTCGAACCCCAGGACGTTGCTGATCCCGTTGCCGAAGTCGGCGGCGGACGCGGCACGCGCGACCGGCAGCGGCGCCTCGTCCCCGATCAACGGCACGCGCAGGCGGAACCACGCCCGTCCCGGCCCCGGCTCACCGTAGGAGCCCGCGGCGAACCGCACCTCGTTGCCGGTCCGGCCGTACCACTCGCCCTCCACGATCGACGGCAGCGGCGCGGCCGTCTCCGGGGTCGAGCCGTGCGGGTTGCCCGGCTCGGCGTGGGCCGCGGGCGGCACGGCGACCTCGCCGCGGCGCAGCCGCACGGCCCGCACGCGCATGAGGACGCGGCCGTCCGCGTCGCTGAGCTCGCCGGCCACGAGCTGGAAGCGCTTGCCCGGCTTGACGACCTCGGCCGTCACCCGCACCGGCGCGATCGGCACCGGGCCGAGGAACTCGTAGGTGAGACGGGCGACGACCATGTCCCGGGCGCCGTCGCCGGCGGTCGCCGCGACCTGGGCCAGGAGTGCGGCGGGCGCCCCGCCGTGCTGCTGGTCGGGGTGCCACGGGCCGCGCGTGTGGCCGGTGGGCACCAGCAGGTCGCCGTCGCGCGCGAAGAGCGTGTCGGGGGTGTCGGTCATCGCAACTCCTTGCGGATCACGAGCTTGAGGCCGGACCACGTCGCGTCGATCGCGCAGACCTTCACGTCGACCAGCCCGAGCGGCAGGGCGACGTCGCGCACCACGTCCTCGGTGACGTCGGTCTCCATCTTCGCGGCCTTCTTGGGCCACGCGAGCCACACCGTCCCGTCCGGGCGGATCGCCTCCCGCAGCGCGGGCAGGCGCCGGGCGATGACGGAGCGGCGCGTGACGAAGAGCACCGCGAGGTCGAGGCGGCCACGGGCGCTCGTGCGACGGTCGAGCCCGTCGGGCAGCGGATCCAGGAGCGCCTCGAAGCCGTCCGGCGCGTCGAGCCAGGCCACCCGCATCCCCTCCTTCACCCCGAGCTTCTCCACGAGCGGGGTGCCGGAGTAGCCGGCGGCGGTCGCGGCGCGAGGCGGTGTCGAGGGCGTCATCGCGCCGCGAACCCTAGCCGGGTGAACCGGTCGACATCAGCGTCGCTCAGCGGGGCTGGCATCGACCGATTCGAGTGTCTCGCGGAACTGGCGCACCAGGTTCCCGCTGAGCGGGAACCTGGTGAGCCAGTTCGCGCGCTACCGCCGCAGGGTGGCCTGCAGGGCGCGGCGGACGGTGGGGCCGCCCGGGAGCGTCGCGGTCAGCGTGAGGCGGTAGCGGCCCGGCGCGAGCGTGCGGTGGGCCAGCCGGCGGCGCACGGTGAAGAAGCTCCAGCCCACGTCGCCGCGAAGCGCGATCGGGCCCACGCGGCGGCCGGTCGCCAGACGGGTCAGCGTCAGGCGGACCGTCGCGGCCGCCGACAGGCGGTACCGCAGTTCGGTCCCGTGCACCCGCACCCCGGACAGCGCGAACGGGGCGACGACCACGAGGACGGTCGCCACGGCCGAGCTCGCGCCGCGCCGGTCGCGCGCCTGCACCCGGAACGCGTCCGGTCCCCGGTAGCCCGGCGCCGGGGCGTAGGTCACGCGCCCCTGCGGAGCCGTCGCCACCGTGCCGTGCGCGGGGCCCGACCCGATCACCGACAGGGCGAACGGCTCGTCGTCGGGATCGCGGCACGCGGCCGGCCCCGTGAGCGGCCGGTCGGTCGTCGCGTGCAGCACCGTGTCCAGGCAGATCGGGGGCCGCGACACCGACTGCCAGCTCGGGTGCTCGTCGACCGACCAGCTGCGGCCCAGGAAGGTGTCGCGAGCCGGGAGGAAGCCGAGCACGCGCACGTCGTCGCCGCCGCTCACGATGGTGTCGCCCTCGGGGGAGAACGACGGCGTCTCGTCGTCCCACGCGTTGCGGGTCAACCGCCGCTGGTGGCGACCGTCGGCGTCCATCTCGTAGAGCTCGGAGCGCCCGTTGAGGTCGCGGGTGCTGGAGAAGACGATCCGCCGGCCGTCCGGGGAGTACGAGGGGGCGTAGTCCTGGGCCCGGCTCTTGGTCAGCCGGGTCGCGTAGGGCACGACGCTGCCGCGCGGCACGATCGG
>Ga0164241_10006108_pt1 | contig 11051 bp, 7 predicted proteins | sample OricomyardsoilBY_FD_108780 | JGI IMG/M metagenome (GOLD analysis project Ga0164241, IMG submission 108780) | Backyard soil microbial communities from Emeryville, California, USA - Original compost - Back yard soil (BY) | ecosystem: Environmental > Terrestrial > Soil > Unclassified | place: USA... | reverse complement strand
CCGACGAACGCGCTGGCGGGGATCCAGTTCGCGCCCTTGGCGAAGATCGGCACGCCGTTCAGCACGAAGCGGAAGAAGTTCGTGCCCGGTTCGTCGGGATCGGGCGATTGGTCGAGCGCGAGGGTGCGGATGCCGACCTTGCGGTGGTATTCGGGGGAGCCGGCGATCCGCGCGACGAGCGTGTAGAGCGGCTGCGCGCCGAGGTCGGCGGTCCACCAGAGGTGCGGATCAGGCACGGTCAGCGCGACCTTGCCCGAGCTGAGCCGGGTGGCACTCGCGACCAGCGCGCCGTGCGGATCGTGCAGCTCGATCGCGACCTCGGCCGGTTCCGACAAGGCGATATCGACTTCGACGTGCGCCACGCCGTCGATCGCCAGCGTCGTAAAATTCACACTGCGTACGGTAGTGGCTGCGCGCCGCTCGACCCGCATCGGTTTCCAGATGCCGACGGTGGGCAGATCGGGCCCCCAGTCCCAGCCCCAGCCGAACTGTGCCTTGCGCATCAGCGTGCGGCGCGAGCGGCTGATGCGATCGGTGAAAGTGTTCCAGGTCGGCAACGGTTCGCCCGCGACCATGATCGCGGTCGGCTGGAAGCAGAGCGCGAGATCGTGCTTGCCGGCTGCGACCTCACTCAGATCGAAGCGCCATTCGCGGAACATGTTGTCGGCGCGGCCGAGCAGCGCACCGTCGAGATAGATATCGGCGAAGGTATCGAGCCCTTCGAACACCAGTTCGACCCGCTCGCCTTCTCCGCGCGACGCCAGATCGAGCGTGGCGTGCCACCACCATTCGCGGTCGCGTACCCAAGCGGCGGCGGCCTCGTTGCGCGCGGCATAGGGGTCTGCCAGCCGCCCGGCGGCGATCAACGCGCGATAGGTATCGCCCGGTGCCTCGGCCGCTATCCAGCCTTCGCCGCCTCCCGCCGCCACGCCCGCGGCCAGCCCTTCGCCCGGCACAAAGTCGCGGATCGTCCACGCGCCGATCATGTCACGCATGACGGTAGCTCGCCGGCGCGGTGCGCATCGCCACGATATAGCCGGCAAGCGCGATGATCCCCGTCACCACCCCGACAATCGCGAGCATGTCGGCGAGGTGCTTCGTATCACCGAACACGATCGGCGCCAGCACCGGCACGAGCGGCGCGAAACCGAAGCCGATCAGCGTGCTCGCCATGCTGGTCAAAGCGAGGCAGACGCCGCGTTCCTCGTTGGGGATCAGCACGGTGATCGCGGTGGTGCCGATCACTTGCGTGAGCGTGACGAAGAGCATCAGGAGGAACAAGACGAGTCCGAAGCTGCCGGGGGTCGGCATGATCGGATAGACCGCCATCGGAATCGTCACGATTGTCGCGAGCACCGCGCCGAGCATGATCCTGCCGCGCCGGTTGCTCTTCTGGCTCCAATCGGCGGCAATCCCGCCGCAGAGCGATCCGAAGAAGCCGCCGGCGAGGATGATGATACCCATCATCGCGCCGTATTTGTCCGGGGTCAGGCCGTAGTTGCGCTCTAGGAGGGGGGCCGCCCACAGACCGGCGCCGCCTTCCGCCAGACCGCCCGCGGTCGCGCCCAGCCAGAGCGGCACGACGAAACGCCAGCGCATCAGCAGGCCACGGATCGCGGGAATGATCGCGTTGCCGTGCTCGGTGCGCTCGTGACGTTGCGGCTCGCGCAGGAACAGCACGGGCAGGAGCAACGCGACCGAGATCACGGCGAAGACCAGAGTGGTCAGTCGCCACGGCACCATGCCGGGGAACAGGCTCCAGCCGTGCAGTGTGAAATAGCCGTACATCGCGCCGCCCCCGGCGAACGCGAAGGCCGGCCCCGCGAGCACGCCGATGCCGATGATGATCATCGCGCGACCGCGTTTCTGCGGCGCGCACCAGTCGGAGATCAACGAGGCCGCGACGCCGAACGCGCTGCCAACCCCGAGCGCGACCAGCGCGCGGGCGATGAACAAAGTCACGAAGCTGTGCGAGAACGGCGTCATGAGCGCGCCGGCGGCCCAGCACAGTCCGAGGAAGACCATCAGCCGCTGCCGATTGTAATGGTCGATCGCGATGCCGAGCGGGATCGCGAGGACAAATCCGGGCAAGCCGTTGGCAAGCCCCTTGAGCGTCGCGATCTCGGTGTCCGAGAAGCCGATATCGACCTGAGCGGCCTGCTGCAGCGGTGTCAGCGCCAGCCGGATACTGCCGGCGAGAAACAGGATCAGCGCCATCAGGATGACCCAGCCCCAGGCCGTCCTGCGCGGCTCGGCCGCCGTCTCCTCAATTGCTGTCGGGGTGACGTGCAGCACCATGATCGCTCTCCCGCAGGCATCTCGGCGCAGGAGCGCGATCCGGAGGGCCTATTATCTTTATTTATGTTTCAATAAAGATGTTCGCGCGTCAACGGGAAAATTGGCTCGAGTGAACCGGTCGCGCGCGATGTACGGGTCAGCGCTTGTTACAGAAATCCATGAAGCCGACTGCCATGAAGCGCGCCATGCGCGCCTTGACTGCGGCGAAATCGTCAGACTTGCACAGCCCACCAGACAGCTCGTCGATCCGTCCGGTGCGTGCGAGCGTCAGCACCAGCGCGCCGGTGACGAAATGATAGCCCCAGAAGATATCCTCTTCAGGGCAATCGGGCAGCGCCTTCTTCAGCAACCCGATCAGCTTGAGCACCACCGCGTCGAAATGCTCGTCGAACATCTTGGCGCCCCAGACCGGCGCCATCGATACCTGCGCGCCGAGCGCGGCGAAATTCCGCCAGCCCTCGCCACCGGTGATGAAGAGATCGAGATCGGTATCGAGAAAGGCGTGCAGCGCGCCCTCGACGGTCGGCTTGCCGCCGCACGCCTGCTCATAGGCGTCGAGCGCGGCCATGCGCCGCCCCACCGTCACCGCCGCGCGCCGCGCGAAGACGGCGTCGAACAGCGCCTGCTTGTCCTTGAAATAATAATGCAGCAGCGAGGTATGCGTGTTGGCCTGCTCGCTGACGTCCTTCAGCGTGACGCCGTAGAGCCCGCGCTGCGAGAACAGCAATTCCGCCGCGTCGAGGATCTGCTCGAGCATTTCCTCGCGCTGCTGCGCCTTGGTGCGCCGCGGGCGCTTCGCTGCTGTCGTCGTCATGGCCACCCTATCGACCGGATTCGGCGGAACCCTTCATGCGTCATGTCGATCTTTGCGCAAAGATTCCACCCGGAAGCGCCGGTGGGGCGAAGTGACACACTCCACCCCATCGCCCCATTAGAACGATCGGCTGATGCGGATGCCGTACTGGCGCGGCGCGGCGGCCAGGCGGCGATTGCCATTGAGCGAGTCGATGTAGTGCTGGTTGGTCAGGTTGGTCGCGAACCCACCGAGCGACCAGTCGTCTTTGGTCAAAGTCAGTTGCGCGTTGACGATATTGCGCTCGCCCAGATAGTCGCCGAGCGCGGCATTCTCGAACAGCGAACCCCACACGCCAGAGATGTGCGCGAAGTCGACACGCGGCGTGAGCTTCGCATCGCCGCCGAGCGCGAAGGCATATTGCGCGCCGACGCTGAAGGTGAATTCTGGCGCATAGGTCTGGCGGCGGCCTTCCAGGTTAACGCAGCCGGTTGCCGTGGACGGGTTCGGGCCGGTGACCGGATCGCAGAGGCCGGTATGGCCGAGCCGCGGATCGACCGCGTAGAACTTGCCGATCTCGGAATGCGAGATCGAGGTCGCCACGTCGAACTGGAACCCGTCGAACGACCCCTGGGCCGAGGCTTCAAGACCGTAGAGCTTGCTCGAGTTCGGCACATTGTAGATCGAATTGAACAGCGGCGTCGCCGGATCGACGATCTGCACCTGGAAGTTCTTGTAGGAGTTGTAATAACCGCCGACCTGCGTGCGCAGGTGGCCGTTCATCATCGTGCCCTTCCAGCCCAGTTCGTAATCGATGACATGCTCGGGTCGGAACGAGTGCGGCGCCACGCCGAACAGGTTGAGGCTGTTGAGTCCGCCCGCCTTGGTGCCGGTCGAGACGAACGCATAGAGGAAATTGTCACGGTCGATCGTCCAGTTCAGCGCCAGCTTGCCGTCGACATTGCTGGTCGCGGCGAAGTCGTGCTGGGTCAGGGCCGAGCTGACGATGATGTAGGAAGGCGGCGGCCCCGGATCGATCCCGGCGATATAGGTGATCGGGAAGGTGGCGTCGTTGCGCGACGTGGTGCGTGACCAGCGGCCGCCCAAAGTCACTTGCAGCGCGTCGGTCAGCTTGTAGCCGACCTGGCCGAACGCCGCGGTCGCGGTGTGCGGATTGGTGCCGACGATCTCCAGCGACTGCACCACGCCGGTCGGCGACAGCGAGCGATAGCCGCCATTGGCCGGGAACGTGTACTTGTCGCTTTGCAGATAGCCGCCCAGCAACCACGTGAACGCGCCGGTGTCGGGCGACACGATATTGATTTCCTGCGACCAGATCTTCTCGTGGGCATGGTCCTGGAACGTGTCGGTGCCGGTGCTGGTATTATCGTTGTCGATCTGCTCCTGCGTGGTGCCGTATTGATAGCCCGAGATCGAGCGGATCACGACGCCGCCGTCGAACGTGTAGCTGATGTTCGCCGAGACGCGGCCGAACTCGTCCTGGCCGTGCAGCGGCGCGTTGCTGGTGACGTTGAAGGGATCGGACTTGTTGGCGGTATAGGTGGGGGCAGCGGTGGTGCCGCCGACGAAATAGGCGGGGGTCGCTGGGAAGCCGCCGTAATTGACCCTGTTGTAATCGCCCTTGATCAGCACGCGCAGATGCGTGTCGGGCTGCCAGAGCAGGCTGGCACGGCCGCTGATCGAATCCAAATTGCCGTCGTTTCCGGTCCACGGGCCGGTGACGTGGAAGAAGGTATCGCGATTTTCGTAATTGCCCGCGACGCGGATCGCCAGCGTGTCGCTGAGCGGCACATTGAGCGCGCCCTGCATTTTCACGTCATTGTAATTGCCGTAACTCGCGGTCGCATAGCCACCGATCTTGTCGGTGGTCGGGTTGGTCTCGGTGATGAACACCGCGCCGCCGGTCGCGTTGCCGCCGGCGAAGGTGCCCTGCGGCCCGCGCAGCACCTCGACCGAGGCGATGTCGTAATAGGGCTCGGTCTGGAAATAGCCCGGAAACGTCGCGACGCCATCGCGATAGGTGACCACGCCGACGCCGATCGAGCTGGTGATCTCGGTCTTGCCGATACCGCGAATGTTGAAGCTGTTCGACTGGCCCGAGGTGTTGACGGTCAGTGAGGGCGTGGCGAACTGCAACTGCTCGACGCCGTTGATGCCCTTGCGCGTCAGGTCCTCACCGGTCAGCACACTGGCCGCGACGGCGGTGCGCTGCAGGCTGGTCGAGCGGCGCTCGGCGGTGACGACGACGTCCTGCGTGTTGTCCTCGGACGGCGCGGTGGCGGTCGCGGCCTGCGCTGGATCGGTGGTGGGTTGGCTCTGCGCGCTGGCGATCGCCGGCGTCATGAGCGCGGCGGCCGAAACGGATAGCCAGAATCCTGCCTTCATGTCTTCCTCCCCGAATCGTCCCCGCCTTGGCGCAGGGTTGGTGGTTGCGAACATCATTGATTCATGATTCAACGTCAATATTTATTTGTGCAGAAATAAAGATTATGGGTGCACCTTAGCCGAAAAGCTGGCGGAGCCGCTGCTTGTCGATCTTGCCGGTGAGCGCGAGCGGCATGCGTTCGACCCGCTCGACCGCGTCGGGCATCCACCAGCGCGGGACCCGCCCATCGAGCGCTGCGCGCACGGCATCGTCTTCGAGCGCTTCACCGGGGCGCAATTCCACGATCACCACCGGCCGCTCGCCCCATTTGGGATGCGCGCGCGCGATGACCGCGACCAGCGCGACGGCGGGCAGCGCGCCGACGATCGTTTCGATCTCTGCCGGATTGATCCACTCGCCGCCCGACTTGATCAAATCCTTGGCGCGCCCGGTGATCATCAGATTGCCGTCCGCGTCGATGATCGCGAGATCGCCGGTGTCGAACCAGCCGTCCGCATTCGTCGCCGGCGCGTCGTGGCCGAGATAGCGCTCCACCGCGCTCGGGCCGCGGACATGGAGATGGCCCTCCGTGCTGCGTTGCTCGACCAGCGGCGCGCCCTCCGCGTCAGTCAGCAACAGATCGACGCCGACCGGCGGCCGTCCCGACAACCGCGCGCTGCGCGTCGCCGCACGCGGCGAACTCACCGTTCCGAGCGGCGACAGTTCGGTCATCCCCCAGCTCGTCTGCACGCGCACGCCGAGCCGCGCCTCGATCCGGTCCATCAGCGCCTGCGGCACCGACGAGCCGCCGAGCACGACGCGTTCGAGCGAGGGCAGATCGCCGCCCACGGCATCGAGATGATCGATCAGGCCGAGCCACACCGTGGGCACACCCATCCCGATCGTCACCTGCTCGGCCTGGATCAGCTGCGCCAGACTCGCGCCGTCGTTGAAGCGGCCGGGCAGCACAAGTCGCGCACCGGCGGCAGGCGCGGCGAACGGAATGCCCCAGGCATTGGCATGAAACATCGGCACCGCGGCGAGGACCGAATCCTCCGCGCCGATCCCCATCACATTGGCCTGCAGCAGGGCAAGCGTGACGAGGTAGGTCGAGCGGTGCGTATAGGCGACGCCCTTGGGCGCGCCGGTCGTGCCCGAGGTGAAGCACAGGCCCGCTTCGGTGGTTTCGGGAAAGCCGCCCCATACGGCGGGCTCGCCGAGCCGGTCGCGGAACTCGGCCAGCGAGGCTACGGGTACGGCGCCGCAATCCGGGAGCGGCGCGCCGTTGCCGGGCTCTTCCAGCACCAGCACCTGCCGGATGCCCGGGCACAAGGGAATGAGTTGCTCCACCGTCCCGGCCTGATCCGGGCTGACGATCAGTATCTTGTCGTCCGCCTGGCCGATCATCGCCGCGAGTTGCGGCACGCCGATGCGCGGGTTGAGCGTATGCACCGACACGCCGATCCCGACCGCGGCGTTCCAGCATGCGAGATGCGCGTGGCTGTTCCACGCGAGCGTCGCGATGCGGTCGCCGCGCTTCAGCCCGATCGCCGCGAACGCGCCCGACAGCGCGATGCTCTCTTCCAGCAACTGCCGATACGCGATCCGCTCAGGCGTCACGCCCGCGCCGCCGCCCGTCACCACCTCGGTATCGGGCGACCATTTCGCGGCATGTTCGAGGAATTTGCCGAGCAGCAACTCATAGGGCTGCATCGCGCCCGTGGCCTGCGCGGCCGCCGCGATCTCTTCCTCGCGCACCCCGATTGCGGCGCCCATCGCGCTGGTCGCGGCCATCGTCCTCCCCTTCTTGCGATTGCGTTCGTTGTCGCATTCGGATCGCATCCGCGTGGCGGTTTTGTCAATCTTGATTTATTCACAAATAAACTTATCACCGGACGTAGAACACAGACGACGAAGGAAGAGGACATGCCTGAGCTCATCAGCAACGGCGCGAAAATCCATTGGGACGTGCATGGCAAAGGCACGCCCGTCCTGCTCATCATGGGCCATCTCTACAGCTCTAAGATGTGGTATCCTTTGCTGCCTGAGCTGGCGAAAACGCACCGCGTCATCACTTTCGACAATCGCGGCACCGGCGGGAGCGACACGACCTCAGGCGTGACGCTGGAGCAACTGGCTGCGGACGCGCTGGCGGTGCTCGATGCGGCTGGCGAGAAGCAGGCGCACATCTACGGCGTGTCGATGGGCGGCGGCATCGCCGGCGAGTTCGGCATGGCCTATCCCGAGCGCTGCCTGTCGGTGACGCTCGGCTGCACGATGCTGAAGCAGACGCGCGAGGGCCACGGCAACATGCGCGCGAAGTGGATCTATCATTTGCCGCGCTGGCTGGTGCTGTGGATGCTGCGCAAGACGGCCAAGCCGGAGAATTACGGCTCGGCCGCGCCGCGCGACGCCGCTTTGCACGATTTGGCGGTGCTGCGGGCGGATCGCTTCACGATGAAGGGCGTGCGCGAGCAGAGCCTCGCGATCCACAATTACGTCACCACAGCCGAGCGCGCGCGGGCGAAGCTGACCATGCCGGTGCTGATCCTGCACGGCGACGAGGATCCTTTGGTCGACGTGAAATTCGGCCGCAAGCTGCATGCAATCCTTCCCGGCAGCGAATATGTCGAGTTCAAGGGCGCGGCGCATAACTATCTCGTCGCCGCCGGCGAAAAGGCGATCCGCGCCTTCATCGATTTCATCGACGCGGTCGACGCTGGCAAGGAGGGCTGAAAACCGATGACCAAGTCCCTCATTGCCGGTGTCTGTATGATCCCGTCGCCAAGCCCGGCCAGAGCGAGGATTGGGATGTGATGACTGAGAACAATCCAGTTCTAACTCGCTAGTGCGAACTACGATCCGGCAAAGGCCTACGCTGGCTATCGCTATACCCGAGGGCCTGATCGAAAGCGCTTACAGGGGAAGTCCGACGTAATTCTCCGCGATCGCCGTCTGCATTGCCGGTGAACCCGCGACATAGTCGATCTCGGCCGCCTGCATGCGATGCTCGAAGGTGCCGTCCTCGGGGAAGCGGTGCATCAGCTTGGTGAGATACCAGCTGAACCGCTCGGCTTTCCAGATTCGTGCAAGCGCGCGCGCCGGATAATCCTTGAGCGCAGCCTCGTCGCCGGTACGGAAATGGCCAATCAGGGCCTGCGCGAGATAGGCAACGTCCGCCGCAGCGAGGTTCAGCCCCTTGGCGCCGGTCGGCGGCACGATATGCGCGGCGTCGCCGGCGAGGAACAGGCGGCCATGGCGCATCGTCTCGAACACGTAGGAGCGCAAGGGCGCGATCGACATTTCCAGCGCCGCGCCGCGTGTGACGCCGCGCGCGCTCAGCGGATCGAACCGCGCCGCCAGCTCGTCCCACAGCCGGTCCTCGGGCCAATCCTCCAGCCGCTCGCTCAGCGGCACCTGGATGTAATAGCGGCTGCGCGTCGGCGAACGCATCGAGGCAAGCGCGAAGCCGCGATCGGTATTGGCGTAGATCAATTCGGGGTGGCAGGGCGGCACGTCGGCGAGGATGCCGAGCCAGCCGAACGGATATTCGCGTTCGAACTCGCGCACTCGCGCTGCCGGAATCGCCTTGCGTGACGGGCCGTGGAAACCGTCGCAGCCGGCGATGAACTGTGCTGCGATGCGGTGTGTCGCGCCATCCTTCTCGTAAGTGATCGACGGCGCGGCGCCATCGAGATCGTGCAACGCCACGTTGTGCGCGTCATACACGATCTCCAGGCCGCGTCCCGGCGCCGCCGCCATCAGGTCGCGCGTCACCTCGGTCTGGCCGTAGACGACGACGTGGCGGCCGGTCAGCTGCGCGATGTCGATGCGGACCACGGCATCGTTGGTCGCGAGATTGAAGCCGCCCTCGACCATACCGTCGGCATCGAGCCCGGCATCGATACCGAGCTGGCGAAGCAGATCGGTGGTGACCGTCTCCAGCACGCCCGCGCGAATCCGCCCGAGCACATAATCGGCCGATTGCCGCTCCACGACCACGCAGGCAATGCCGGCCGCGCGCAACAGATGCCCAAGCAGCAGGCCCGACGGCCCCGCGCCGATGATCGCGACCTGCGTCTTCACGCCCGCAGCTGCCGTTCGAGCGCGTCGAGCACACGATAGCAGGGCAGCACCTGCGCGACCGCGCTGTTCGGCTCGTGGCCCTCGCGGATCGCGGCGACGAACTCGCGATCCTGCAGCTCGATGCCGTTGCTGGAGACCGCGACGCCGGAAAGGTCGACCGCGTCCTCGCGCCCCGTCACCAGATCGTCGTAGCGCGCGATCCAGGTGCCGTTGTCGCAGATGTAGCGGAAGAAGGTGCCGAGCGGCCCATCGTTGTTGAAGCTGAGCGAGAGCGTGCACAGCGCGCCCGATTCCGCCTTCAGCTGGATCGACATGTCCATCGCGATGCCGAGCTCGGGGTGGATCGGGCCCTCCATCGCATGGGCCTGGACGATCGGCCCGGCTTGCCAGGCGAACAGATCGACCGTGTGCGCGGCGTGGTGCCAGAGCAGGTGATCGGTCCAACTGCGCGGCTCGCCCTTGGCGTTCATGTTCTGGCGGCGGAAGAAATAGGTCTGGACGTCCATCTGCTGGACGGCGATCTCGCCGGCCCCGATCTTGTCATGGATGAACTGGTGTGATGGGTTGAAGCGGCGGGTGTGGCCGGCCATCGCGACGAGGCCGGTCTCCTGCTGCTTCGCCAGCACCGCTTCGGCATCGGCGAGGCTGTCGGCCAGCGGGATCTCGACCTGCACATGCTTGCCCGCTTCGAGGCACTGGATCGCCTGTGCGGCGTGCATCTGGGTCGGCGTGCAGAGGATCACCGCATCGAGGCCGGGTTGCTCCAGCGCCTCGGTGAGATCGGTGCAGGCATGGGGGATGCCGTATTTGTCGGCGACCGCGCGGGTCGGCTCGATGCGACGGCCGACGACCGAGATCACTTCGACACCGTCGATCTTCTTCAGGCCATCGAGATGCTTTTCTCCGAACGCGCCGGCACCGGCTAGGGCGATTTTCATACTGTCTTCTCCTCCCCTCCCTGAAAGGGAGGGGCTGGGGGTGGGTGGTGTGGGGCGAGCTTCGCGCTCATCACGAGCCCGCCCACCCCGACCCTCCCTGCGCGCAGGGAGGGGAGTGCGGTCAAACCGGCTCCAGCACGATGTGCCCGACCGCGGTGTTGCTCGCGGGCACGTGATAGTGGCGGTGCAAGGTGCGCGTGGTCTTGCCCAGGCTCCCGCGCATGATCAGCCACATCACCATCTCGATCCCTTCCGAGCCGGCCTCGCGGAGATATTCGATATGCGGGATGTGGCGCAGGTCCTGGGTGTCGCCTTCGAGCCGGTCGAGAAAGCGATTGTCCCATTCCTTGTTGATCAGGCCGGCGCGCGGCCCCTGGAGCTGGTGGCTCATGCCGCCGGTGCCCCATACCTGCACGGCGAGGTCCTCCGGGAAGCTCTCGACCGCGCGGGCGATCGCCTCGCCCAGCGCCCAGCAGCGATTGCCGGAGGGGGGGGGATAAGTGACCACATTCACGGCCAGAGGAACCACGCGGACGGGCCATTCCGCGGG
>Ga0164241_10006107_pt1 | contig 11051 bp, 8 predicted proteins | sample OricomyardsoilBY_FD_108780 | JGI IMG/M metagenome (GOLD analysis project Ga0164241, IMG submission 108780) | Backyard soil microbial communities from Emeryville, California, USA - Original compost - Back yard soil (BY) | ecosystem: Environmental > Terrestrial > Soil > Unclassified | place: USA... | reverse complement strand
CCTGGATGGCCAGTCCCAGGGACTCGAACACGGTGATCTGGTCCTCGGCCGTCCGTCCAGGCCGGGCGCCGACGAGCAGTTCACCCAGCTCGGGCGGATCGAACGCGTCGGGGAGAGCGCCCTCGGCGAGCGGAATCAGCATGTCGCCGGCATCGGCGAAGGCACCTTCGCGGCTGTCGACGGCGAAGACCGCGGCCTTGCGCACGAGGTTGGAGAAGAGTTCGCGACCGTCCCGGTGATAGGCGCCGACCGCATTGAGATGGGTTCCCGGCGAGATCCAGTCCCCGTCGATCAACGGAACCGTCGACGACGTCACGGAGCAGACCAGGTCCGCGCCCTCGACCGCGGACTGCACGGTGCCGCAGACCTCGACCTCGAAGTCCTGGGATCCGGCCCACCGGGCGAACTCGAGCGCTCGCGCCTCGGTGCGGTTCCACACGCGGACCCGTCGCAGTGGGCGCACCTCGGCCATCGCGAGCAGATGGCTGCGCGCCTGGACTCCGGCACCGATGATGGCGAGGTCTCCTGCGTCCGGGTTGGCCAGCAGATCGGTGGCAGCACCCGACGTCGCCGCCGTACGGAGCTCCGTCACCACCCCGCCCTCGAGAAGCGCGAGCAGCACACCTGTCACGGGATCGAGCAGGGCGACGAACGCCTGGATCACCTCCAGGCCCTGCTGCGTGTTGCCCGGGACGATGGTGAGCACCTTCAGCCCGAGTCCGACCTCGTCCGACTGGACCGATGCCGGTTTCAGCATCACGGACCCCTCGAGCACGGGCGGTTGAAGGACGACACGGGCCGGCTGGAACACCTCGCCCTTGCCATGCGCGGCCATGGTCGAACGCATCAACGCGACGGCGTCACCCAGGGGGAAGGCCTTGCGTACATCCGCGGCGGTCAGTACCAACATCCCGACGTCTCCGTTCCGGGCCCGGAAGCCGAACCAGCTGTCCACACTAGGAGTCCGCTGCCGGCAGGGCATTCTCGCTTCGTCGGAAGTCGCCGACCCGATCTGCTCCTCCTGTAGGTCGCACCGCGGCAGGCACCGACCCAGAATCGAGTGCGTGATCGAGTGGACTGGTGCCGGATTCCTCGGCGAGGGTACGAGCGAAGGTCAGCCTGTCGCTTGTTACGACGCGACGTTGTCGAGACGACGCAAGGCGCCGGACGACACCGACGAGCTGGGCCGTCAGCTGGAGCTGATCCGGGTCGACTACTTCGAGACCCGGAGAAGCGATCCCGCAGCGATCGTCGCGGTCCTGATCGCGCCGTCGTCCAGCATCGCCGACCACGGACTGAAGTTCGTCGCCGCGGGCGGCCCGCTCGGTGGGTGTGGTGAGGCGACCTTGTTCGCCACGCAGATCTGTACGGCGTCGCGCGCCGACTCCTCGGTGGTGTTCGAGACGTCGGCCGGTCTGATCGTGGGCAGGAATCTCGGCTCCGGGGTGATCGCGATCAGCATGCCCGCGGTACCGCCGGCATCGGTCAGCGAAGACGTCGACCACGGCACCGGATCCCTACGGATCAGATCGGTCACAGCCGGAGGCAATCACTTCGCCATCGTCACCGCCGACGATCTCGGCGTACGGCTCGACCAGCCATCGCTCGACGACCTCACGGCCGCAGGGAACGACCTCCTGGTCTCGCTCCGCCGGCGCGCGACGGCGTCGGGCGAACACCGGGCGCCCGACATGCTGATGATCACCGAGCCGGTCGCCGACTCGTCGACCCGCAGCGCGGTGATCTGGGGCGACTCCGTACTCAACCACGGTCCATGCGGGACCGGGACCTGCGCTCGCTACGTGCTTGCCGTCGAGGACGGCGACGTCAGTCCGGGAGCGCCTCTGGTTCACGCGAGTCCGTTCGGCCATTCCTTCGAGGCGCGTTCGATCGCGGTGGGAGACCGCCGTACGACCGACGGCTTGACCATCGTGCTGAGTGGGCTGGTCAAGGCAGAGTAGTTCTCAGGCCGATGAGCCGCGCGATCTTGAGACCCAGGTGATACGCGAGGCGATCTTCTCCGTCCTCGAGCCGTGCGCCGGTCAGCTCTTCGAGGCGTTGCAGCCGGTAATGCACGGTGGTGCGATGCACGAACAGTTGCTGCGCTGTCGCCTGTACGTCGCCCGCGTTCTGCAGGAATGCTTCGAGGGTGTCGAGCAACTGGGCGTTCTTGGCGCCTGACTCGAGCAGCCGGAGCAGGCCGGGCGGCAGGCACGTCTCGTCGAGTTCAGGACCGGGGATCCTGGCGAGCAGTCCGTAGACGCCGAGCCCTTCGTGGGACACGACCCGCTCCGGCCCGCCGATCGTGCGCACCACCCGGGCTGCTCGCTGGGCCAGCTCGTACGACCTGTGCGCGTCGGCCAGATCGCCGGCCAGGCTCCCGATTCCGGCGTACGGATCACTGTCCGGCAGATCCGCCATGATGCTCGACAACAGCTCGCGCAGCAGCGTGAACTTCTCCTGGCCACCGAACAACGGGTCCTTGTCCGAGAGCAGGAGCAGCCCGTGGTCCCGCCGCATCAGGCAGACGTGCCGACGATCGCTCAGGCGGAGCCCGATGCGATCGAGCCATCCACTGAGCACGTCTCGCTCGCTCTCGGACAGCCCACCACCGTCGGCATGCAGCGTGACCACAGCGACGCAGACCGGCTCGGAGGCGACGAAGTAGTTGGCGTCGACGAGCTCGGCGGCGGCATGCCCACGGCCGGCCGGGTCACCGGCGGAGATCAACTCGTGGACCAGCTCGCGGGCTCTGCTTCTGCCGAACTCGTCGGCCAGTTGGTCTCGATGCAGGGCGACAGCGAACGTGTCGACCGTGTTCAGCACGGCCGCGAGCTGGTCGTCGGTGAGCTCGTTGTCACCCTCGACGATCCAGATGTAGCCGACCAGCGCACCCTGGCGCCGGATCGGGACGACCAGTCGTTGCTCCGTGCAACCGATCTGAGGATCGAGCGGCGGCCGGAACGGTTCCAGGGCGGTCCGTGCCCCGGCCGCCTGCGTCCACGCCAGGACTTCGGGACGCACAGTGCGTTGCTGGAAGATCGACTGCTGGCGGAGCTCGTCGACAGGACCGTACTCGTGCGACGAGAAGGCCAGCTGGCGCATCCGGGCGTCGTCGACGGTCACGTTGCGCTTGATCTTCCGGCCGAGAGCATCAACCAACCGTTGGAGCTCTGACGTCATGCACCCGACGATACCGTCAGACCCCTGTCCTGCCTCGGCCCCACGACCTCAGGTACTCGGGGACCGCCGTACCGGCCGGCACGTGCTTGTCCGGGACCGGCTCACCGGGTGTGACCCGCAACGGAAGCTCACCTGCCCAGACCGGCAAGGATCGATCCGCCACCGAGTCGTTGCCGTCGCCGGTGCGGATCTTGACGGAGCACTCGTCGAGAGGGACGGACACGAGCAGCGTGCTGGCGAGCTCCGCATCCGTCAGCGGTCGCAGGCCGGGCAGCCGACCTGGAATGCACTTCTCCACCAGCGCCAGCATCCGTTCCAGCTTGGCCTCGGGATCCTCCACTGCCACACCGGTGCCCAGGACAACGACTGACCGGTAGTTCACGGAGTTCTGCAGGACAGAGCGTCCCATCGCCAGGCCGTCGAGGACCGTGGCCTCGACGCAGACCGGCGCGCCTTCCGCGATCACGTTGAACATCCGGTTCCGGCGCGATCCGTGAATGAGCAGTGTGTCGCCGACGCGCACGTGCAGGGTGGGCAACACGTAAGGCTGGTCCTTGACGACGAAGCCGACGTGACACATCAGGGCTTCGTCCAGGATCTCGTGGGCCTTGTCGAGGTCGTACGACGCCCGGGCGGGCCGCCGCCGGACCCGCACCCGCGGACTCGCGGGCCCCGCGGACTTCTCCGTCGCATCAGTTCGTGACATCCGTGCGGCCTTCCTGCCGGCGAGATCGTCCTGAGCATCGATGATCGACAGCCCCGCCCGCGATTGCCAACGACAGCTGACGCAAATCACCGGCGACGGGTCCGACGTACGACGCAAGCCACGAGGGACCCGACCGCCCTACGGTTCAGCTGACCGTTCGTCCACCTGGCAGGGGATCCTCATGATCGGCTTCGTTGGTGCGGGAAACATGGCCCGTGCGATCGCGCGCGGACTCGGTGAGCCGGTCTACGCCACGGACGCGGGCTCCGGCCGGGCGAAGGCCCTGGTGGCCGAGCTGGGCGGAGAGGTGATGCCCAGCAACGCCGAGCTCTTCCGGCGTTCCGACACGATCTTCCTGGGTCATCGACCCGACCAGTTGGCCGAAGTCGCCGCCGGTACGGACGCCACGGGGAAGATGGTCATCTCGATGATGGGACCCACCACGATCGCCCAGCTCCAGGAGGCCTACCCGGGCGCGAGCGTCGTCAGGACGATGCCCAACACGCCGGTCGAGGTCCGCAGAGGCGTGGTGGCCGTCGCCGCGGGCGGCGAGGCCGCGGTCGGCCTCCTCTCCAGGCTCGGGAAGGTCGTGGTGCTGCCCGAGCGCCAGATGGATCTGGCCACCGCGACGGCCGGGATCATGCCCGCCTGTATCGCGGTCCTTGCCGAGGCCGCGATCGACGCCGCGGTCTGTCACGGTCTCGACCTCAAGAGCGCGACCGACATGTTCCTCGAGACGATGGCCGGCACGGCCGAGCTCCTGATCAAGCGCGGCGGCGACACCCTCGCGGTCCGTCGCGAGGTCGGCACGCCGGGCGAGTCGACGGTGCGCGGTGTCGCTGCCCTCGAACGAAACAACGTCCGTACGGCGTTCATGGACGCCTACCGCGATGTGCTCACCCGGCTGAGCCGTCCGTACCTAGGTGGTCCCGTAGTCCTGGACTGACGGTCGGCGCCGGAGCACCACCGGCCCGGTCGGCACCGCGGCACACGCCAGCACCGCCCGCGAACCGGGCGGAATCGCCGGGTCGACGAGGTACGAGACCTCGCCGCGCAACAGGGCGAGCGTGCAGGTACCGCAGGCGCCGGACCGGCAGGCGGAGAGCACGGGTACGCCGTGGTGCTCCGCCAGCTCGAGAAGGGTGCCATCGGCAGCTGTCCAGGTCGCCGCGGTGCCCTCGGGAAGGTAGGTCACCGGATACGGTCCGGGTCCCGGGGCGGGTCGCCGTACCGGCGGTTCGGTCGCCGGCGAGAGAAACGGGTCGGCATGGATGCGATCCGGGTCGACTCCAGCTGTGCGAAGGACTTCGGCCACCGTCGCCACGAAGTCGGTCGATCCGCACACCAGGGCCTCCGCCTCATCGTGACGGTCGCCGTCGAGGACGTCGATGATGTCCTGCGAGGTGGGACGCCGCGCGGGCGCGTTCGCCGGCCGGGTCTCGAAGAGCGTGGCGGTGCCGCCGGTTCGCCGAGCATGCTCGGCCACTTCGGGCCACAACGTCGCGCTCTCCTCGCTCGCGTCGACGTGCAGCACGCTGACCGGGCGACGATCCACGGCAGCCGTCAGTTCCTCCAGCACCGCAGCCACGGGAGTGATGCCGATGCCTGCACTCACGAGGTACAACGGTCGCTGCTCCCTGGACAGCGCCGGCACTCCGAACGGACCCGACACGAGCAGCCGATCGCCGCGCGCCAGCAACGCGACGCGTTCCGAGACCTCTCCGCGCAGACGCACCGTGATCCGGAACCGGTCGTCCCGTCGGCCGGAGACGCTGTAGGCGCGCCAGGTCAGTCCGCCGTTCGGAGTGGGCAGGTGCACCCGGACATGCTGGCCGGCTACGACTGGCCGCCGATAGGGATCACGGATCCACACGCTCAGGGTGCGAGCGTCCTCGCGAACCGTCTCGAGGACCTCGGCCTCGCGCGGCCATCCCTGCGTCAGCTCGCGACGTTCCCGCAGTCGATCGGCGAGCAAAGCGGAGTCAGGACGTTCGCCAACGACCACGGTCGTGCCGGCGCGGAGCTTGGCAGGTCCGGCCAGGCGCGCGTAGACGCCCAGATGCGGGTGGCCGACGGTTCGGGCGAGCACGGAGGGCAGCTCGATGTCCACCTTCCCGGTGCTCGGGTTCGCCGACGTCGCACGGCAGCGGGCGATCGGGCGGATCACCTCGACCTCGCAGTCGCCGAGCCGGATGTGCCGGCCCACCCAGGACAGTTCGGCGAACGGCGGCAGGCCGTCGAGGTGAACATTGGCGCGGAACCGCCGAGGGTCCAGCTCGTGGCCGGTGAGCCGCTCAAGCGCACGCACCGAGGCAAGGTTGAGCAACGACAGTTCGGCGTCGGCCACGTCCCAGAGGCCCGCCGCATCAGCGTGGACGAGGCGCAGTCCGGGCTCGCCGAACCACCGGCACAGGATGGCCTCTTGATCCGCCGGATCCTGGTCCGAGCGCACTGACGGCCCGTCCGGGTGAGCGCGGTGCCTGAGCTCGACCACACCGGGCTCCGGCATCGTCGCCGTCACCTGCGTCATGTTCGGATCGCGTGCCACCTGTTTGAAGGCCGACCGCAGCCGCCACGGCGTCCGGGGCGGCACAGACGGATCGCGCGCGATCGCGAGCGACCGGTCGTGGAGTGCGCCCGTACCCGGCAGGACCTCGACCTCATCGACCGGTACGCCGACGGCGCCCTTGACCGGGTAGACCCACAACGAGTCGACGAGCCCGGTTGCCGCGTCGCCCGTGTCCCCGGTCAGTGTGCCCGTCCCAGCTGATCGCGGTAGACCGGCTTCCGGTTCTCGCGCAGGGCGGCAACGGCCTCCTTGGCGTCGGCCTCGGCGGCGAGGCGCCCGGTCATCCGTTGCTCGAACTCGTAGCCGGCCTTCAGGTCCATGAACTCGACGGTGTTCATGGCCTCCTTGGCATGGCGGAGCGCGGCCAGGCTGTGCCGCGTCATCTTCTCGGTCAGTGCGATCGCCGTGTCGAGTACTTCGTCGTCCGGTACGACTCGCAGTACGGAACCGAACCGGACGAGATCGGCGGCCGGCCACGGCTCGGCCGTGAAGTACATCGCCCGCACGACCGGCTGCGGAATCAGGCGGGCCAGGTGGGCGGCTCCGCCCATCACCCCGACGCTCACCTCCGGCGTCCCGAACCGGGCACTCTCACCGGCGACGACGACGTCGCACGACGCGGCGATCGCCAGACCGGTCCCGAGCGCCGCCCCACGGACGGCGCCGACCACCGGGACCGGACAGTCGTAGATCGAGGCGAAGGCGTCGCGGACCAGCCGCATCCGTCCCGCGGAGTTGGTCTCGGTCAGCGTGAGGAACTCCTCGAGCTCGTTCCCCGCACAGAAGTGCTTGCCGGCGCCGGTGAGCACGACCGCCTTCACACCGGGCAGCACCTCGTCGAACCGGCCGAAGAGATCGCGGATCTCGTCGTACATGCTGAGGTTCACCGCGTTGACGGGCGGCCGGCTCAGGGTCACGACGGTTGTCGCGCCACGTTGCTCGGTCGACAGAAACTCGTAGGACATGAAATCCACTGCTCCGATCAGTTGGCCGGGCAGACGGGCAGGACGACGTGGGAGGGGTGCGACACATCCCGGTAGATGGTCTGGGTCGCCGTGATCGGATCTCCCGGCGCGCCGCCCAGGTTCGTGTTCCGGTCGAATCGCGGGAAGTCCGCGGAGCTGATGTCGATGCGGATCCGATGGCCGGCTCTGAACCGGTTCGCGGTGACCCACATGTCGATCTCCAGCGGGTAGATCTCACCCGGCACGAGCAGCTCGGCGCCACGATCGAGGTCGCGGTACCTCGCCCGCAACAGACCGTTCTGCAGCTGGACGGCCCGTCCGTCCGGTGCGACATCGGTCAGCCGTACGGCGAAGTCGGTGTCGACCGCGGACGAGCTCGCGTAGAGCACTGCCCGCAGTTTGCCCACGACATCGACGTCGTGCTCCAGCGGCTCCGTCGTGTAGGTGAGGACGTCGCTGCGTTGCTGGACCGCGCTGACGTCCACACTTCCGGGCGGATAGACCCAGGAGACGATGCTCCCGCCCACGGTCGGCGTCGGTTCGAGCGGGTCGTAGACGTACTGGTCCGCGGCCTGCTGCTCCTGCGGGGCGGTGGTACTCAGCGTCGCGCCGGCGCCGAGATAGAACGGGGTGTCCACCGCCTCGGGCAGCGGCCAGTCGTCCGCGCTGCGCCATTCGTTGGCGCCCATCAGGTAGTAGATGACGCGCGGCCAGTCGTCGATCGAGCCGTCCCGTACGGTCTGGTACCAGCTCAGCGTGAAGTCGACGTTGGACCAGTGGTTGTGCCACAGCTCCGGGTGCTCCCCCATCCGCTCCTTGTAGCCGGTCGTGTTGTGCGAGGACGGGGTGATGATGATCCGGGCCTGGGAGCGCAGCGGTTCGGGTGCGTGCGCGCGCAGGAGCTCCCAGGTGGCCAGCGCGTCGTTGATGAACCAGTCGTACCAACCGGTGCGCAGCAACGGGATCGCGCGGAAGTCGGCGACCTGCTTCGCGGGATCGACGGAAGGCAACGTGTGCCGGTCGAGCGAGATGCCCTGGCCGAAGACCGGTCCGATGTTCTCGACGTCGACGATGGTGATGTGCGGTGACCCGGTGATGGTACGGACGAACTCGGCGCGGTCCGCGCACGTCAGCGAGCAGTAGTGCGCCCACAGCCAGGCCTGCGCCTCGACCGTGGACAGTTCCTTGATCTCGGGGAACGACTCCGCCAGCCCCGCCAGCATCGGGCTGACGAGAGGCTCGTCGAAGAAGCCGGTCGACAGGGTCTCGTCCAGCATCATCGGTTCGAGCTGCCAGTGCGGAATCTCCGTCTTCTCCTCGCCGTGGCCGATCGTGTGCGCGAGGGCGTTGACCACCATGTGCAGGGACGCCGTCTTGACGCCGACCCCGATCCCGCTGACCTCCGGAACGATCGTGGTCATCTTCGGGTGCGTTGCCATCGGCCACTGCACCTGACCGACGTACGAGCCGCCGAGCGAGCCGATGAACCCGTCGCACCAGCTCTGGTCGCTGACCCACTCGACGAAGTCGTAACCGTCCAGCGGCTCGAACACGTAGAAGTCGTGGTCCTCGGGTTCGCTGTCACCCGTGCCGCGAAGGTCCTGCACCGCCACGACATAGCCCCGGCGCGCGAACGCGATGAAGGGCGCCACCAGGTTGTCGCCGTCGCGACCGTACGGCGTCCGTACCGCGATCACCGGGGCCGGCAGCCGCGGGGGCAGGTACAGATCGGTGGCGAGCCGGATGCCGTCCCGCATCGGCACGTTCACCGTTTCGAGCCGGATGTCCGTGACGGCGAACTCGGCCGGCGTACGGACGTCCTTGCTTCTCAGAGCGTACTGGAGATCATCTGACACGGTCATCTGGTCGGGCGTCCCATCACGTCACGGAGAACACGCAGCATGTTCTCGCCGAGTACCTTGCGGATGTCGTGCTCCTCGAACCCGCGTTTCACCATCACCTCGGTGATCTTCGGCAGGTCCGACGGGCGGGAGATCTCGGCCGGCACGTCGGCACGGCCGAGCCCGGGCGGTGCCCACTCGCCGACCCAGCCACCGAACACGCTCTGGTAGTAGTCGTCGATGAAGTCCGGTCCCAGGCCGACGTGATCGATGCCCGCCACCTCGACGATGTGCTCGATGTGGTCGACGACGCGTTCGGCCGTCGGACTGGCCGCATCGATGAAGAACGGGATCGCGGCCGCGACTCCGACGACCCCACCGAGCTCCGCGATCGCCTTGAGCTGTTCGTCGCCGAGGTTGCGGTGGATGTCGGTGATGCCGAGACAGGCCGAGTGCGTCGCGAGGAACGGCCGGGTCGCCAACGAGAGCACGTCCTCGACGCCGGCGATCCCGAGATGGCTGATGTCGAAGACGATGCCGAGCTCCTCCATCTCGCGGAGCGCGGTGATGCCCTCCGGAGTCAGGCGGCCGCGCGACGACGCGTCCAGCCCGCTTCCGTCGGCCAGGAAGGTCCGGCCGAAGTGCGCCATCGAGACCACCCGAACCCCGACCCGCGCCATGGTGCGCATCAGTGCGGGATCCTGTCCGATGCCGTGGGCGCCCTCGAGTGCGATCACCAGAGCGATGCGTCCGGACGAGGTGGCGGCGTCGATGTCCGCGCCGGTCAGGCACAGCGCCACGTCGTCACTGTGCTCCGCGACGAGCCGATGGATCCTCTCGATGAGCAGCAGCGTCCGGCGCAGGCCTCCTTCGGACTGGAACTGCTCTTCGATGCAGATGGGCAGGACCTGTACGTCGACGCCCCCGGCGCGCAGCTCCGGCAGCCAGAACCGGGCGAAGTGATCAGGTTGGTCCCTGCGGTCGAAATGGTCCACCAGGATGATCAGGTCGTTGTGCGTGTCGACGACCACGGCGTCGTCGTGCAGCCACTGCGGATCGGTCATACGCAAACACCTCGTTCAGGTTCGTCGGACGGTCGTCGGCGCACTCAGAGCGATCGGGAGATGAGGTCCTTCATGACCTCGTTGGTTCCGCCGTAGATCTTCTGGGCCCGCGCATCGGCGTACAGGCGGGAGATGAGGTACTCGCGCATGTAGCCGTAGCCACCGAACAACTGCAGGCATCGATCGGTGACGTCGCACTGGTTCTGGGTCAGCCACCACTTCGCCATCGACGCGGTCGTCCGATCGAGGGTGCCGGCGATGAACCGCTCGATGCAGTCGTCCAGGAAGACCCGCGACGTCCGGACCACCGTCGCCAGCTCGGCGAGCTCTAGACGGACGTGCTGCATGGCGAACAGCGGCGCACCGTAGACCTCGCGGGTCTTGGTGTAGGCGATGGTCTCCTCCAGCGCGCGTTCCATCGCGGCGACCGCGGCCACGGCGATGACGAGACGTTCGCGGGGCAGCTCGCTCATCAGGATGCTGAAGCCCGCGCCTTCGTCACCGAGCAGGTTCCCGGCCGGCACCTGCACGTCGTCGAAGAACAGCTCCGCGGTGTCCAGCGCGTGCTGGCCCAGCTTGTCGAGAACGCGTCCACGCCGGAAGCCCGGTGCATCGGCCGTCTCCAGGACGAGCAGCGAGATCCCGTCACGTCCCGCCGCGGGATCGGTCCTGGCCACGACGATGACGACATCGCACCGGCCGCCGTTGCTGATGAAGGTCTTG